>Ga0070699_100004467_pt1 | contig 12366 bp, 13 predicted proteins | sample KBSK1503metaG_FD_65473 | JGI IMG/M metagenome (GOLD analysis project Ga0070699, IMG submission 65473) | Corn, switchgrass and miscanthus rhizosphere microbial communities from Kellogg Biological Station, Michigan, USA - KBS K1-50-3 metaG | ecosystem: Host-associated > Plants > Roots >...
TCGCTGCCGACTATAGAGGCCGCGCCGCACACGGTATCCCCCGAATGGTCTCGGCAAGCGAAAGAGCCGGTTGCCGACGCACCACACTGGATCGTACAGCCCGTTCCCGGTGTGACGCGGCGGGATATCCCAGATATAGATGACGAGGGCGACTCGTCGAAGGCGTGCATAGCGCCAGGCGCGCTCCGCCATGCGTCCACTCATCGCGATCGCCACCCTTGCTGGGCCATCACCCTCGAGCGCGATTCGCAACCCTCGCCGCCTGAGTTCCGGGACCAGCAGTCGGGCGTAGGGAGTGGATGCGAACCAGCGGATATCATTCACGCGAGCCCGCCGCATCCGCGAGCGCCGGCTCGTGGCACTTGTCCAGGCTCGCCCCGTGGAGCATCGGCCACCAGGTGCATTCGCCGGGCTTAGCCGGCCGGCCTCCCCGCGGGAAGGCTGCCGGTAGCTAGGAAGTGGTCGTACATCCGCAAGTACGACTCTGCCATGGTCAGGTGGGTAAAGGACCGCTCGACGTGCCTTCGGCAAGCGTACGGATCGACCCGATCGAGACTGGGCCGCAGCTTGACCAGTGAATCCAGGGAATCCCCGAGGGCGCCGACTTCGGCTCCGACGATCTCGGGCAACGCTCCCCGCCGAGTCCCGAGCACCGGCGTCCCGCTGACCAGCGCCTCGATCAAGGTCAACCCGAAAGGCTCCTCCCACTGCGCCGGCATCCAGAGACAACGAGCGCCCGCAAGCCAGGCGGTTTTGCGCTCGCCTCGGACCTCGCCGACATAGCGAATCCCCCTCCTGAGCGTAGGTCGCCAGCCCCCGGCGAGTATCAGCCGCCGCTGCGCGGCTCGGGCTCCGGCAATCGCCCAGCGGTATCCCTTGGCCGCGTGAAGCCGCCCGAGGAACAGGTCGTAGTCCGCCTTGTCTGCCTGAAAGCAGTAGTCCGACGGATCCAGCCCATTGTGCACGTAGGCGATGCCGCCGCAGCGGCGCGCGTGGTCGGCGCTGAGGAAGATGGTGTTCCGCGGTGCGGTTCTCCCCGGGTGAAGGTTCCCGTGAAGAGTGACCACATGAGGACAGCGAGGAGGAGAAGCGAAGGGCTCGTGGCTGTGCAGCAGGTCCACCCCGGGAGGCAGGCGGGCGTCGAGGTCGAACCCTGGGCTTCCAGGCGGATCGACCGGCAGGATAGTGGCTCCGGGCAGAGATGATCCGGGAGCCGCCAGCAGGGTCACCTGGTGGCCCAGCTCCATCAGGGCGCGCCCCAGCCAGACGATTACGCGCTGAGTACCGCCATAGCCGCGCACTGGCACGCGCCCATGGAAATAGATGGCGATATGCATTGCGTTCCGCTCTTAGATCGGCGGCCTCGGCTTCGAGTCTGCCGTCAGAGCCTGTGCCCTTCTCCGCGAGGACCCTGCTTAGGAACACTTGAACCCGCGGGAAATGACACGGTCTAGGGAGAGCGGTCAGGAAAGGCGTGAGCTGGAGGCCGGTCGGCCGGCTCCGCCATGTCCGGCAGCTCGGCCGTCCGCAGAAAGTGCCGGAATATTCCCAGATATCCCTCCGCCATGGTGAGGTGGGAAAAGTGCTGTTCCGCTCGGGCGCGACATGCGGCAGGATCGAGCCGATCCACTCCTCGCGCGAGCTCAACCAGCTCCTCTACCGAGTCGCCCAGGGCGCCTACCTCCGCCGTGACGATCTCGGGCAGGCTCCCCCGATGGGTCCCCAAGATCGGAGTGCCGCACATCATTGCCTCGAATAGCACGTTGGCGCAGGGCTCATCCCACAGCGCCGGCATCCAGAAGCAACGCGCCCCGCCCAGCAGCGCCATCCGGGTTTCCCCACGCACCGCACCGGCGTAACGCACCCACGACTGAGACTGGGGCGCCAGCCGCCCGCCACGATCAGATACCTCCGGCTCCGCTTCGCTCCCTCCACCGCCCAGTGATAGCCCTTCACCCGATGGAGCCGTCCCAGGAAAAGGTCGAAGTCGCCCGTGACCGGTTCAAAGCGATACTCCTTCGGGTCCACGCCGTTGTAGACGAAGGAGCGCCCGCCATGGCGACGAGCGTGATCGCCGCTTACGAAGAGGGTGTTGGGCGGGCAGACTTCACCCGGCCGCCGATTGCCAGCCAGGCGCCAGATCCAAGGCACCTGCGGCGGGACGTGCAACGGCGAGAAGGCGCAGAGGATGTCGATATCGGCAGGCAACAAGGGCTGAATGTCGAAGCTCGACCCCCGTGCCGCCCGGACGTCCACCGGGACAAGAGTGGTCTCGCGGACATCCGATCCCGATCCGGCGAGCAGGGTGACTCGCGCTCCCAGCTCCGCCAATCCACGAGCAAGATTGACGATCGCCCGTTGAGTGCCGCCATAGCCCTGCACCGGCAGCCGGTCGGGGAAGAAGAGGGCCACGTGCATGGCGCGGTATCATAGTGCTCGGGGTACCGCGGACAAGGGGGCCAACGTGGCGGGTGGAATGACGCCAAGATATTTTACGGCCGCGTGCTGAACCAAAATTTTCGCGAGGACGGGGTGGTCAAAGTCTCCGGTTTTACCATCGTCCGCAACGCAGTGCAGCTCGATTTCCCTCTGGTCGAGAGCATCCGCTCGATTCTGCCGCTGTGCGACGAAGTGGTCGTCAACGTGGGGAAGTCCGACGACGACACGCTGAGCGTGGTCCGGTCAATGGCCGATCCCAAGATCCGGATCCTGGAGACCGAGTGGGATCTCAGCAAGCGCAATTTCGTCTTTGGCGAGGAGACCCTGCGGGCCATGCGGGACTGCCGCTACCCGTGGGGGGTCTATATCCAGGCGGACGAGGTCCTTCATGAGGATGGGGCCGAAGAGCTGCGTCGAGCCATCGAGGAGAACGACGGCGATCCGCGGGTGGAAGGTCTGTTAGTGCGCTACCTGCATTTCTACGGCGGGCTCGATACCGTGGCCACTCATCGACGGTGGTATCGCAGGGAAATCAGGGCCGTGCGTCTGGACCCAGGGTTGGATATCCGGCCGTATCAGGGCGCGCAAGGATTCCGAGTCGGGCCCAACGCGCGAAAGACCCGCGCCCGGCTGACTGGGGCGCAGATGTTCCATTACGGCTGGGGGCGTCCGGCAAAGGCCCTGCAGGCCAAACGGGCGGTCACGCGGGGCTTCTTTCCCAATAAGCAGCCAGACACCGCGCCGCTGCTGCCGTGGATCCCAGGCATCCGGCCTTTCAGGGGTCAGCATCCCGCCGTCGCCCGGGATTGGGTCGAAGCCCGTCGGTATGATCCCGAGCGCCGGATCGGGCCTCGCTTCTTTCACCCGCAGCACGTCCGGCTCTATATCTCCGATGCCATCGAGCGGCTGACGGGCCACCGGGTCTTCGAGTTTCGCAACTACACCCTGGTCTGATCACTTTCGCGCTCGTCGAGGTGCGATGAGTTCTCGCTGGCGGACGCCTCGGTCGCCTCGAGAGGGTACTCCTGACCCTCGAGCAGAAGCGCGAGCCGGTGGGCATAGGTGTGACGCTCGAGAGCGTGACGTCGCCCGGCTTGTGCGATCGCGGCCCGGGCGTCCGGTTTCCGCAGGTAGTAGCGGATCAGGTCGACGGCCTCATCCGCAGGATCATACCACACGCAGTGTTCGCCTCCTCGCGCCAGCTGGTCGATTCCCTCCACCCAGGGTCCGAGGTAAAACCCGCCACACCCCAGAATCTTCCACATCCGGTTCGAGGCACAGGCCCGCTCCGAGCGCTGATTGGGAACGGCGTGGCCGCCGATGGAAACCGAAGCACCCCGCACCACTCGGGCGAACTGCGGGCCACGGACCGAGCCACCCACAACTGGGAGATCCTCCGGTGCGCCCGCCCACCCCGGCCCTCGGATCTGCAGCTTGAAGTTGCCCGCGACGTCACGGAGCAGTTGGTGCCGGTAGGGGTAATGGCCCGACCCGACGAACGAGACCTCGCAACGGTAGCGCCGGCGGGTCCAGCGAGCCGGGCGATCGACCTTAGGATCGACCGCCTGGGGCAGGAAGCCGACCCAGTCTACCCCTGCTACCCGGTATAGGTCGGTCTGCGAGGGGCAGGTGACGAACATCTGGTCGACGGCGTGCCCTAGCCGGATGATTCGCTGGTGCGCCTGAGTTACCAGGTCGAAGAACCAGAGGGCGGATCGACGCCCGTGTACCACGGCCTCGAGGCTGGAGCCGTCCAGCTCTGCTGCGTAGCGGGTGAGGATGACGGTGTCGGGTTCGAATCCGTCCACTCGCCAACGCACCAGACGCCCCGCCCGAGCGCCGAGTCGGCGGTGCCAGCGGGGGACGTCGATCAGGCGGACGTGGTGGCCCAGCGCTCGAAGTCCGCGAGCGATCGCGGCCTCGGTGCGATGCGATCCACCCCGTCCCAGGACCACCACGCGGCGTGGGTGTGCTGCTTCTCGCGAGTTCATGAAGGACCTAATTTAGCAGTCATGTCCCTCCCCGTCACAATCGTGATTCCGACGCTGAACGAAGCGGACCAGATCGCCGACTGCGTCCAGCAGGTGGCCTGGGCCGACGAGGTGATCGTAGCCGATGCCGGCTCCACCGATGGGACCGTATCGTTGGCCCGTCAGGCTGGTGCGCTGGTGCTGGAACGGATCGGCCCCACCATTGCGGCGCAACGGAACACCGCCATCGCTCGCGCGCGCAACCCCTGGATTTTCGCTCTTGACGCGGACGAGCGCTTCACCAACGAGCTTCGGGAGGAGCTCGCCGCCACGCTGCCGAACCCGCAACACCGCGCCTACCGGGTGCGACGCCGTAACTTTTATCTCGGCAGTGAGCTGCGTCGTGGCCATTGGGGAAGAGACTGGGTCACCCGGCTGTTCGCCAAGGAATGTCGCTGGCGGGAGCGTCGGGTCCATGAGACCCTCGAGTTCGAAGGGGATTCCGGAGTTCTGCGGGGAACGTTGCTGCATTCACCCTATCGGACCCTCTCACATCAGCTGGAGAAGATGGACCGATACGCACTGTGGGGCGCGCAGGATCTCTACGATCAAGGTCGCCGAGCCTCGGCATGGGATCTCTGGGGCCGACCCCTGGGCCGGTTCGCCCGCGCGTACCTGCTGCAAGGCGCGATCTTCGATGGCCGATTCGGGCTGGTGGCCTCGGCTCTCGGGGCCTACACCGGCTTTCTCAAGTATGCTCACCTTTGGGCCCTCGAGCGGGGTCGCCCTCCGGAGTCAGCGCCTGAGGGACGCCCGTGAGCAGCCAGCCGGCCGCGGCGGCGATACCGGATATGCGAGTGGCTCTGATGACTGGCGCCAGCGGCTGGCGCGGATCGGCCGCGAGCTATGCCAAAATCGCCCGAGGCCTGCTGGAACGCGGCCACCAATCCCTGCTGCTCACCGGCGCGCCCCGGTTGACGGCACGCTTCGTCGAGGAAGGTCTGCCGGTCACCCAGCTTCCGGCCCGAAACACCGGCCCTCGCGAGGTCTGGGCGCTCATTCGGGCGCTGCGCCGACTGAGCGCCCAAGCGATTGTCGTCGACACCCCACGCGACCTTCGCCTGGCAGGATACGCCACGCTGCCGTTGGGCACCAGGGTAGTGTATCGCTACAATCTCAATTATCGACCCGCGCGTGGGCACCTCGCCGACCGGATGTACGCCCGGCGAATCTCGTTGCTGGTTTTTCAGTCGCGGTTCATTCAAGAGGATGCATACCGGCAGTCTCCCTGGCTACGGCGTATTCCTCAGGTGCGGATCCCTAACGGATACGATACCGATCGATATCGACCGGATCGCAATTCGGGACTGTCCTTCCGGGCTGCGCATGGGATCGATCCCGACCGCTTTGTCGTCGTCACCCCCGGGAAGCTGGCCCGGAACAAGGGACACGACGTAGCCTTTCGCGCGCTGGCGACCGCGGCCGCGCGGGAGGGCCTCCCTCTCACCTATGTCGTCTTGGGCGACGGGGTGCGGGAAGCTGAGCTCCGCTCGCTGGCCGGGCGCCTCCGCCTCCCGACCATCTTCACCGGGCTGCTCAGTCCCGTCGAGGTTGCGGCGGCGCTCAACGCGGCCGATCTGGTAGTGCACCCATCCGCTCAGGAGATCTTCCCCAATGCCGTGGGCGAGGCGATGTCGTGCGCCCGTCCGGTCATTGCGACTGACGCCGGGGGCACCGGAGAGCTGGTCGGGCGAGACGGGTCCGCTGGCGTGCTGGTGCCACCGGGTGACTCAGAGGCCTTGGCCAAGGCACTCACGGCTCTGGTTCACGATCCGGAACGGCGTCGATCACTGGGCAACGCGGGCCGCCGCCGCATCGAAGTCGAGTTTCCACTTTGCCGGATGATCGATGGCTACGAGACCGCTCTTGCCGGGATGCTGCTCGCCCGTGGATGACATCCGCTGGTTCGCGCCCAACGCCTATTCGTGGCTCATCGTGCCCGAGCTGCGGCGGCGAGGGCTCAAGGTTGCGGTGGAAGGCACGGCGCCCGCGCGACTGGTGTTCGCGGCGGGCGCCCGGGTGGCCGACGTCGCCTGGCGCTTTTCCCGGGCGACCCGTAGCCGGCTCATTCTCTACATCTGGGACTTGCCACCGCGAGCGACCGGCTCGGGCCGGCCCGACCCGGTGTGGTGGCTGGCCGGGCATTTTCTCCGCCTGCCCAGACCGTTCGGAGGCTACGGGCGACGAAGGGGGTATTTCAGCCGGCTGAATTACATCGCGGCTCGCGCGGATGCCGTCTGGGTGGCGAGCACGCTCACCCGGGAGCTGATGGCGGAGCGATTCGGGGTTGCGGCGGAGCGGGTGCCCTACTGTTACGACTCCGAACGCTTTCGTCCAGCGGGCGCGGCCCCCAGCCGGCCGCCAACTCTGCTTTGCGTCTCCCGGCTTCAGCCGCACAAAAATCAAGCGGCCGTGCTTCGTGCAGCCTCGACCTTCCGCCGGGAAGTACGAGTTCGGCTCATTGGCCGCGGCCCTGAAAGCCAGACGCTCGCAAATGCTGCGGCCGCTCTGGGGGTGCATTGCGACATCGAGACGGACGCATCCGACGCGACCGTGACCGAGGCCTATCATTCGGCCGGCGTCGTCGTGTGTCCCAGTCGGTTCGAGGGCTTTGGTCTCACCCCCATTGAAGGGGTGGCGTCCGGCGCGCCGGTAGTGGCCTCGGACATTTCGCCGCATCGGGAGTTCGTGGGAACCGCGGCGAAGTTCTTTGAACTGGAAGACGATGACGCTCTGGTCGGGGCAATCAACGCGGCTCTGGACGGGGGCCCGGCCGATCCCGAGCTGGTACGCGGGCTGACTATCCCCGCGGCGGGAGAGCGCTTTCTGTCCTCGCTGGGCCCTTACCTGCGCTAGATTCTCACGATGGCCACGCACCTGCTCCTCTCCTACGACTTCCCCCCCATGGGCGGCGGCATCGCGAGATGGATGGGGGAGCTTGCCCGACGCTACTCGCCCGGCGCATTGGTCGTCTCGACCGGTCAGCATGCCGATGCTGCTGACGTCGATGCCATGTTCCCCAATCGAATCGACCGCCTACCGGTGGCCTCCCGGCGGCTGCGGAGCGTCCAGGGGATTCTGCTCTGGGCCCGGCGTGCCGCGGTCCTGGCCCGCTCCACCGGGGCCGAGTTCATCTGGTGCGGGAACATCAAGCCGGCGGCCTATCCCGCGAAATGGACCAAGGAGCGGCTGGGGACGCCCTTCGGAATTTTGCTCCACGGCGGGGACATCCTCATTCTTCAGCACCAAGTCCACCAATCGGTACTCAAGCGACGCACCGCGAAGGCCCTGCTGTCCTCAGCCGCGGTTCTGGTTGCCAACAGCCAATGGACCAAGGACCGATGCCTGACGTTGCTGAGCGAGCTGGACATCGAGCCGTCGCCCGGGCAGGTCCAAGTGGTTCCGCTGGGTGCCGACCATCACTCCTTCCGCCCTGGGATCGATACCCGCGATGTGAAAGCCCGTTACGGCCTCACCCAGGGGCGCTGGCTACTCTCCGTGGCTCGGCTCACCCGGCACAAGGGAATCGATACCGCGCTTCGGGCGCTCGCCTTGCTAGCCCAGGAGTATCCTGATCTGCACTACGCCGTGGTCGGATCAGGAGAGGAGCAGGAATCGCTCGAGGCCGAAGCCCGGGAGCTCGGCATTGTGGATCGAACCCGATTTCTCACCAGTGTGCCGGACCGTGATCTCCCCGCCCTCTACAACTGTGCGGAGATCTATCTGGGTGTCTCACGACTGATGGAACAGCGAGTGGAGGGATTCGGTATCTCGTTGGTGGAGGCCTCAGCCTGTGCATTGCCGGTGGTGGCGGGCCGAAGCGGAGGCATCCCTGAAGCAGTGCGCGATCAGGAGACCGGTCTCCTGGTTGATGCCGAACGCCCCGAATCGGTTCGAGAGGCGCTCGCCCGCCTGCTGAACGACGCTCCACTGCGGGCCCGGCTCGGCGGCGCCGGCCGACGCGCGGTCGAAGAGTTCTATAACTGGGATCGGGTCACCGCCGACCTGCGGCGGATCGGGCACGAGTTTGGGCTGACCGTGAGTGGCGAGGTCGTCTCCTGATGTCGCACACGCTGCACTCCGCCGCTGCCGAGGAATATGACCGGCAGTATCGGGCATGGTCCGAGCGGCTGGGACCGCGAGCCCAGGACCTCGACTGGCGGCGAACCCACCTCATCTGGCGTCATCGAGCGCTATTGCACCGCTTTTCCCCTTCGGGCAAGCGAGTGCTCGACTTCGGCTGCATGGACGGGGTGTTCACCCTGCAGCTGCAGCAATTGGGCGGCGACGCGGTGGGGTATGATATCTCGCCTGCCGCCATCTCCCAGGCCAAGGTCTTCCGCGGTACCGCGGCGCGTCCAGTCTTCACGACCGTACCGCCGGGCCCCGGACAGTTCGACCTGATCTATTGCAATGAGGTGCTGGAGCATGTCGAAGACGACTCGGCGCTCATCGGAGAGCTGGTCGGTTATCTGGCGCCGGGAGGATCAGTCGTGGGAACCACACCGGTGGGGCGCTACTTCTGGGACCCCGACCACAAACGTTCCTACGATGCGGTGCTGCTCAAGCGGGCTCTAGTGCCGTGGGGGAAGACCCGAATCCATCGCTACTACCGCAGTCGACTTCGCAACTTGCTCCCGCTGCGTCAGAAGGGTGCCGCGGTCTTCATCTTCCAGGTTACGCCGCCGAATCCACCGGCCGAGTGCTGATCGCGTAGGTGGGGCAGTTGAGCACGTAGGCCCCGTCGATGGGGGACCAGGTCTGGATCGGGGTGTGCACCTCCGCCTTTCCCCGCGCATCCAGCCGGAAGACCTTGGGGGCCTGCACCACACAGGCGCCGCATCCCACGCAACGCTCGTCATCCACCAACACTCGAAGCTGCCGGGTCGGGTGCATGCCGTGGCTGATCGCCTCCAGCCGCCCTTGCATCTGGTCGAGGGTCTGCGCGGTAGCCCGATATCCCGCCTCGATCAGTTCGTCGGTTCGATCGAAGGCGAACATCGAGATATGCTCCACCTTGGGCTGCACCAGGATCAGGGGCGGCCCCTTCCAGTCACGGAGCTGATTCTCGATCTGGGTGTGCATCACGATCTCGAGGCCACGGATATAGGTCGCGGCAAAGCCCTCAGTCTCGGTCTCGGAGCGCTGCACGCTGGTCGCCGCCACGTTCACCGCGACAATCGGCCCCTGGCCCACCGCCGCCGCCAAGCGGACCGGCAGGTTCTCGACCACCGCACCATCGACATAGGCTCGGCCATTGATCACCCGAGGCGAGAAGATGCCGGGCAGGGCACACGAGGCGGCGATCGCATCCGCGACACGCGCCTCCAGCAAGCCTGGAAGGCCCCACATCACTTGGCGGCCGGAATGGAGATCGGCGGTGTTGACCAGGAGACGGCGGGAGAGATCCTTGAAGGTGTGCTTGCCGACCAGACTGGTGATCAGGCTCTCGAGCGGCTCCCAGCGGTAGAGCGCAGGAGCGAGGAGGCGGCGGAGCGCGACGTCGACCCGAGCCACCTGAAACACGTCCCGTCGCCGAACCGCCCGGGCCCGCTCCTCCATCTGCTTGATCGTCGCGCCCACCGCCCACGCGCCGCCGATCAGCGAGCCAATGCTCGACCCGACCACCAGGCTCGGCGTGAGGCCGCGCTCTTCCAGGGCGCGAAACACCCCGATGTGCGCCAGCCCTTTCAGGCCGCCGCCACTGAGCACGAGGGTGAAGGGTCGCTCTGGGCTCACTCGCTTGCACCGGAAGAGGTTGAGTGCGTAACGTATCCTCAGCACCATTTTGCAAGAATCGTGCGCTGGCGCGCTATGACGGCTCACCGTGCAAAGCGGTGCGCGCCCCCGCGGTTCCGACGTAACCCATGTCACGGGACACCTATGGCTCGGGGAGCATTGGGCCAGCTGGTCCGCCATGACCGGTTCTTCCAGCTGGGGCTGGCTTTGGTCGCCCTGGTCGTGGGGGCGGCGCTGCTCGCTCCCTGGCTGGCTCCCCACAATCCCCTCTCCGGCGACCTCCGGAACGCCTATCTGTTAGAGCCCAGCCGCCGGTTCCTGCTTGGAACCGACACCCAGGGGCGGGATGTCCTGAGCCGGGTGCTCTACGGTGCCCGACTGTCCCTTTCTGTAGGACTCATCGCGCAATCTGTGGCAGTCACGGTCGGGGTCCTCATGGGCCTGCTAGCGGGCTACTATGGGCGATGGATTGACGCACTGGTGATGCGTCTTGCGGACATCACCCTGGCGTTTCCGACCCTCCTCCTGCTGATCGCCGTCGCGGCGGCGGTGAGACCATCGCTACCCGTGGTCTTCGTCGTCATCGGCGTCGTCGGCTGGGCCGGGATGGCGCGGTTGGTCCGGGCCCAGGTCCTGGTCCTGAAGCGGGCCGAATTCGTGCTCGCCGCGCGGGCGCTGGGGGCGCGTGATCGGCGTCTGCTGCTCCAGCACCTGCTGCCCAACGTCCGAACCCAGGTAATCATCGCGGCGACGCTCGGGATTGCCGGTGCCATCATGGCGGAGGCCGCGCTGTCGTTTGTGGGACTGGGTGCCCAACCGCCCACGCCGAGCTGGGGCGCCATGGTGGCCGATGGACGGGACTTGCTCCGGGTAGCGCCCTGGGTCTCCTTCGCACCCGGTCTCGCGATCGGAGTCGCAGTCCTGGGATTCAATCTGGTGGGCGATGGTTTGCGCGAGGCCTACGATCCCAAACTCCGCAGTGAGCGTTGATCTCGCCACGCTCCGCCAGGAGGAATTCCCCTGGTGCGAGCAGACGGTGTATCTCAACAACGCCAGCACCGGTCCCTTACCTGAGCGCACCCGCCTGGCATTGGAGGAATTCAATCACCGCCGGGCGGAGCCGTTCCGTCTACCGGATCGAGATGTGTTCGCGATGCTGGACCATTCCAGAGCTCTGGTGGGAGAGCTGATCGGCGCGGACCCGGAAGAGATCGCTCTCTCGGTCAACACCGGGTTCGGGCTGAGCCTCGCGGCGCGGGCCCTGCCGCTCCGGGCGGGGGAAATCGTCCTCGGAAGCGATCGCGAGTTTCCTGCAAACGTGTACCCCTGGATGCGCCTGCGAGAAAGCGGCATCACATTCGAGAGGATCCCTACAACGGAGACCGGTTGGCCCGACGAGGCCCGTCTGCTGGAACGGCTGCGCGACCCTCGAGTGCGAGTGGTGGCGATCTCATGGGTCCAGTTCAGCAACGGGTACATGGTCGATCTTGGCCGGCTGTCGGAGGCCACTCGAGCGGCGGGCGTGTTCCTGGTGGTGGATGCGATTCAAGGAGTGGGACAGGTTCCGCTGGACTTGCGGCGGACGCCGGTGGATGTGCTGGCCTGCGGCGGCCAAAAATGGTTGCTGTCTCCCTGGGGCTCCGGCTTTACCTATGTGCGACGGGAGTTGATCACTCGGCTGAGCCCCGCGGTGACCGGATGGATGGCCTTCGAGGGGACGGACGACTTCAGCCGGCTGACCCGCTACGACGACCGGCTGAGAGGCGATGCCCGACGCTTCGAGATGGTCACGCTGCCCTACCAGGATTTCGCTGGAATGAACGTATCGCTCGAGCTGCTGCGTGCAATCGGAGTGGAACGGATCCGGGAACACCTGCGCACGCTGCACCAGCCGATCCTCGACTGGGCCGAGCGCAGTGGGGCCGGGGTGGCCTCGCCCACTGACGGCCACGGATCGGGCATCCTCTGCATAGCCCCACAGGCGGTGGACGATGTCTTCCGACGACTCAAGGCGGCGCGGATCATCTGCAGCCTGCGTGAGGGCATGATCCGGCTGAGCCCGCACTTCTACAACAGCGTCGGGGACATGGAGCGGGTGGTGGAGGCGCTGGAAAGTGATGGGTGAGAGGTGACAGGTGAGACGTGAGAGGTGACAGGT
>Ga0070699_100004468_pt1 | contig 12365 bp, 10 predicted proteins | sample KBSK1503metaG_FD_65473 | JGI IMG/M metagenome (GOLD analysis project Ga0070699, IMG submission 65473) | Corn, switchgrass and miscanthus rhizosphere microbial communities from Kellogg Biological Station, Michigan, USA - KBS K1-50-3 metaG | ecosystem: Host-associated > Plants > Roots >...
GGTAGCGCGCTGATCGGAAACAGCGAGCCGGCCAGGAACCAGGGCACGATCGCGATCGCGGGAAGGCGGGCGATGTACTCCTCTGCCCTCGGAACGCGGCTGGCAAGGGTTTCCCCCACTCCGTACATGCCAACCGTAAAGAGGGCCGCAGCGGCAACGAACCAGACGACGCCCGTGGCCGTGGCGTTGAAGTGAATGCCCCTGGCGATCGCGGCGCCGATCAGCACCGCAACCTGCAACGCGGTGATCGCGAATGCGACGGCGAGGTTGCCGAGCACGAGCAACGAACGCGGAATCGGGGCGGCGAGCAACTCGCGCTGCGCACCGCTCTCGCGGTCGACGATCACGCCCAGCCCGGCGAACATGGTGTTGAGCGGGATCAGTAGACCAATCGTCCCGGTGGCGACGAACGCCTCATAGGTGGCACTGGTGTGTAGCGCCTCCTTGAGCGCCGGTGCAATCACGAGCGCGAACAGGATCGGAGTGAGCAACGGCACGACCAGCTCGCGAGGAGTGCGGACGCTGAGCTGGAAACGTCGCGCCGCGAGAGTTGCGAGCGGCGCGAACGGGTTGTGCTGCACCCGCGGGCGGGGCAGCGTTACTTCGGGGCTGATGGCGGTCATGGTTTCTCTTCCTTTCAGGCGGCGTCGGCGAGACGCGCGCCGGTCAGCTGCAGGTAGACGTCGTCGAGTGTCGGTTGGCGGGTGCTGATCGAGCTGGCCGCGAGATCCGCGTCGTGGATGACGGAGATCGCGTGGGCTGCGGTGCGATCGTGGAGGGGAACGGTAAGGGTGGAGCCGATGGTGAATGCGTCGTCCCCGGCGATGCCACGCGTGCGAAGCGAAGCGAGCGCAGTCGCAGCGTCGCCGTTCACGCGCAGCTCGACGAGCTCGTGTCCGAGGCCGGCCAGCAGGGCGCCGGGCGTGTCGAGTGCAACGATCTCGCCGGCGTGGATGATCGCGATCCGGTCGCAGAGCCGCTCGGCCTCGTCGAGGTAATGGGTCGTGAGCAGGATCGTGATCTCGTTGCGATCGCGCAGGCGTCCGATCACGTCGAGCAGCTCGTGGCGGATGCGCGGGTCGAGACCGACGGTCGGCTCGTCGAGGAACAACACCTGGGGCTGGGAAACGAGCGCGCGGGCAATCTCGAGCCGACGGCGCTCGCCGCCGCTGTAGGTTCCGACCGGCCGATCCAGGAGTTCGGCCAGACCGAGGGTCGCTGCGAGCTCACCGACCCGGCTCTGGACCACGATGGGGTCGGTGCGCCAAAGCCGGGCATGGATGTCGAGATTGCGGCGACCCGTGAGGGCGCTGTCCACGACGGGGTCCTGGAAGACGACGCTGCTGATGCTGCGGGCGGCGAGCGGCTCGCCGGCGACGTCGTAGCCTGCGACATAGGCACTGCCGCTGGTCGGGGCGATCGTCGTCGTGAGCATGCCGATCGTGGTCGACTTGCCCGCTCCATTGGGCCCGAGCAGGCCGAAGACTTCCCCCGCGGCGACCTCGAAATCGATGTTCTTCACGGCTTCGACTCCGCCCGGGTAGGTCTTCCGCAGCTTGCGCACGTCGATCGCGGGCTGCTTCACTCGTGGAACGGATTCGGATCTGGGTTGCATGAGTCTCTCCTGTCTCGGTGGGCGTCACATCTGCCGTCGTTGGTTCGTCACACCTATGACGGAACTCAACGGAAGGATGTGACGGTGAACGAGCAGTCCTGGCAGCTAGAGCAGTTCGAGCGCTACCGACCCCACTTGCAGGCGGTCGCCTACCGCATGCTCGGTTCGGTCACCGAGGCCGACGACGCCCTTCAGGAAGCCTGGCTGCGACTGAGCCGCGCCGACACCGGCGACGTCGACAACATGGGTGGCTGGCTGACCACGGTCGTCGGCCGGGTCTGCCTCGACATGCTGCGCGCGCGACGCTTACGCCAGGAGGACTACGTCGGCAGCTGGCTGCCGGAACCGATCGTCAGCCTCGACGACGAAACCGACCCCGAGCAGGAAGCGATCCTCGCCGACTCGGTCGGTCTCGCACTCCTCGTGATTCTCGAGACGCTCACACCCGCGGAGCGGCTCGCCTTCGTGCTGCACGACATGTTCGCGGTGCCGTTCGACGAGATCGCCCCGATTGTCGGCCGAACGCCCGCCGCCGCACGCCAGCTCGCCAGCCGTGGCAGGCGCCGCGTACAAGGCGCTGAGCCGACTCCCGACACGGACGTGCGCGGCCAGCGCGAGATCGTCGACGCCTTCCTCGCCGCCGCGCGCGGGGGAGACTTCGACGCGCTGCTTGCCGTCCTCGACCCCGACGTCGTCTTCAGGGCGGATCCCGGCAAGATCCGCAGACTCGCGCGGCCGCCGATCACCGGCGCCGAGGCCGTCGCGACGGAGCTGCTCTCGCGGGCCCCGCGGTTCGCGCCGCTGGCGCGGCCGGCCCTCGTCAACGGCACTGCCGGGCTCGTTGTAGGACCGGAGGACAAGCCGTTCGCAGTCGTCGGCTTCTCGGTCGCAGCCGGCCGCATCGTCGCGATCGACCTGATCACCAACCCCGACAAGCTCGGCGGCCTCGCCAAACACCGATGAGTTTTGCCCGGCCATGCAGTCCAACTCTGCGTATTCGTCATCGACGCGGAAGCGAGCATCCATGGGACAGCCGGTCGTGCACTTCGAGGTGATCGGGAAGGACGGCCCGAAGCTGCAGCGCTACTACTCCGAGCTCTTCGGCTGGGAGATCAACGGCGACAATCCGATGAACTACGGGATGGTGGACGGGAAGAAGAACCCGGCGCCTGACGGGATGAGCATCGGAGGCGGCATCGCAGCCGGCCCGAACGGCTACGAGGGACACGTCACGTTCTACGTCGCGGTCGAGGACATCGAAGCCGCGCTCGCGAAAGCCGAGAGCCTTGGCGGCACGCGCGTGATGGGCCCGGAGAAGGTCATGGACATGGTCGAGCTCGGCCAGTTCAAAGATCCGGAAGGCCACGTCATCGGAGTCGTCAAGCCGCTCGACATGTAGGGGGTGTGCGGAGGCTCCGGCGCTGCTGGAGCTTCCGCGCAACCTGCGATCCTTCAGGTGTGACACGACCCGCAGTTCTTCTCCCGACGATCACAGCCGAGGAGCTTCTGAGCAAGATCGAGAACCGCGACCCGTTTGTCCTGGTCGACGCACTTGCGCCGATGGTGTACGCACACTCCCATCTGCCCGGCGCAATCAACTTGCCGCCATCCGACATCGATCCAGCGCGAATCGCGAGGCGCATTCCGGATCCGCAGAGCGAGATCGTCGTCTACTGCTCCAGCCCAGACTGCGACGACTCCGTTGCAACAGCTCGGCGCCTGCAAGTCCTCGGTTATACGAACGTCCGACATTACGCCGGCGGCAAGAACGAATGGCGCGACGCCGGATTGCCGCTCGAGCGCGCCGGGAAACCTTTCGTGCCGAAGCCGTAAGGTCTAACGGCCGAACTCGAACGTGAGCGGCCGGCGCCCGCTCGGTAGGGTCTTCGGAACGAGGGGTCGCAGCCTCGCCGGTCCCGCGCGCGGATCCAGCAGCCCTCGTGCCACAAAGGCGACGAGATCGTCGAGCTCCGCAGCGGTCAGCTCGATTCGCACCGACACCAGCGGGTCGAGCGCGTCCAGGAGCGGTGTGACCGGGCCGATCGGGCCCGCTAGATCGCTCGGCAGCCTCTGCGCCGAAGGGTCATATGAGAGCAAGGAGGCCCGCACGTCGAGGTGATGGCGGATCGCCGCTCGCAGGGAGGTGAACGCGCCGTCGTGCATGTAGGCGGCCTCGACCGCGACATTCCGCAGCGAGGGTGTCCGGAAGGCGTACCGGTCGTGCACGTCGCCGGTGATCTCCTGTCGGCCGAAATCTTCGTTGGCGGCGATCCCGTCGAACTGGTTGTTCGTCGATCGCGGGACGAGCTGCGGCACCCCGATCGCGTGGGTGCGGAAGTCGGTGAACATTTCGTTCGACGCACCGGAAACGCTGTGACAGCTGACGCAGCCCGCCTTGCCGAAGAAGAGAAGACCGCCGCGTTCTTCACTCGAAGTGAGTGCGCCCTCGTCCCCACGCGCGAAACGGTCGATCGGCGCATTCGCAAAGGTCAGTGAGAACTCGAACTCCGCAATAGCGCGGGCGAACATCGCGAACTCGATCGACGCGCCCGAACGGACGCTCGGGAAGATCTCCCCGAAGAGACGGCGGTATCCGGGTACGGCGTCGAGTCGCCGCGCGACCTCCGCGCGAATCGCGTCGTTGTCGCCGGCGAAGCCGAAGCCGGCGACCTCGGTCCGCTCAGTCGGCGGAATGAATGCCTGCGAGACCAGAAGCTGGGGATGGTTGGAGAGCGTCATCCCCTCGGGCGCCGGGAACTCGAAGCCGGCGCTGTTGTCGAACGGATCGCCCGAGAGCGACGAGAAGCGGGAGTTCCACATCAGCGCCGGGAAGAACGCTGTGTTGATCACCGTCGGCGCCCGGCGCATGTTCCTCGGCCCGCGCCGATTGGGGCCGACGATGCCGTTGTTCTCGATGCCGATCGCGATCGCCTGTGTGTCACCAAAGCCGTTCGTCGGCGAATGACAGCCGGCACACGTGTTGTCGCCGTTCAGGCCCGTGACGGTGTCGAACCAGAGCAATCGCCCGAGATTCGCGAGTTTGACGTCGACCGGCCGTCCGAGGCGACGCGTGAGGGTCGACTCCGTCCGGCCGGTAAAGCCCTCCTGCTCGAGCTCCGCGCGCAGCTCGTGGCCGAGCGTGTCGCGACTGCCGTTCAGCGCTCCCGGACCGAGGATGAGGAGCCCGAGCCCCGCGGCGGCGCCGACCGCGGCGAGACGGGCGGCGGCCTGCAGCAGCCGCCGCCCCGACGCGCCTAGGTCAGATCGGGTCGCAGTTGAACGGATCACCTTTGAGCAGCAACGGGTCGAAGGTGGTCGCTTCTTCGACGTTGTCGCCATCGATGATCGCGATGAAATGACTGCGGAGGCCGCCCACCGGCCCGCTGCCTGAGAGCACGAAGTCGTCGACGACTCGCGAGTGACTGCCGTCGCCGAACGGCTGAACCGACTGCCGGTAGTTCCACATGTACGGGTTGCCGGCACTGTCGATCGCCGTTCCGTGGGCCGTCGAGTTCAAGTTGCCGCCGTCGCCGGTCGGCGCGAAGAACGTCAATGTCCCCGTCCCCGTCACCCACATTCCACTCGGAACGCCTCCGCAGGCGGGCAGGACGGAATCAGCCGGCGGCGGGGTCACGCCTGGTGCAGCGATCGACCAGGTGATCGCGAACGTCGCTCCCGGGCCTGCGCTTGCAGACGAGATGCAGGCGAGCCCAACGAGAGCAACCGCCAGCGCGAGAAAGACTCGTTGCAGCATGCTGCTCGTTCTCCCTTCCGTTTGCGGCGCCCGATGACCGCATCGGCGCCGCTCGCGTCGATGCTCGATTGTAGAACTGCTCGTTCCGGCCTTCAATAGTGCGTCTCCGTGACGCCGTTCTGAGGAAATCGGAACGGATCTATCCAGGACCGGCGCGCGTGAGGTCGAAAGAGCGCCTTGCCCAGGGTTACCCTCGGGGTGCGCTTCTCCCCTGGCAGCCCGAGCTGCGGCGTGAGCTGTAGACGTCGCGCCCTGGGCATCACGTCGCCCGCTTAGTCGAGATTGCCCGCGCAGGACTCCCCGAACACGGGGAGAACCGAGGCCCAACTGTCGGGCATCGGCGCCCGCATTCAGAGGGAGGTTCAATGGAAGCTGCAGTCCCTGTCGGCCGGCCGCGCAGCGTGGCACGGTGGGCCGCCCTCGGAGGACTTGTCTACGTCGTGCTGTTCGTCATCGGGACGATCGTGCTCTTCACCGGTGCGCCGTCCGGCGATTCGGCGCCGGCAAAGGTCATCCAGTGGTACTCCGACAGCGGCCACCGAGACCGCATCCACTTCGGCTGGATACTGATCGGCCTCAGCATCATCTTCCTGCTCTGGTTCATCGGGGCGCTGCGCCGGGCGGTGAGCGCCGTCGACGGCGAGGGAATCCTCACCGGGGTGGTGAGCCTTGGCGGAGGTGTCTACGCGGCGCTTGCGCTCGCTTCCGTCGCGCTGAGCGACGGGATCAGGACGATGAGCGACGACACGTACCAGCACCGCGTATTCCCCGAATTGATCCACGCGGCGGACGACGCGACGTGGGTATTGCACGCCACGGGCGCCGCGGCGCTCGGCGTGATGATCATCGCGACTTCACTTGCATTCATGTGGGGTGCGGTCTGGCCGACGTGGGCCGGATGGCTCGGCGTTGTCGTCGGGATCCTCGCGCTCGCCTCGATCGCGTTCTTCCCGCAGTTCCTCTTCCTGCTCTGGATCCTGGTCGTCTCGATCTGGATGTTCCGCCGTCCGCATTCGCCTAGGGGAATCGCGTAAGGAAAGTCCGGTGGGGGGAGCCGTGGTTCCCCCCACACGCTCTCTTAGGCCGCCAGGTCGAACACGGGCTCGGCCTCTTCCATCGGCTGCTCGAGCTCGTCGCGGCGGATCAACGTCAGCGCGGCCACGATCCCGATTGCCGCGAGGATCACGCCGGCGAAGAACGCGCCGTGGAAGCCATCGACCAGCGCCTGTGTCCGGGTTGCGCCCCCAGCCAGCGCATCGCTGGTCCGCGAGGTCGCGATCGTCGACAGCGCGGCGATCCCAAGTGCGCCGCCGATCTGCTGCGACGTGTTGATCAGCCCCGAGGCGAGCCCCGCCTCGGCAGGCTGGATGCCGGCGAGCGCCGCGATCGAGATCGGCACGAACGAGAAGCCGAGGCCGACGGCGATCAGCAGGAAGCCCGGCAGCAGGTCGGCCAGGTACGAGCCTCCCACCGACACCTGCGTGAAGTAGACGAGACCGCCGGTGAGCGACGTCATGCCGATCGCCAGCACCGGCTTCACGCCGATCCGGGTCACGAGCTGTGCCGCGATCGCCGACGTGAAGATCGCCGTGCCCGCGACCGCCAGGTACCCGACACCGGTCTTCATCGGCGAATAGCCGAGCACCTGCTGCATGTACAGCGTCAGCATCAGGAACAACGAGAACGTCGCTGTGCCCATGATGAAGCCGGCAACGTTCGCGCCGCTGACCGTCTTGATCCGCAGGATGCCGAGGCGCATCAGCGGCTCGGGATGTCGCTGCTCCCACGCGAGAAAGCCGACCAGCATGGCGAGTGACGCCGCGAAGAAGGAGACCGTCCTTCCGGCGAGCCAGCCGTCCTGGCCGGCCTGCGTGATCGCGTAGACGAGCGACGAGAGCCCGCCCGTCACCAGCACCGCGCCGAGCGCGTCGAAGGACTTGACGGTCGCGTCGCGACTTTCCTTGAGCAGGATCGGGGCAAGGATGAACGCCGCCACGCCCACGGGGACGTTGACGAAGAAGATCCAGGCCCAGCTGAGCGCGTCCGTGAGGATTCCGCCGAGCAAGACGCCGGCCGCGGCACCGAAGCCGCCGACTGCGCCCCAGACGCCGAGAGCGATGTTGCGCTCTCGTCCCTCGACGAACGTCGTCGAGAGGATGGACAGCGCCGCGGGTGTGATGACCGCCGCGCCGAGGCCTTGGAGGGCACGCGCCGTGATCAGCGACGCCTCGGACCACGCCAGGCCCGCGAAGAGCGAGGCGAGCGTGAACACGATCAGTCCGGCGAGGAAGATCCGTCTACGCCCGAGCAGGTCGGCTGCGCGGCCACCGAGGAGCAGGAACCCGCCGAACACGAGCGCGTACGCGCTGATCACCCACTGCAGGTTCTGCTGGGAGAAGCCGAGGTCGACCTGAATCGAAGGCAACGCCACGTTCACGATTGCGATGTCCAGGACGACCATGAACTGGACGACGCTCAGGAGCGCCAGTGCCAGCCATTTACGTCGATCAGAAGTCACCATGTCGTCCATTCCTTTGTGAGGAGTAAAGAGGGTCTAGTTCAGGTTGCCTCTGGCGCGACAGGCTGGCCAAGGGGCTGGGCCGGTCAATCGCGGTGCGGTTAACCGCACCCTGGACTATCGGTCCCTTGCCTCCGCAAGACGGCGACGTGATGCCTCGGCCTCGACACGCGCCCCTTTCCGCTCATAGAGCGCGAGCGCGGCTTCGACGAGCGGTGGCACCTCGCTTGCCCTCCCGGCGAGCTCGAGCACGTCCGCGAGAGCGATGAGTGCGTTCGCATGAAACATCGGCCAGTCGGTTCCCGCTCCCAGCTCGAGCGCTTCGCGGGCGAGCCGCTCAGCCTCGACATACTCGCCCTGCTGCGCCGCGATTCGCGCGCGCACCGTTCGCCAACGCATCTGTGCCTCGAAGTCATCGCCGGCTGCCAGGTCCGCCGTGATCCCAGCGTGCTCATCGGCTTCCTGGTACCGGCCCTGCGCGAGGAGTGCCTCCGCCAGGAAACCGGTAGTCGTCGAAAGGAATCCCTGCTCACCGAAACGCTCGAGGCGTGCAATGCCGTCACGTGCAACAGCCTCGGCGAGCTCGGGCCGGCCCACCCGGAGCGCCTGATCGGCAGCGTTCATCGCCGTTGCCGCCGAGAACAACTCGTTGCCGAACTGCCGATACACGTCGTTCGCACGATCCAGCTCGCTGCTAGCCTCGTCCGCTCGTCCGACCAGCGACAAATGCATCGAGCGCGCGGCGCGCAGGTATCCCTCAAGCCAGGTCCCGTGATGCTCGCCGAGCAATTCGTCGCAGAGCTCGATCCCCTCGTCGGCAGGAAGGTACCCCCACGCGCCCACCACTACGCGCGCGCCGACCGGGAGTCCCGTGAGGCGTGGGTTGCCCGCTTTCACCGCGTGCTCACTGGCGCGTTCGTACGCCGCAGCGGCAGCCTCGGACTGCCCAAGCCACCCTTCGAAGCAGCCCGCGACAAACCAGGCTTCGGCGAGGCCGGAATCGTCTGAGAGCGCCTCGAGCGTCCGAAGCTCCTCATGCACCATTGCGAGATCTGCGAAAGCGCCACCCATCATCGCCCCGACGAAAGAAAGCGCCACGCGTCCCCTCGATGCGATCGCGGGCACTTCGGCATTCTCCGCAGCCTCGACTGCGCTGCTGAAAGTCTTGGAAGCAAGCTCGAGATCCCCCGCCTCTTGCAGCGCGTAGCCGAGTGTGATGAGCAGAACGAGCCGCACCTCGTCCCCTTCGTCCAGAAGCCCGCTAGCTCGCGTGAGCAGATTGACGGCAGCGGGGACGTCGCCCCGCCCGCTCGCGCGAACACCAGCCTGCCCGAGCAGCTTGCCCGCCCGATTTCCGAGTGCGCGGGACTCTTCGTCGAGCGGGCCAAGCTCTTCGCGGAGGAGATAGGCGCGCTCGAGGTGATAGCCGACGATCTCGTCGTACTCGCTGCGATGCTGCTCGAGCCAAGAACCGAACTGCTCGTGCAACTTCGCCCGCAGCTCCTTCGGCATTCCGTCGTAGGCCGCGTCGCGAATCAGTTGGTGCCGGAAACGGAAGGCGTCGTCGCTCGGGAAGATGGGCGAACGGTACGGTCGGATCAATTCCTTCCGCACGAGCGGCGGCAATGCGCTGCTTTCGGCCCCGAGCTCCACCAGGGCTGTCCGCCAGAACTCCTTGCCGATCACCGACCCGCGCTCGGCGGCCACGCGCTCGCTGGGCGAAAGCTGTTCGAGCCGAGCTGCGAGCAACGCCTGGATCGTGGGCGGGATGGCGATCTTCTCGGCGTGCCCGTTCTGCGCAATCAGCGCGAGCATCTGCTCGACGAACAAAGGATTGCCTTCAGCGGCGGCCGCGATGCGGTTGCGCACCAGCTCAGATAGGTCGGCCCCGCCGAGGAGATTGTCGATGAGCGTCTCCGACTGGTCCTCTGAAAGGGGCTCGAGCAGCGTGATCGTCGCATTCAGCTTGCCGCCGCCCCACGCCGGGCGGACGTCGAGTAAGTCCGGCCGCGCCGCGCAGAGCAGGAGGATCGGCGCTCCGCGACTCCAATCGGCGAGATGCTCGACGAGATCGAGGAACGTCGCCTCCGCCCAGTGCAGGTCGTCGAGCACGAGGATGAGCGGCCGTTCGCGGGCGAGCGACTCGAACAACCTCCGGACGGCAAGAAAGGTGTCCTCACGCGAGAGGGCTGCCTGGTCAACGAGCCCGATCGCGGCTGAAACGGTGTTGAGCATCCTCCGGCCTTCGACGTCACGGTCGAGCAGGCTTGCGAGCTCCTCAGCCCCCGCGAGCGCCTCGAGGATCTCGACGAGCGGGAAGTAGGTGATTCCTTCGCCGTACGCCAGGCAGCGTCCCCGCAGAAGGATCGCGTCCTCGTGCTCGGCGAGAAACTCGTAAACGAGTCGCGACTTGCCGATCCCAGCCGGCCCGAGCAGCGTGAACAGGTGGCAGGACTGGTCTCCGACGGCACGGGCGTAGGCCTGCCGCAACTGCGCCAGCTCGTCGTCTCTACCGACGAACGGCGCATCGAAGCGGCGGGCGAACGCGGCTGCATCCGCTCGAACTCCAAGGAGGCGATACGCAAGTACGGGGTCGGTCTTTCCCTTTGCCTCGATCGCCTCGACCGGCTCGAGTTCGAGCGCGCCTTCGGCGAGGTCGTGAGTGCGCGCCCCGATGAGGATCTCTCCCGGCTCCGCGGCCTGCTCGAGCCGCGCGGCGACGTTGACGGCGTCACCCGTCGCAAGCGTGCCACCCTCGCTCGTCACGACCTCGCCGGTGTTGACGCCCATCCTGACCCGCAACTGAGTTCCGAAGTCGCGCTGAAGGTCTTCATTCAGGCCGCCGAGCTCTTCGCGCAACTCGTGCGCGGCCCGGGCTGCCCGCAGCGCATCGTCCTCGTGGACGACGGGGATTCCGAAGACGGCCATGACCGCATCACCGATGAACTTCTCCACGGTGCCGCCGTGCCGCTCCAGCACGTTGCGTGCGAGCGTGAAGTAACGCTCCATCACGCGGCGGAGCGACTCCGAGTCGAGGCGCTCGCCCAGTGCGGTAGAGCCGGTCACGTCGCAGAAGAGGATGGTTACGGTCTTGCGGACCTCGCGCGCCGAAGGCGCCTCGGCGAGCGCCGCTCCGCAGGACCCACAGAAACGGAACCCCTCGGGATTCTCTGAGCCACAGCTCGGACAAACGGTCATCCGGCGAGCGTAACTTGCACGGCCGCGAACTTCGATCCTAATCGACCCGTGCCCTTGGGTAATGATGACGTCATGCCCAGGCGAGGGAAAGGCGTTGCCGGCCTGATCGCAGCCACTACTGTCCTAGCGCTCGTGGTCGCCGGGCCCCTCATGGCCGCGACGCCGCGGCTCGCCGTGCATCCGGTCAGCGTGGCGCGCGGCGGCACCGTGACGGTCAGCGGCAGAGGGTGTCGGGCCGGCGATGTCGTCTATCTGATCGCTCGGCCGTTCGTCGGCCACGCCTTCGTGCAGCACTCCGTCGCAGCGCGCGCCCGTTCGAACGGGACGTTTTCCCGTCTCGTCCGCATCCGGACGAGCGTTCATCCAGGGCGCTACCTGATCACCGCCCGCTGCGGCGGTGGAAACCTCGGGGTCTCGGCCGCTCTTCGCGTCTACTGATTCGTCGCTGGGGAACCGCGCAATGCGGCCAGCAGCTCCTGGTGCCGACGCTCCTCGTCGGGCATCCCTTCCTCCGCCGGCGAGCGAAAACGCGTCAGCAATGCGTTCACGGGCTTCACCACGAAGAAGAACACCGACGCGGCGATCGCGACGAACTGGATCACGTTCGTGATGAACGCGCCGTAGCGGAACTTCGCATCGTTGATCGTGAACGTCAGGGCGCTGAAGTTCGGCTTCCCGATGATCATTGCAATCACCGGCATGATCAGATCGTTCACGAGCGAGTTCACAACGGCAGCGAACGCAAGGCCCATCACGAACGCCACTGCCAGTTCAACGATGTTCCCCCGGAGCAAGAAGTCTCGAAACTCCTTCAACATCTCTCCTCCTCTCGTTCGATGCGGCTTCCGACCGTGGGGCCGACTCTAAGCGGAGAATTGACGGAAGTCGATGCGGGCGCGCGTACGCTTGTCCGATGACACCACCGGCCCTCGTCGTGCTCGGGAGCAGCCGCCGCGACCGGACCGGCGCCTACCGCATCAGCCGCGGCTGCCGGCGAGCAGTCGCTCAGGCCGCGCAGCTGGCCGAGCGGCTCGAGCCTCGGGTCGTCGTGTTCAGCGGTTGGTCGCCGAACGGCGGTGCCTCCGAGGCGGAGCAAATGCAGAAGCTCTGGCGCGGTCCGCAGATCGAGCTCGTCCTGGAGCCGACCGCTTCGACGACGGCGGAGAACGCTGCGCGGACGCTACCGCTCCTGCTGGAGCGCCAGATCGAGCAGGCGGTCGTGATCTGCACACCACCTCACGTCTACCGCGCGCGCTGGTTCTTCCGGCGCCTGTACACCG
>Ga0070699_100004469_pt1 | contig 12363 bp, 12 predicted proteins | sample KBSK1503metaG_FD_65473 | JGI IMG/M metagenome (GOLD analysis project Ga0070699, IMG submission 65473) | Corn, switchgrass and miscanthus rhizosphere microbial communities from Kellogg Biological Station, Michigan, USA - KBS K1-50-3 metaG | ecosystem: Host-associated > Plants > Roots >...
CCGGGGCCGGCGATGCCGGTCACGCCGACGCCGACGTTCGTCCGCGATCGCTCGCGAATCCCCTGCGCGAGCGCCCGCGCGACTGGTTCGCTGACCGCGCCGTGCTCCGCGAGCATCGCTTCGGGGACGCCGGCCAGCTCCACTTTCGATCGGTTGCTGTAGCACACGACGCCGCGCTCGACGTAATCGGAGCTGCCGGGAATGTCTGTGAGCCGTGAAGCGAGCAGGCCGCCGCTGCACGATTCCGCCAGCGCAACGGTCAGCTTCCGCTCGCGGAGCAGATCGCCGACGACGGCTTCGAGCGGACGTCCATCCGTGCTGTAAATCACGTCGCCGAGAATCGATTCGAGCTGGCGGACGGCGGCGTCGAGCGCCGCTTCGCCGGTCTGGCGATTCGGCGCCTCGGCGGTCAGATGCAGCTCGATCTGTCCCGAGACGGCGAGAATCGTCGTCGCGATCGGCACCTGGTCGGCCGTCCACTTCGAGTACACCGGCTGCGCCCGCGCGTCGACGTCCGATTCGGTGCGGCCGGTCAGCTTGAGGACGCGGCGAAAGAGTCCGGCGCCGCGGCTTCTGACCGCGAGCCGGCCGCTGATGACTGCGTCGAGCATCGGCGTCATCTCGCGCGGCGGACCGGGCAGAAGGACGAGCGACGTCGCGCCGCGTTCGATCCACAGGCCAGGCGCGCTGCCGTTCCGGTTCTCGAGCACGATGGCGCCGCGCGGCACCATCGCCTGCCGGCGATTGTTCTCGGGCATCGTCAGGCTGCGCCGCGCGAACCGCTCGCGGATGACGGCAACGATGGCTTCGTCGACGTCGAGCGGCACGTCGAGCACGCGCGCGACGGCGTCGCGCGTGATGTCGTCCTCGGTCGGTCCGAGGCCGCCCGTAATCACGATCAAGTCAGCCCATCCCATCGCGCCTTCGATCACGCGCGCCAGCTCTTCGACGTGATCGGCGACGACCGCCTTCAGGCGGACGTCGTACCCGACCGCATTGAGCCGCTCGGTGATGACGAGCGAGTTCGTGTCGACGCGAAACGGCGTCAGCATTTCGCTGCCGACCGCGAGGATGCAGGCGTTCATGTCGTCACGGCCAGGATGAGGCGAAGCACGAGGTTCGCGTAAATCGCCGCCAGCCCATCGTCGGCCATCACGCCGATGCCGCCGGGCAGACGCTCGAGACGATTGGCTGGAAACGGTTTGACGATGTCGGCGAGCCGAAACAGCAGGAAGGCGGCCACGACGCCCGCGCGGCCGACGGGGTTGAGAAACAACGTGATCAACATCCCCATCACTTCATCGACGACGACCTGTCGCGGATCGGTCGTCCCGAAATGCTGCTCGGCAATCGATCCACTCCACGCGCCGATGACGAACAGTACCGCGATCGCAACGCCCTGCGCAGCCGCCGACGAAGGCACGATGGCCCAAACGAGCAAGCCTGCCGCCGATCCAAAGGTGCCGGGAGCGACGGGAATGTAGCCGATGCCGAGCACGGTCGCGATCGCAAGAGCCGGAATTCGGGATCTGGGGCCTGGGATTCGATTCCCGCGAGGCATCGATCAGCGAACGACGCGCGTGCCGGCGAACCGATCGTGCAGGCCGCGGCGATCGCGGCTGAGCACGGCAGTGAGGAAGCCGAGCCCGGCGGGAACGGCCAGGACCAGCCAGACGATCGTGCGCAGCAAGGCTCGCCCGACGTCGAGCGAACCATCGTCGTCGCTCGAAACCACGCGGATGCCGGCGGCCATCTTGCCGAGCGTCTGCCCGCCGGCCGTGAACGCGACGAGATAGCCGCCGTTCTGCACGAGCAGAAACGCCAGCAGCGGCCCCTTGGGCAGGACGTCGAGATCGTTGAGGGTCAGCCCGCAGATCTGCATCGTGAAGTAGATGACGACGGCGTCAATCGCTGCAAGGATCAGCAGATCGATCGCGACGGCGACGAACCGGGCGGCAACGGCGGCGTTCTCCGCGTGCCGGTGACGCGACTGGGACCACTCGTGCCTGCTCGCGCGCGCGTCGGACATCGTCGGCGAACCGATCGCGGCGTCGTCCTGGGCGTCCAACGTGAGATCGAGCGTCTGCACGCGCGGCTGCTCGGGACGGACGCGCGCGATTTCGGGCGTCGCGCGCCGAACGGCGAGCGGCGGCCGCGGCGGCGACGGCTTCGTGATGAGGGGGGCGTCGTCGTCGCCGAGCGAAGTGCGAAACAGCGGCAGCTCCGAGCTCGGCGACGCCGCCGAGGGACGCGCCGGTCGCGACAGCACGACTTCGAAGTCAGGTCCGGCATCGCTCATCCGTTCGGCCTGCGTCGGCAGCGCGGCGTCGACGAGCGACAGATCGTCGAGCGGGTTCGGCGTACGAGCGTCGGGACGGATCGGCAGTTCGGGAACGCCGGCCGACGAGCTCAGCGAGAAGTCATATCCGCAATTGCGACAGCGTTCGACGTGTTCGAACCCCAGATAGCCGCACTTCGGACACTTCATGGGAGCTTCGTCACCGCCAACAGCTGGCGCTGGATATCGGCGCGCAACCGATCGGCGTCGGCTTTCTGCGGATCCGTCGAGCGCACGTCTTCGAGCGCCGTCAGCGCTTCGTGCAGATGACCGCGCGCAGCGAGGCCGCGCGCCTTGGCGAGCGCCGTTTCACCCCGGCGCGGCAGCGGCAGCATCGTTTCGCGCGTGACCGGCGCCGGCGAGCTCGCGGCGGGAGGATCCTGCAGCATCAACAATGCCCGCCGGTCGGCCGGGTCCATCACGACGACCGCGTAGCCTCCGACCGCGAGAATGGCGACGGCCGCAAGCGCGACCGCAATCGTTCCCCTCATCGATCGCGGTCTTTGATCCGCAGCCGACACCGCGTGAGGCTCGCGCGCACGCTCGTCGCGAGCCGATGCGGCGAGCGAGGCCGTTGCTTCCAGCCGGTTCAACCGTTCGAGCACGACGAGGGCCTCGTCCGACGGCGCGCCCCCGTCGATGGCCGCATTGAGCAGGCGCCGCGCCTCGTCGCCCTCGCCGCGCCGAAACGCATCGACCCCGTGCTGCAGCATCTCTTCCGACTCGCGCTGACGCTCCGCCATGGCGCTGCGTGCACGCTCGATGTAGGCGCGCGCCCGCGCATGACTCCGGTCGAGAAACAGCGCACGCGTCCAGACGTTGATCGCTTGCTGATACTGCGCGGCGAAATAATGGTCGAGGCCGATGAGGAGCAGCTGCTCGATCTTCGCATCGCGATCGGCTTCCGACGCGACATCGCACGCGTGAACCGGATCGCTTCGTGAAGACTCTGTCATGAAAGCGGCCGGATTATATCATCGAGATTATCTACAATCAGCAACCAACGATCACCAATCAACAACCAGCAACCACCAACCAGCGAATCAGCCATGCCCGTCATCGAGTGCATTCCGAACGTCAGCGAGGGGCGACGCGCCGACGCGATCGCGTCGATGGCAGAAGCCATCCGCGCGACGCCAGGCGTCCGCCTGCTCGATCGCTCGTCCGATCAGTCGCACAACCGCACGGTGTTCACGTTCGCAGGCGACGCGGCCGGCGTCGAGCGAGCCGTGATGGCGCTCTTCGAGCGGGCGATCGCGCACATCGATCTGCGGACGCACAAGGGTGAACATCCGCGGCTCGGCGCCGTCGACGTCGTGCCGTTCGTGCCAATCGAAGGGGTGACGATGGCCGAGTGCGTCGCGCTGGCGAAAAGAGTCGGCGCAGCCGTCGCGGATCGCTTTCACATTCCGATTTATCTGTACGAAGAAGCATCGGACAATCCGCTTCGCAAGAACCTCGAAGACATCCGGCGCGGCGAGTTCGAAGGACTCGCTGCGAAGATGTCGACCGCAGGCTGGGCGCCCGATTTTGGACCGCCGGCGCCGCATCCTACCGCCGGCGCGTCCGTCATCGGTTCACGCATGGCGCTCATCGCCTACAACATCAACCTCGCGACCGATCGCCTCGATGTCGCGAAGAAGATCGCCGCGGCCGTCCGCCAGAGCAGCGGTGGCTACCGCTACGTCAAGGCCGCGGGCTTCAGGCTGGAAGACCGCGGCATCGTCCAGGTCTCGATGAACCTGACCAACTACGAGAAGACGCCGATCTTCCGCGTGTTCGAGACGGTCAAGCGCGAGGCGGCGCGGTACGGCGTGTCGGTTCTGGAGAGCGAGATCGTCGGGCTGGTTCCGTCGGCGGCGTTGAATGCGGCCGCCGAATTCTATCTGCAGATCGAAGGATTCAAGCCGGAACAGGTACTCGAAAACAAACTGCGACAGTCGTAGGGGGTCGAGCTTGCTCGACCCCAAGTACACTGGCGGCCGACTCGAGCCGCGATCAGGCCGAGCAAGCTCCGTCTTCGGGCGGAGCGAGCTCCGCCCCTACACAGCTTCCTCTTCTCCTTCGAGTTTCCTCGACGGCGCAATTCCGAAGGCCTTCATCTTTCTATATAGATTGCTCCGCTCGACGCCGAGCACTTCGGCCGTCCTCGACATGTTGCCCTGCTGCTCGGCGAGCGTCCGGAGGATCAGATCGCGCTCGAAGCGGTCACGCGCCTCGTGAAGCGACAGCCGTTCGGCGGAGATGTCGTCGCCGGCCGGCCGGCCGATACCGCTCGGATCCAGAAAGCCGAGGTCCGATGACGAGATTGCGTCGCCCGGCACCATGATCATCAACCGCTCGATCACATTGCGCAGCTCGCGCACGTTGCCCGGCCACGGATAGCGTTGAAGCGCGCTGCGTGCGCCCGCATCGAACGTCTTGGCGCGGCGCCCGTATTCGCGGGCGAACTCGGCCATGAAATGGTCGGCCAGCAGCGGAATGTCTTCCTGGCGGTCGCGCAGCGGCGGTACGAAAATCGGAATGACGTTCAGACGAAAGTACAAATCCTCGCGGAAACGGCCCGCGCGGATCTCGGCCTGGAGATCCTTGTTCGTCGCCGCAAGTACGCGCGCGTCGACCTTGATCGGCTGCGTGCCGCCGACCGCCTCCATCGTCTGTTCCTGGAGAACGCGCAGGACTTTTGCCTGCGTCTTCAGGCTCATGTCGCCGATCTCGTCGAGGAAGATCGTTCCACCGTCGGCCACCTCGAACTTGCCGCGGCGGTCGGCCACCGCGCCGGTGAACGCGCCACGGACGTGACCGAAGAGCTCGCTCTCGATCAACTCCTCGGGGATTGCCGCGCAATTCACCTCGACGAACGATCCGGCGCGCCGGCGGCTGAGCGCATGAATCGTGCGCGCGACGACCTCCTTGCCCGTACCGTTCTCGCCGTAGATGAGCACGCGGCCGTTGGTGGGCGCCGCCATCGCCACCTGCTCGCGCAGCTGCCGCATCGCGTGGCTCTCGCCCACCATCGTCTGCGTGCGGTCGACGCGGGCGCGCAGCGCGCGGTTCTCCGCTTCGAGGCGCCGCTGCCGCAGCGCATTGCGGATGACCAGGACCGTCTTCTCGAGCGACAGCGGCTTCTCGACGAAGTCGAAGGCGCCCATCTTGATCGCGCGGACCGCCGACTCGATGTTGCCGTGGCCCGAGATGAGCACGACCTGGGCATCGATCTGCCGCTCGCGAAGACGCGCCAGGGTGGCGAGACCATCCATGCCCGGCAGCCAGACGTCGAGGACGATGAGATCCACGGGGCCGCGCGTGAGGCGATCGAGGCAGGCTTCGCCGCTCGACACGGCTTCGACGGTGTAGCCTTCGTCGTGCAGCACGCCGGTGAGCGCGGTGCGGACGCCGGGTTCATCGTCGACGATCAGAATCGTGGGCTTCAACAGGGCAGCTCGATTGTAAAACGTGTGCCGCGCGGCGCGTTGTCGCCGACCTCGATGCTGCCGCCGTGCTCGGCGATGATCCGCCGCACGATGGCGAGCCCCAGACCACTTCCGCGGCGTTTGGTCGAGTAGTACGGCAGAAACAACTTCTCACGCTCGGCCGGCGGAATACCCGGTCCGTCGTCGGCGACGACGATGCGCACGAGGTTGTTCGATGCATCGAGCTGCGTCTCCACGACGATGTGGCCGCGGCGCTCCATCGCTTCGATGGCGTTGTCGACGAGGTTGATGATGACGCGCTTGATCTGTTCGGCGTCGAGCCGCACCAGCGGCATACCCGGCGCGAAGCGCTGATCGATCCTGACGTCGCTGAAGATTCCGCTGTACAGCGAGATCGTGTCTGTGATGAGCTGACCGAGATCGGTCGGGATCGTGCGCGGCGACGGCATGCGCGCGAACTGCGAGAACTCGTCCACCAGTCCCTTGAGCGATTCGACCTCCCCTACGATCGTCACCGTGCATTCGTCAACGAGCGCCTTCGCCGGCGGCGGCGCCGTCGAGAAATGACGGCGCAGGCGTTCGGCGCTCAGCTGGATTGGCGTCAATGGGTTCTTGATCTCGTGCGCGAGCCGGCGCGCCACTTCACGCCACGCCGCCACTTTCTGCGCGCGGATGAGCGGCGTCACGTCGTCGAGCACCAGAACCACGCCCTCCGATGCGCCGCTCTCGGCCAGAAGCGACGTCGCGACGACGGCGAGGTGCAGTTCCTGGCCTTCGCGCGGAATCGCGATCTCCTGCGCCGCAGGTTCTCCTTTCGTCCGCCCTCTGCTCGTCAGCAGCTTCGCGATCGGCTGGAGATCCGCACGATCGAAGGCCGAGGTTGCCGGCTGGCCGACGATGCGGCGATCGAGACTGAGCAGGCGGCCGGCGGCGCTGTTGATCGTGGTGATCATGCCGGCCGCGTCGATCGACACGACCCCGGTCGTGATGCGCTCGAGAATCGTTTCGATGTAACGGCGGCGTCCCTCGACCTCGACGTGCTTGCGTTCGAGCTCGATCGTCGATCGCTCCACCTTGCGGCGACTCGTTGCGAGCTCGCTCGCCATCACGTTGAACGCTTCGACGAGCGATCCGAATTCGTCGTTGCTCTGCGGCTCGAGCCGCTGATCGAGACGGCCGGCGCCGATCTCGCGGGCCGCGGCCGCCAGCATCTGGACGGGACGCGTGATCCGCTTCGTCATGTACAGGCCCATCCAGGTGGACCCGACGAGAATCAAGAGCGTGACCATCAGGAAGAACGAGAGATAGACGCCGGCCAGCGGCCGCTTCAGCACGCGCAGCTGGTTGTAGTTCTCGAACGCCTGCGTCATGCGTCGCGAGCGCGCGGCGAGATCGCCGGTCAGATAATCGGTGGCGACCACCGCGCCGGTGGCGCGGCCGTCCTTCGCCCGGATGACCGCGGCCGCGTGCAACAGGTCGCCTGAATTCCCGAGCGTCTCAACCGATCGCGTCTCGCGCGCGCCGCTCAGCGCCTGCGCCGCAAGGCGATCCGCCGCCGCGCGGCTGTATCCGGGCGGCAGCGCCGGCGCCGCGACGTCGACGACCGGCTCGAGCGTCGGCAGCGATCCGCGCTGCGCCTGGGGCGGCACGACGCGATAGACCTCGATCATCTGCACCCGCTGCAGTGTCACGTTCGGCGCGAGGAGATCACGAATCGGCCGCACGTCGCGGTTCGCCAGGTCGACCGACGACAGCGCCCGCGCGATCCGGTTCGCCTGATCCGAGACGAGCAACTGCCGCTCGGCGTAGTAGTCGCCGGCAATCTTGTTGGCCGACGTCAGGATCTCGTCCATCGGCGCGTTGAACCAGCGATCGACGCTCTGAATCATCAGCTCGCTGCCGACGATCAGCACGAGCACGGCCGGCACGAACGTCATGCCGAGCAGCAGCAGCACGAGCTTCGCCCGGAACCTGGCGAACGGCAGTGCCCTACGGCGCTCGACGATCAGCTTGACGATGTTCCGCGCCAGGACGAAGACGAGCGCGGCGAGCATCGTGAGGTCGGCGGCCGACAGCGCGTAGAGGACGAACTCGCTCAGAAAATCGGGGGAGAAGCGCGACGTCCCGTTGGCGATGGCGACGAGCGCGATCAGCACGACCAGGAGGATCGCGATGCCGGCGAGGATCAGGCGCGGGTTGTCGCGAAACGGTCGACGCGGCGGCTCGGGCGTCCGCGTGCCGGCGGTCGCAGGGCGTCTCGTGGTGATGGGTGTGACTGTCGCGCGCATCTATTGAATGAAGGTGAAGCTCGCGTGACCGAGAATCGCGCCGCCCCACGGCCAGAAAAACCACGCGTTGCGCGGCCGCGTGTGCGCGCGCACGCGGACGTAGTACTCGCCGTTGGCTTCGAGCGCGGCCGTCGCCGAGAGCGGGATGCGCTCGAAATGCGTCATCCACGCGCGGACGGCCTCCTGATCTTCAGTCGGCCGCGCGTCCTCGACGCGGCCGTCGATGCTGCGCGAGACCTGGTACCTCCGCGTGAGGTTATCGAAACGGACCGACGCCGTGATCGTCACCTCCGCGATCGTACGGTCGAACAGCGCCGAGACGCGACGAAGCTCGACGGCATACGAAAAGGTCGTCGGCAGGCCGCTCTGAATCGCGTCCCGGACCTCGGGGCTGAACGCATCGGTCATGTCGAACGTGACGAGCACCTGGCCGTCGCGGGCGATCGGCGTGACGGCGATGTCCGGTTCGGCGTGAACGATCGCGACCAGGACGAAGGCCACCGCGAGGACACGAAGCGCACGACGGTACACGTTTACTCCTTCGGGTTCAGCAGATCCTTCAACTCGTTGGCGAACTCGTTGATGTCGCGGAAGTGCCGGTAGACCGATGCAAAGCGTACGTAGGCCACCTTGTCGAGCCGTTTGAGCTCCTCCATGACGAACCCGCCGATGTCGACGGTCGCCATTTCTTTCTCGGGCCGCTCCTGCAGCGTCGCCTCGACGCGATCCGCGACGGCTTCGAGCGCCGCCACGCTGACGGGCCGCTTCTCACACGCTTTCAGCAGCCCGGCGATGAGCTTCTGGCGCTCGAACCGCTCGCGCGTCCCGTCCTTCTTCACCACCATGTACGGAATCTCGTCGATCCGCTCGTAGCTCGTGAACCGCTTGCCGCACTCGAGGCATTCACGGCGGCGGCGGATCACCTCGCCCTCTCTCGACTCGCGCGAGTCGACGACCTTGTCGCCGAGATGTCCGCAGTACGGGCATTTCATGTTCTTGCACGCGCGCGTCGGCCCGTCATGCTGTGTGGCGTTGCTCGTCGGCGAGACGCCGCATGGTTGTCACGTTCAGCCCCTCCTGCGCCGCGAACATCAGACCGAGGAGGAGCGACGGACCGATCGAGACGAGATGAAGGACGATGGCCGCGCCGACGGCCGCCGCGTCGGGCGCGCCGAAGAACGTCGTCGCGCTGTAGCGAAACGCCGCATGGAATCCGCCGATCGCGCCCGGCGTCGGCACGGCGACGCCCAGCACCAGCAGCGCAATCACGACGAACGATCCGGTGAACGGCACCATCAGTCGGAATGCGACCGCGACCGCCCAGATGCCTGCGGCAATCGACAACCACAAGGGAAACGACCAGGCGAGCGCCACGAGCAAGCGGCCCGGCCGCCGGATCGCGCCGAGACCGCGCGCGAACTTCTCGGCGATTCGCGCGATCACGGCCGCGAACGACGGAACGACGCGCGCGAGACGCTCGGTGGCGCGGCCGAGCCGCTCCGGATCGCCGGCGAGGACGAACAGGATCACGAGCGCGCCGAAGGCGACAGCCGCCGCGAGGCCGCCGATGCCTTTGAGCCAGGTGACGGCGACCGGATTCGTCAACCGCAGATCGCGACCGAAGATGAACACGTACGACGCGAGCAGCGCGAGAACCGTGATGACGTCGAGCAGCCGCTCGAGGATGATCGTCGCAAAGGCACCGGTCGCGCTCATGCGACCGTGCGCGCGCTCGGTGCGCGCGAGGAAATACGGGCGAATGACCTCGCCGGCGCGCGCCGGCAGCACGCTGTTCGCCGCGAAGCCGACCGCGGTGGCGCGAAACGCCCGAGCGAACGTCGTGTGACCCAACGGCTCGAGAAGGTATTGCCAGCGAAACGCGCGAATGGCGAGGTTGACGACCGTCGTCGCCAGCGACAACGCCAGCCATTCGGGGCGCGCGCGCGCGATCTCGGCAGCGACCCGCACCAGATCGACCCTGTACAAGAACAGGCCGACGAGGGCTGCAGCGAGCGCCAACACGATGATCGTACGAAGATGGGATCGCATCAGGATTGCGCGTCCTCTACTATACCGCCCCTACATGTTGTTGTTGTCAGCCCGGCGCGCTCCTTGTAAGATGCGGGGCTTCTCCCGTCAGAAGGATCGTTTGTTGTCGCTCGCCTCTCCCGTTCTCCAGACTACGCTCGCGGATCGCACACCGGATCGACGGGGAAAGGTCCGCGATATTTTCGATTTCGGCGATCGTCTGCTGATCGTCGCGAGCGATCGCATCTCGGCCTTCGACTACGTGCTTGGCTCGGGCATTCCGGACAAAGGGAAAGTTCTTACACAGATTTCGGCGTTCTGGTTCGAACGAACGCGGTCGATCGTCCGCAACCATCTGGTCTCGACCGATCCGTCGCAGTTTCCCGAAGAGGCACGCGCGGCAGCCGGCTTGCTCCGCGGCCGATCGATGCTCGTGACGCGAGCCGAGCCGTTGCCGATCGAGTGCGTCGCCCGCGGCTATCTGTCGGGATCGGGTTGGAAGGACTATCTTGCCACCGGCGAGATCTGCGGCATCCGGCTCCCGTCGGCGCTGCGCGAATCGGATCGCCTGCCACGGGCGATTTTCACACCGGCCACCAAGGCCCAGAGCGGACACGACATCAATATCACCGAGCGTGAGGCCGCGGATCTGATCGGCTCGGACCTCCTCGAGCGCGTGCGCGATCTCACGCTACGCTTGTACGCTGAAGGATCGGCCCATGCGGAATCGTGCGGCATCATCGTCGCCGACACGAAGTTCGAGTTCGGGCGTCTTCTGGACGGCGAGGTCCTGTTGATCGACGAAGTGCTGACGCCCGATTCCTCGCGCTTCTGGCCGAAGGATGCGTACGCGCCGGGCGGTCCGCAGCCAAGCTTCGATAAACAGTTCGTCCGCGATTACCTCGAATCGATTCGCTGGAACAAGCAGCCGCCCGTGCCATCGTTGCCGTCGGATGTCGTCGCGCGCACGCGAGAAAAATACATCGAGGCGTTTCGCCGCCTGACGGGCAGGGATCTGGACAGCCCTGAGTCGTTCGGGGGTGCGGAGTCGCCGACCACGAGCACCAGGGGTCCAAACGGAAAAAGATGATCGCCGAGAGGTTGCAGAAGCTCGTCGACGAAATGGTGGACGAAGGTGTGCAGTTCGACGATGCGGTGCACGAGTTCGAAAAACGATTCATCTCGCGCGTCCTCGGTCAGTTCGACGGCAGCCTGACGAAGACGGCCGACGCGCTCGGCATTCACCGCAACACGCTCACCCGAAAGATGGGCGAGTACAAGATCAAGAGACGGGCGGGATAGGCGGGATCGGCAGGATAGACGGGAACGGCAGGATGGGCGGGAACGGCAGGAGAGGCGGGAACGGCAGGATGGCGGGAACGGCAGGATGGGCGGGAATGGCAGGATCGGCGGGAGCGCCTACGCTGAACGCTGTCTGCACACAGGTTGGCACTCGTCGGTTGACACTGCCAACGACTCCAATATAATTAGCAGTCGCCCTTGCCGAGTGCTAACGCATCAGGGGGGCTGAGCTTTCACTACACCTGGAGCATACGCATGAACGTCAGACCGCTGCACGACCGCATCATTGTTCAACGGATCGAGGAGGGTGAGCAGAAAATCGGCGGCATCATCATCCCCGATACCGCGAAGGAAAAGCCCCAGCAGGGCAAAGTCGTCGCCGCCGGCGCCGGCAAATCGAAGGACGACGGCAAACGCGTCCCGCTCGACGTGAAAGCGGGCGACCTGATCCTGTTCGGAAAGTACTCCGGTCAGGAAATCAAGCTCGATGGCGAGGAGTACCTCATCATGCGCGAGGACGAGGTCCTCGGCGTGATCGAGAACGGCGGAGCCCCGAAGAAAGCAAAGAAGTAGCGGCGGACTGCGCGTCCCGTGCGGACGCGAGCGCCTCGATCGGGCCGACAGATCGGTCGGCTCCCTACAGGAGAGGAATAGAGATGGCAAAGCAGATTGTGTACGGCGAGCAGTCGCGGCAGGCGGTGCTGCGCGGCGTCAACCAGCTGGCCGACGCGGTCAAGGTGACGCTCGGACCCAAGGGGCGCAACGTCATCCTCGACAAGAAGTTTGGATCGCCGACGATCACCAAGGACGGCGTCACCGTCGCGAAGGAAATCGACCTCAAGGATCCGCTCGAGAACATGGGCGCGCAGATGGTCCGCGAGGTGGCGAGCAAGACGTCGGACATCGCCGGCGACGGCACAACCACCGCCACGGTGCTCGCGCAGGCGATCTACCGCGAAGGCGCGAAGAACGT
>Ga0070699_100004470_pt1 | contig 12363 bp, 9 predicted proteins | sample KBSK1503metaG_FD_65473 | JGI IMG/M metagenome (GOLD analysis project Ga0070699, IMG submission 65473) | Corn, switchgrass and miscanthus rhizosphere microbial communities from Kellogg Biological Station, Michigan, USA - KBS K1-50-3 metaG | ecosystem: Host-associated > Plants > Roots >...
GTCGTGTTTGCATTTTGCATTTTGCATTTTGCATTCGCATCAATTCGTACTCACCTTGGGCGCCCGCATCAGAAAGGCGGGACTCTTCACAATGCCGATGACGAGCGACGACCACCGGTAGTCACTGCCGGCCGCATCGCGAACGATCTGGCGAACGGCGGGCCGATCGTAGTACTCGAGGCGGCGGCCAAGCGCATAGGCCAGGAGCTTCGCGGTCACCGTTGACGGAAATTGTCCCGGCTCCTCGAGCAGCAGCGCACGCAGCCCCGTGAGCCCCTGCACTGTAGCACCGCTCACCACGTCGCCAGTCGCATCGACAGGCTTGCCCGACTCGTCTGTCGTCCGCCACCCGCCGATCGCATCGAAATTCTCCAGCGCGAATCCAAGAGGATCGATCGCCGCATGACACGTCGCGCACACCGCGTTCGTGCGATGCTGCGCCAGCCGTTCCCGAATGGCCGGCGGCAACGCGCCGCCCTTGGGTTCCTCCAGCGTCGTGTTCACGCCGGGCGGCGGCGGTGGCGGCGGCGCGCCAAACATGTTGTCGAGCAGCCATTTGCCGCGAAGCACCGGCGAGGTCCTGTTCGGATATGAGGTCGTCGCGAGGATCGATCCGTTGCCAAGCAATCCGCCGCGTCGATCGAGGTTCGGCAGCGTGACGCGCCGGAAGCGGCTGCCGTAAACCCCGGCAATCCCGTAATGCCGCGCGAGGCGTTCGTTCACGAACGTGTAGTTGGCGCGCAAAAGATCGAGCACGCTGCGATCCTCGCCGAGCGTGCTCGTCAGAAACAGCCTCGTCTCTTCTTCGAAGGCCTGGAGCAGACTCTCGTCGAAGTCCGGATACACATCCGGATCAACAATCACCTCACGGACCCGGCGCAGGTTCAGCCACTGAGCCGCAAAGTTGTCGACGAGCGCACGCGTCGCGCGCGGGTCGGCCAGCATGCGCCGCACCTGCTGCTCGAGGAACGCCGGCTTCGACAACTGCCCCCGCTCGGCTGCATCGATCAGCCGCTCGTCGGGAATGCTGTTCCACAGGAAAAACGATAGGCGCGACGCGAGCTCGAGATCGGGCAGCGGGTAAGCCTGCCTCGCCGAAGCTCCAAGAGCTGCCGTGGAGCGAAGGCGGGCCTGCTGATCGCGGTGCACGCGCAGCAGGAAGTCGGGATCCACCAGGACGCGTTCGAGCGCGAACTGAATCCCGGCGTCAAAACTGTCGCCCTCGCTTCGTCCTTGCGCGAAGAACTGAAGCAGCGTCTGCACGTCTGCCGGCGCAGCCGGCCGCCGATACGCAAGACGCGCGATCTTCGAGAGAATCTTCGCAGCGCAGTCGCGCTCCTCCGAGGTGCGGCGCGGTTCGCAGACGAAAATCGCCCGGCGGCTCGGCGTGTCCTTCGCGGATCCGGGACCGGAGTACGGGCCCGCCACGGAGACGGCGCCGACACTCGCGTATCCCATGTAGATCTGATCGTTGGTCAGGACCCTGCCGCGCTGCAGCGGCTGCGGAAGGCCTTCGGGCTCCCACATCTGCCTGACGAACGACACACCGACGAGGCGCGGCCCGGCCTTGATGTGCATGCGCACCTCGAGCCCGGCGTCCGCACCGCCCTGCATGTATTTTTCCCACTCGGGATCGCCGGCAAATCCCGGCTCGCCATCGCCGGCGTAACTGGCTGCCGCGGGTCTGCCTTTCCCTTCGCCTCCAACGGTGAACCGCTTGACCAGCGCGCCATCGAGGCGGACGTCGAGCTGTTGCGGCCAGCCCATGCCCATGACGTAGTCCTGATACTGCCGTCGCAGGCGAACCTTGATCGCGTACTCGCCATCAACCGGGAAGTCATAACGAATCGCCATGCCGCCGCGCGATCCAAACGGCAGGTCTTCGCTCTGCTGATCTTCCTGGACGACATGCAGCGGAATCTCGAATCGATCGACCGCCGGAACCGTCGGCGGCAGGCCAACGGCGAGCCGCGTGACCTGGCGGCCGACCGAGAGATACCGTTCGAGGTGCGCCGTTGAAATCGACAGGACATCCGCGAAGTTGTCGAAGCTGCCGTCCGCCGTCTCGTCTCCCGGCAACTTCGATGTCACATCGATATCGAGCGCGAACAGATCGCGGATCGCATTGTTGTATTCGACGCGATTGAGGCGATGGACCGCGCCGATCCTGCCGGGGTTCGGGTTCGCCGCCCATGCGCGATCGATCGCCGCCTCGAGCGAGGTGGCGACGGCGTGATAGGTGGCTGCATCGGGCCGCGGCCTCCCTGCCGGCGGCATCGACTTCGCGCGAAGCTTGGCGATGACGCGCTCCCAGATGTCGGCGTGAGCAGCCGGATTGGCGACGTCAATGCCTTCGAGCACAAGGCCGGCGGTACGGAGTCGCTGACTGTGGCAGGTAACGCAGTACTTATCGAGGAGTGCGGTGACCGGCGGCCCCTCGACTCCCGGCTCGGCCTGAGGGGAGAGCCGCTCACTCGGGACAGGCCCTTCGAACCGCTGTCGCTCGCTCAGGACAGGCGCAGACGTCTGGACGCTGGACAACGCAACGGCCATCCAGCCACTGATGACGAGCGCGAAGACCGCGGGACGGCCTTTCATTTTCATTGCGCGCGTGCTTGTCTGCGGGTGAATTGTGCCCGATATGCTGGCCCGGAGTAAATGGGAACCGACCACTATTCGACCGCAAAAGTGCAATATTCCACGCAACTGACAGCCGTGCTGATTTTCCGCGGGCGCTGTGTCCGTCAGACCAGGCGTGTCGGTCAGCGACCTCCGGCGACAGCACGCCGGAAATCTCACGCCGCTCCTACTCTGCCGCTCCCCGCGCGTCTAGCGGCTGACTCGGGACGACATCTGTCACACGGCACGCACGGCCCTTTCATCTAATCAAAACGTCCGAGCTGACTCACACCACCCGAACGCGCTGACGGGAAGACGCGCGGACGAATCGCGGCGCTTCGATTTCCCGCTCACCTGTCGGCGTGCGTCGCAGTCGGTCGCTGACCGACACACCCGCTCTGACGGACACGGACGTGTGGCCGCGAATGATGACACGCCCGGCTGCACCAAGTGATACGTGCAATAATCCGGCGCGCAACGGCAGGACCAGTTGTTACCTTCGTATCTTCGTGACCTTCGTGGTTGACGTTTCACTCTCGCGAAGGAGGTTCACCATGTGGACTCGATCGAGACAGATACATCTGACGTCGGTCGTTCTGGCGGCCGCCCTTTGCTGTGTGGCGGCGACGGTGCTCACATCGAGCGACTCCTCCGCCCAAGGTGCCGGACAGACCGCCGGCACTCCCCCACCGTTCCCAACACCGCCGAGCAGCTCGCCTGCCGGACCGCTCGCGTATTCGTGCGGTGTGCCGCCGATGCCGCTGGAGCAAGGCGCCGCCCCACAGCAGAAGATCTTTCCTGCAAGCGAATATCCGGTATCACTGCCTGCGAAGTCGCTGCTCGGCGCGCGGAACGATCTGCCCAATCCCTTTCAGCCGGGCGTCGATTTCGGTGAGCTGCCGACAGGCCGCAAGTGGGGATCCACGGCGAGCGTGACGACGGGGCTCGACAACACGATCTGGGTGATCGACCGGTGCGGCAATTCCGGCGCCGGCGGCACGACGTGCGGCGGCGCGAGCGCGGGCGTCAATCCGATCTTTCAGTTCGACACCTCGGGGAAGCTCCTGAAGACGTTCGGCGCCGGGATGTTCGTGAGCCCGCACAAGCTGACGGCGGATGACGCCGGCAACCTCTGGGTCGCCGACAACGGCAGCCACCAGATCTTCAAGCTGGATCAGAACGGCAGCGTGTTGATGACGCTCGGAAAGAAAGGCGTCGCCGGACCTGGAACAGACGAATTCGATGCGCCAACCGAAGTGGCGGTCGCGTCAAACGGCGACATCTTCGTGGCCGACGGGCACACCGGCGGCGGCCTCGCGATCGGCAACGCGCGCGTCGTGAAGTTCGACAGGAATGGGAAGTTTCTCAAGACGTGGGGCAAGAAGGGAATGGGGCCGGGCGAGTTCGATGTGCCCCACACGATCGCCATCGATTCCCGCGGACGCGTATTCGTCGGCGATCGCCAGAACAACCGCATCCAGATCTTCGACCAGGAGGGCAAATTCATCGCCCAGTGGTTCCAGTTCGGCCGCCCGAGCGGGATGTACATCGACAAAAGGAACGACACCCTCTACGTCGCCGACTCGGAATCGCGGGACGGCCGTACTAATACGGGACGTTTCGCGCTCGCGCAGACGGGGTACGCCTTCAACCCGGGCATCCGGCGCGGCATCCGGATCGGCAGCGCGCGCGATGGCTCGGTGCGGTCCCTGATTCCCGATCCCTGTTCCTATCCCTACGCGTCCGGGTCAAGCATGGCCGAAGGCGTGAGTGTAGACGCACAGGGGAACGTGTACGGCGCGGACTTCCTCATGGACGTGAGAAAATTCGTGCCCACGCGCGGGCGGCAAACGAATTGAGAGTTAGCCGCTTCTTTGTGCCTTTCGTGTGCGTCGTGTTCTTCGTGGTTGATCATCTGTCGTAGAGACCGATCCCCCGTGCTACACAAATCCGTCCTGCTACGGCGTCTATAGAAACACGCCATGAGTGAGCGGTCAGTTGAGCCGCACGAGCTCCGTTCCCGTGTCACGAAACCTAGGTCTGCGGCGTTGCCGCCCGGCAGCCGCAAAAGGACAGGAGCAACGTCATGAAGCATCACGCGATTACCGGCGGCGGCGGTGTACAGCTTCATCTGGTCGAGACGGGAAACCCGAGCGGCCGCCCGATTCTTTTCATTCACGGGTTCTCGCAATGCTGGCTTGCCTGGAGCCGGCAGCTGTCCTCAGACCTAGCCAATCGCTACCGGTTGGTCGCGCTGGACATGAGGGGGCACGGCTTGTCGGAGAAGCCCCGCGACGGGTACGCCGACTCCAAGGCGTGGGCCGGCGACGTCGACGCCGTCATTCAGGGTTTGAACCTCGACCGTCCGGTTCTTTGTGGCTGGTCGTATGGAACGCTCGTGATCCTCGACTATGTCCGGCATTATGGCGAGGAGGCCGTTGGCGGGATGTCCTTCGCCGGCGGCATAACGAAGCTTGGCAGCGACGAGGCAAATGCAGTCATCACTCCCGAGTTTCTCAGTCTTGTGCCTGGTTTCTTTGCTTCGGATGTGGAAGAGAGCGCACGTAGTCTTCGGTCTTTGGTGCGTCTGTGCCTCGCCCAGGAACCTTCGGCCGAGGATCTGTACCTCATGCTGGGGTATAACCTGTCGGTTCCACCTTACGTCCGTCAAGCGCTCTTTTCCCGCTCGTTCGACAATGACGATCTTCTGCCGAGGCTCCGAAAGCCTGTCCTGATCGTCCATGGCGCTCAGGATGCGATCGTCAAACCGGCCGTCGTCGATCAGCACAGAGCCGGTCTTGCTCACGCGCAAGTTGAGATGATGCCCAATGTGGGGCACGCGCCGTTCTGGGATGATGCGGCAGCGTTCAACGGACACTTGCGAACCTTTTGCGAACGTCTCGAGTTGCAGGCCGTTTCATAGCTCGGAAGGTGTACGGTCGCGTAGACTCGAAGGACACGATGGAACGGACACCTAGTCGAGTAATGCAAGGCACGCCCATGACACCGAATGCCACCACCCAGACCGAGGCGCTGCTGCTGACCGAGACGAATGACGGGGTAGCCACACTGACGCTCAACCGTCCCGGCCAGTTCAACGCGCTCTCGAGTGCGCTCATCGACGAGCTCCAGTCGATCTTCGACCGCCTCGCCGCGGATCCCACAGTCAGCGTCGTCGTGCTCGCGGCCAATGGCCGGGGCTTCTGCGCGGGGCATGATCTCAAGGAGATTCGGGCCATCGGAAATGTGCCCGACGTCGAGTCGCTATTCGCGCGCTGCAGCCGCATGATGATGACCATCACGACGCTGCCACAGCCGGTCATCGCGAAGGTGCACGGCATCGCGACGGCGGCGGGTTGTCAGCTCGTCGCCACCTGCGATCTCGCGGTGGCATCTACGGCGGCGACCTTCGCCACGCCAGGCGTGAACATCGGCGCGTTCTGTTCCACCCCCAGCGTCGCGCTCAGCCGGGCGGTCGGCCGCAAACACGCGATGGAGATGCTGCTCACAGGCGAGACGGTCAGCGCCGTGCGTGCCTACGAGATCGGACTCGTCAATCGCGTCGTGTCGCCCGAGGGGCTCGATGCCGAGGTAGCGACGCTCGCGAAATGTATTGCGTCGAAGTCGTCGGCCGTCATCTCGTCCGGCAAGCAGGTCTTCTACCGTCAGCACGATCTGTCGCTCGGCGACGCGTACGGCATGGCCGGACACGCCATTGCCTGCGATTTTTTCACTGAGGACGGCAAGGAAGGCGTGGACGCATTCCTCGGCAGGCGCACACCACGATGGACGAAGACCCGGCCCTAGGTCGTTGGCGACTGCTTGGGACCATCAGCCACCCGCCATCTGTTGCTCAGGACGCGGATAGGCTGACCGGCCTATGTAGGCGGGCGCGCCCCCGGGTCTTTCATGAACATCCGTCAGCACAGAGTGTCCAATAAGGTTCACCGTAGGCCTGTTCGGCGTTATGCTGCGAGCCACGCAGGAGACCCGGGATATCTAGTAGTTAGCCAGACAACTATGGCGGATGATTCGATGCTCGAAGAACAGGTTGCGTACTACCGCGCGCGAGCAGGGGAGTACGACGAGTGGTTCCTCCGCACGGGTCGCTATGACCGAGGTGTGGACCATCGTACCGCGTGGCAGGCTGAGGTTGCCGTTGTCGAACAGTCGCTGCGCGAACACATCGTCGGGGGAGAAGTGCTCGAACTGGCCTGTGGCACCGGACTCTGGACGCAACTGCTGGCTCAGTTGAATCGTCGAGTGATGGCTGTTGATGCATCGCCTGAAGTCATCGAGGTTAACCGGGCGCGGACCCATTCCGACCACGTTCACTACGTCCTCGCAGACCTCTTCTCCTGGACACCACCCGCAGCGCAGTTCGACGCGGTGTTCTTTGGTTTTTGGCTCTCGCACGTACCGGCCGATCGGTTTGAGGCCTTCTGGACCATGGTGCGTGCGGCGCTCAGGCCCACTGCACGTGTGTTCTGGATCGACAGCCTCCTGGAGCCTTCGTCCACGGCCCGCGATCACGGGCCGCTGGATCATTCAGGCGTCGTTCGTCGGCGTCTCAACGACGGTCGGGAGTTTCGGATCGTCAAGATATTCTATGAACCCGCAGATCTGGAGCAGCGTTTGTCTCGACTCGCATTCGCTGGCTGGGTCCGGTCCAGTGGCAAGTTCTTTCACTACGGCTGCGTGTCTGCGGCTGGCTAAGCGCTTGCAGCCGGCGGCGCTCCGCAGGATCATGAGGCGCCGCGGCTGACGCGCGGCCGGCAAACGAATTGCGCGGGCACAACGACCTCTCAACCACGAGGGCCACGAAGACGACTAACCACAAAGAACACAAAGATCTCTAAGAAAAGCAACCAGAGTGTTCTTAGTGACCTTCGTGGCTAATCCGTCTTTGTGGCCATCGGAAAGGAGCTCCATCATGAAACGGGGTCCAGCAGCGCGTAATCGTTGGCGCACAGGTATCTTGGTCGCCGCCTTGATCGCGACGGGCTTCCTCCGGATCGCTCCCGCGCAGGTGCCGCTGCAGGATCAGCAGCCAGCGGGATCAGCGTTGCGACCGGCCGTGATGGGTCCGTCGGGCGGTGTGTCCACGGGTCACCCGCTGACGACCGCTGCGGCGTTCGGAATCCTGCTGAAAGGTGGGAATGCGTTCGATGCGGGGGTGGCCTCGCTGCTCGCCGGCGGCGTACTCGAGCAAGACCTCTACAGTCTCGGCGGCGAAGCGCTGGTGCTCGTGTACCCGAAGAAGGAAGCCAAAGTCACGTCGATCGTCGGACAGGGCTGGGCGCCGCACGCCGTGAACGTGGACTGGTACCTCACGCGTCAGAAGAACCTTCAGGGCGAAGGACTCGATCCTGCGGTCGTACCGGGCGCACTGCATGCCGCTCTCACGGTGCTCGAACGATGGGGCACGATGAGTTTCGAAGAGGTCGCGGCTCCAGCGATCGGCTACGCGGAGGGTGGCTTTCCGATGCGGCCGAGCACGGCACGCGCGATTCAAAACGAGCTCAAGTTCTTCGAACGCTGGCCGGGGAACAAAACCTATTGGCTCAAGCCCGATGGATCGCTCTACAAGGCCGGCGAGACAATCAAGCTGCCGTCGACCGCCAGAACGTTGCGGCGCATGGTCGAGGCCGAACGTGCGGCGAAAGCCCGCGGACGCTCAGCCGGCATCATCGCGGCGCGCGATCGGTTCTACAAGGGTGACATTGCCCGCGAGATGGTGAAGTTCCTGCGCGACCACAATGCGCCATTCGACGAAAGTGACTTCGCCGAGTACTTCGCACGCGTCGAAGAGCCGGCGCGGACGACCTACCGTGGCTACACCATCTACAAACACGGCTTCGGAAGTCAGGGTCCCGTGCTCCTGCAGACGCTGAATATCCTGGAGCAGTTCAATCTCCACGCGATGGGCTATGCGAGCGCCGACTACCTCCATACCGTCGTCGAGGCGATGAAGCTCGCATACGCGGACCGCGATTCGTACTACGCGGACCCGGCCTTCGTGAAGGTGCCGTCCGAAGGGCTTCTCTCGAAAACTTACGCGAAGGAGCGCGCCGCGCTCATCAATCCAAGGCGTGCGTCGACGACGTTCGTGGCCGGCGATCCTCTCCGTTTCGACTCTCAGGTGAAGGTGTGGCCGTACTGGAAGGCCGACGTACGCGCGAGCGCGACGTCGGCGCGTGCGGCATCCGATCCGCTACTCCTGTCGTCACTCGGACAGGACTCCGCCGGCGTGTCGAAGGACACCACGCACATGGCGGTCGTCGACAAGGACGGCAACATCTTCGACGTGACCCCGAGTGGTGGTTGGGTGCCCGGCGCGGTGATTCTCGGTGATACAGGCATCGGCATGAGCGTTCGCGGCGAACAGTTCTGGCTGGACAAGACGAGAGCGAACCAGCTTCGCCCGCGCTCGCGCCCGCGCTACACGTTGACACCGAGTCTGGTCTTCAAGGGTGACACGCCGATGATGGCGCTCGGCTCGCCGGGTGGCGATAACCAGGATCAGACGATCCTGCAGGCGTTCTTGAGTGTGGTGGAGTTCTGGGACGACTGGTATCCGAACCTGCATGCCGCGCTCGAACGGCCCCGTGTACAGACACTGCATTTCTATGGTTCGTTCTGGCCACACGAACCAGGGTTCAACAAGCTCAACGTCGAGGCGACGGTACCCGATGCGGTGTACAACGAGCTCCGAGCGCGTGGCCACAACGTCAGCCGGCTCCGACCATTTGGTATGTCCGGCTGCGCCACGGCCGTGATGATCGATCCCGCGACTGGCAATCGATTCGCCGCGGCGGATCCGCGCCGTGACTGCTATGCCATGGCGTACTGAGGGGCGCCGATGGCGGGAATCTGTGACGGCCGATTCGTCGCTTCACCCAGGACTCGCGTGTCGCGGCTGACCTGTTTGACCGCATTGTTTGTGGCGCTGTTAGGCGCGATCGTCATCGGCAACGCGGCGCAGATCGAGCCTGGCGGGCTTCTCGCCACGGTCGATCACCTCGTGTACGCAACGCCGGAATTGCAAGCTGGGATCGACAGGATCGAGAGCGCGTTGGGTCTGCGGGCAACGCCGGGCGGTCAGCACCCTGGGCGCGGAACCCGAAACGCTTTGCTCTCACTCGGCCCAGGAACCTACCTGGAGATCATTGGCCCCGATCCGGAACAGCCGACTCCGGCGCAGCCACGTCCGTTCGGCATCGATGATCTCAAGGAACCGAGGCTTGTGACATGGGCAGCCAAGGGAAAGGAACTCGAGCGTTTCGCCCGCGAAGCCGGACGTGGCGGTGTGAAGCTGGGTGAGGTCATCTCAGGGAGTCGACAACGAGCGGACGGCGTCGTTCTCCTCTGGCGCTACACGGATCCGCGCACGGTCGTGGCCGATGGGATTGTTCCGTTCTTCATCGATTGGGGGAAGACGCCGCATCCGGCCGGCACGGCCACTCAGGGGGCTATGTTGATCGGCTTGCGCGGGGAACATCCTGATTCGGAACAAGTTCAGAAAAACCTGAATCGACTTGGACTCGACCTGCGCGTGCAACCGGGGCCCAGAGCTGCGCTCATTGCGACCGTCAGCGCCCCACGCGGCCGGGTAGAACTGCGGTAAGTGATGATCGAATGCCAGGGCGAGGAAGATCCCATGATTCGCGTTCGGAGGAGGTGGACGGTGCGTCGCACGTGCACGCTGCTCGCGATCCTGTTGTTGGGCGCCTGTATCGCGCGGTCGGCCGGGTTGCCGACCCTCGATGCCAGTGGCGCCGCAGCGATCGACCGCATGTTCCAGGCGGCTGTCGACAAGGGAGAGATTCCGGGCGTCGTGGCAGTCGTCACGAACAAGGATCGGATTCTGTACCTCAAAGCCTTCGGCAAGCAGGACGTTGCCAAGGGCATCCCGATGTCCACGGACACGCTGTTCCGCCTCGCCTCGATGACGAAGCCGGTCACGTCGGTGGGGATCATGATGCTCTACGAGCAAGGCAAGCTCCGGCTCGACGATCTGGCAGGAGACTACCTGCCGGCATACAAAGGCCGGGACGTGATGGCCACGTTCAACGAGAGGGACGCGACTTACACGACGCGGCCGGCCAAGGGTGAGATAACGATCCGACACCTGCTGACTCACACGTCCGGGCTGAGTTATCCGTTTGCCAGCCCCACTGTCCTCGCGATTCAAACGAAGACCGGCAAAGATCCGCGGGAGCTCCCGCTTTTGTTCGATCCGGGGACGAAATGGAACTACTCGCCTGCCACCGCGGTTCTCGGCGACATTGTCGCGAAGCTGTCCGGCCAGTCGCTCGAAGAATGGGACCAGGCAAGAATCTTTCGTCCGCTGGGAATGGTTGACACGACCTACGCGCCCGCTCCAGAGAAGGCCGCGCGGCTTGCCACCATTCACCAGCGGGAAGAGACCGGGCTGGTCGAGAATCCGAACCCAGCTCAATACACGCCGGACGTGAGAGGCGATGGCGGGCTGGTCTCAACCGCCTCCGACTATGCGGCGTTCGTGCAAATGTTCCTGAACGAAGGAAGCTGGCACGGCCAACAGTTGCTCAAGCCGGAAACCGTGCGTTTGATGACGAGCAACCAGATTGGCTCGGTCGTCGTCGACACGATGCCGGCCGCGCTACCGCGCCGATCCGCTCCATTCCCGTTCGGAGCAGGCAAGGATAAGTTCGGCCTGGGTTTCCAGATCACGGTTACAGACGGTACACGCACACACGAGCGAGGCGCCGGAAGCTATACCTGGGCAGGGATCAACAACACGCATTTCTGGGTGGATCCGAAAAACGGAATTGGAGTCGTGATCCTCACACAGGTGCTGCCGTTTTACAACGCCACCAGCATGGACGTCATCAATCGATTTGAGCGATTGATCTACGAGAACCTGCGGTGAGTGATGTGGAGACCGGCAACGCCCAACTCCCAACGCCCAACTCCCAAGAAGCTCGTTGCCGCGGCAACGGATTGCCTTGGGAGTAGCATCTACCCCAACTCGCGGAGGATGACAATGTGCTCACGCATTTCGATCGGAATGGCTGCTGCGACTCTGTGTTTCGTTTTTTCTACCCCGCTGTACGCACAGAAATTCATCAAAGGCGAGCGTCCGCAGCAGCGCGGTTACTCGCTCGCGGTCATAACCGAGGGGGGAAAGACCGTGTGGCTGGGAGGGCAGATAGCGACCGCGGACGACTCGGGCAAGTCGCTCGCCGGCGACTTCGAAGGTCAAGTCCGTCAGATATTCAAGCTCCTCAACGCCACGCTCGAAAAAGCGGGCGGCAAGCTCAGCGACATGGTTCAAATGACGGTGTTCATTACGGACGTTCGCAATGGCGATCGCCTCACGGAGATTCGCAGAGAGATCTTCGGTGACAATTTCCCGGGCAGTGCGCTCATTACGATCACCGCGTTGGCCAACCCCGACGCAAAGATCGAGATTCAGGGCTACGCCGTCATCGGAGGCAAGTAAACAACGCCGTCGAACTATGGCTTTTGATACCAGGCGATGCGATCGCCCTTGCCAATGGTTCCCGGCTGTTCCAGGTAGGTCACGTTCGTGAAGCCCGCCGAGCGAACGGGGCTGGCCGGCAACTCGAAGATGCGGTCGTTGGTCAGAAAGACTCCGCCGGGGCGCAGCATCGCTGCCACGTTCGCGATCGCGAGCGACTGCTCGAAGACATCGTAGTACAGCAGGATGTTCGTGGCCAGGATCAGATCGAACTGCTC
>Ga0070699_100004471_pt1 | contig 12361 bp, 9 predicted proteins | sample KBSK1503metaG_FD_65473 | JGI IMG/M metagenome (GOLD analysis project Ga0070699, IMG submission 65473) | Corn, switchgrass and miscanthus rhizosphere microbial communities from Kellogg Biological Station, Michigan, USA - KBS K1-50-3 metaG | ecosystem: Host-associated > Plants > Roots >...
GCTCGATCGGGGGTGGATTGCCTCTGCCACCACCGAGACACAGCAGCTCAGGCATCGGCGGCCATTATGGGCGAGCGCCCCGCAAGACGCTTTGGAACGAGCCGTCGGACGCCTCGGCCAGGCGGCCGGAAATGCATGCTACGCTCCCGCGCGCATGGCCACGACGACCGCCCATCCCGTTCGGGTGACGCGTCGACCAGGTTCTCTCGCCCTCATCCTCGAAGGCATCCGCGAGATCTGGTCGCGGCGCCGGCTCACGCGCTACCTGGTCCGTGCCGATCTCCACAAGCACGGCGCGGATACGCTCCTCGGCAACGTCTGGTGGTTCCTGGATCCACTCCTCCAGATGGCCGTGTACGTCATTCTCGTGTCGGTCATCTTCCAGGTCCAGAAGCCCGACTACCCGCTGTTCGTGTTCTGCGCGATCCTCCCCTGGAAGTGGTTCACGTCGAGCGTCAGCGACGGGATCGTCTCCGTGACTGCGCGTGAGCGGATCATCAAGCAGGTTGCCTTCCCGAAGATCGTCCTGCCGGTTGCCGCGACGGTCGGGGGCATCACCAACTTCGCCTTCGGGCTCATCCCCCTCTTCGCTCTGCAGATCCTGTTCTATTCGGATCGACTGAGCGCGACCATCCTGCTGATCCCGGTCGTGGCCGCGGTCCAGCTCGTATTCAGCCTCGGCGTCGGGATCATCGTGTCGGCGACGAACGTCTTCTTCCGGGATCTGGGGAACATCGCCCGCCACGTCTTGCGCCTCTGGTTCTACCTGTCGCCGGCCCTGTACAACTTCGAGGATGTCGCCAGCAAGGGCCACGGCCTGTTCGGGGTGATCCTCTCCCTGAACCCGTGGACGCCGCTGTTCGAGTCGTACCGGGCCGTGATCTACAACGGCCGTCCGCCCGAGTGGGGAGGCCTCCTCATGGTCCTCGGCATGTCCCTGATCCTGATGGCCGTCGCGACGCTGTACTTCAAGCGGCTCGAGCCCGCGTTCGCGAAGGTCCTGTGACGTCGAACGCCCCGTACGCGATCGACGTCGTCGATCTCGGCGTCCGGTACAACCTTCGGCTGACCCGCCAGACGACGGTTCGCGGATCCTTCCGCAACCTGCTCTCGCGTGACGGCGGGCCGACCCACTTCTGGGCGCTCCGCGGGGTGAGCTTCCGGGTCGTGCACGGCGAGAGCCTGGCCGTCATCGGGCCGAACGGCGCCGGCAAGAGCACCCTGCTCCAGACCCTCGCGGGGATTCTTCGGCCGAATGAGGGCTCGGTCGACGTGATCGGCCAGATCTCGAGCCTCCTGACCCTCGGCGCAGGGTTCGACCAGGACCTGACCGGCCGTGACAACATCCGCCTCGCCGGCGCCTTTCTGGGGGTGGACCACCGAGACATGGAGGCCCGCCTGCCGGGCATCATCGACTTCGCGGACATCGGCGAATTCATCGACGCGCCGCTCAAGACATACTCCTCCGGCATGCGCGCCCGTCTCGGATTCTCGATCGCGACCGCAACGGATCCGGACGTCCTGTTGATCGATGAGGTGCTCGCGACCGGTGACGCCGTGTTCCGGGCGAAGAGCAAGCAGCGGATCATCGAGCTGACGAAGGCCGCCAAAGGCATCGTCCTCGTCACGCACGACATGAGCTGGGTCACGGAGTTCTGCAATCGAGCGCTCCTGCTCGATCATGGACGGGTCATCCTCGAGGGGGCCCCCGCGGACGTGGTCGCCCTCCACGAGGAACGGTCGGAGCAGCAGCAGCTGGCCCGCGAGGCGGAGCTCCAGCGGCGGCTGACGGCGACGGTGAGCCAGTCCGGTCCATCGGCTGGCTGATCTCGTGGCCAGATCTGCGGACGGCGATCCCGCGGTCCCGATCTGCGTCCTGACCGTCGCCTCCTGGTTCCCCGACCACGACGATCGGGTTCGCGGTCGCTTCGTCGCCGATCAGGTCGAGGCGCTCGCGGCCACCGGGCGAGTGTCCAACGCGGTCGTCACCTTCGTGCCGGCCCGACTGACCGGCGGGGCTCGAACGCGCTCCCGCCAGGAGGCGGCGATCACGGCGCTACAGGAGTCCACGGTCCGCACCGCCGCCGACCTTGCCGGAGTGTGGCGGTCCGAAGGATTCCGGACGCCGATCGTGCGGCTGACGATCGCGGAAGGCACGACGCGCGAGACGGGCACCGCCCACGGCGCGATCCACCGCCGCAAAGCCCTCGATGCCCTCGCCGCCCGTCTGCTGATCGCGGACGGACCCGCGGCGGAGGGTCGCGAGGGGCAGGGCCGCGACCTGCGGGCTCGCATCGGCGTCGTGCACGCCCACACGGGCTATCCGGACGGAGCCGCCGCCGTCCGCCTGGCCGAACGCCTCGGCTGGCCGCTCATCGTGACGGAGCACGCCTCGTTCCTGAGCGCGATCTGGGCGGACCCCCTTCGACGGGCTCACTACGCGACGGCCCTCGAGGCGGCCGAGCGGCTCCTCGCCGTCAGCGAGATGCTGGCCGGCGAGATCAGGGCCGCCTTCCCCGAGCACGCAGGCAAGGTTGATGTCGTCCCGAACGGCATTCCGCTGGACTTGTTCCGAGGCGCCGCGCTGGCGGACCGAACCCCCGACGAGCTCCTGTTCGTCGGCGCCCTGAAGGCGTCGAAGGGGATCGAGACGCTCATCCGCGCCGTCGCGATCGCGCGATCCGGCCGGCCGTCGATCCGGCTCCGATTGGTCGGGGAGGCTCCGGACGAGGCGACCACATCTCGCTGGCGTCGACTCGTCGACGAGCTCGGCCTCGCCGACGCGGTCTCGTTCGACCCGGCGGGCGACCGCCGCGCCGTGGCCGCAGCGATGGCCACGGCCAGCGTCTTCGTCCACCCGAGCCCTCGCGAGACATTCGGCGTCGTCGCGGTCGAGGCCCTCGCATCGGGCACGCCGGTCGTTGCCATCGATTCCGGTGGCGTGACGGAGATCCTGGGCACGGATCCGGAGCCGGTCGGTGCCATCGCCCAAACCGGCGACGCGGCCTCGCTCGCTGACGCCATCCGCACCACGCTGGATCGGCGATCCACGTTCGATCCCGAGGTCCTGCGGGCATTCGCCGCCGAACGGTTCGCCGCCGCGACTGTCGCGGGCCGGCTGATCGGGATCTACGAGGACGCCACCCGGTCGACCGCGCTGGCCGCACCACTGGCCGAACCTTGCGTCGGCAGTCGACTCGGGACTGCCGGCAGCACCGGCGTGGATGCGGAGGACGTCGTCCTCGTGGCGCTCGATCGCGAGCGAGCGGCGCGCCTCCTGGCGTCGATCCCGGCGGAGGTGCGCCGGCTCGTGACCGTCCTGACGGAGGCCGAGCCGGCGGGCCTCGACCTGCCGGTCGTCGGTCGGCTCGTATCGGTCGACGTCGGCCTGTCGGGGCACCTCAGCGGATCGTCGAGGGGAGCCCGTTCGGATCGGACCCCGCGGTGGCGGCTCGGGCGGCTGGCCTCCGATCCCTTGGGGACGATCGGGCGGGTGATCGGACGCGACGCCGGCTCATCGAGATCACTCAGGCCGGCGACGCTCGAGCTGGACCGTGTCGTCCGGCAATCTCTCGCCGGGTGCGCGGTCGTGCCCGTCGACGGGCATGACCACCTCGCCGTTGCCCCGCTCGTCCAGGCCGGTCGGGCCCGCGTGCTGCCGGGTGGCTGGCTCCGCCTGGCCGATCCTCCGCTCGCCGCGCCGCCGACCGCGCCTCAGGAGCGGCCCGGCTGAGTCAGGCGGACCGCGCTTCGATCGGCTGGCCCTCTCGTCGCAGGATCTCATCGGCGATCCGATCGCCGAGGACCCGCCAGTCGAACTCGCGAACCGCCAGGTCCCTCGCCCTCCTGCCCATCGTCCGGGCCAGCTCGTGGTCCTCGAGCAGCCGGACGAAGGCCGCGGCCAGGGACTCCGGTCGATCGTCCGCCGTGACCAGTCCGACGTGGTTCGGCTCCACGATCGCGACCGTTTCCGTCCTCGGCGTGACGACGAGCGGTCGTCCTGCCGCCAGCGAGTCGAACAGCTTGACAGGCAGGATCACGTCCATGTACTCGAGCGCCGGATGGGGGATCGTCAGGACCGTCGCCCGGGCCAGCGTCTCGCCGAGCTGGCCGTACGCCGCCGTCTCGATCTCGATCCACGGTTCCTTCGCCGTGCTCGCACGCAGCTCGTCGAGGTATGCCTCGTCCCGTTCGGAGGTGGCGGATAACCACAGGTAGAGGCGCACGTCGCGGACGGACTCGCGGACCATTCGCATCGCCGCGATCAGCGCCTCGATCCCGCGACCCGGTGACGCGCCGGACACGAGGCCGACCGCCGGCCGGTCGGGCCACGGACCGGGTGTGACGTGGGCAACGACCGTGCCCTGTCGCCCGACGATGATCCGGTCCGGATCGAGTCCGAAGGCATTGGCAAATGCACGCGTCGGGACCACGTGCCACTTGAAGGCGTTCTCGTTCCGCTTCCGGCGCAGTCTCAGCTCGGCTTCGCGCTCGGTGGACAGCTCCAGGCCCAGCGCGCGGGATTGGGCGACGATGTCGTCGTAGATCGCCACCGCCGTCGGAGTCGACAGCTCGACGACCCGATCGAGCCAGGCCGGCGAGGGCCCCTCGGACGCGGCCAGCATCGGGTGTGCCGGCCGGAGGCGGCGCCACGGCTGCCAGATCCTGCCACGGACGGCGGCCTGGAAGGCGGGCCAGCCGTCGACGACGGTCGCGCCCGTCCGCTCGGCCAGCCGCTGGAAGATACGCGCGCGCCGGATCTCGCCGCCCCAGTTCCGGCCGCGGCCGGCGCGCATGACGATCCAGCCTGGTTCGGTGGTCATCCGGGAAGGGTATCGGCGAATCACGTGCCCAACCGGCAGCCCGCGGGCTGCCGGACCTTGGCTACGATGGGACCGATGCTGTTCAAGAGCTCGCGCACCCTCGTCTTGGGAGCGCACACCGACGACGAGTTCGGCTGCGCCGGGTTGATCGCGCGTCTCGTCGAGGACGGGACCGAGGTGCATTACGCGTGCTTCTCGTCGTGCGAGGAGTCCGTGCCGGACGGCTTCGATCGCGACGTCCTCAAGCGCGAAGTCCGCGAGGCGACAGCAATCCTGGGGATCGATCCCTCGCGCCTCTACCTCTACGACTACCGCGTCCGGCACTTCGCGGCCCGCCGTCAGGACATCCTCGAGGAGCTCGTGTCGCTCCGCCGCAGGCTCGAGCCGGACCTCGTGCTCCTGCCGTCGTCGACGGACATCCACCAGGATCATGCAGTGATCACCGCCGAGGGGATCCGAGCGTTCAAGCACTCGACGATCCTCGGCTACGAGCTGCCCGAGAACACGATCTCGTTCAACCACGCCTGCTTCGTCGCGCTCGCGCCGCGGCACGTCGACCTGAAGCTCCGTCATGCGGCCGCGTATGTCTCGCAGGGCTTCCGCAACTACATGCGAGCGGACTTCCTGACCGGGCTCAGTGTCGTCCGCGGCGTCCAGGTCGACGCGAAAGCCGCGGAGGCGTACGAGGTCGTGCGGCTGGTCGTGCCGTGACGTCGGACCAGGAGCCGCGAATCCGAGCCGGGACGGTGTTGATCGGGGACGACGTCGAGTTCGGTCCGGGCGTCGTCATCGAGGCCGAACAGGTCGTGATCGGGGCCGGTTCGCGGATCGGAATGTCCGACGACGACGACTTCCGGACGCCGCCCGGCGTCGTGATCCGCGCTCGCTCGCTGGTTCTGGGCGAACGGGTCGGGATCGGGCGCGCCGTCCGCATGGATGGTGGCGACCTCGTCCTCGACGACGCGGTGCGGATCCTGAGGAACTCCACGATCCGCGTCGTCGATCGACTGCGGATCGGCGCCCACGGGACGGTCAACGAGAGCTGCGAGATTGGCGGGCGCCAGGTCGAGATCGGCCAGGAGTTGTGGATGCTGCCGACGGCAAAGATCGGCGGCGGGTCGGCCTACGAGGTCCCGTCACGGCTGGAGATCGGCCACTACGCCCACCTCGGGATGCAGACGCTCGTGAACACCGCCCGGCCCGTCGTCATCGGCCACGAGGTCGGCCTCGGAACCCGGACCGCGATCTACACCCACGGCGCCTACCCGAGTCGCCTGCAGGGCTTTCCGGTGGCGTTCGAAGGCGTCGAGATCGGCGACTTCACCTGGATCCCGGGAGCGACGATCAACCCGGGCGTCCGGATCGGTCGGAACGTGGTGGTCGGCGTCAACTCTCTCGTCACCTCGAGTGTCCCCGACGGTGCGCTGGCGATTGGATCGCCCGCGAAGGTCATCCGGGAGGGCGCCTTTCCACGCCCACTCGATGAAGCGGGCCGATCCACGTTCTACCGGCAGTTCCTCGAGCGCTACGCGACCTTGATCGGATCCGCCGCCGGCGTGGTCGCCGGCCCGGACGGCACGCTCGTCCTCGATGCCGGCGAGGTCGTGTTCGCGGCGACGACCGGTGATGACGGGGCGTCCGCCGTCGCGGCCCTCGGCGGATCCGGCCGCCTCGACGGGCGTCGGACCGTGCTGGTGGGAATGGGCGCCGGCTCCGGGGATTCGACCGAGACCTGGACCACGCTCGATCCCGCTTCGCGGCGGATCGGCGGGCCGGCCGACCGCCACAGCGAACGGTTCGTCAATGAGTTGCGGCGCTACGGGGTCCGGTTCTACTCGCGACCCAGAGGCGACGCCTACGTCGACTGGCTGGCCGAGCCGCCGTCGTTCAGCGGCGCGCCCATCGCCCGGTCGACCCGGGACGGCGATTCGTCGATGAGCGACCTCACCAGCGCGCGATAGGCGGTCGCCATGGCGGGCCAGCCGAACACGTCGCGACCGACCGTTGCGATCGCTCGGCGCCAGGCCAGGCCGTCGCGCTCGAGGCGGTCGAGGACGGCCTCGATGGCGGTCGCGAGGTCCGATGGCGCATCCGTCGTCGCGACGGCCCCGAGATCGTGCTCCTCGAGGATGCGGGCCATCGTCTCGAGCCCGCGGACGACCACGAGCGGCGTCCCGGCGGCCATGGACTCCCAGAACTTCGTCGCGCTCGAGAGGCGCTGGTTCGGCGAGACGGGCGGGGCCGCGATGATCGAGACGTCCGCCGACGCGGTCCATCGCAGGAGCTCGTCAGGATGTCGCGGGGGGAGCGTCAGATGCCGTCCGGCGAAACGTGGGTCCGCGTCGCGGGCGAGGCTTTCCGGCAGTCCCCGGCCGAACCCGAGGACGACGAGCGCCGCATCCGGCACCAGCAGCACGGCCTCAGCCGCGTTCTCCAACCCGAGGTCCGGTCCGAGCCGGCCCTGATAGAGGACGATCCGGATCGTGTCCGCGAGACCCGTCGCGTGACGGAGCAGCGGCTCGGGCTCGTCGATCACGGACGGATCCGGTGGCTCGGGCGCATTCGGGACGGCGAGGATCGGGCGGGCCGGAGTCCACGCCGCCGTCAGGCTGTCGACGAGTGCCTCGTTCACCGTCACGATCGCATCGGCCGCGCGGGCCCAGCCACGCTCGCGCCGGGCGACGATCCGCCGGATCGGGCCCGGAAACCGCTGCGCCTCGTTGCCGGCCGATGCGTGATCGATCGCATCGTGGATCACCCGTGGCCGACGCCCAGCCGGGAGCTCTGCGCGCTCGCGGGCGGCGAGGGCGGGCGCGATCGCGAGGGCACCGCACGCGTGGTACACGTCTGCGGGCGCGAGCTCGCGCTCGAGCGTCCGCCACCAGCCACGCACGGTATGGGGCCAGAAGAGCCAGCGGCGGATCGCGAAGATCGGACCGAGCACGTCGCGCCAGAGCCCCGCGCGGCGACGCCCGGACGGATCCGCTCCTGCCTCAGTCGAACGCATCGCCTCGGTCCGGCCGATCGTCGCCCACAGGCCAGACGGCCGATAGCGTCGCAGCACGATCGGCCCGACCGCCCCGGGAGCAGGCTCCGGGGCGCCCGCGGAACCCGGCGCGGGACCGCTCACGGTCTCGACGGCGGGCAGGCCCTTCGCCGCGACCGCGGCGATCTCCACGGCGTAGCCGTCCGCGGCCAACGCGCGCCCGAGTCGCAGCGCTCGTGAGTATGGGGCGGCGGGTCCACCGACGAGGACGACGGCGCGCGGGCGGCTCACCACCGTCGCCCTGTCAGCCGGCTATAGGCCGCGAGCAGCGGCTCGACCTGGGCCGCCCAGCTGTACTGCTCGACAGCGGCCTCCCGGGCATGATCCCTCATTGCGGCCCGAATCGCGGCAGGGGCCTCGAGCACCTCCCGGATCGCTGCCGCGATCGCGCGCGGCTCCGTCGGGTCGCACAGCACGCCGCATTGGGCCTCCGTGACGATCGGACCCATCCCCGGGAGGTCGGATGCCACGATCGGCGTCCCGGCGGCCATCGCCTCGAACAGTTTGTTCGGCGTCGTGAGGCGATGATTCACAGAGGTCGGCTGGATCGGCATGGCGGCGACGTCAGCGGACGCGACCCACATCAGCAGCTCGCCGGGCGGGACGGCCGGGAGGAGATGGCACCTGGCCGCGAGGCCGTCGGCGGCGATCCGCGTTCGGAGGATCGGTTCGAGCGGGCCGTAGCCCAGGAGCACGAGGACGGCCCGAGGCGGCAGGAACGGGACCGCGCCGATCAGCTCCTCGATCCCGCGATCCGGGACCAGCCCACCGTGGTAGAGGACCACCTCGGTATCGTCGGGAAGGCCGAGGGCCTCGTGGAGGAGGCGCGGCCGTGGGCTCTGGGGATCGAACGGGAGGCACCCGTTCATGACGACAAGCGGCCGGCGACCGAACAGGTTCGACATGACGTCGGCGTAGGCCTCGTTGGTTGTGACGACCAGGCCGGCGGCGCGCGACCAGCGTCGTTCGACCGTGCGGAACAGCGCCTTGGCGGGTCCCGGAAGACGGCCGATGTTCCGCGCCTCGGAGTAGATGTCGCGCGCGTCGTAGACCAGGCCGGCGGCGGGTCGCCGCCGGACGATCGCCCGCCCGACCGGCAGGCCAAGGAACCCCATCGCGTGGACGAGGTCGACGTCCGGGGCGAGCTCCCGCGCGGCGCGCGCCTGTGATCGGACTTCGAGCCAGACGCGCGTCATCCGCGCCGGGCCGAATCGCGTGACACGAGCCGGCAGGGGCAAATCGGCGAGCCCGGCCCGGCCGGGGAACGGCAGGCCGTCGCGGGCGCCGCTCGGCAGCCGGATGACGCGGCCGCCCGACGCCCATCGGTCATCGCCGGCAAGGCCGGGCTCGGCCCGGGCGAGCACAAGGACGTCGTGGCCGCGCTCGACGACCGACGCCGCGAGTCGGTGGGTCCGCGAGTCGAATGCGGCGCTCGTCGGAGCGACGATCGCGAGCCGCTGCGGGACGCTGGCCTCCCTCACACGGTCGCCGCGGAGACAGGAACGATTCGCCGCTCGAGTCGCTCGTAGAGCTCGAGCAATGCCGTCGACTCGGTCTCCCAGTTCCAGCGATCGTGGGCCGCCCGAAGGCAGCGAGCACGAAGGGTGGCGCGCTCTTCGGGGGTTCGGTCCACGACGAGCCGGATCGCCCGGGCGACCGATTCGGGCGTCGGGTCGCACGTAGCCCCGAGCGGCCCGTCCGGGCCCCCGGTCACGATCCGCCGCATGACCGGGAAGTCACTCACGACCGCCGGGACGCCGGCCGCCAGCGCTTCGAACAGCTTGTTGGGGGTCGCCAGCACGTGGTTCAGCGTGCTCGGCTCGACGGCGATCACTTCGACATCGGCGCCGGCCACCCACGGAACGACCTCGTCGATCGCCACCGCCGGGAGGACGTGGAGCCGACCTCGCCAGCGACCATCACGGGCCATTCCCTCGAGCATCGACCTCTGCGACCCATACCCGAGGAACACGGCGTGGACGTCGTCCATCCCCGGCTCGAGGATCGACAGCGCGAGCTGCTCGAGCCCGCGGTGCGGGCTGAACGCCCCGTGGTACAGGGCGACGACGGCATCGCCGGGAATTCCGGCGGCCGTCCGGATCCGGTCCTCGGGGATCGCAGGCGGCGTCCACCGCGGCGGACAGTTGTGGACGACGGTAATGGGTGGAACCTCGTAGCGCCGACGAAGCTCGGCTGCAACGTCGTCGTTCACGGTGACCAGCCCGGCCGTCTCGCGGATCCAGGCCTGCTCGCGCAGCGCGAACCGCTTCCTGACCCAGTTCGGCCGAACCGCGTTCGAGCCGGACTCGAGGAACACCTCGTGGCTGTCGTAGACCACAGGACGGCTCCGGCCCCGGCCCGCTTCGATCGCCGCGGGCAGCCCGGACAGGTCGTGGGCGTGATGGACGTCGGCGTCGGGCACGATCCGTGCCGCCTGCTGCGCCCACGGCATCACCCGGAACTGCCAGCGAGCGAGCCAGTCCAGCAGGTCACCGCCCGCAGTCGGCCGGCGCCGCAGCATCCGTTGGACCGCGCGAGCGAGGAGCAGGACCGGCAGCCGAACGAGGGACCACGCGCCGGCCGCGATGAGGATTGCAGCGGCGAGGACGAAGAAATGGACCCCCCGGAGGCGCCGTCGACGGCCCGCACGGAACGCCTCGGCCGCGGCCCGCCGCAGCCGCCATGGATAGCGCGCGAAAGCCCAGATGCCGTACGGCAGTGTCGGGACGGCCACCCGAACGACCTCGAAGCCGTCTCGGACCTCTCGGCTAGCGGTCGAGGCATCGTCGTGCCGGGCGACGATCGTCACCCGATGGCCGGCCTCCGCGAGGGCTCGTGCCTCGCGAAGGACCCGAGCGTCGGTGCGACAGTCATTGAAGACATACATCGCCACGTTCATCGCAGCGCGCCATCTCTGGATCCCGACCCCAGAACGTCAGCGATGGCCTGCCCAGCGCCGGCGGGCCGGATATCGAGGGCCGCGGCACGTCGACGAGCCCGATCGGGGGCGTCGGCAGGGGCGAAGCGGTCCAGGGCGGCCACGGCACGATCGCGATCCAGGCCGATCAGGCTGATCGCCCCATCGGACGCCGCGAGTGTCTCGGGCCACTCACTCGAGCCGCGCAGGACCAGGCACGGCACCCCGAGCCAGCCGGCTTCGCGCTGGATGCCGCCGGAGTCGGAGAGGACCGCGGCCGCGTGGAGCTGGAGGGCGAGCGCGGTCCGATAGCCCTGCGGGGCGATCACCCGGATCGTCGCCGGCAGACTGATGTTCGCTGCGTCAAGCGCGACGCGCGTGCCGGGGTGGAGGGCGAGGACGATCGGTCGGTCAGGTCGGGCGGCCGCGGCGAGCAGGTCGGCCCACCGGGCGATCGCCTCGGGCCGACGGTTCTCGAGCCGGTGGATCGTCGCGAACAGATACTCGCCCGGCGCGAGGCCGAAGCCGGCCACGGCGTTCGGGTCGCGGATGGTCGGGCCAACGGCCGCGGCAAGGTCCTGCATCACGTCGCCGACGAGGATCACTCCGTCCGTGATCCCCTCTGCGGCCAGGTTCGCCATGCCCGCCGGGGTCGGCACGAACAACCAGCGCGAGAGATGGTCGGCGACGACGCGATTGATCTCCTCGGGCATCCGCCGATCGAACGAGCGGAGTCCGGCCTCGACGTGGGCGACCGGGATGCCCAGCTTGACCGCGGCCAGCGCGCCCGCAAGGGTGGAGTTCGTGTCGCCGTAGACGAGGACGGCGTCCGGGCGCTCGCCCAGGAGCACGGTCTCGATCGCCGGCAGCATCCGACCCGTCTGTTCGGCCTGCGTCCCGCCGCTGATCCCCAGGGAGTGGTCGGGAGGCGGCAGGCCGAGCTCGCCGAAGAATGCCCCGGCCATCGCCTCGTCGTAGTGCTGGCCGGTGTCGACGAAGACCTCGTCATGGCGACCACGGAGCGCCGGGAGCAGCGCCGCGGCCTTGATCAGCTGGGGGCGCGTCCCGACGACGCTGACAATTCGCAAGGGCGGCTGCCGGCGCCCGTGCCTACGCCGTGACCCGAGCGGCGTGGTCCGGCACGGACGGCTCGCGAGGCCGAGGCGGCACGCCGATCCCACGGTAGGCGACCGTCCGCGGGAGCGGGAGATCCCGGAGGCTGTCGCGGCCGTCGAAGAGGACCTCGAGCTCCGGGAACCAGGCGGGATCGAGGGTGCTGAAGAGCGGGTCGGCAGTCTGGGTCAGGATCGCCCGGAACCGCCCGGGCTCGCCCCAGGTCCACGGCGTGGCGCAGCAGCGCGCCGTCTCGTCGGGGCTGAGGAGCGGATCGAAGGCCGAGACGAGGGCCCCCTGATGGGCGAGCCGCTCGATCAGCGGCAGCGCGCGAGAGTAGGCCAGCTCGTGGACGCCGTGGCGGTAGGTCAGGCCGAGGACGAGCACCGGCACGCCGGCAAGCCCGCCGAGCTCCTGCTGGAGCGCCTTGATCGCGACGCCGACCTGGCCGTCGTTCGTCCG
>Ga0070699_100004472_pt1 | contig 12361 bp, 10 predicted proteins | sample KBSK1503metaG_FD_65473 | JGI IMG/M metagenome (GOLD analysis project Ga0070699, IMG submission 65473) | Corn, switchgrass and miscanthus rhizosphere microbial communities from Kellogg Biological Station, Michigan, USA - KBS K1-50-3 metaG | ecosystem: Host-associated > Plants > Roots >...
TTCCGGTCGACCGCTGCGACGCGCAGTCCTCTGTCGCGCGCCTGCTCGATCGCCCGACGCTGGTGGCGCCCGGCGCCGACGAAGAGGACGGTCTTCACGGCCGCCGATGGTAACGGCGCTATCTCACGCCGCCAGGAGGAACGAGCCAGGGGGAGATCCGTTGCCAGCGGGAGATCTCGCAACCGTTCACCCGCGTGAACGTTGCCCAAATTCGCATCCCGTTCACCGTCCCGACCACGCGTGCTCGCTGCGGCCCGCCGTAGATCTCGGTGCAGACGGCGTTCTTGGGCGTCGGAGCGAAGAGCGCGACGCCGCCTTGTGCCAGGCGTCTGCAGGCGCGCGTCGGACGCGGCAGCGATCCGGCGACCGGACCGCAGCGGAGAGTCCACGTCACGATCTTCGTCGGCGCGGCCGAGTCCTCCCAGTACGTGACGCGGAGCGACGAAGCCGTGGACGCCGACGCGGATGTCGACAACGCGATGGCGAGCGCGGCCAACGGCGACGCGGCGAGCACTGCGCGCATGAGCCCAGGGTACTGTCACCCCTCGTGTCGACGCCGCGAGGACGCCGTGCCGCGCTGATCGTCGCCTGCGCGCTGGCCCTCTGTCTCGTTCTGCCACTCGGCGCCAGGACCGTGACGAGGTCATGGCACGCCGACAACCTCTGGGCGAATTCGCTCCGCTCGCTCGGTGGCGTGCAGTTGCCGTTCGACTTCGCCGTCTACCTCCGCGCGGCTGAGGATGTCCGCGCGGGAGACAGTCCCTACGTCGACCCCGACGAGCTGACGGGTGAAGGCTCGGCGCCCTACGTGTATCCGCCGCTGCTCGCGATCCTCCTCGTGCCGGTCACAGTCCTCCCCGACGACGTGGGCGGCTCGTCCCCGGCCGCGGTGCTCGCGTCGTTGTTCGCCATCGGCTGCATCGTCGGTGCGCTGCTCGCGCTCGACGTGCGGGACTGGCGCTGCTACCCGATCGCACTTCTCTACCCACCGACGCTCGAGAACATCGAGTACGGCGCGGTCGGGCCGATCCTCGTGCTCCTCCTCGCACTCGGCTGGCGGTACCGGGAGCGGGCCACGGTGGCCTCCCTCTCCGTCGGATCGGCGATCGTCGTCAAGGTCTTCCTCTGGCCGCTCATCGTCTGGCTCGCGGCCACACGACGATGGAAGGCCTCACTGGGCGCCGTCGTCGTCGCCGCCGTGTTGGCGCTCGCGTCGTGGGCGGCGCTCGGGTTCACAGGCCTGGCGGACTATCCGGATCTCCTCCGGCGTCTGTCGGACATCGAAGCCGAGAACTCGTACTCGGCCTACGCGGTCTTCGTCGCGCTCGGGCTTCCCGGGGGACTCGCCCACGGTCTCGTCGCCGTATTCGCTGCGGCGCTGCTCGTGCTCGCCTGGCGCGTAGCCTCGGTCGACCGCACCGAGGGTGACAGGCGGGCACTCACGCTCACGCTTGCTGCAGGGGTCGTGGCAACGCCGATCCTCTGGCTCCACTACCTCGTGCTCCTCGTCCTACCCATCGCGCTCGCCCGACCGCGGCTGTCGGCGCTCTGGTTCGCGCCCCTCGCGCTGACGGTCTTCGAGGCGCTCGACTGGTACCGCGGTTGGCCCCGAGGCGATGGGTCTTCGTTGGCGAGTGTCGCGCTCGTTACCGCAGTTGTCTTCGCCGCTTCGGCGCTCGCGCCCAGACGTAGACTCGCCGCGTGGCTCTGAGCGGGAAACGCATCGTCGTCACCGGCGGCGCGGGCTTCATCGGAACGACGCTCGCGCGGCGGCTCGTCGACGACAACGAGATCGTCGCGGTGGACAACCTGCACCGCGACACGCTCGGCGGCACGAGCCTCGGCGAGCACCCGAACTTCACCTTCGTCCAAGGGGATGTCCTCGACGCGCCGTTCCTGACCGAGGTCGTGAGCGGTGCGACACACCTCGTCCACGCGGCGGCGATCGCCGGCGTCGACACGGTGATCGAGAGCCCGGTGCGGACGATGCGCGTCAACCTCATCGGCACGTACAACGCGCTCGAGGCGGCACTCGCGACGAAGGACACGATCGAGCGCGTGATCGAGTTCTCGACGAGCGAGGTCTTCGGCACGTACGCCTTCAAGGTTGACGAGCAGCACGTCACGACGCAGGGCTCGGTCGGAGAGGCGCGCTGGACCTACGCCGTCTCGAAGCTCGCGGGGGAGCACATGGCCCACGCCTACCACGACGAGCTCGGCGTCCCGGCGGTCTCGGTGCGGCCGTTCAACGTCTACGGGCCCGGGCAGATCGGAGGTGGCGCGATCCGTGCGTTCATCGAGACGGCGCTCGCGGGCAACGACCTGGTGATCCACGGCGACGGCTCGCAGATCCGCGCGTGGTGCTACGTCGACGACATGGTGGAGGCGCTGATGCTGGCGCTCGAGCACCCGAACGCAGTCGGCGAGAGCTTCAACGTGGGAAATGCGAGGTCGGCCGTCACGATCTACGACCTCGCGCAGCGCATCAAGCGCCTGTCGGGATGCCCGGGTGAGCTCGTCTTCCAACCGCTCCACTACACGGACGTCGAGTTGCGGATCCCCAACGTAGACAAGGCCCGTGAGCTCCTCGGTTTCGAGGCGAAGGTCGAGCTCGACGAGGGGATCGAGCGGACGATCGCGTGGTACCGCGAGCACGCGGTGCGATGAGCAAGCCGATCCGGCTCGCGCGGCCGGACGTCGGTGAGGCGGAGCTCGCCGCGCTTGCCGAGGTCGTGGGCACGGGACAGCTCACGATGGGCCCGAAGGTCGCCGAGTTCGAGGCGGCGATCGCCGACGCCGTCGGCACGGCGCACGCGGCGGTCGTCTCGTCGGGGACGGCGGCGCTCCACCTCGCGCTGCTCGCGCTCGAGATCGGGCCGGGGGACGAGGTCATCGTTCCCGCGTACACGTTTCCCGCGACCGCGAACGTCGTCGAGCTCTGCGGAGCGACCACAGTGCTCGTCGACGTCGACCCGGACACCTTCAACCTCGACGTCGCGGCGGTCGCCGCAGCAGTCACGTCGAGGACCCGTGCGGTCATGGCGGTTCACCTCTTCGGACGGCCGGTCGAATGGGAGGCCCTGCAGACCGCCGTGCCGCAGGAGGTCGCGCTTGTCGAGGACGCCGCCGGCGCGCTCGGGGCGCGATACCGCGGCACCGCGTGCGGCGCCCTCGGAGTTGCAGGTTGCCTCTCGTTCCATCCGCGCAAGATCGTCACGACGGGCGAGGGTGGTGCCGTGACGACCGACGAAGCGGGGCTCGACGCCGCGGTGCGACGGATTCGCCATCACGGTTGGGCGACGCTCGGTGACATGCCGGCGCCCGGATTCAACTACCGCCTGCCCGATCTCCTCTGCGCGATCGGCATTCCGCAGATGGCGAGGCTCGAGGAGCTCCTCGCGGCGCGCCAGCGTGTCGCCGGCTGGTATGCGGAGCGGCTCGAGCACCACGTCCTGACGCCGTCTGCGGCGGACGGCGACCGCCACGGCTGGCAGGCCTATGTCGTCCAGCTCGACCGGCGCGACGAGGCACTTTCTGCGCTACGCGACAACGGGGTCGAGGCGCAGATCGGCACCTGGGCGCTCCACCGCTTGGAGCCGTACCGGGCGCAGGGTGACTTTCCCGGCGCCGACCGCGCGTTCGAGCGCGCATTGGCGCTCCCGTTCGCGACGACCACGACCGAGGAGGAGGTCGAGCGGGTCGCGTCCGTCTTGACAGGATTGTAAGTGAGTGCTAACTTACTTCGCCGATGAGCCAGACCGCGACCCGACAGACCGCCGAGGAGCGCCGCGAGGCCGTTCTCGAGGCCGCGCGCGGCGAGTTCGCCCAGCACGGGCTGCACGGGGCGTCCACGGACGCCATCGCGCGGCGCGCAGGGATCTCGCAGCCGTACCTGTTCCGGCTGTTCGGCTCGAAGAAAGCGCTCTTCATCGCCGTCAACGAGCAGTGCTTCCAGCGGACGCTCGACCTGTTCCGCTCCGCTGCCTCGGGCACCTCGGGTCGCGACGCGCTCGACGCCATCGGCGCCGCATACGGTGAGCTCATCGAGAGCGACCGCACGATGCTGCAAGGTCAGCTCCAGGCGTACGCCGCCTCGGTCGAGGACGCGGACGTCCGCGAGTCGACGGCGCGCGGCTACGGGCGGCTCGTCGACTACGTCGAGACGGTCTCTGGCGCGGACAGGCAAACGATCTCCGGTTTCTTCGCGAAGGGGATGCTCATGAACGTCCTCGCCGCGATGCAGTACGCGCTGACCGACGAGCCCAAAGGCTCATGGGCCGCACGGCTTGCCGAGGGCTGCGCCGAGGAGGACCGATGAAACCGCTCTCTCTTTTTCTCCTGCAATTGAGTAATCAGTCACTAGATCGAAACCACACGGACACCGGGAGGTCACGATGAAAGCCGGTACCCGCACGGCCTGGACGTTCGTCATCACGTCGATCGCCCTGTTCATGGTCGTGCTCGACAACCTCGTCGTCTCCACCGCGCTGCCGGTGATCCGCGTCGACCTCGGCGCGTCGATCGAGCAGCTCGAGTGGATCGTCAACGCCTACACGTTCACGTTCGCCGTCTTCCTGCTCATGGGCGCCGCGCTCGGTGATCGCTTCGGCCGGAAGCGGCTGTTCATGATCGGTCTCGCCATCTTCACGGGCGCGTCAGCGATGGCGGCGCTCGCCCCCTCCACGGAGTGGCTCATCGCCGCACGTGCGATCCAGGGGCTCGGCGGCGCGATCGTGACGCCGCTCACGCTGACGATCCTGAGCGCAGCGGTCTCGCGCGAGCGGCGCGGAGCCGCTCTGGGCGCGTGGTCGGGCATCGCGGGCTTCGCGGTCGCGATGGGGCCGCTCGTCGGCGGCGCCGTCGTCGAGGGATTCTCGTGGCAGTGGGTCTTCTGGATCAACGTCCCCGTCGGACTGATCCTGCTGCCGCTCGCGACGCAGTTGCGTGAGTCGTACGGCCCGGACAAGGCGCTCGACGTCCCCGGCGTCGTCCTCGGCGGTGTTGGGCTCCTCGGCCTCGTCTGGGGCCTCGTGAACGGGAACTCGGACGGCTGGACGAGCCCGCAGATCCTCGGCTCGCTCGTCGCGGGGTTGGCCATTCTCGCGGCGTTCGTCGGCTGGGAGCTGCGCGCGCGCGAGCCGATGCTCCCGATGCGCTTCTTCCGCAATCGAGCGTTCGCGGCCGCGAACGGTGCGTCGCTCTTCATGTACTTCGGGATGTTCGGCTCCATCTTCCTGCTGACGCAGTTCTTCCAGACCGCACAGGGCTACTCGCCGCTCGAGTCCGGTCTCCGCGTCCTGCCGTGGACGGCGATGCCGATGTTCGTCGCGCCGATCGCAGGTGCGCTTTCGGACCGGATCGGCGGCGGGCGGATCATGGCAGCGGGTCTGTTCCTGCAGGCAGCCGGGCTGGCGTGGATCGCATCGGTGTCGCATGCGACGGTCGGATACGGCTCCTTCGTCGGCCCGTTCATCGTCTCCGGGATCGGGATGGGCATGTTCTTCGCGCCCGTCGCGAACGTCGTCCTGTCGGCCGTCCGCCCGGTCGAGGAGGGCAAGGCGTCCGGCGCGAACAACGCGATCCGCGAGGTCGGTGGCGTCTTCGGCGTCGCCGTGCTCGCCTCGCTCTTCACGCGGTACGGCGGCTACGAGTCGGCGGAGACCTTCAACGACGGCCTCGTCGTGGCGACCTGGGTGGGGGCGGCGGTCGTCGCCGGGGGTGCGGCGCTCGCGCTGCTCATCCCGCCCAAGCCACGGGCAGCCGAAGACGGCGCTGCGGAGCTCGTCGCGCAGGCGGAAGCCGCTTAGCGAGACGTCGGCTGGGGTCGGGCGTCCGGGCCCGACCCCAGCCAGCCACGTTGGTACCGTCGGCGCGTGAAGCGCGCGGCCGCACCGGTGGATGACGCGTAGGACACGGCAGGTCGGGACGCTCGTCCTGACCGTTGCCGCGGTCGCGTACCTCGTCTGGAAGATCGACCTCGGTACGACGCTCGACGTCCTCGCCGATGCGAACCTGGCCTGGTTCGCGCTCGCCGTCGTGATCATGGCCGGCACGGTCCCAGTGCTGGCCCTGCGCTGGGGATGGCTTCTCGCTGCGCATGCGATCAGCGAGCACGTCCCCTGGCTGACGCGCACGTACTTCGTGGCGTATACGGCGGGGCAGGTGCTGCCGACCTCGCTGGGCGGCGACGCCGTCCGCGTGGTCGAGACGACGCGGCGCCACCCGGGTCGGGCGACCGTCGTCACGGGCACCGTGCTCCTCGAGCGTGGCCTCGGCGGGGCGGCGACGCTGGCGCTCGGCGCGATCGGCTTCCTGCTCTCGATCGGCGAATACGACGTGAGCGCGTACCTGTGGCTCGAGGGCGTCTTCGTCTTCGGCACGCTCGTCCTCGGGTTTCTCTTCTTCGCGCGCTCGGCGCGACCGCTCCTCCGCCGGACGCAGCCGCTCTTCCGGCGCTTCCGGCTCGAGAAGCCGATCCGCCACTTCTACGAGGGCATCTACCACTACCGCGGTCATCCGGGCCTGCTCGGGAAGGTGCTTGCCGTCACGTTTGCGGTGCAGGCGGTCCGGATCCTCTCGATCTGGGCGGTGGCGAAGGCCGTCGGGATCGACCTCGATCCGCGCATCTACTACGTGTTCGGCCCGCTCTTCTTCCTCGTCATGCTGGTGCCGTTCACGCTGAACGGCCTCGCGGTGCGGGAGGCGTTCTTCGTGAGCTTCCTCGGAAGCGTCGGCGTCGGGGCCAACCAGGCGTTCGCGGCGGGATTCCTGTACTTCCTCGTGACGCTGCTGATGGCGTTCCCGGGGGCGGTGATCATGCTGCGCGACGGTCTTCGGAGCGGCCCGCGGCCCGAGATCGAGCATGGCTGAGCCGGCCGGTGTGGCCGTCGTCGTCGTCACCTACGACGCGCTGCCGTGGATCGAGAACTGCCTCGACTCGGTACGCGGCGTCGAGACGGTGGTCGTCGACAACGGCTCCGTCGACGGCACGGTCGAGTTCGTGCGCGAGCGCTACCCGGACGTCCGCCTCGTCGAGTCGGAGAACCGCGGGCTCGGCGCCGGCTGGAACATCGGCATCCGCGAGACAACCACCACGTACGTCCTCCTGCTCAACGCCGACGCGTGGATGACCGAGGGATCGCTCGAGCGACTCGTGGACTTCGCCGACGGCCGGCCGCGCGCGGCGGTCATCGGGCCGCGTCTCCGCAATCTCGACGCGACCCTGCAGCGCTCCGTCCGCGGCTTTCCGACCGTCTGGCGACTTGCCACCGAGTATCTGTTCCTGCGCAAGCTCGCGCCGCGCTCCTCCGCGCTCAACGCCTTCTACGCCGGAGGCTTCGACCACGACGAGGTGCGATCGGTGGAGGTCGTCATGGGCGCCTGCATGCTCCTCCGGCGCGACGCCGTCGAGCAGGTCGGCGAGTGCGACGAGGACTACTTCCTGTTCAGCGAGGAGACGGACTGGTGCTTCCGCTTCCGTGAGGCGGGCTGGGAGGTCGTCTTCTTCCCCGGTGCCGAGTGCTTCCACGTGCGCGGCGCGTCCCACAGCGGGCGGCTCTACCGCGAGAACCTCCGCGGCCACCTGCTCTTCCTCGAGAAGCACCGCGGCCCGCGCGTGGCCGAACGCGCGCGCCGCCTCCTCCTCGTCTCGCTGCGGCTGCGCGGGCTCCTGTTCCGCGGCGAGCGTGGCCGCGCCTACCGTGACGGCGCCGCCTGGCTCGCCTCAGGGGATGCCGCGACGCTCGTCGAGCGCTGACGATGGTCCTCCTCTACTTGAAGCTCGCGTTCGCGACCGCGGTCGTGCTCGCACCGGGCTGGTTGCTCGCACGCGCCCTCGGCGTACGAAGCGCCTCGGCCACGATCGCGTGGTCGCTCGTCGTCGTCTTCCTCGCGCTCATCGTGACGTTCGCGCTCGGGTCGACGCTCACCCTGACGCTCGTCTTGCTCGTGATCGTCGCGCTTGCGGCGCTGGCGTTCCGGATCCGGCGCGGCTGGCCGAGCGCCGAGAGCGTGCCGGGTCGTGGAGTCGCGTTCTTCTGGGGTGCGGTCGTCGGCCTCGTGCTCTGGGTCTCCGCTCCGCCGGTGCAGGGCGACGGGCTGTTCCACCTCGCCCGCGTTCGAAAGCTGCTCGACCTCGACGGGCTCTCGCTCGACCGCGTCTCGGAGTTCGCAGACGGGAGCCTCCACCCCGGCTACGCATTTCCGCTCTGGCATGGCTTTCTTGCGCTCATCGCCAAGGTGGCGCACGAGGATCCTGAGCGCGTCGTCACGCACCTGCCGTCCATCCTCGCCGCGCTCGCGGTCGTCGTGGCGTTCGAGGCGGGCTGGGCGCTCTTCCGCCGGACGTGGGCCGCGGGCGTGACCGCGGCGGCCCAGGTCGCGATGATCTGCTTCGCGCCGGGCATGGGGGGTGCGTACGTGTTCCTCTCGCTCCCGGCGACGGCGTCGAGGCAGCTGCTCGTTCCCTCGGCGCTCGCGCTCGCGCTCGAGTCCATCCGCTCGCCGTCGCTCGGCGTCGTCACCTCGACGGCCGCTGCAGGCCTCGCGCTCGCGGTCGTCCATCCGACCTATGCGATCTTCCTCTGGATCCCGTTCGTCGGCTTCCTCGCGGTGCGCCTGCTCTGGACGCGCGCTGATCTGGGTACGGGCTCGCTCGCCCTCGCTGCGCTCGTCGCTCCCGCGGCCGTGTTCTTGCTCTGGCTCCGTCCGATCGTGAACGACACCCGTTCGGTGTCGCCCGACGTGGACGAGCTCCACCGTGCCTTCGAGCAGTACGGGAGCCAGCTCGTCGTGCACTCGGACACCTCGTACAACCTGGCGCCCGAGGTGTTCACGCGTTCGGGGGCGGTGGCGATCGCCGCACTCCTGCTGATCCCGATCGCCTGCCTCGCCGCCCGACGGCGGTGGGCCGCGTACGTCGTCGGTGGCTCGCTTGCGGTGTTCGCGTGCATGCTGCTGCCGTTCCTCTTTACGTCGCTCGCCGACGTCGTCTCGATCTCGCAGGCGCGGCGCGCGGCGGGATTCCTGCCGTTCGCCTTCGCGTTCGCGGGCGGCATGGGCGTGCTTGCGCGTCTCGTCGGGCCGATTCTGCTCCCGCTGTCCCTCGGCACGGGGATGTTTCTCCAGATCGTGTACCCCGGCGACTTCGAGTACGTCCTCAAGACCCCGGCCCCCGCGTGGATCGTGTGGCTTTCGCTCGCCGGAACCGTCGCCGCGCTCTTCGTGGGGGTCTTCCGACGGCGTCCGACGCTCGAGACCGGCGCCGCCCTCGCGTCCGCGGCGTTCCTGATCCCGGTCGTCGGAGGAGGTCTGCTCGATCTGCGCTCTCCACCCCTGCCCGAGATCGCGACCCTGTCGGACGGCCTCGTGCGGGCGGTGCGAGCGGAGGTTCCGACGGGTGCGACCGTCTTCTCCGATCCCGAGACGAGCTTCCGCCTTGCCGCGTTCGCGCCCGTCTACATCGCGTCCGCGCCGCCGGGCCACGTCGCCGACACGGAGGAGAACAGGCCCTACGACCGCGCCCGCGACGCCCGGCGCTTCCTCCGCACCGGGGACGTCGACATCGCGACCCGCTACGGGGCGGGTTATGTGATCGTCGACGGGCTTCGGACGAAGCTCGAGCTGACGCTTCCCGTCGTGTACCAGGACGAGCGCTTCACGCTCTATCGGATTCCGCACTTCTAGCTGGGCTCGCCCCAGCCACCCCCGCCGGGAGTCTCGACTCTCAGGAGGTCGCCGGGCAGGAGGTCGAGGTTGGCGATCGCGGGGAGCTCCTCCCCGTTCAGGAACGACCGTCCGGGGAGCCCGTCGCCGCCTCCGCGCGCACCGTGCGGCGCGACCGCACGCCGTTGTGTGAGGAGCGACAGCCGGCACGGCTCGAGGACGCGCAGCTCGCGCACGACGCCGTCGCCGCCGCGGTGATGGCCTTCGCCACCAGAGTCCGGGCGCAGCTCGTAGCGCTCGACACGGAGTGGGTACGCGAGCTCCAACGCCTCGGCTGGCGTGTTGAACGTGTTCGACATCGCGACGTGGACGCCGGACGGCCCGTCCCCGCTCGGACACGCTCCCTGGCCGCCGCCGACCGTCTCGTAGTACGCGAAGCGGTCGTTGCCGACGACGACGTTGTTCATCGTCCCTTGCCCCTGGGCGGGAACCGGGATTGCCTTCGAGAACGCGTCGAAGACCACGTCCGTGATCCTGCTCGACGTCTCGGTGTTCCCCGCAGCGACCGCCGCGGGGGAGCGTGCATTGACGAGCGAGCCCTCTGGCGCGCGCACCGAGACCGGGACGAAGGCGCCGCCGGAGGCGGGGAGATCCGGCGCGGTGAGGCAGCGGACGACGTAGAAGCAGGCCGACCGTGTGACCGCGAGCGGGCAGTTGAGGTTGCCGTCGTACTGCGGAGCCGTCCCGGCGAAATCGATGTCGATCGAGTCGCCGTCGACGGTGACCGCGGCGTTGATGTCGAGCAGCCCGGCCCGCGTCTCGAGGAGGTCGGCGCCCTCATAGCGGCCCTCCGGGAGCTCGCGGATGGCTGCCCGCACGACACGCTCGGAGTAGGCGAGGAGCTCGTCCATCGCCGCGGCGACCCGGTCTCGGCCGCGTCGCGCGCAGAGCTCAGAGATTCGGCCCTCGGCCAGCCGGTGCGCTGCCAGCTGTGCCCGGAGGTCGCCGCGGCGCTCGTCCGGATTGCGCATCCGCTCGACGAGCGAGTCGAGCGTCTCTCGGTCGAGCAGCGTCGGCGGGATGATCACGCCCTCCTCGGCGAGCGTGCGGGACTCGGGTGGGAGGCTCCCCGGCTCGGAGCCCCCGACGTCGGCATGGTGCGCGCGCGTCACTGCGTAGCCGAGCTCGGTGCGCGTGACGATCGTGAGGTCGGGGAGGTGGGTGCCGCCCGCGTACGGGTCGTTGAGGATCCACGGTTCCCCCGGCGCCGGTTGCTGCGCTATCACGGCCGCCACCGCCTCCGGCATTGCCCCGAGGTGGACCGGGATGTGCTCTGCCTGCGTGACCATTCGGCCCCGCTCGTCGAAGAGCGCGGTCGAGCAGTCGCGGCGCTCCTTGATGTTCGCCGAGAACGCCGAGCGGATGAGTGCCGCGCCCATCTCCTCGGCGATCGCGCGGAGCGACGCACCGATGACCTGGAGCTCGACGGGGATCATCCGGACCTCCGAAGGACGAGCGTCCCGTGCGCGTCCGTGTCGCCGGCCCACCCGCCGGGGACCCAGGCGGTGGCGCCGTCGAGCTCGAGCACCTCCGGCCCGCGGGCGCTCAGCATCGGGCCTTCGACGGCAAGCGTCGGCGCCGGCGTCACGTCTGCCGTTCGCACGGCGACGAGCTCGATCGGGCGGGACGAGTCCGCGTAGCCGTAGCGCAGATCGTGGGCTGCGTGGAATCGCTCCTCGAGGTGCGGCCCGAGGGGAACCGTCAGCTCGAACGACTGCCCCGCGTAGCGGAGATCCGCTTCGCCGTCCTCGGGAAGCTCGCCGGCCTCGGCGAGCGGCACGACGTACGTGCGCACCGAGTCGCGTCGCTCGTCCGCGGCGACGAGGCCGAGCGCGGAGAGGACGCCCGCGGCGGCGGGCACGAGAACCGTTGTGATGCCGAGCTCCTCCGCGAGCGCACACGCGTGGAGCGGGCCTGCGCCTCCGAATGCGACGAGCGCGAAGTCGCGTGGATCGAGGCCCTGCTCGACCGACACGACCCGCAGCGCGCGCACCATCTCCGCGTTCACGACGTCGACCACAGCGCTCGGGTCGATTCCTGCGAGCGCGCTTTCGGCGGCCCGGCGGTCGAGCTCGATCCCACCCGGCAGCGCCGCGGGCAGCCGTCCGAGGAGCAGATTCGCGTCGGTGACGGTCGCGCGGGTGCCGCCTCGGCCGTAGCACGCAGGTCCCGGCTCCGCGCCCGCGCTCTCGGGCCCGACGCGAAGCGCTCCGCCTTCGTCGAGCCGGACGATCGATCCACCCCCGGCGCCGACCGTGTGCACCGCAAGCGTCGGGAGACGCACCGGGAGACCGCCGACGAGACGGTCGTGCTCGCGCCGTGCGACCCCGTCCACGATCGCGCAGACGTCCGTCGAGGTGCCGCCCATGTCGAACGACAACGCGCTTCCGAACCCTGCGAGCTCCGCGATCCGCGCGGCGCCTACCACACCCGCCGCAGGGCCTGAGAGCAGTGCAAACGCTGCGTGCGCTGCAGCCTCGTCGAGCGTCGCGAGGCCGCCCGACGATCGCATCACGAACGGCTCCGGCAGTCCGGCGGCCGCGCACGCCTTGGCCAGCGCGACGAGGTAGCGCGAGAGGACAGGCCCCAGGTAGGCGTCCACTGCCGTCGTCGAGGCGCGCTCGTACTCCCGGAACTC
>Ga0070699_100004474_pt1 | contig 12360 bp, 9 predicted proteins | sample KBSK1503metaG_FD_65473 | JGI IMG/M metagenome (GOLD analysis project Ga0070699, IMG submission 65473) | Corn, switchgrass and miscanthus rhizosphere microbial communities from Kellogg Biological Station, Michigan, USA - KBS K1-50-3 metaG | ecosystem: Host-associated > Plants > Roots >...
CCGGCCGTGACGAACACCATGTCGGCCCCCTCGAGCGATTCGGCGATCATCGCCTCGTCCGCCTCGGCCGATTCGCGGCCCACGTTCGGGTTCGCGCCGGAACCGAGGCCTTTCGTGATCGCCATCCCGAGCTGAAGCTTGCGCGGGCACCGCGACTGGGTGAGGACCTGCGCGTCGGTGTTCGCTGCGATGAACTCCACGCCCGAGAGCCCCGATTCGATCATCCGGTTCACCGCATTTCCGCCCGCCCCTCCGATGCCGATCACTTTGATCGAGGCTCCGGACTCCACCGTCCCGTCATCTACCAACTCGAACATCGCGCACCCCTCCCTGGTTCGCTGGTCTAGACCAGCTCCTCGATCCAACGACGAATCCCACCTGAAATGCGGCCCATGAATCCCCCATCCTGTGCATGCGGCTTGGAATCTCCCCAGTACGCGTGGAGCGCGAGCCCCACGCCCGTCGCGTACCGCGGGTCCGAAATCTGCTCCACCATTCCCGTGACGCCGGTCGGGTTTCCCTTCCGGACCGGCACGTCGAACACTTGTTCCGCGAGCTCCGTCATCCCGGGAAGCGACGAGGCGCCTCCGGTCAGCACGATGCCGGCCGCCAGGAGCTCGGCGACGTGGCTCTTTCGGATTTCCCGGTGGGCCATCGCGAAGATTTCCTCCACCCTCGGCTCGATCATCGTCGCGAGCATGTGGCGTGAGATGTCGCGATCGGGCCGCCCCCCGACGCTCGGCACCCGCACCGACTCGTCCGGACGGACCATCGACGTGAGCGCGCAGCCGCTCGTCAGCTTGAGGAGCTCCGCGCGCTCCACCGGCGTCCGAAGGCCGATCGCGAGATCGTTGGTCACGTTCGCGCCGCCCAGACCGATGACCGCGGTGTGCCGGATCGCCCCCTCGAAGAAGACGGCCACGTCGGTCGTCCCGCCGCCGATGTCGAGGAGCGCCACCCCCATGTCCCGTTCCTCGGGCGAGAGGACCGCGTTCGCCGACGCCAAGGGCTCGAGCACCAGCTCCTCCACGTGCACGCCCGCGCGCTCCGCCGCCCGAATGATGTTCCGGCACGCCGAAGCGGCGCCCGTGATGATGTGGACTTCGGCCTCGAGCCGAACGCCCGACATCCCGACCGGATCGCGAATACCGTCCTGGTCGTCGACGATGAATTCTTGCGGTAGGACGTGCAGGATTTCGCGATCCGCGGGAATCGCGACGGCCTTCGCCGCCTCGATCACGCGCTCCACGTCGTTCCGGCGGATCTCGGAGTCCTTCCGGCTGACCGCGATGACGCCACGGCTCGTGAGCCCGCGAATGTGGTCGCCCGCGATCCCCGCCCACACGCCCTTCACGACCCGCCCCGACGTCCGCTCGGCTTCCTCCACGGCGTGCTGGATGGAGCGGACCGTCTTCTCCAAGTTCACGACGACGCCGCGCTTCAGGCCGTCCGAAGGCGCCGTCCCCAATCCCACGATCTCGAGCGCGTCCGCCTGAACGTCGAATTCCGCGATGATCACGGTGATCTTCGTGGTTCCGATGTCGAGCCCGGCGTACATCCGCGTCTCCATGCCCTCCCCCCTCCTACGCCTTGCCGCGCGCGTCCGTCGCGCCCGACCCGTCTGGCGCCCCCTCGGGGGCGCACTTCACCACGACCTGTCCTCGATATCGCGCGTCCAGGGCCACGACCCGCCGGTCGTGCTCGCGGACGTCCCGAAGGGTTGCCGCCACCGCCCGCATTGCCGACAACGTCACGCGCTCGGGATCGACGAAGATCGGAATCTGATCGCGGGACGTCCGGAGCACCGCGCGATTCGGACCTTCGGCGACGATCTCCGAGATCTCCGAGACGAGCCCGACCTCGGGCGTGTCGAGGAGCGCCACCAGTCGGAGCAGATCGCCGAGGCGCGCCGTGGTGACGCGCGCGCCCGGCTTGACCTTGGGGAGGCGGAGCCCGGAGATGACCGGCCGGTCGGGAATGAGACCGCGCTGGAGCGGCGTCAGGATCGTCCCGCCCTCGTCCACCTCGAGGAGCGTGCCGGCGTTCACGAGCGCGAAAGTTCTCCGCTCGTGCACGCGGACCGCGAGCTTGCCGGGATAGCGATCGATCCGGACCGACTCGACGCGCGTGTTCTTCCGCAGCGCGGCCTCGATGTCCGAAGACGCGACCAGAAGCAGGTTGTCCCCCTCCCGGACGGGGATGGCGGCCCGGATCTCCTCGGGCGACAGGTAGAGGAGGCCCGAGATCTCGATCCCGCCCACGCGAAACGGAGGGAGCGCGCCGAGCGCGCGCGACGCGGGGCGCGCGAGGAGGGGCGCCGATGCCGCGAGGCCGGCCAGCGCCAGGACGGCGAGCGCGATTCTCCGGCGGCGCCGCTTGACGCGCGGCTTCTTCCAGGACGGAAGGCTCCGGAAACCGGCTCTCATCGTTTTCCTCCCCGCGCCAACTCGCCCACCTTGTAGACGTCGCCCGCTCCCACGGTCAGAAGGAGGTCGCCGGGCTTCAGGAGTTCCCGCGCGGCGGCGGCCGCCTCCGCGAACCCGGGGAGGCAGCGCGGCGTGACGCCACCGACCGCGGCGATCCGCTCGGCCAGAGCCTCCGACGTGACGCCCGCGATCGGCGGCTCTCCCGCCGGATAGATGGGGAGCAGGATCAGCTCCGATACCCCGTGAAAGCACACGGCGAACCGGTCGGCCAGCGCCTGCGTGCGCGTGTAGCGGTGCGGTTGGAACACCGCCACGATCCGCCGGCCGTAGGTCGCGGCGAGCGCCGACACGGCCGCTTCGATCTCCGTCGGATGGTGCCCGTAGTCGTCGATCCAGAGCGCGCCGTCGACCTCGCCGCGACGCTCGAGGCGGCGTCCCACTCCCGCGAAGGCGTGGAGCGCCTCCCGGATCGCGGCGACGGTGATGCCGAGTTCCCAGCCCGCGGCAAAGGCGGCCAGCGCGTTCCGCGCGTTGTGCGCGCCCGACACGCGGAGCGAGACCGTTCCTTCGTCCTTCCCCCGAACCCAAACCCGGAATCGGACGCCGTCCGGCCCGACCGAGAGGTCGCGGCCCTCGACATCGGCGCCTGGGGCGAATCCGTACGTCAACGTCAGGCGCTTCGCACCGGCCCGGACCGACGCCACGTTCGGGTCGTCGGCGGGCAGGATGATCGTGCCGTAGAACGGGACGCGGTTCACGAACGTCAGGAACGCGGCCTGGATCCGCTCGAGGGACGCGTAGTAGTCGAGGTGCTCGGCGTCGATGTTCGTGATCACCGCGATCGTCGGAGCGAGCACGAGGAACGAGCCGTCGCTCTCGTCCGCCTCCGCGACCAGGAAGGGTCCCTGGCCGAGCCGCGCGTGCGCGCCGAGCGCCATGAGGCGCCCGCCGACGATCACGGTGGGGTCGAGACCGCCGTTCGCGAGGACCTCCCCCACCATGGACGTCGTGGTCGTCTTGCCGTGCGCGCCGGCGACGGCCACCGAATACTTGATCCGCATCAGCTCGGCGAGCATCTCCGCGCGGGGAATCACGGGAACGCCGAGGGCGCGGGCCCGAACCAGCTCGGGATTGCCCTCGGCGATCGCGGTCGAGGCGACGACCACGTCGGCGCGCTCCACGTTGGCCGCGTCGTGCGTCGGGAAGACCGCGGCGCCGAGCGCCTTGAGACGCGCCACGACGTCGCTCGCCTTCGTGTCCGATCCCGAGACCGAGTAACCCAGGTTCAACAGCACCTCCGCGATTCCACTCATTCCGCTGCCGCCGATTCCGACCAGATGAATCCTCCGGATCCGTCCGTACATCCGTTACCGCAACGACTCTTCGGCGACCACGTGGGCCAGCGACTCGATCGACCCGACGAGGCGCTCGGCCGCGTTCGTGCGCGCGAACGCGCGCGCGTTTCGTGACATTCGCCGGAGGCGCGACTCGTCGGTCAGGAGCCCGATCGCCCGCTTGGCGAGCTCGGCGCCGTTCAGCTCCGCGTCCGCGATCATCTCCACCGCGCCCCGCTCCGTCAGTCCCCGCGCGTTCTGGGTCTGATGGTCGTGCGTGGCATGCGGATACGGCACGAGGATCGCGGGCACGCCGCACGCGGTCAGCTCGGCGATGGTCATCGCGCCGGCGCGGCAGATCGCGAGGTCGGCGACCGCGTAGGCTTTCTCCATCGCGTCCAGATACGCGAGGACGCGGACCGGGAACGGAAGTCCGGCTGCCTTCGCGCGCATGGCCGATTCCTCCTCCTGCCCCGTCTGCCAGACGACCTGGATGTTCGGCACCCGGTGAAGCCGCGGCAGCGCCTCGGCGAACGCGCGATTGATGCTCGCGGCGCCGCGGCTCCCGCCGAAGACCAGGAGCGTCTTGCGCGTCGAATCGAGCCGGAGCGACTCGTAGGCGCTCGTCCGATCCTGGCGCAGCAGGGAACGCCGGATGGGGTTGCCGGTCACCTTGAGGTTGTTTCGCCGCCGGAAGTAGGAGCGCGACTCCACGAACGAAATGTGAACCTCGTCGGCGATCAGGTTGAGCCAGCGATTCGTCGCGCCCGGCACGGAATTCTGCTCCTGGACCACGACAGGAATTCCGGCCAGCTTCGCCATCAACCCGACCGGACCGCTCACGTACCCTCCCGTCACCAGCACGACGTTCGGCTTCAGTTCCTTGAGGAGCGACGACGCCTGGACGAGGCTCGCCGCCGCGGCCCACAGCGCGCGCAAGAGACCCAGGCCCAGGCGGCGCGGAAATCCGCGCGCCGCGATCGTTCGAAGCGCGAATCCGGCGCGAGGCACCACCGTCGCCTCCAGCCCCCGCACGGTCCCCACGAAGACGACGTCCGACTCCGGATGGCGCCGGCGCCACTCCTCGGCGATCGCGATCCCCGGATAGACATGTCCGCCGGTGCCGCCGGCCGCGATCAGGAGGCGAATCGGCGCCTCGCTATCGGACACGCGCGCGGCGCCCTCCGACGGGCGTGGGGACCGGACCCGGGCGAATTCCGGTCTCCACCTGGCTTGCGATGTTGAGGAGGACACCAATCACCCCCATGTTGACGACGAGTGCGGATCCGCCGTAGCTCAGAAACGGCAGCGGCAGTCCCGTGGTCGGAATCACGCCGGTGACCACCGCGACGTTCATCGCGACGTAGATCGAGAGATTCACCGTGAGCCCCGCGGCCAGGAGCATCCCGAAGCGATCCGGCGCCGAACCCGCGATCTTGAGTCCCCGCAGGAAGACGATGCCGAAGAAGACGATCACGGCCGCGGTGCCGATCAGGCCCAGCTCTTCCCCGATCACAGCGAAGATGAAGTCCGTGTGCGGGTCGGGAAGGAAGAACACCTTCTGGAGCCCGTGCCCTGGGCCGGCGCCGAAGACGCCGCCGGATCCGAGGGCCAGGATCGACTGGGAGACTTGCCAGTTCTTGCCGAGCGTGTCGGCCGCGCCGTGGCCCCACTGCGCGAGCCAGCCCTGCACGCGGTCCATCATGTAGCCGTTTCGGAGCACGACCAGGAACGCGACGACCGCGCCGGCACCGCAGAGCAGGGCCAGGTGCCGAACGCGCGCCCCCGAGAGATGCAGCATGACGAACCCCGTCGAGAGGAGCGCGATCGTGCTCCCGAGATTCGGCTGAAGCAGGATCAGGAACGAGAGCGTGCCGAGAACGAGGCAGGCCGGGAGGATGCCCTCGCGGAACGAGGCCATCCGCTCGCCCTTCCGGTCGAGGAGCATCGCGAGGTAGACGACGCAGGCCACGCGCGCAAACTCGGTCGGCTGGATCGTGATCGTGGCGAGGGAGAGCCAACGATTCGCGCCGCGGACCGCGCCGCCCACGGCGAGGAGCACGCCGAGCAGGAGCACGGTCCCTCCGACCGCCCACGGCGCGACCCGTTGGAGCACCCGGTAGTCGAGCCGCGCGAACCAGAGGAGCGCCACGAGCCCGAACAGCACGCGCACGGCGTGGCGTTTCAGGAAGTAGTACTCCGAGTTGTACCGGTCGGCGGCCAAGGTCGCGCTCGAGGAGAAGACCATCACGACGCCGAGCGCGACGAGGCACACGACCGGAAGGAGGAGCGTCAGGTCGAGGCGCCGATCGCGAGCGAGGGCCTGGGTCATCGCTTCACCCGCTCGGTGGAGCGCTTCAGTTCCTGCACCGCCGCCTCGAACCGGGCGCCGCGCTCTTCGAAGTTCCGAAACATGTCGTAGGACGCGCAGCCGGGCGAGAGGAGGACGACGCCACCCGCCGGCGTCTGGGACCGCGCCATCGAGACCGCCTCCTCGAGCGTGCCCGCCCGCGCGGCGGGAAGGCCCTCCCACGCCCGCTCGAGCTTCGCGGCCGCCTCGCCGACGTAGATCGCGCGCCGCGCCCGCTCGAGGACCAGCGGCCGGATCGCCGCGAAGTCGCCGTCCTTGTCGCGGCCGCCGGCGATGAGCGTGATCGGCTCGTCGTACGACTCGAGCGCGCGCTTCAGCGAATCGACGTTCGTGGACTTGGAGTCGTTCACGTACTTGACGCCGTCGATCTCGGCCACCAGGGTCAGCCGGTGCGGCAGGCCGCGGAACTCGCGGAGCGCCGTCGCGATGGCGCGCTCGGGCACGCCGACCGCGAACGCGGCCGCCGCGGCGGCGGCCATGTTCTCGGTGTTGTGCGGCCCCGGGAGCCGCGCCTCGTCCCGGCGGATCAGGACGCCCTCCCGACCGCCGAACCGCCAGCGGAGCGCCCCGTCCGACTCCCAGACGCCCTCCGCGGTCGGATCGGCGAAGCCGAACCAGAGCGGCCTCGCGCGCATGGAGCGGAGGAGCGCGTCGATGCGAGGCTCGGCCAGCGGCTGCACGCGAAAATCCTCCTCGGTCTGATTGGCGAAGAGCCGCGCCTTGAGCGCGGCGTAGTGCTCCATGCTCCCGTGCCGGTCCAGGTGATCCGGCGTGATGTTCAGGAGCACGCCCGCGTTCGGCCGAAACCGCGAACACGCCTCGAGCTGGAAGGAAGAGATCTCCACGACCAGGAGCCCATCGGCCGGAACCTCCTCCGCCTTTTCGGAGAGCGCGACGCCGATGTTTCCGAGGACCTCGGTCGGCCGCCCCGCCGCGCGCCCCATCGCCCCGATGAGTTCCACGGTCGTGCTCTTCCCGTTCGTTCCCGTCACGGCGGCGATCGGCGCCCGCGCGACCGCGAACCCGAGTTCCACCTCGGCGGCGATCGGAATCCCGCGGCGCGCGGCCTCGCGAAAGACCGGAAGGTCGAGGGGGACCCCCGGACTCGTCACGACCAGGTCCCGTCCGGCGAGCGCTTCGGGATCCGTCGATCCCAGCTGGACCTCCACGCCGAGCGCTTCGAGGTCGTGGACGAAGCTGCCCAGCTCCTCCGGCTTCCGCCGGTCGACCGCGCGGACATCGGCTCCATGGCGGCGGAGGAGCTTGGCCGCGGCCATGCCGCTCCGCGCGATCCCCACCACGAGGGCCTTCGTGCCGGCGAACCAGGGCGCGGGTCGGTCGGTCATTGCAGTTTCAGGGTGCTCAATCCGACGAGGGCGCAGAGCGCGGCCGCGATCCAGAAACGGACGACGACGCGCGGCTCCGTCCAGCCGGAGAGCTCGAAGTGATGGTGGAGGGGCGCCATCTTCAAGATGCGCACCCCCCGGAGCTTGAAGGAGAGGACCTGCGCCATCACCGAGAGCGCCTCCGCCACGAAGACCGCGCCCACGATCGCGAGGAGGAACTCGCGCTTGATCAGGACCGCCACGGTGCCGAGCGCGGCCCCCAGGGCCAGGGATCCGGTATCCCCCATGAAGACGTCGGCGGGATGGCAGTTCCACCAGAGAAAGCCGAGTGTGGCGCCGATCACGGCGGCGCAGAAGACCGTGAGCTCGCCCGTCCCCGCGATGTGCGTGATCTGGAGGTATTCCGCGAACTTCACGTGGCCCGTGATGTAGCACATGCCGCCCAGCGCGACGGCGGCGACCGCGGTCATTCCCGCGGCCAGGCCGTCGAGGCCGTCCGCGAGGTTCACGGCGTTGGACGACCCCGTCACGACGAGGATGACGAATGGGAGGTAGAGCCAGCCGAAGTCGACGACGGTGCGCTTCAGGAAGGGCACGTTCGTCTCGGCCGGGTCGAGCAGCGTATGCGCCGGGTAGAAGTACACGGCGAGGAAGACGCCGACGCCGAGGAGCACCTGGCCCGCGAGCTTGTAGCGCCCGAGGAGGCCCTTTCGGTAGTGCTTCACGACGCGGAGGTAGTCGTCGAGGAACCCAACGGCGCCCATCCAGAGCGTCGCGATCAGCGCGATCCAGACGTAGCGGTTCGTGAGGTCACCCCAGAGGAGGGTCGTGATCGCGATCGAGATCACGATCAGGACGCCGCCCATCGTGGGCGTCCCGGCCTTCGGGAGGTGGCTCTGCGGCCCGTCGTCGCGGACCTTCTGACCGATCTTCAGCTCGCGGAGCCGGCGGATCACCGGAGGGCCCAGGATGAAGGCGATGATGAGCGCGGTCGCGAGCGCGTAGGCCGAACGAAACGTGATGTAGCGGAAGACGTTCAGGGCCGGGAAGTGCTCGTGGAGTGGATAGAGGAGATGATAGAGCACGCCTAGTTCCTCCCCGCGCGGGCGAGCCCGCCGGTCAAGCCCGCGCCGCCGCCCGTCAACGCCTCGACGACCCGCTCGAGGCGCATCCCGCGGGATGCCTTGACGAGGACCAGGTCACCCGGCCTCGCATCGGCCGAGACGGCGGCCGCCATCGCGGAGACATCGTCGAATCGGCGAATGCGCGCGGCCGGCACGCCGGCCGATGCCGCGCCGCGCCCGAGCGCCGCGGCGAACGACCCCGCCGCGTAGAGCCACGCGTCGGGCGGCACGCGCCGCCCGGTTTCCTCGTGCAGCGCCTCCGCGGTCGGGCCGAGCTCCAGCATGTCCCCGAGCACCGCGCGGCGAGCGCCGCGCGCCTCGATCGACCCCAGGAGCGCGAGCGCCTCGGCCATCGAGGAGGGGTTCGCGTTGTAGGCGTCGTCGAGAATCGAGATCCCGCCCGCCTGGAGCAGCTCCAGCCGGTGCTTCGGCGGCTCCATCGCGGCGAGCGCGCCCGCCGCCGCCGCGCGCGGCACGCCGAACTCGTCGCCCACCAGGAGCGCCGCGAGCGCGTTTCGGACGTTGTGCCTGCCGAGAAGCGCGAGCTGAACGTCGGGCCCGCCGGGCAGCGAGAAGCGCGTCCCGCCCGCCGCGGTCTGATCGACGCGCGTCGGCCGAAGGTCCGCGTCGGCATTGTCGAGCCCGTACGAGCGCTTCCGGACCGGGCGATTTCGGTTCATCGGCCAGAGGAGCGGATCGTCCGCGTTCAGGACGAGCAAGCCGCTCGGCGGCAGGGCCTCGGCCAGCTCGCTCTTCGCCCGCGCCACCGCCTCGAGCGAGCCGAGCTGCTCCAGGTGCGCCGGCCCCGCGTTCGTCAACACGCCGACGCCGGGCCTGGCGAGCGAGGCCAAGGTCGCGATCTCGCCCGGCGCGCTCATTCCGAGTTCCACCACGAGCACCTCGTGTTCGGGCCGAAGCCACGTCAGGGTCAGCGGCACGCCGATGTGATTGTTCAGGTTTCCCATGTTCCGGTGAACGCGGCGTCCCGTCGCGAGGATGGCCGCGATCATCTCCTTGGTGGTCGTCTTCCCGTTCGAGCCGGTCACCGCCACGACGGGGAGATCCGCGCGCTCGCGGCAGTGAGCGCCGAGCGTCTGGAGCGCGGCGAGCGGATCCTCGACCTCGACGATCGGCTTGCCGGTCCCCGCGATGGACGCGGGAACGTTCCATCCCCGGCGGGCCAGGCTCCCCGCGGCACCGCCCTCGAGCGCGGCCGCGACGAACGCGTGGCCGTCGGCCCGGGTCCCGGGAAGCGGCACGAAGAGCTCGCCGCCGGTGAGCGCGCGGCTGTCGATCGCGCACGCCGTGAACCCGATCGACGCGCCCGACGCCACGCTCGGCCGCGCGCCCGGCGCGCCGCCCTCGGGCTTCCACAGGCGCCCGCCGGTGACGCGGAGCACCGCGTCGACGGAGAGCCAGGGACTCGTCGCGGCGTTCATCGAGCCCACCCGCCGGCGCGAAGCGCGCGCCGGGCCGCCTCGCGATCGTCGAACGCGATCGTCCGATCGCCGAGGATTTGGTACGTCTCGTGTCCCTTCCCCGCGATCAGGAGCGCGTCGCCGGGCTCGCACGCGGCGACCGCGGACGCGATCGCCTCGGCGCGGTCGACGATCGACGTGACGTTCGGGGCGCCGGACACGCCGGCCAGGATCTCGCGGATGATCGCGGCGGGATCCTCGCTCCGAGGGTTGTCGGACGTGACCGTGACGCGATCGGCGAGCCGCGCCGCGACGGCGCCCATCAGGGGCCGCTTGCCGCGATCGCGATCTCCGCCGCAACCGAAGAGGCAGTGCAGTCGCTTCGGCGCGAAGGCGCGCACGGCCTCGAGCGCGCGCTCGAGGGCGTCCGGCGTGTGCGCGTAGTCGACCAGCACCTGGAAGGGCTGACCCGCATCGACCGGCTCGAGGCGGCCCGGCACCGCGCCCACCGAGGCGAGCCCCGTCGCGATGGTCTCGGGGGGCGTCCCCGCCGCGTAAGCGGCAGCGAACGCCGCGAGCACGTTCGATACGTTGAACGCGCCGCGGAGGCGGAGGGCGACCGCTACCGATCCGTTCGGGTACCGAATCCGGAGTCTCGTGCCTTCCGGATCCAACCCGACGTCCGTGGCGGTCACCTCCGCCACCGCGTCGATTCCATAGCCGAGCGTCGAACCATCGGCGTGCGCGCGAATCCAGCGCCCTTCCGAGTCGTCCAGGTTCGTCACGGTGGTCATCTTCTTCGTGTCGTCGCCCCGGGACGCGGCGCGAAAGAGCTTCGCCTTCGCGGCCCGGTACGATTCCATGTCGCCGTGAAAGTCCAGATGGTCCTGGGTCAAGTTGGTGAAGACTCCAACGTCGAAGGCGACGCGATAGGTTCGGTCCTGCGCCAAGGCGTGCGAGGAGACCTCCATCACGACGGCCGTCGCGCCCCGACTCCTCCAGCTCCGGAAGAGGCGCTCTAGATCGGGCGCCTCCGGCGTCGTGTGCGCCGCCGCGGTCGCCTCGTCTTCGAATTGATACCCGACGGTGCCCACCAACCCGGTCCGTTCCCCGCGCGCGGCCAGGGCCGCGCGAATCAGATGCGTCGTCGTCGTCTTCCCGTTGGTTCCCGTCACGCCGACGAGCGTCATCTCACGAGACGGATGGTCGGTCTCCTCGGCGGCGAGGATCGCGAGCGCGCGGCGCGCGTTCTCGACCCGAACCTGGGCGACCGGGGCCTCGGGCACGTACCGCTCGACGATCGCGGCGAGGGCCCCCTTCTTCGCCGCGGCCCCCACGAACGCGTGGCCGTCCACTTTTTGTCCCGGCGTCGCGACGAAGACGTCGCCGCGGCTCACCGCGCGCGAGTCGTACTGGACGCGCGCCCACTCCCCTTCCAGGCTCCCGCGCGTGTCCAGGGCCGCGAGAACTCGCGGCAAGGCCGCGACGTCGCGAAGCCCCGACGCGATCACGCCCCCCGAGGGGACAGCGTGAGGGAGCATGGCGTGTCCCGGCGCACGGAACGACCGGGAGCGAGCGATTGGTTCACGACGACGCCCGTCCCGAGGATGCGCCCCACCGGAATGGCGAGCGCGCTCAGGCGTGAAACGGCGTCCCGGATCGGGAGCCCACGGAGGTCCGGCACGACAACTTCCGCACCGCCCCCCTCCGGAGCCAACGTGAGCTCCACGATCGATCCGGGACGAGCCGTCTCGCCCGATGCTGGAAACTGCGCCGCCACCCGCTCGCCCGTGCCGCTGACGCGCACGTCGAATCCTTCGCGCCCCAATGCCAGCCGCGCGTGGGCGAGCCCCAAGAGCCGTACGTCGGGCACGATCGCCGGCGCGCCGGGCGTGCCCGGTGCCTGAGCGAACGCGTTCGACGGAACCACCGTCGTCGGCATCGGGATCGCGCAGCGTCCTTGCGCCGCCCAGGTGGAAACGATCTCGCGCCACACGGGCGCGGCCACCGAGCCGCCGTAGTAGGCGCCGCGCGGCTCGTCCAGGATCACGAGGCCGACGACGCGCGGGTCCGAGGCCGGGGCCATCCCCACGAACGAGGAGACGTAGCGGCCGATCCCGTAGCCGCGCCCGTTCTCGTCGGACTTTTGCGCGGTCCCCGTCTTGCCCGCGACCTCGCACCAGGGCATCGCCGCCTCGGCGGACGTGCCGTCCAGGACCGCGTCGCGCAGGAACGAGCGGAAGGTCCGCGCCGTCTCCTCCGAAACGACGCGCCGCACCGACTCCACCGGGAATTCGCGGATGGGCTCGCCCGCCTCGTCGACCATCGCGCTCGCGATGCG
>Ga0070699_100004476_pt1 | contig 12357 bp, 11 predicted proteins | sample KBSK1503metaG_FD_65473 | JGI IMG/M metagenome (GOLD analysis project Ga0070699, IMG submission 65473) | Corn, switchgrass and miscanthus rhizosphere microbial communities from Kellogg Biological Station, Michigan, USA - KBS K1-50-3 metaG | ecosystem: Host-associated > Plants > Roots >...
GCGCATGGTTTGGGTGGCGAACGATCGCCCAGCAATCGCTGCCGTTGCTATCGGCCGCAGCGCCGCTCCAACGACGGGCGGCATCGATGTGGCACTTCTCGCCGCCCGCACTGACTCCCAAGGCGACCCAGCGAGGCCCGGCGAGGCAGCGATCGCGGCCGCAAACTCGACGGAACCGCAGAACGCTGTTGCTACGCCCAAGAACAAGAAAGCGCAGAAGTCGGCGCGCGGTCAGAACCATCGCCGAGACCAGCCCCGGTATGGCGCTTCGTCCTGGCGCGAGGTCCGGGTCGACGATTGGGCAGCGCGCGGTTACGCGCCAAGGGAGCGAGACTACCAGCGGGGCGCATACGGTCGCGGAGGCTTCACGCCCAATTTCTGGTAAGGCAGGTGGCGTCCGTTTGGTAGCTGATCGTTCTCTAATTCCGGGTTTTGGTGTCAAGCTCTCCGCGATCATCCTTGCCGAGCCCACTGTTCTCTCCGCGGTAGGAGCGTGCCCTCCGCATGATGGCGTAAGATGACGTTGGCGGATCAATGTTGAAAGCGCGGTCGCCCCTTCGGGCGCTCGCCAAGCATCGAGCGATCTCACCACCGCCACCGTCCCGGCAGGGACGTCTTTTCCCGCTGTGTCGCGGGAACCCTGTGATCTCCTTATGCGCGTTACGCGGCGGCCTCCTTCGTTGACCAGTTGAACTCCGAGGTTCTTGAGCAGGCCGCGGACCTGGTTCTCCAGATCGCGCTTGATTTTGACCAGCAACGCCCGGCTCGCCAGCAGCGCTCGTCAGTGCAAAATCCCGTCGCCGCCGAGTTAATTGAGGGCACCGAGCGCATGAAGGCGCGCACATATTCGCCCCTGATCGTTTGGGGCCGGGCCCCGTGAATGAGCGACTGGAGAAACCTTCCTTGCAGGTCGGAGATGTGCCCGCCGATTTTCACGCGCTGACCAGACGGCGCAACCTACATCGCGACAAGCGCGGCTGCTGCGAGAAAGCGAATGGCATGATCGAAACCTTTCAGTGAGGGCACCGCGGCTGCCGCGGGCTGGGGATGGGTCGCGCCGTCGCCTCGCCCAAATTCCGCGTTTCTCGGCAGGCTGCCAGGGCTTCGGCTACCGATAGCGATCATTTACTCACATCAACCGCCGCCGCGATGCACTGGCAAAAAGAAAAAAAGGCAGGCCTGCGCTGTAAAGCTGCGAATTGCTGCGTCACAGTTGTCCCTACCGCAAACCGAAACAGCTTGTCTGGCAGGGATTTCAGCCCGGTCCTGATGGCAAGACGCTTGCTGCCGACTGATCAAATTGCTGCAAATCGATTTTGACTCGCGATGGTTATCCCGCTCACACTACCCAACTATGAGCCTCACACGGCCCATTGTATTTTGGATTGCGATGCTCGCGGCACTCATTGCCGCGGTCGTGCTATTGCGCGAGGTTCTGCTACCGTTCGTTGCCGGTATGGTGCTGGCCTATCTGCTTGACCCTCTGGCTACCCGGCTGGAGCGGTTGGGAATGAACCGGCTCATTGCGACGCTGACCATCGTTGGCTTGTTCATTGTCGGCGTTGTCGCTCTGATTGTCCTCACAGCCCCCATCATCGTCAGAGAGCTTGCATACTTCATCGATAATTTCCCGCTCTATGTCAGGCAGTTGCATGGGCTCGCAACTGATCCGAACCGACCGTGGCTGAGCAAGATCATCGGAGAAGGCTTGAGTCACGCCGAGCAGTCGATCGGTGAGTTGACGACACTGGCGACCGACTGGTTCGGCGCTTTTCTGCGTGGTATATGGTCTGGCGGCCGAGCGTTGATCTCCGTCTTCTCGCTCTCGATCGTGACCCCGGTTGTTGCCTGCTATCTCATCTATGACTGGAAAAGGATGGTAGCAGTGATCGATAATTGGGTGCCGCCGGTGCAGCGTGACACGGTCCGGACCCTCGCTCGCGAAATCGACGACACGATCGGCGGCTTCGTGATCGGCCAAGGCGCGCTATGTCTCATCCTCGCACTATTCTATGCGGTAGCGCTATCGCTGATCGGCCTCAAACACGGACTTCTGATTGGGCTCGCGGCAGGGCTGATCAGCTTCGTCCCGTATCTCGGCTCGCTCACCGGCCTCGTGGTATCGACGTGCGTCGCGGTCGCACAGTTCTGGCCGAATTGGGCCGCCATTTTGATCGTCCCTGCGATCTTCTTCGTCGGCCAGAGTCTGGCGGACTACGTTCTGTCGCCCTATTTCGTAGGCCGGCGCGTCAACTTGAACCCTGTCTGGGTCATGTTTGCGCTATTCGCGTTCGGCTATTTGTTCGGTTTCTTTGGCCTTTTGATTGCGGTACCGCTTGCGGCCGCTGTCGGCGTGCTCGTGCGCTTCGCGTTGAGACAGTACTACGCGAGCCCACTTTATGCCGCCAGCCCCACGGCGTCTGATGTTGCTCGGTCGACCCGTCCCGATAATGGGCCTGACTGATTGTCCACATCGGACGTCACTACGTATTTCTAAGGCGATGCTGGATTTACGCCTTTCTTACTTTCGCGTGAGCTATGCCAAAAAAATGGCGCGGTGACCGCTACGAGAACGACGGCCACCAATAGGAGAAGCAGCGTCGATTGTTCGAGCCAAGCGATTCCCGGGACCGCAACTCCCAGTACGATCCCGACTAGGCAGATACGCCATGCCGCAATATGGACGCCGGCCGTAAACGTCCCCAGTGCGAGCACCGTCAGTGCGGCAAGGGCACTAGCATCAGCGTTCATCATTCGTGTGACATCGGTCACTAAGATAAGACGCATTGCCAAAAGCACCGCGCCCCAATGCAGAGCCTGCGTCCACACCAGGCGCAAGCGCTGCTCCCGGTTCCCGGCGTCTCGCCAGCGTGTGACGACACAAATGACCCCGATTAAAGGAGCCAGAACGACCCAGTAGGTCGTTATGGGTGTTTTGGAGAAACTCGTGTACGCAACACCAAAGAGTGCAAGCATCAGTACCAGAAGGTAGGGCCACTCCCTCGTGAGAAATGCGCGTGGGTTAAATCGCCAAGCATGCGGTGCGGGATTGTTCGATTGCGGATCAGTCATCGTTCAACGCCCCAGATTGTGAACCGATCGAACCTAGCAACGCTTCCATCACGGCCCTCCAAAAATTTCCGCCCGTCACTGCAGCGCGCCGCCGCTGTCAGGTCGTGCGGCGCACCGGCGCTGCCGTCTCGGACGCGTCGCTTACGCTTCGGCAGGCAATCGCGGTCATCACCAGCGAACACACCGGACATGAAAAGATTGATGCCGAAAAGCAGGCCGAGCGCCCAAGCCACGCTCCCCGGCCAGCCCGCGATGATGATTCCGGCGAGGATTAGATCGGCGACGCCGCTGATCGCCAGCCAAAGCCACGAGCGCGGAAACAGCTGGCGATGATCGAGCGACGTCAATATCTGCACGATGCCGTGCGCCGCAAAGAAGGCGGCCAGCGCCAGCGTCAGGGTTACCACCCCCGCGAAAGGCCGCCACACCAGAAAGGCGCCGATCAGGATCGCCAGCACCGCACTGAGCAATGTCCACACAAAGCCCGGCACGCTCCTCGTCGTGAACAAGGCGGCAAGCCCGACGAATCCGCTCGTCAGGAATAGCCATCCCGCAAAGGTTTCGACTACCAGCGTCGCCATGAAGGGAGGCCGCCGCGAGCAGTCCGAGGATCGCCATGACGACGCCCGGGACCAGGAAAAGAACCCAATGGCGGCGGATCGCCGCTCTGACATTGCGTCGGACATCATCGACATTGGCCACACTCATGACTGCCTCATAGAGCGTCATTGAACGTCTTGACGCTTCACCCCGTGCGCTTGCAGCTGGGGCACTATTCGAACGCGAAGATGCGCCGCCAATCATTCTTCATGCTGATGACCGTCCAGCCTTTGCTCTTCGCCTCGTCGTAGAGCACAGGCGTAAAGGTGCCGACCTTGCTGTTGGGCAGACCTTGCGCCGGGCCGTAGGCGTACTCTCGCGCAGCGTCGTCGTGCAGCACAAGCATCTTCAGCCGCGCGCTGGCGCCGGCGCCGGTCCATTCCAGCATCTGCCGGTCGCCCGTCGAGTTGCCGAACGCGGCGTACGGCCGGCGGCCGATCATGAGGTGAATCCCTTCGGGCTTGCCGGCGTTGTTGTCGTTCAAGATGAGCTTCGGCTCCTTGGTCAGGTACGGCTTGTCTTCTCGAGGTCGCGCATCGAGAGCTTTGCCATCGCCTCGCGGTTGCCGGAGAGTACGGTCTTGAACGGCTCGACGTTCCTGAGTTCTTGCTTCTTCGCCGCCACCGCCGGGACGCGCTCCAGGCAGTAGACCACTTGCGTGTACATGGGATGCTCGACCCACAGCGTGCCGTCCTGATCGAACACACTCCGGAAGGACGTAGCTCGGACTCGACCGGTCGATGGTCGCGCGCACGAAATCGAAGATCGCCTGCTTCGCCGGCCCCTCGTTCCATGACGGCAGCAACCCGCCCGGCGTTTGCGCAGGCGCGGAGACCGGAAGGAGCGGTGCGGATAACGCCGGTAGCAGCGCCAACGTCGAGAGCAGAACGCGACGATTGATACCGGAGGGTTTCATGTTCGATTCCGAGGCAGCTGGTCAATTGCTGGACGGCGGGTTCCTGAGCTTCTCCATGGCCTGCTCGACCGAGAAGCTGCCGGGCTTCTGCTGGGGCGGGAACTGCTTAAAGCTCTCGAGATGCTGCGCCACGAGCGACTGCGCGGGGACGAGCACGAAGGCGTGGTCGACGAACCATCGCACGTAGTCGCCCGCCTCATGCTGGGACCGCTCGAATGGGTCGGAGCGCAGGTTGAACAGCTTGGGCAAGCGCAGCGGCACCAGCGGCTGCGACCACACCTCGAAGGCATGGGCATTCTGCACCATGAACGCCGCCTTCCACTGCTCATAACGCAGGCCCGCCAGGTTGCCGTCGTCGGTCCAGTAGAAGAACTCGCGGCGCTTGTCCGGGCCTCTGCGGGCGAGCAGGTCGCGCTGGTCGTAGCCGTCGAGGTGAACCCTGAAAGTCTTGCCGGCTGCGGCGTAACCTTGCAGGAGCTTCTCCTTGATGTCCGGCTCGCCCGCCGCCGCGACCAGCGTTGTCGCCCAGTCCTCGGCGGAGAAGATCTCGTTGATCTCGGTGCGCGGCGGCACCAGGCCGGGCCAGCGCACCATCGCCGGCACGCGATAGCCGCCCTCCCAATTGGTATTCTTCTCGCCGCGGAACGGCGTGGTGCCGCCGTCGGGCCAGGAGAACGCCTCGGCGCCGTTGTCGGTGGTGTAGATGACGATCGTGTTGTTGGCGATGCCGAGATCGTCGAGCTTCTTCAGGAGCTCGCCGACCTGCCCGTCGTGCTCCACCATGCCGTCTGGATAGATGCCGAGCCCGGTCTTGCCCTGGGATCCGGGCTTGAGATGGGTCCAGATGTGCATGCGGGTCGGATTGAACCAGACGAAGAACGGCTTGCGGTCACGGACGGCGCCATCGATGAATTCGGTCGTGGCCTTCAGAAACTCCTCGTCGATCGTCTCCATGCGTTTCGTGTTGAGCGGCCCGGTGTCCTCGCATTTCTGCTTGCCCCAGGGGCCGAAGCGGGGATCGTCGCCGGGCGTGTCGGTTGTGGTGGCGACACATTTGAGGACGCCGCGCGGGCCGAATTGTGCCTTGAAATTTGGGCTCTTCGGATAGTCGGGATTCTCGGGCTCCTCCTCGGCGTTCAAGTGATAGAGGTTGCCGAAGAACACGTCGAAGCCGTGGACGGTCGGCAGGAATTCGTTGCGGTCGCCGAGGTGGTTCTTGCCGAATTGGCCGGTCGCGTAGCCCTGTGGCTTGAGCAGCTCGGCAATCGTCGGATCCTTGTCCGACAATCCCTCCTTGGCCGCAGGCAGTCCCACTTTCAGGAGGCCGGTGCGCAGCGGGCTCTGCCCGGTGATGAACGCGGCGCGGCCGGCGGTGCAGGATTGCTGGCCGTAATAGTCGGTGAAGATCGCGCCCTCGTCGGCGATGCGGTCGATGTTGGGCGTGCGGTAGCCCATCATGCCGCGGTTGTAGGCGCTGATGTTCCAGTAGCCGATGTCGTCGCCCATGATGACGAGGATGTTCGGCTTCGGCTGCTGCGCGGAGACGGGCGCCGCCGCCATCGTCATGGCGGCCAGCGACGCGAGCAGACCCATGCAGGCACTTCTGATGATGCTCATGGTCGGTCCATCGGGCAGTGAGTGCACGAAGCAGGCATGACCTGTTCGATCGGTGGGCACGCGTTTGAGCGGGCGCCCCAATGGGGCGCCCGCGTGGTCGTGTTACGCGCGGTCGGCTACTGGCTCGGGTGGCCCTGCGCCGTCTTGAGCTGCTCCATGACCTGCGACAGGTTGTAGCTCGCCGGATCCTGAAGGGGGGGGAACTCGATGTAGGTCTCGAGCTCCTTGAGCCACAGGGCCTGGCCGATGGGCAGCAGGTTCCAGTCGTAGATGTAAGCCGTGACCGGCCCGGCGAGCGCGCCGCCCATCCAGAAATTCGCCTTTTTCCACTCGCCCATCCCCATCTCGAATGGATCGCGCTTGAGGTTTACCATGCCGGCTACGAATTGGGTCTGGACTCCCGGGACGACGAAGCCCGTCGAGGTTTCGGGCGCGATCGCGAAATACATCTTCCAATTCTTGTAGCGCACCGCGGACGGGTGCTTGCTGGAATAGTAGAAGAAGGTGTCGCGCGCCGACTTCTCCGAACGTCCCGAGAGGTACTCGGTCTGGTCGACGCCATCGAGCGTCGTCTTCACGATGCCGGGATACTGGCCGGCCTCGATCCGCTTCTTCAGTTCGTCTCCCTTGGCGCCGCCCGCGATGTTGACAAACGTGGGCAGCCAGTCGAGCGACGCGAAGATGTCGTTCTTGACGGTCCCGGGCCTGATGACGCCCGGCCAGCGAATGACCGCCGGAGCGCGCATGCCGCCTTCCCAGGTGGTCATCTTTGAGCCCTTGAACGGCGTGACGCCGCCGTCGGGGAAGGTGAACGTCTCGGCGCCGTTGTCCGTCGTGAACACGACGATCGTGTTGTTGGTCTGGCCCATTTGCTCGATTTTCTGAAGGACCAGGCCGATATTGTCGTCCATCTGCTTCATGCCGGCTTCGTTGACGCCCCAGTCCTTGCCGCCGGGCTCACCAACCATAGCCATGTACTTGTCCGACAGCACGGTCGTGACGTGCATGCGCGCCGGGTTGTACCAGACGAAGAACGGCTTGTTGGTGCGTCGGGGATCGTTGCGGTCGAGGAAGTCGATGACCTTGGCGGAGATCTCCTCGTCCACCGTCTTCGACCGCTCCAAGGTCAGCGGGCCCTGATCCTGGCATGTCTGGTTCGCGCTCGTGCCGTCGGAGGACTTGCACCAGAGGACAGGGCGGGGCGGCGTCAGGCAGATCGTCGTCTTCGGATCCACCGCCCCCGGGACTTCCGGAAGGCCGGGGATCGGTGTGTTCTTGCAGGGCGGGGCGACGGTCTGCAGCGTCGGGGTCTTGTTGATGTCCGGGAAGCTCACGCCCTGCATCGCATCCAGGTGATACAAATAGCCCCAGAACTCGTGGAAGCCGTGGGCCGTCGGCAGCGCGTCGGTGTGGTCGCCCAGGTGGTTCTTGCCGAACTCGCCGGTGTTGTAGCCCAGGTCGCGCAGGAACCAAGCGAGCGCGGGGGTCCCGGGCCGCAGATAGGACGGGCTGCCGGGCAGCTGCGGCGGGATCATTCCCGTGCGCAACGGGTGCATGCCGGTGAAGAAGGAGTTGCGGCCCGCAGTGCAGCTCTCCTCGGCGTAGTAGTGCATGAAGATCGCGCCTTCCTGCCCGATGCGGTCGATGTTGGGGGTTTCCCCGACCATCAGGCCGCGGTGGTAGATGCTCGGCTGCATCCAGCCGATGTCATCGCCCATGATGAAGAGGATGTTGGGCTTCTGCTGCTGCTGCGCGGCCACCGGCGCGCTCGCCACTATCACGGCAACGAACGACGCGAGCAGGCCGAGACAGAGCCTCTTGGTCATACTCATGGCCTGTTTCCTCAGTTCTGGCTGCCCGAACTGGGCCGGCAACCGACGCCCGATTTGCGATAGCGGCGACGTTTCGGCGCGATGATGTCGAACATCCTGCGTTACGGCTGGAAGCCCAAAGAGGCCATGCAAGCCTTGTAGGCGTCGGAACGCTGCATGTCCTGGCTTTCTCCACCCGGAAACTCACGGTGAGCCTGGTTGATGCACCTGTGTATCGCCGCATCCCTTGCAGCGTTTTGTTGGGCTGTCTGTTGGGCCGTTGCCTGCGAGGTGAGAGCGGCAGCGGAGAGTCCCAATGCCGCAAAGAAAAGCTTATTTGCGTCGCCCATGGCCTGTTTCCTCAGTGTCGACTGCCGAGATGGGCGAGCAGCCGGCGCCCGCCCACCATCCAGCGCCGAACGCCAGTGACACGGCTATATTGCCGTCCCCGATCCCCGACCGGCCATTAGGGTTTCACCGGATAAACGGATGCGGATTGTCCTGATTTCGTTTTGGACAGGAACGCGCGCGGTTCACCCGCTGTTCGCGGGTATGGCCGCGACCCGATGGATTTAGCGGCCGCTACACGTCATTTTTTGCAAGGAGGATGGAAAGCGCGCGCCCTAGCCTCGAAATCAGGGCGCTCGAAGAGGGTCGGCTTCTGACCAGGCTGACGGTCGAGCAGCCTGCGGTCAATCACAGCCCTGCTAAAATTCACTGTGACCTTATCGTCGAGGCAGCCCCTTCATCTGGTACTGGGATAATCGCCGTCACGACCGTCCGCCCCACGGCGGAATCGATTTCAAGCCGCCCGCCGATTTGATGCAGGCGCTCGCGCATGCTGGCCAACCCGACGCCCGCGCGCCGCGACCCAAACTTCCGACCAATCAGCGCACGTACGTTGCTTATCGCCGGCATTCCCCGGCCCGCGTCCTGGATGGTCAGCACGATGGTTTGCCCATCGCTTGCTTTCTTGCGCGCGAGCCGAATTCGTGCGGTCGGGCTTTGGGAGTGACGGGAGACGTTCGTCAGCGCCTCTTGCACAAGACGGAACACCGCCAGTTCGGCATCGGGCTGCAGCCGTTCGAGGTCGGGGGCCACCTCGAGGTCGACCGCGATCCCACTGCGCTCGCTATAGCCATCGACATAACAGCGTAGCGCCGGCCCTAGGCCTGCCTCGTCAAGCAGGGGCGGGTGCAGCAGGTACGAAACCGTGCGGACCTCGCGGATCGACTGCTGAAGCGTCTCCTCCAATTGTCCCACGATCGGCTTGGCAGCTGCCGGCAGCAGATTCTCGATGCGCCCGAGAAGCAGGGTCGCGGCGATAAGGTTTTGACCGGTGCTGTCGTGGAGATCGCGCGCGATCCGGCGCCGCTCCTCGTCCTGCGCTCGGACGACCGAGCTCGCGAGCTCGCGCATCGTGCGCTCCGCACCGTGCAGCTCGTCGATCAGCGCGCCCAACAGAAGCACCGGGATCGACAGGCCCGTAAGAAACAGTTGCAGGGCGAGGACGCTCCTTTCCGGATCCTCATCAAGAAGTAGTCCGGAGCCGTGTAGCGTCCGCCACGTGAGAACGACGGTCACGACAAGGATCGCGCCGCTCGCCCCCTTCTCGCCGTATCGCACGGCGGCCCACAGCGCGAATGGCAGCGGCGCAAAAAGCAGCAGCGGAAGGAAGGCGCCGGTGGTCCATCCGCCGATTTGCGTCGTGACGATGCAGGTGCCAAGAAGAAGCGCGGTCAGGATGGCCGGCTCGATATGCCGCCGCGAGGGTATCCATCTCGTCCATCGCTTTCCGGTGGAAAACCAAATGAGGAACACCGGACCGATCGTCAGGTTGGGAAGCGCGTTGGCGACGTACCAGTGCGCCCAATAGATCCAATAATTCGAGGGCGCCCCTCCACCGAGAATCGGCACGAACGCGCCGCCCAGCGCAGAGAGGGCCGGGCTCACGCCCGCGGCGATAAAGATATAGAGCGATGCTTTTTTAAATGTTCCGAACCAGGGCGGGTCGCCCACGAACCGGCGCACGCCATAGGCATTTAGCAACGCGACCACGCAGTTGGTCGCGAACGCGACCAGCAGCTGGGACGCCGGCATTCCGACACCAACCTCTGCAATGACGTGGGCGGGAAACGCGGCAGCGATGTAGAGCCACCAGCGCCGCTGCGGAACGATCAGAAGCGCGCAGAACAGGACGACATTGGGCGGCCAAAAGAGCGCGAAAATCCGATCTGAAAGGGTGCCGATATAGAACGCCGCTTCTGCGCCGAGAAAGTAGATCAGCGCGACGAGCGCGGGCCCGCGAAGCGATCCTGTGGACCCGCGTAGCCAAGATAGGCTCGATCGTAGCGCAACATCGGAGTTCGTGATTAATGACACGGCGTCGCTTCCCTACTCATTGTCGTGAGTTATTGGGCTGCGGACCTCCTCTTGCGCAACGCCATCATATCATCTCCCGCGGAGCGAACGCACCGCCCCGCAGCGGTGATCCGCCATGCTGAGGCGTTATACGAATAAGCCTCACACGAATATGACAGCAGGACGGATGTCGCTGCGCAGCTTTCGAGACCACGAGGGGCGCAGCCAGGCGGGAAGGCTGTTGCACACCAGCAACGCCAAACCGAAAAGCGCGCTTTGTCCCGTCGGAAGCCTGAATTTCAGAGTTTTCCCCGAGGCCCGCCATCTTGACGTCGACATGCTCGCGTCTTTCATACGCGCTCATGCGGGCTTCATCCGGTGGTTGCGGGAGATGGCGGCAAGCGGATACCAGTATATCGACCGGGGGGCGGACATGAAACAGCCAACGATCAGGCGACGCGCGCGGATAGGAGTCTTCGCGTCGGCATTTCTCAGCGCCGTGATCGCAGTGCCAACGGTCGCGAGGGCGGACGAAGGCGGGGTGAGCTTCTGGCTTCCCGGTTTCTTTGGAAGCCTCGCGGCGGCTCCGCAGCAACCGGGCTGGTCGCTCACGTTCATCTATTACCACACCAGCGTCTCTGCCGGAGCCGACGTCGCCCGCGCGCGCGAGTTCGAGATCGGCAGAATCCCCGTCAATCTCACCGCGAACGTGAGCGCGAGTCTCGACGCGAGAGCCGATCTCGCATTGGCCCTACCGATGTACACCTTTGCTACGCCGGTGTTTGGAGGTCAGCTTACTCTCGGTGCAATCGGAATATATGGGGGTGTCAACACTTCCTTGACGGGGTCAGTTACGGGCGCGTTGGCGACACCGCTGGGCACACTCCCATTCTCGCGCTTCGACAGCATCAGCGACTCGGTGACCGGCTTCGGCGATGTCTTACCGATAGCGACGCTGCGCTGGAATGCGGGCGTTCACAACTATATGACATACATGACCGGGGACATCCCGGTCGGAGCCTACGATTCGGCGCGCCTCTCGAATGTCGGCATCGGACATGGGGCAATCGATGGCGGCGGCGGATACACTTATCTCAACCCGCAGACCGGGCATGAATTCACCGGCGTGCTCGGCTTCACCTACAATTTCACCAATCAATCGACCCAATACCAGAACGGCGTCGACATGCACTTCGATTGGGGTGCGTCGCAATTCCTGACCAAGCAGTTCCAGGTCGGTCTCGTGGGCTATGTCTATAAAGAGATCGGGTGCGACAGCGGCTCCGGCGATCGCGTCGGCTGCTTCCAGTCGCAGGTGGTCGGCATGGGCCCGCAGCTCGGATACATCATTCCGCTGAGCACTACGACTCAGGCCTATCTCAATCTTAAAAGCTACTGGGAATTCGCGCACGACAATCGGCCGGACGGCTGGAATGCCTGGGTCACCTTGGTGATCTCGCCGGCGGAACAGACGCCGAGCGCCCCGCCAAGGCGAATGCTCACGAAATAATTTGCGCGACCGCGATTTTCTGCGCGACGGCAGGAATAGACCGATCAATTTCCCGGTCAGCGATGCGTGGTCTTGCCGGGGCAGTAAACGGGGCTGAAGGTTCATTGGATGGCGGATCGCCACAGCAAGGAATCTGCATGCGAGCAGTACCGGCGGCTTGCGCAGGCGTCGCCTGGAGATGGTGCCCAGCATTCAAGACGGGGGAGGGCGAGAAGCTCTGATAGAGATGGCACGCGTCTGGCTGCGCTTGGCAGAAAGCTACTATTCCGCCAAGAACGACGCGGCGGCGAAGGCGATGGGCGTCAAGCGCGTGTGCATTCCCAATCGCTCCAGCAAAAGCCGCGAGCGCGCGCGAGCAGAAGAAGCGTTGGTTCCGCAATGGGCAAAAATGGCGGACCGGATGCGAGGGGCGCATCAGCGTGGTCAAGCGGCGACACGGTCTCGATCGCTGCCGCTACAAAGGCTTCGAC
>Ga0070699_100004478_pt1 | contig 12356 bp, 7 predicted proteins | sample KBSK1503metaG_FD_65473 | JGI IMG/M metagenome (GOLD analysis project Ga0070699, IMG submission 65473) | Corn, switchgrass and miscanthus rhizosphere microbial communities from Kellogg Biological Station, Michigan, USA - KBS K1-50-3 metaG | ecosystem: Host-associated > Plants > Roots >...
CGTGCGGCCGCGCGCAATCGACACGAACGCGGGCATGCCAGGCCCCAAGCGGTGCTCCCACTCCTTCGTAAAACCCAGGCGCCCATACCACGTGACCGCCTCGGCGGCGCTGGCGACGCGAAGGATCGGGATGACTTCCTCATCCACCCAGGCATGCTCTCACAACCGCCGAAAAGCTCCGCGCAGCTGTCGATTTCGGGCCGCGCCGCCCGTAGGAGGGGTGAGCCGGGAGGTCACCGCGTGCAGATCGGCACCGCCGCCCGATTCCCCGGAGGTGGGAACATGGAAAGTACCCGGGTCACGACGGCCGGCCGAACCGGCTGCCACCAACGACGCCGGGCGCGGGTCCTGACCGCGCTGAAGGGCTACGCCGAGAGCGACAAGCGCCAGCCGGCCTTCACCGCCGCCCCCCCGCACGCGACGGTGTCCTGAGATGCCGTCGATGCTGTTCGTCCACGGCGCCGGGCATGGCGCCTGGTGCTGGCAGGAGCACTTCACCGGGTGGTTCGAAGCACGCGGCTACACCGTGGCCGCCCCCGACCTGCCCCACCACGGCGACCTGGACCGTCACGGCATCAAGACCGCCCCGCTCAGCGCTTACGTGGATGCCGTCGAACGGGCCGCCAGCGGCCTGCCGCCACCGCTGATCCTGGTCGGCCACTCGATGGGAGGGTTCATCATCCAGAAGCACCTCCAGAATGCCGAGGCCGAGCTCGCCATCCTGCTCGCCTCAACCCCGCCGGGCGGCGCACGCGGAATGGTCATGCGCATGGCCACCCGCCGCCCCATCACCTTTGCCAAGACGATGCTGACCGGCAGCGCAACGGATTCGCCGGAAAGGACCCGCGACTACTTCTTCAACCCCGGAACTCCCGCTCAGGTAGTCAGCGCGTGCCACAACCGGCTCCAGCCCGAGTCGACGCAAGCCCTCAAAGACATGATGTCGCCCCTGCACCCAGAGCGCGTCACCACGCCGGTCGCCGTCATCGGCGCGGAACATGACTGGCTGGTCGCACCGCCCAAAGACCTCACCGCCACCGCCCGCGCCTACCACACCATCGCCCGGACCCTGCCGGGCGGCCACGACATGATGCTCGACACCACCTGGGAGCAGGCCGCCACCGCCATCGAGACCGCGATCGCCGAACACCACACACGCCGATAACCCCGCCGGGGGGTTTGCCCAGGCCCGTCGTGCTGGGGCGGCAGAGGCACTGCATAACGGGATGATCTGCGTGCACGCAACCGAACGAATCGATGCGGCCGCTGCAGACAAATATTCGGCGATCCGGAGTGCTCCCCGGCACAGGGCTTGGTCTCGCCGCTCGTGGACGGTGACATGAAGTGACGGGCAGGGCGGCTTGACGGTGGTGACGACGCAGGCGTGACGCGCCGTGCTCACCGAGTTCTGGAAGGCCGTCGGCGGCAAGCTCGCTGACCGGTTCGCTGCTGTCTCCGTCCCCGCGTTGGTGTTCTGGCTGGGCGGCCTGGCCGCCTGGACCTTGCACCAAGGGAGCGTGGCTGCCGTGACGCGCCAGATGGGGTGACTGGACCGGAAAGGCGCCAGCGTCCAGGTCGCCGTCCTACTGACGGTGCTACTCGCCGTGGCCGGGTCAGGGGTCGTCGTCGGTGGCCTGGCCGCTCCCGTCCTGCGGCTTCTCGAGGGTTACTGGCCGCGCTGGGCCGACCCGCTTCGGCTGCGGCTGGCTCGCCGCCTGGCCGAGCGCGCCGCCGCCCAGGCGCCCGCCTGGCAGAAGGCATACGAGCGGGTCCAGCCGTCGGCCGATCCCACCGCCGAGGACCTCGCCGTCTACGCCCGGCTGGAACGCCGACGTCGGCGCCGTCCCTCTTCCCCCAGTTACTTCCTTCCAACCCCCATCGGCAACATCTTGCGGGCGGCCGAACGCCGCCCGTTCGACAAGTACGGGCTGGACGCCGTGGTGTTGTGGCCCCGACTGTGGCCGATGCTTCCCGAAACCCTGCGGTCCGACCTGCTCGCCGCCAGGGCAAGCCTGGACGGGGCTACTGTCGCCGGCGTCTGGGGGGTGCTGTTCTGCGCGTTCGCACCCCTCACCTTCTGGGCAATCCCGATCGGCCTCGCCGTCGCCACGACCGCCGTGCTCGCCGTCGTCCCAGGCCGCGCCCAGGCCTTCGGCGAGTTCATGGAGGCCGCCTACGACCAGTACCGCACCACCCTTTACACCCAGCTCCGCTGGCCTCTTCCCGCCAATCCCCATCAGGAGCGTGTGCAAGGCCACCGGCTGACGTCCTACCTGTGGCGCGGCTCCAATGACATGAGCCCGGCCTTCATCCCGTCCGCAGAGGGAGCCCAGGTCGCGCAGGAGCAAGATCCGAACAGAATTTAGCGAAAGGACCGGTACCCGGACATTTCCTTGCGGATGATGGTACGCCGCGCACGGCCACGTCCTTCCGAGCCGCGGATAGGCTAGGCACCGGAATGGCTGATATGCGCGCTGTGCGCGACACGTACACCTCACGGTCCTCGAGCGCCTAGTCGGCGGTAGGTATCTGGCGATTGCTTGGCGGGCCAGGTCCGTGGTTACTCAAAGTACGGACATGACCCGGCCGACCGGCGGTGAGTACAGGCCGCAGGGTGACCCAATCCGCGCTGTCTGCCGCGTGCTCGCCGATCTGTCGACAACAGCCAGGACGACCGTGCCCGCCCGGCATGGTGGACACCGGGCCGCCTGCCTGATGGCACATTGACCTGGACGGCGAGACCGCCCACGCCGGCGGATGCCCGCCGGACAGGGCTGATCACTGCGGTACGCTGGTGATCGGTAGACTTGCTGGTCAGCATGGATTTTTCGTACTTATCACTGCAGGCCTGGCCGAGATGGTGTTCGATGAACATACCGGAACGAGGCCCCAGAGATGATCCAGAACGTCATACGGAGGGTCATCAGGCCGTCGCTGCATGATCCCGCTGCGGGACCCGTCCGCGGGCTGGGCGTGCTGTTCGACCAGTCACCGATCGCGATGGTCTTCAACGATAGCGAGCTGCGCATCAGGCGCACCAACGCGGTGTTCCGCCGGCTAATCGGCCTCCCGGACGAGGCGCTCATCGGCCGCCGGCCCACAGAGGCCGACCACAGCATGACCGCGGCCTTGGTCGAACGCACCCTCGCCGACCAGGTGATCGATAGGGGCGTTCCCGTGGTCAAAGTGCACCTGGAGCAGACCCTGCCCGGCGAGCGCCGGGTCCTGTCGTGGTCGGCGTACCGGGTGACAGACAACGGCCAGGTGCTGGGGGTGCTGGGCCTCCTCATCGACATCACCGACCGGATACAGGCGGTCACGGCTTTGCGGCAGGCCAATGCCCGGCTCGACCTGCTCGAGCGGGCCGGCAGCCAGATCGGGACCACGCTCGATATTCACCGCACCGCGGAGCAACTGGCCGCCCTGGCCGTACCCGACCTCGCCGACCGCGTCGTCATAGAACTGCTCGACCCGGTGCTGCAGGGCGAAGATCCCCCGCGCGCCGGCCCGGGCGCCCCGCGGCTTCGCCGGGTGGCGGTGCGCGACGCCGCGGCCAGGGCCACGGTCGACTTCGCCGTGGATGATCTGCTCACCCAGCCGGTCACGCGCCTGGCGGTGGCGGCGTTTGCGCGGGGGGAGCCCCTGCTGGCACGGAACCCGGCCGAGATGAGGCAGGCTGGCCTGGCGCCCGGTCATGTGCAGGCCCTGCTCGACCGGGGGGTGCACACGTTCATGGGGGTGCCGCTGACCGCCCGGGGCGTCACCCTGGGGCTGGCCGGGTTCGCCCGGGCCGAGCACCCTGAGCCGTACGACCAGGCCGACGTGCGGCTGGTCAGCGACCTGGCCGCGCGGGCGGCAGTGCACATCGACAACGCCCGCCTGTACACCCGCGAGCACACCACGGCGGTGACCTTGCAGCGCAGCCTGCTGCCCCGCGACATCCCCCAGGTGGCCGGGCTCGACATCGCCTACCGCTACCAGCCGGCCAGCCGGGCCGCGGAGGTGGGCGGCGACTGGTTCGACGTCATCCCGCTCGACGACGGCCAGGTAGGACTGGTGGTCGGCGACGTGACCGGCCACGGCATCCACGCCGCGGCGATCATGGGCCAGCTGCGCACCACCACCGCGGCCCTGGCCCGCCTGGGCTGCCCGCCGGACCAGATCATGGCCCAGCTCAGCGGCGTGGTCGCCGCCCACGGCGAGGAGATCGGCGCCACCTGCCTGTACGCGGTGTATGACCCGGCGTCCCGGCGGTGCCGGCTCACCAACGCCGGGCACCCCCTGCCCGCGCTGCGCCATCCCGGCGGCCCGGCGCAATTCATCGACCTGCCCGCCGGGGTGATGCTCGGCGCGGGCCCGGGCCGCTACCCTGCCACAGACACCGAACTGCCCGCGGGCAGCGTGCTGGCCCTCTACACCGACGGCCTGGTCGAGCAGCCCGGCCAGGACATCGGCACCGGCATGTCCCGGCTCGCCCGCGCCCTGGCCGCCACCCCCGCGCGATCGCTGAACCAACTGTGCGACAGCGTGCTCACCCGCCTCGCCCCCCACGTCCGCGACGACATCACCCTACTGCTCGCCCGCACCACCGCCCAGACCGCCCGCTGCCCCCGCAAGACGCTGCGCGGCACTTTACCGGGCCGCACGGGCCAGCGTGCGGACGGGACGGCTGGCGGATGGCACGGGCCAGATCGCAAGTCTCCGGGACCGCGTGGCCCTGACGGGCAGCGCAGTACAGGTCCACGAAGACCGCGGCGCTGGCCGCGCTCACCGAGTCGATCCACAGCAGCACGCAGGCGGGCGGCTTTGAGATCACCGGCCACCGTCCCGAGCTGATCGGCCGCTGCCAGTAGCGTCTGCCCAGGCGACACGATCCAGCGTTCCGGTCGCCGGCCTTCGCGGCTCACCAGAGCCGGGTACCGGAGTGCTGGTGAGAAGCGCGATTCTCTGGCGGGCGACGGCCCTGCTGAGACGGCGAGCCGACTGGCGTGTCAGCAATCGATCAGTTCTGGCTGCTGGTTGAGGATCTGCGACCCGTGCGGTGGTGAAGCCGGCACGGGCCGCTGCCGCTTCGGGGCGGAACACCCCGGCGCGGTGGCAGTTCTGGAACGCCAGCCGGACCCATAGCGCCGTTCGATCGCGTCGCGCATCGCGTCGCTGGCCATCACCCCCACCAGATACCCGCGGGCGGCCTCGTCGGGCGGCGGGACGCGGTTGTCTGACGAACTCGCTGCCGCTGGCGTGGTGGCGATCGACGCCGACATCAACCAGCATCTGGGCCAGGCGCTTGGCGTCGGCGGCGACACACCCGCGATGGGCGCGTATCTCGCCGAGTCGAGGTTGTAGCAGTTCACCATTCCTGCCACCACAAGATCGTCTCCGGCAGGCTGCTGCCGCACGCCCAGCCAGGCTCCGCCTTTCGGGTTAGTCACTCGGCTGGGCTTCCAGGTACCGCTTTGCGAGCCGGATCTCGTCTTGGACGTCGCCTTCTAGCCTTCGCCGAAGCAGCGGCTCTATGAGCCATCGCACCGCCGGCGAGAACGTGAACTGCAGCGTCCGAGTGACCCGAGTGCCGCCGTCTGCGGGCTCGCACTCGAAACTCGCATTGAAACGCGCCATCGCGTGCGCGATTCGGTTGTGCGGCTTGGGCAGCAGCCCGATGTCGGCGCGTCGGCCGGGCGTCAGCTCGATGAACTGCACGATTTTGGGCTGCCGTAGCCCGGCCAGCTTGGGACGGCAGGCGAATTCGACGCGGTTGCCCTCGCGGCGCGCCCAGAGCACGGGCCTGATTTTGTCGTCGACCTCTGCGTACCGTTCGATATCCATGACCAGGCCGAGGATCTCGTCCGGGCTCGCCTTGATCGTCTCTTGTACCTGCACTCTGGTCATGGTGAGAGAGTACTCTCTCACCATGACTGGCACAATGCCCCGCGACCGGTTCGTCAGCACCGCCGCCAGGCTGTTCGCCGAGCGCGGCTACGCCGCCACCTCGGTGGCAGATATTCAGACCGCACTGGGCATGCGGCCCGGCTCGGGCGCGCTGTACAAGCACTTCTCGTCCAAGCGGGCCCTGCTCGACGAGGTGGTCGCCGTCCATCTGGCGACGATGCGCGCGGGACACGCCGCGTTCGCCGACCAGGTCTTCGACGACATCGAGATGGCGCTACGGTTCGTCGCTGACGCCGTGTGGACGAGCATGCACCGCGACCGCGACGTGTTGCGCGTGTTGCTGCGCGATCTCGACGACTTCCCCGATCTGAAGGAGCGGGTATGGGCCGAGATCCGCGCGAACGTCTACGACGTGTTCACCGCGTGGCTCACCGCGCAGGCCGAGCACGGCACGGTACGGGCGGATGACCAGGGTGCGACCGCGGCCGTGCTGCTCGCTTCGCTGACCTACGCGCCGATCCTCGACGCCCTCATCGGGCACACCCCCGGCGATGTCGAACCGGAACGCTTCCAGGAGGCCTGGATCCGACACGCCCTGGCAACACTGCGCCCCGCCAACTGAACAGAGGCCAGGCAGCGGCACGTTCTGTAACCGGCGCGCCCGCGCGGCGCACGCCGCCCGCGTTCTAGCCTGCGGGGCCAGCATGGCCACCGCCGCATCGGTCATGGGGTTCACCTCAGCCCAGTGTCCTCGCACTCGGAGAGGAGAGTCTCGCCTGCAGTTTTGCCTGCACTTCCACCACGAAGCGGGCCTTGGCCAGCTCCTGCTCCGAGCACAGGCCCTTCCGGCGCAAGATCGCGCCCTTACTCTCCGGGCTCAGCCGCCTCACACGCGGCCAGGACCTCCAGCTTGTATTTCGCGGTGAAACCCCGTCGGCGGGCTCGCTCGGGCACCTGCGGATGCGGGCGTCTCGGTGCTCCGTCAGCCACCTGGCCAGCATCGGCGGCAACCAGCGCGCCGGTCGAGGCTCACACTCATTTCGGGTGTCTCCATCCCCGCCCTCGGCGGTCAGTAATTCATGGGGAGAGGGTGCCTCACGTCAGCTTGGCAGAGAGGCGGCGATCGGCATCAGGCTGCGTCAATACACGGCATCACACTGATGCGATCAGAAAGCTCGAGGAGAAGGCGCGCAGTGCCGCCGTTCGGGCGCAGTTTCCAGCCGTCTGGCATGGCTGACCGCAGCGCTCATACCCGGGTGCTATGCGCGCATACCCAGCCTGGTCAGCGACCTGAATGCCGTCCGGTCGAACTGGTAGGCGCGCGATCATGGTCGGATCGTGGGTGGCGCTGGAGTTGCTGCTGGCCGAAGGCTTGTGTGCGCGGCAGCGGACAGCAGAGGTCGCGTGGCCGGGGCTTGCTTGGACCGCCCGCTCTCTCAGGGAGGGACTGTCAGACCGTCCATGGGTCGTGGCCGGGGAGGCCGATTTCTACCCGGAGCCGGTCCCGCTCTGCGAGCAGACGGCGTACTGTGGCCGAGTCGCCGCCCTGGGCGCTGATCACCTGGGCCAGGTCGGAGATCAGGTTCTCGGTGCAGACCTTGCAGATGCCTCGGACAAGGTCGAGCGCCTCCTGGATATGTTCGCGGGATGCCCGCAGGTCGCCGCGGCGGTAGGCGATCTCACTCAGGCGTTCCAGGGGTGCGGCCATGCCGTGCCGGTCTCCGGCTTTCTGGTACCCCGCCAGTGATTCGCGGGCGAGGGCCGCAGCTTGCCCGGCCTCGCCGTCGGCGGCCGCCCCGCGGCTGAGCATCGCGGTGATCCGCGCTCGTTCGGCACTGTCGTTGGTGAGCCGGGCCCAGTCCGGCGCGGCGGCCAGGTATCGGCGGGACTCTGCCCGGTTCCCTTCGGCGAGCGCGACGCAGGCCAACGAGCCAAGGGCGCGCAGGACCCCGGCTGGCTCGCGCAAGTCGATATGCTGCGCCAGGCCCTGCTCGAGGTAGGCCCGGGCAGCGCCGAGGTCTTGCTGGAGGTAGGCCAGGTAGCCCACGACGTTCAGGGCGCGCGCCCGGATGCGGGGATCACAGGGTGCGGGGCTGGCCAGGAACCGCTCGAGCCATGACCTGCCCTCGGTGAGGTGACCGAGGTCCTGCCACAGCCGGGTCACTGCTGCGATCCGTAGCCCATGCTCGTGCTGGCCGGTGCGCTGAGCCCACGCCAGCGCGGCGCGGGCGTTGTCCAGTTCGAGCTCGCATGTTCTCGCCCAGGCCTCCAGGTCCGGGCCGGACAAACCCTCTTCGGCCGGTTCGTAAAGGGCGACAACCCAGGCGAGATGCCGGTCCCGGCTGGTGTGCTCCTGGCCGACGGCGGCCAGCCGCTCCGCGGCGTACTGGCGGATGGTCTCCAGCATCCCGAAGCGGGTTGTCTCGCCGTGCGGCTCGGCGATGACCAGGGACTTCTCCACCAGGGCCGTGACCTGGGCAAGGACGTCTTGGTTATCGTCCGGCCCGGCGCCGGACACCGCCGCGGCGGCGCCGAGGGTGAACCCGCCAGCGAACACGGACAGGCTGTGAAACAGCCGGCGTTCGGGCTGGGAGAGCAGATCCCAGCTCCAGTCGGTGAGCGCGCGCAAGGTTCGGTGCCGGGGAAGGGCGGCCCGGGGGCCGCCGGTGAGCAGCGTGAACCGCTCATCCAGCCGGTCAGCGATCTCGTTGGGGGTCAGTGCCCGCGCCCGCGCCGCCGCCAGTTCGATGGCGAGCGGAATGCCGTCGAGCCGCCGGCAGATCTCGACGACCGCCGCCGTATTTTCGACGGTCACGGCGAAGCCGGGCCGGGCCTGGGCGGCCCGCTCGGCGAACAGGCGGACGGCGTCGGCGCCCACCGCCTCAGCCGGGAGGAGATCCGCGCCCTCGGGCGGAAGCCCGAGCGAGGGCACCCGCCAGGTGACCTCGCCTTCGACCCCGAGAGGCTCGCGGCTCGTCGCCAGCACCCGCACCAAGGGTGCGGCGCGCAGCGCCTGGCACACCAGCTCGGCCGCCGCAGCCAGAACGTGCTCGCAATTGTCGACGATCAGCAGAAGATCCCGGTCCGTGAGGTACTCAGCGACCCGGGCGGCCAGCCGGCCGGTCCCGACATCCTGCAGCCCCCACACCGCCGCCACCGTCGGCGCTACATGCTCGGGCCGGGTGAGCGGAGCGAGCTCGGCCAGCCACACCCCGTCGGTGTACTGGCCGAGCCGCCGAGAACCCACCTCGATCGCCAGGCGGGTCTTGCCGCATCCCCCCGCGCCGACCAGCGTCACCAGCCGGTGGCGAGTGACCAGGGCGGCGACCTCGCTGCTTTCCGGGGCGCGGCCCACGAAGCTCGAGATCGCGGCGGGCAGATTGTGCGCCCGGCACGCGGCCCGCGTCGTTGCCGGCGCCTGCAGGGGCCCTGACGGGTCGTGGGTGAGGACGGCGTGCTGAAGCTGCTTGAGCTCAGGTGACGGCTCGACGCCCAGCTCGTCTGCGAGCAGCCGCCGGTAGTCCTGGAACGCCTCGAGGGCCTCGGCGTGGCGGCCCGAGCGGTACAGGGCGACGATGAGCTGCCCGCGGAGCCGATCGCGCAGCGGCTGCTCGGCGACGAACTGACGCAGCTCACCGGCGACCAGGGCATGGCCGCCGGCCGCGAGGTCCGCGTCGACCCGGTCCTCAACGGCGACCCAGCGCAGTTCCTCCAGCCGCCGCGTTTCCGCGACGGCGAACGCCTCGGATGAAAGTTCGCCGAAGGGCGCACCACGCCACAGGGCCAGCGCGCGCCGCAGCTGCGCGCTGGTCACCTCGGGGCGCCGAGGATCCCCGGCGCGGGCCTGCGCGAGCTGCTGCTCGAACAACCTGGCGTCGATGCACGCCGGATCCAGACGAAGGGCATACCCGTCGGGGCTGGTCTCGATCGCGCCGGCGCCAAGGACGCGGCGAAGCTGCGCCACGTAGGTGCGGAGAACCGCAGCTGCCGATCGCGGGGGCCGGTCTCCCCACAGGCCCTCAGCAAGCCGGTCGGTCCCGACCATTTCCCCTACGTGGATCGTCAGCAGGGCAAGCAGCGTAGCCGGCTTGGCGCCAGGCAGCCGGACCCGGCGCCCGTCGCGGACCACCTCGACCGGGCCCAGCAGCCGTACCTGCAGGCCGGTGACTACACCCTCACCCAGGGACACCGGCGCCTTACCAGCCATACCCCACATTCTGGCGCGCCAGCCCCCGGCCGGCCTCAACCGGTCTCTGCGGCACGTATGCGGACCCTGTGCGCGGCGGTGGTTCCATCACAGATGGAGAAAGGCGTTCACCACGATGACCAAAGGAGGACGATCATGACGTTGGCTATAGGCGACAGCGCGCCGGACTTCCACGCCCAGACCACCGAAGGGCCGATCGACTTCCACGCGTGGATCGGAGACTCCTGGGCGGTGCTGTTCTCGCACCCCAAGGACTTCACCCCGGTCTGCACCACCGAGCTCGGCTACATGGCCAAGATCCAGCCCGCGTTCGAGATGAGGAACGTCAAGGTGATGGGCCTGTCGGTCGACTCAGCCGACGACCACACAGCCTGGGCGAAGGACACCGAGGAAACCCAGGGATACGCACCGAGCTACCCCATTATCGCCGACGCCGACTACCACGTGGCCAAGCTCTACGGCATGCTCCCCGCTGAAACGTCGGGTGACCCGGCCAAGCGGACCCCGGCTGACAACCAGACCGTGCGGAACGTGTTCGTGATCGGCCCGGACAAGAAGATCAAGCTGATCCTGGTCTACCCGATGACCACAGGGCGCAACTTCGACGAGGTGCTGCGGGTCATCGACTCGCTCCAGCTCACCGCCGAGCACAAGGTTTCCACGCCGGTGAACTGGCACCAGGGTGAGGACGTGATCATCGCCGGCTCGGTCTCCAACGAGGAAGCCAGGCAGATCTTCGGCGACTGGAAGGAGCCCAAACCCTACATCCGGATCGTTCGTCAGCCCAGCTGAGCGGCCAACCAGCCACGAGCAGATCAGCCAGGTTCGCCCGGCACCGCCTCAAGAGCCTGTCTCAGGCCTTTTACCTCATGGGGAACGAGACGACTCGGCGCACGGGGCGACCACGGCCTTCGGCGACAGAAGCAGTTCGGTACAGGCCTGCATGCCCGACTAGCGAGCAACCACGCTAAGTATCGCCGGACAGCCCGGCGGCCTGCATGCAGACGCAGCGAACTGATCCGCCGCGGCCGAGGCGTGCCGACGTGGCCGGAAGCTACGACCTGGGCACCGAGGTGTACGAGGCGCTGTGGAGTCCGGTGATCCTCCCGCCAGGGTCTGCCCTCAGTCCCTGTGTGCCGCCGCGCCCGGGGCTGGGCCATCTGCACGGGCACGCTGCCGGGCGAGGCCGTCCTGCGCGGGAGGTCGCCGAGGGTCCAGGGGGTGGATAAAGTCGGCCATGGCCAGCAACTGTGACAACGCTGGGGGCGTCGGCCTGGCGTCCGCGATGTCGACTCGAAGAGTTGCGGGGCGGCGATGACACGAGCCCGGCCTGTCCGGCCCGAAACTGAGGTCGTATTTGATCCTTCGACCTATGTCGATGGAGTGCCGTTCGATGCCCTGGCGCGGCTGCGACGAGAGGTCCCTGTTGTCTGGGTGGCAGAGACTCCTGTCCTGGGCTGGCCAGCAGGCCCGGGGTTCTGGCTGGTGCTGCGGCACGCGGATGTCGAATCGGTGCTGGCCAGACCGCAGCTTTTCTCCTCGGCCCGTGGCGCTACGCAGATCCGTGACCCCGCGACGCCGCAGGCACTGGGCTATGTGCGGCAGATGATGCTCAACATGGACCCGCCAGATCACTCCCGGCTGCGGCGGCTGCTGGGCCGGTCGTTTACCCCGCGGGCGGTCTCCCGGCTCGGGGACCGGATCCGCGGTCATGCGCGGGCGATCTGCGACCGGGTGTTCACGGGCCAGCGGGGGGAATGCGACTTCGCCAAGGACGTGGCCGCCGATCTACCGCTTCTCACCCTGGCCGAGGTGCTCGGAGTGCCATATCAGGACCGCTGGCTGCTCTTTGACTGGTCGAATCGGGTGATTGGCTACCAGGACCCCGACTATGCAAGCTCCGCCGAGTTCGACGCGACCGCGGGCACCCCCATGGCCAGGCAGGCGCTGGCGCTGCGCCCACGGCCGGGCCGTGATGGCCGGATGCCCGATCCGCGGACCCGGGAGGGAATGCCGGACCTGTACGCCTACGCCCACCTGCTGGCTGAGGACAAGCGGCGTCGCCCTGGGGATGACGTGATGTCGACCCTGCTGGCACAGGTGGACGACGACGGCGGACGGGTGTCGGTGGCTGAATTCGAGAACATGTTCTGGCTCTTCGCCGTGGCGGGGAACGAGACAATGCGCAACGGCCTGCCTGGTGCGTGCATGGCGCTGCTCGAGCATCAGGGCGCACAAGATGAGCTGCGCGCCGACCCGG
>Ga0070699_100004480_pt1 | contig 12356 bp, 8 predicted proteins | sample KBSK1503metaG_FD_65473 | JGI IMG/M metagenome (GOLD analysis project Ga0070699, IMG submission 65473) | Corn, switchgrass and miscanthus rhizosphere microbial communities from Kellogg Biological Station, Michigan, USA - KBS K1-50-3 metaG | ecosystem: Host-associated > Plants > Roots >...
CCGTCACCGCAGCACGCCGCTTGCCGGAGCAGCTGCCGATTGCGCTCCTGAGCCTCGCGGTCTGCACTCTCGCGAGCTGCGTCCTGGTGCCACGCTACGGGCTGCTCGGCGCGGCCTGGGCGGTACTCGCCACCGAAGCAACGAGGCTCGCCTGTCTCGCCGTCGTGTACAGCGCGGCGATCGCGGCGCGCGCGGGACAGAGGTCGCCCGCTCCGCGGCCGCGGGTATCGACCAGGCGGCAGCCGTCCCGGCCCGCCGGTGGGCGGAAGCTCACCGCGCGCGAGGGCTCCACCCGCCTGCTGGTAGAGATCACCGGCTGCTCCGGGAGCGGCAAGTCGACGCTGCTGAAGGAAGCCCTGCAGCACTGTGCCGAGCGCGGCGTACGGGTGGCGACCGCTCCGCAGGTCCTGCTCCGCGGGATCCCCCAGCCGATCGTTTCCCGCCGCTTCCTCCTGAACCTCGCCCTGGACCTCCGAGGTGTGCGCGAGACCGTCGTCGCCCGGCAACACCTCGAGTTTCTGGCGTTCGCGAAGTCGGTGATACGACGCGACACCGACTCGCGCCTCACCGGACTGAATGCGTACCGCAGCGTCGTGCGAAAGCTCGGCGTCTATGCAGCGCTGTCCCGGAGCCCGAGCGGCCAGCCCGTACTCGTCGACGAAGGCACCATCCACTCCGCCCACAACATCCTGGTCCACGTCCGAAACCCGCCGCGCCCCGAGGATATCGACGCTTTCTGTCGCCTGGTTCCCATGCCGGACCTCGTCGTTCACGTCGTGGCGCCGCTGGAGGTGGTGCTGGCCAGGACCTTCGCGCGCAGGGATCCGCCGCTGCGAGGACGAACACCCGAGGAGACCGAACGATTCATCCGCCACAGCTACGTCCTTTGGGATCAATTGATGACGCATGAATTGCTTTCTCGAAGAACCGTTAAGGTGACCTGCGATGGCGACAGCCCAGGAACATGCCGCGTCCCGGCAAGAGAGCTCGTGGACTTTCTCTTCGGGCCGAGTGCGAATACTTCCCGTGTTGCTTCCCGTCTTTGACGCGCTGGACGGGGCTGGCGTTCGCTATTGCCACTGGAAGAGCAACCGCAACCTGGCCGGCGCTCTTCGTGGCGATACCGACCTGGACCTGCTGGTTCATCGAGGTGACGCAGCCCGTTTCCGCTCGATCGTGGAGCGCGCGGGCTTCCGGCCCACCAGGCAGAGCGGCTATCCGTCGATCGCCAATTACTATGGCTTGGACGACGCGAGCGGCAAGCTCGTCGACCTCCACGTCTACTACCGGACCATCACCGGGGCCACCATCAAGAGCTACCATCTGCCGGTGGAAAGCATGTTGCTGAACGGAGCCTGGCAGACGGAAGACGGGGTCTACCTCCCCGCCCGCAGCGCGGAGCTGGTCCTGTTCGTCATCCGCAAGACCCTCGACTATGCGGTGCTCAGCGAAGCGCTCCGACCACGGCGATGGAGGGCGAACGCAGACGAGCTCGAGTGGCTGAGCAAAGGCGTCAACGAGGAGGAGGTGGCCGCTCTTCTGCGCGAGCATCTTCCGACCGTCGACTTCGCATTGTTCCGGAAGCTCCGCGATGCCATTCGCTCGAATACATCCACCGTCCGTCGCTTCCTGCTCGGCCGCGCGCTGGCGTCGCGGCTGCGGCCGCATCTCCGCCATCGGGCGCCGCTCGCCACGGTCCTGCGGACCCGTCACCTCTGCACGACCCTCTGGCGCGCGGTGCGGCGCCAGAGGCGCGCCGAGACGCTTCTTTCCGGGGGCGCGGTCATGGGCGTGGTCGGCTCGGACGCCTCGGGAAAGTCCACGCTGGTCCGCGAGGTGAGCCGCTGGCTGGGAGAGTTCCTGTCGGTGGCAACCGTGCACGGCGGGAAGCCGCCCCCCACCGCAGTGACGCTCGCGCCGCGCGCTCTCCTGCCGCTGCTGTGGCGGCTCATGCCAAGGTATCGGCTCTCCCGGCTCGAGGCGGACGCGGAGGAACGAAGCACGACGGGGCTCGAAACGATGCGGCGCGGGCGCCTGTTCATCCTCTACGCGCTCCGCGCCGTGATGGTCGGGTACGAGCGGAAGAGGCTGCTGGTGCGCGCCCACCGCAAAGCCGCGGCTGGGATGCTCGTGATCGCCGACCGCTACCCGACCCGACAGACCGGTGTGCCGGAGGGTCCGGCCCTGCACTTCCTGCTCGAGGACGCCCATCCGCTCTACCGCTGGCTCGCCCGGATGGAGGAACGGCTCTACCGCGCCATCCCGCTGCCCGACCTGATCCTCTCCCTGAACGTCCCGCTCGAGGTGGCGGTCCAACGAAACCTGACGCGAGCCAAGCCCGGCGGGCCGGAGCCGACGGAGTACCTGCGTCGCCGCCACGCGCAATGCTCGAAGCTCGATTTCCCCGGCGTGCCGCTCTACCGAGTCCACACGGACGGGAGCCTCGATGAAACCCTGCGATCGGTGAAGACGTTCATCTGGAGGACGCTGTGAGCTGGACGCCGATGCGGAGCCATGGATAGCGCCGCCCTCCTCGCCGTTGCCGTGATCGTCGGCGTCCCCGCGGTCTTCGTCGCCGCCCGGGTCTGCACGGATCCGCTCGCGGGCCTGTGCCTGTGGGTGCTCCTGCTGCCGGTCACGAAGACGATTGCGAGCCTCATGGGATATGCGGCGGGTGAGGGCCCGATCGTGCTGCAGAAGCTAACCCTCGCCGATCCGGTCCTGCTGCTCACCGCCTTCGGAGCCTGGGTCAGCGCGAGTCGGTCGGCCGGCGCGCTGCGCGACCCGCAGGGCCGCCGCATCGTCGGGCTCCTCGCCGCCTTCTGCACCGTGGGCATCCTGTCCGCGACCCTGGGCCCGACGGGCCCGGAGTCGTTGATCGAGCTCGCCACGTACTTCTGGCTCTGCCTGTCCCTGGTCGTGATCTGCAAGTTGCTTGGCTCGCGCGAGCGAGCGCGGCGCGTCCTCTCGGCCTGGCGTTGGGCAGGCGTCGTGGCATGCGCGGCCGGCGGCGCGGCGACGGTGCTCCTGTGGCGCGGGAACCTCGACAACCTGCTGGTGCAGGGCGGCAGAGTCGCGGGCCTCTTCGAGGGCATCAATCAGCTCCAGTCCTTCATGATGGCCGTCATCCCTTTCCTCTGTGCGAGAGCCTTCAGCTCCGCGGCGTCGCGAGGTGCGCGCGCCCTCCATGGCGCGCTCATCGTGATCGCGTTCCTGAGCGTCGTGGCGAGCGGGAGCCGCGGCGGAGTCGTCTTCGCGGGGCTGTCGATCTGGCTGATGGTCATGCTCATCTCGCCGCGCCTCTGCCTCGTGTGGACCTGCGCGGCGCTGCTCGCCGCCGGATCGGCGTGGCGGCTGTACGAGCAGCACCATGACGAGCTGCCGTACGGTGTTCGGCGGGCCGTCTCGTTCCTCGAGTCGGACTCGCACGAGCTGCGGGACATGAGCCCGCGCCGCGCGGACCAGCTCCTCGCCTGGCGTACGGTCTTTGCCGAGCACCCTCTCCTCGGCGTCGGACCAGGCGGGTTCGCCGCGACCATCCCCGAGCTCGTGCCGGGCGGACTCGCACAGGAGATGCACAACTCGTATCTGGGCGTGCTCGCCGAGACCGGCACCGTCGGCAGTCTCCTCATGTTCGGGTTGCTGGCGGCGGCGATGGCGAGGAGCCTGACGTTCCTTCGCCGGACACGGCGCGCGCGCGACCCGGAGGCCCTGATGGCCGCCCGGGCGCTGCTCGTCGCCTACCTGTCGCTCCTCCTCTACGGGATGCTGAACTACGGGCTGCGGCAACGGCACTTCTGGTTCGTCATCGCGCTGGCCGTCGCGCTGCCCCACACCTACACGCGGGCGCGTCGAATTGATGAGCGCGGGACGCCGCTCGCGTACGGCACCGTCCGATGTGCGGAATCGCGGGCCTGATCAGCGTCGGGACCGACCCCGTCGACCCCGGACTCGTCCGCCGGATGACCGCCGCGGTCGCGCATCGCGGCCCGGACGGCGAGGGGTGGTGGACCGACGGGGAAGCCGCGCTCGGGCATCGCCGGCTCGCCATCATCGACGTGGAGGGCGGCGCGCAGCCTCTCGAGAACGAGACCGGCTCGGTGCGGGTCGTGTGCAACGGCGAGATCTACAACTATCGCGAGCTCCGTGCGGCCCTCGAGGCGCGTGGCCATTGGTTCCGCACCGCGAGCGATTGCGAGACGATCGTCCATCTCTACGAGGAGCACGGGCCCGACGCGGTGGCGCAGCTCAACGGAATGTTCGCGCTCGCCATCTGGGATCGCACTCTCAGGCGCCTCGTGCTCGCCCGCGACCGACTGGGCATCAAGCCGCTCTTCTACAGCAGCGTGGGCCCCCAGGGGTTCGGCTTCGCATCGGAGATCAAGGCGCTCCTCGCCGCTCGGATGTCGCGGCGCGAGGTCGACCCGGACGCGCTGCTGCAGTACCTGAGCTGCGGGTACGTCCCCGGGACGGACACGATCTACCGCGACGTGCATCGCCTCGCTCCCGGAGAGCTCCTCGTCCTCGGTCCCGGCGGCCTGCACCGGCGGCCGTACTGGACCCTGCGGCCTCGCGAGCCGCTCCGTTCGAGAACGGCGGCCGCGGAGGAGCTGCGTGCCTTGCTGACCGCCGCCGTGGGCGAGCACCTGGTGTCGGACGTGCCGGTCGGCGCGTTCCTGAGCGGCGGCATCGATTCCTCGGTGGTCAGCACCCTGGCCGCCGCCTCGGCCGCCCCGCTGCGCACCTTCGCCGTCACCTTCCCCGAGGATCCGATCTTCGACGAGGCGCGCTTCAGCCGGCAGGTGGCGAGACGGATCGGCAGCGTCCACACCGAGATTCCCTTGACGCGCGCCCAGATCCTCTCGGCGGTGCCGCCGGCCCTCGACCACCTCGACGAGCCCTTTGCCGACCCCTCGCTCGTGCCGTCCTTCGAGATCGCCCGCGAGGCGCGCCGGCACGTCAAGGTGGTGCTGTCCGGCGACGGGGCCGACGAGCTGTTCGCGGGCTACGCGAAGCACCTGGGCGAAGCGTACGCCGCGTGGGCTCCACGTCCTCTCGTCTGGCTGCTCGGCCAGGCGGCGACGGTCGCGCCTGCCGGTCGAGGGAATCGCCTCGAGGAGACCGTCCGGAGGCTCGGGCGGCTGGCCGACGGCGGCGGCATCGCCGACAGGGGGCGGCGGTACGCACGCTGGGCGAAGGTGTGCGGGGAAACCGAGGTGCGCGCGCTGGTCCCGGACGTCAGCCCGAGCCGCACCGCCACCGATCTGTTCGCGGCCGAAGCCCTGCGCTTCGGCACGCTCGACCACGGCGACCGGATCAACCGCATGCTCTACACGGACTGCCGGCTCGGGCTCGCGGGAGACATGCTCGCCAAGGTCGACATGGCGAGCATGGCCAACGCCCTCGAGGTTCGCGTCCCGTTCCTGGATCATCGGGTCGTCGAATACGCCTTCCGAGTTCCGGGTCGCTGGAAGATCGGTGCTATGCGCGGCAAGCGCATTCTTCGCCGTGCGTTCCGGGACATGCTCCCTCCCGAGGTCCTCCGCCGGGGCAAGCGCGGCTTCGAGCCCCCGGTCGGTGAGTGGTTCCGCCGCGAGCTCCGGGACCTCTTCCGTGACGTCATCGCCACGGGGGGCCGCTTCCTGCCGTGCGTGCGGCGGGACGCCGTCGAGACGCTCTACACGCAGCACGTGACCCGCCGGGCCGATCGCTCGAAGGAGCTCTGGGCCGTGTTCGCGCTGCACTGGTGGGCCACGAGGAACGGCGTGGGCCTGTGACGCGGCTACACACCGCATCGCCTGCCATGTCAACCACCTTCCGCATCGTCGACGTGATCAACACGGCCGCCTCGGCCAAGGAGATCCTCCTCGATCGAGCACTGCACTTTCATCACCCGCCTGCGGTCGAGAACTGGATCGTCTGCAGCGCCGGCGACCACGTGGACCAGATCCGGCGCGCCGGGCTCCCCGTCGCCGTCATCGACACGCCTCGCGGGCTCGACCCCGCGGCGCTGATGCGAGCGACCTGGCGTCTGGCGCGATTCTTCCGGCGCTGCAAGCCGGACCTCGTCCACACGCACAGCTCCGTCCCCGGGGTCGTGGGTCGGCTCGCGGCGCGGGCCGCCGCCGTGCCGATCGTCGTCCACACGGTACACGGATTCCACTTCCATCGGGGCGCGCCGCTGCCGTCGCGGATGTTCTCGTGGGCCGCGGAGCGGGCCCTGGCCCTCGTCACCGACGTGCTTCTCACCCAGAACCGCGAGGACCTGCGGGTGGTCTGCCGCTGGCGGGGTGTCCCGGCACGCTACATCGGCAACGGCATCGACGCCGCACGCTACGCACGCGCTGCTCACCCGCACGCCAGCCCGGGAAGCGTGGTCGCCTGCATCGCGCGCTTCGAAGCCGTGAAGAACCATCACGACCTGCTGCACGTCTTCGCGCGGGTCCACGCCGCGTGCCCGCGGGCCCGGCTGCGTCTGATCGGCGACGGCCCGCTACGCCCGGCATGCGAGCGCCTCGCCGCGGACCTCGGCATCGCCAGCGCCACGGAGTTCGCGGGCTACCGCGAGGACGTGGACCGGCTGCTGGCGGACGTCGACGTGGCCGTGCTCCTCTCCTGGAAGGAGGGCATTCCGCGCGGCCTCCTCGAGCCCATGGCGGCGGGCATCCCCGTCGTCGCCTGGCGCGTCAAGGGGAATCGCGAGGTGATTCGGCCCTCGCAGAGCGGCCTCCTCACGGCGCCGGGCGACCTCGACGAAACCGCCGCTCACATCGTTCGGCTGCTCCGAGACCCCGCCCTGCGGGCGCGGTTGGGCGGAGCGGCGGCCGAGCGGGTGCGCCGTCGCTTCGAGGAGAGCGCGGTCGTCGCTCGGCTGCGCGACACCTACGGCTCCTTGTTCCGCGAAGCCGGCTACGTGCTTCCGGCCCACTGGCATCCGCATCACGCCGTGCAGAGCCATGACCAACGTACCGTTCTTTCGGCCTGAGATCGACGACGAGGACATCGCCGCCGTCGTCGAGGCGCTCCGCTCCGGGTGGATCACGACCGGACCACGGGTGCAGGCGTTCGAGGCGGCTTTCGCTCGCTACGTCGGGGCGGCGCATGCGGTGGCCGTCAACTCGTGCACCGCGGCCCTTCATCTGGCGCTCGCAGCGCTCCGGCTCGGGCGCGGGCAGGCCGTGCTCGTCCCGACGCTCACCTTCGCCGCCACGGCCGAGGTCGTCACCTACTTCGATGCCACACCAGACTTCGTGGACGTGGAGCCCGACACGCTGTGCATGGATCCCGCGGCGGTGGAGAGCAGGCTCGGGCGCGCGTGGAACCGGACGACCGAGATCGTGGGCGCCATCGCCGTGCACTACGGCGGCCAGATGGCGCCGATGCCGCGCTTGGCGCGCCTTCTCCGCGCGGCGCGCTGTTTCGTCATCGAAGACGCGGCGCACGCCTTGCCGGCGGCGGCGTACGACCCCGAGACCGACCAGTGGATTGGCGTCGGAGCCCTCGCCGACGCCACCGGCTTCTCGTTCTACGCCAACAAGACCATCACGACGGGTGAGGGCGGCATGGCGACGACCGCCGACACCACCCTCGCACAGACGATCCGCAGCCTCAGCCTCCACGGCATGTCGCAGGACGGATGGACGCGTTTCGGCGCGGGCGGCAGCTGGGACTATGCGATCGCCGCGCCCGGCTTCAAGTACAACATGACCGACATCGCGGCGGCGCTCGGGCTCCGGCAGCTCGCCAAGGCGGACCGTTTCCGCGCGCGGCGGGAGGAAGTGGCGGCGCGCTACACCGCGGGTCTCGGCGATCTCGAGGAGATCGAGACCCCCCGCGAGCGGGCGGACCGTCGACACGCCTGGCATCTCTACCCGATCCGGCTCCGCCTCGACCGTCTGGCGATCGGGCGGGACGAGTTCGGCCAAGCGCTCGCCGCCCGGGGTGTTGCGACCAGCGTTCACTGGCGCCCCTTGCACATGCAGCCCTACTACGCCCAGCGGTACGGCTACCGCGCGGAGGACTTCCCGGTTGCGTTTCGGGAGTGGCGACGCCTCATCTCGTTGCCGATCTTCCCCGGCATGAGCGACGCCGCCGTCGACCAGGTGATTGCGGCCGTCCGCGACACGGCCGCGGACGGCCGGCGCCGCCAGTTCGCCGTCGCATGACTCCTCCCTACGACACGCTCAAGCGTTGCATCGATCTGGTGGTGGTGATCGTGCTGCTGCTGCTTTTGAGCCCCGTCCTCGCCGTGGCGGCAATCGCCGTCAAATGCAGCGGGTCCGGACCGATCTTCTTTCGGCAGACCCGCGTCGGGCACGGCGGCACGCCGTTCGAGATCCTCAAGTTCCGTACGATGCGAACCAGCCGGAGCCCGGGCCTGCTCATCACCGGGGCCGGCGATCCGCGCGTCACGCCTGTGGGCCGCGTGCTGCGCCGCTGGAAGGTCGACGAGCTGCCCCAGCTCGTCAACGTGCTGCGGGGCGAGATGAGCTTCGTCGGACCGCGGCCAGAGGTGCCGCGCTACGTGGACATGTTCGCCGAGCAGTACCGCGAACTCCTGGCCGTGCGGCCGGGGATCACGGACATCGCCTCGATGGCGTTCCGCGACGAGGAGACCCTCTTGGGGCGGAGTCCGAATCCGGAGGACCTCTATGTGCGGGAAATCCTGCCGCGTAAGCTCGCGCTGAGCCAGGCATACGTGCGCCGGCGGAGCTTCGGCTTGGACCTTCGTCTGATCGCTCGCACGGTGGCGGCGATTCTCGGCTGGCCCAGGACGGGCGAGGAGACGACATGAACGCACGCGATTCAGCGCGCCCGGTCCCCGTCCTTCCCGTTCTTCTTCGTTATCGGGCGCTCGTCATCGTGCTCGGCAACATGGCCATCGCGACCACGGCGTACGTCGCGGCCTTCGCGCTGCGATTCGATCTCTCGATTCCGCCGCGATACGCCACGATCCTGCTCGCCACCCTCCCCCTCCTGCTCGTCTGCAAGCTCATCGGGTTCTGGACGCTCGGTCTGTTCTCGGAGTGGTGGAGGCACGTGAGCGTCCGAGACGCGGAAGACGTGGTCCGCGGTAGTCTGCTGGCCTCGGTGCTCTTCCTGGCCTCCATGGCCTTTCTCCACCCCGACGGATTGCACGGGTTCCCACGGGCCGTCTTCCTCCTCGACCTCGTCCTCTGCACGGGGCTCATGGGGGGCACTCGCCTCGCCATCCGGCTCGCGCGGGAGCAGCGCGGGCGGGGGGCCGTCCGCCGCGTCGAGACCCTCGCCCTGATCGTAGGCGCCGGCGAGGCCGGGATCCGGCTCTCGAACGAGATCGAGAGTCGCCGGCGGCTCAAGATCGGCGTGGTGGGCTTCGTCGACGACGATCCGGCCAAGCTCGGGCTCCGCGTGTGCGGGGTTCCCGTGCTCGGGCGGGTCGCCGACCTCCCGACGCTCGTCGCGGCGCACGAGATCGGCGAGGTCCTGATCGCCGTTCCCTCCGCCTCCGGCACCGCGCTCCGTCGCATCGTCCAGCGGTGCAGCGAGGCGGGCGTCCGCCACCGCGTGCTCCCGACCCTCGGGGAGTTGGTCGAGGGGCGGGTCATGTACACGCAGATGCGAGAGGTGCAGATGGACGACCTCCTGCCACGCAAGCCGGCCCGCCTCGACCGGGGCCAGCTGCGGTCCCTGGTCGCGGGCAAGACGGTGCTGGTCACCGGGGCCGCGGGGTCCATCGGCTCCGAGCTCTGCCGTCACTTGAGCGCATACGAGCCGGAGCGCCTCGTGCTCTACGACCGTCACGAGAACGGGCTATTCGCGCTGGAGATGGAGTTCCGGGCACGCTTCCCCGACGTGCGTGTCGTACCGGTGCTCGGCGACGTGCTCCTGGAGGACCAGCTCCGGAGCGTCTTCGCCGCGCACCGACCCGACCTCGTCTTCCACGCTGCAGCCTACAAGCATGTCCCGATGGCGGAGCGGAACGTCCTCGAGGCCGCGCGCAACAACATCATCGGCACGCGCAACGTGGCGCAGGCAGCGCTCGCCCACGGGAGCAAGGAGTTCGTCCTCGTCTCGACCGACAAGGCGGTTCGCCCCACCAGCGTCATGGGAGTCACCAAGCGCGTCGCCGAGATGGTGATCCAGGGGCTGCAGAACGGCGGCTGCGGGTTCGTCTCCGTCCGGTTCGGAAACGTCCTCGGATCGAGCGGCAGCGTCGTCCCCCTCTTCCGCGAGCAGATCGGCCGCGGCGGCCCGGTGACCGTCACCAATCCCGACGTGACCCGCTACTTCATGACCGTCCCCGAGGCTGCCCAGCTCATCCTGCAGGCGGCCGCGCTCGGGAACGGCGGCGACATCTTCATCCTCGACATGGGCGAGCCCGTGCGGATCGTCGATCTCGCGCGCCAGATGATTCGCCTCTCGGGCTTCGAGCCGGAAGAGGACGTCGAGATCGTCTTCACCGGCCTGCGACCGGGCGAGAAGCTGCACGAGCAGCTGGTCTCCGCGGACGAGGAGATCACGGCCACCTACCACGACCGCATCAAGGTGGTGCGGTCCTCCGTCCCGCTGCTGGTCGATACGTGGCTGCCTTCGCTGCAGGCGTGCATGGAGAGAGGAGACCTGAGCGGGACCGTGCGGCTGCTGCAGACGTTGGTCCCGGACTACCAACCGAGTGCCTTCCTCCTGCAGACCCTCTGCGAGACCGAGGCACGGCGGAACCACAAGCGGGAGGCCGCCGACGACCTTCGCAGCCACAAAGGGCCCGTCGCGCTCCCGAGCCGCAGGCCTCACCGCGGCGTGCCCGCCTGACAGCTGCTGCTCTCGCGGCAGCCTCGCCGTGCGGGCTACGGCGCGCGCGCGTCGATCAGGTAGTCCTTGATGTCCGTGGTCGAGCCGCACGACGCGCCACAATGCTCGGCCCAGTTGCTCGCGAACAGGACACGCCGCCCATCCATCGACGGGGCCGGATGCGACTCGCACCGGTAGCAACCCGAGAAGACGCTGTGCTTGTGGGCGAAACGCTGGACCGCTTTGCTTCCATCCAGCTTCACGGCGATGACCTCGTCACTGAAACGCTTGCCGTCCTCCTGGAAGAAGTCGACATACGCCCAGCCCGGGCGGTTCAGGTTGCGCGTGGAGATGTGGTGCGCGTAAGCCTCGTTGGTCGGATCGGTGAGTGCGACGATATTGTCGTCGCGGAGGCGAACCATGAGGACGTGCCCGATGCGCACGCCGTTCACCGTCTGTCCGGACAGGTGACACTCATCCTGGCCGACGATCACGTCCTCTTCGTTGTCGAAGGGGTTGATCGCCACGTCGGCGTGGCCGAGGCTGTAGATGTAGCCAGCGCCGGCCGTGCCCGCGCACCGGTAGGAGCCCGTGGGCATCACGTGCGGCGCGAGTACGAGCGTCGAGGGGTCGACGTCGAACACCCGGATGTTGTCGCCGCTGTACGAGACGACGGCGTACTTGCCCGAGGCTGACATGCCGGCCCAGTCGATGGTGCAGTTCGCGAGGCCGCACTGGGAAACGTCGAGCGGCGGTCCGATCGGCCGGTTGGGATAGGGCGCGAACGGCGGCTGCGGGTCCATGTCGACCACGTAGATCTGTGTCGAGCCCGCGATGAGCACGAACCGCCCGTCGTTTGAGGGATTGCCCTCGCCCGAGCCGATGCCGTAGTCGGCCGGGATCGGCAGCGTCCAGGAGCGCGTCTTCGTGCACGATGCGACGTCGAACCACATGAGCTCGAGGCCGTCGGACGTGACGTTGACCTGCTCGTGGGCGTGGGCTCGGCTCGGATGCCAGCGGTAGTCCCACGAAGGGTAATTGCCGCACGGTGGGGACTTCGGTTGGTAGGTGCTGCCGTCGAGGATGAGCGGCGACGGGGATGCGCCTGTGCCGCGGTTCTCGATGGTGATCAGGGTCTCGTCCGCGTTCCAGGGCTGCTGCTTGGAGTAGACGTGGCGGGCATCTGTACCCCACGTGCCGGTGACCGGGAGCGTGGGCAGGCCGGGATCGTTGGCGATCCGGAGGATCGGCACGCCCAAGGGCGCCGGGCTCACCGGGACCAGATATGCGGGCTTGGGCGTTTCGGGCTCGGTGAGGACCGCCGTGGGATCCGTCACCAGACCGGACCGGAAGCCGTCGGTTGTCGGCGAGGGCGGAGTGGTGGTCGTCGGCGGCCCGGTAGTGGTCGTGGTGGACGTAGTGGTGGTGGCCGGCGGCCGCGTGGTCGTCGTGGTGGACGTCGTGCTGGTCGTCGGCGGCTGCGTGGTGGTCGTCTTGTGCGGCCGGGTAGGCGTCGGGGTGAACGTCGTGGTCGTCGTGGGCGGCCGCGTGGTCGTCGTGGTGGACGTTCCGCTGGTGGAAATCGG
>Ga0070699_100004481_pt1 | contig 12354 bp, 14 predicted proteins | sample KBSK1503metaG_FD_65473 | JGI IMG/M metagenome (GOLD analysis project Ga0070699, IMG submission 65473) | Corn, switchgrass and miscanthus rhizosphere microbial communities from Kellogg Biological Station, Michigan, USA - KBS K1-50-3 metaG | ecosystem: Host-associated > Plants > Roots >...
CATTGCGTCGTCGAAGCGGTCGCCGAGGGCGGTGACACCGCGACCGGCAAGATCCGCGAAGCATCCGACGCGATCGCTCGCCTGGTGCGGTCCTGAGCGCGCCCCGGCGCTGCCCAAGCCCGCAGCTCAGATCGATCCGCTGGCCGCCGCCCCGGCAACGCTAGCGGGCGGCCCTGGCCGTGGTCCCGGTGCCGAGCGTGGCGTAGAAGATGAGCAGCACGAACAGCAGGAACGTGATGACGTGCACGCTGGTGCACCACAGGCAGATATTGCCGATCTGGATGAGCTCCGCGTAGAGCAGGTACAGCACGAAGCCGATGCCGGTGACGATCCCGCCGAGCCGGGCCCACCAGATGACCGGCAGGGGCGACCGCCAGGCCCATGGCGTGTTGATCGCGACCATGAACACGTAGAAGGCCAGGCCGAGCACGGCGACCGGAAACACCCCGAAGACCACCGACTGGGTGCTCGAGATGACCTTCTCGCAGTTGACCACTCCGTTGGCGGAGCACGCCAGCAGCGTCGGCGACGTGTAGTGCACGATCGTGAGGTAGATCGACACCCCGAGGGCGGCCAGCGATAGTCCCAGCGTGGTCAGCTGGAACCACCGCGGCGGCGCGGGCCGCGGGGCGGCCTGGGCCGCCAGTGGCTCGGCCGTTGCGGCGCCTGAGCGGGCCTGAACACTCCCCGGCCGGCCGTTCTCCCCGCGCCCGCCCGGCCCGCGGCCGCTGGCAGGGGCCCGCCCGCGGTCAGCCCGGTTGTTCTGCGCGCGGGTCGTATCTTGCCGCCCTCCCCGCCCGGTCTGCCGCTGCCCGCCGTCGGCCTGCGTGGCCCGGCCGGCGGAGCGCCTGGAGTCAGCCGAGCCGGGCCGCGCCCCGGTATCGGCTCTGCCGGTCGCGGTTCCGCCGCTCTTGGCCCGGGCGGAGGCGGAGCGGGCTCGCTTCTGGCTCGCCATCAGAGTGCCGCGCTCGCCTTGGTGACCGCGCTCGAGGTGCAGACGCTGCCCGGCTGGCCGTTGGCCGTCTTGCAGATGGCCGCGGTGATCACGTTGGCCGCCCCGTTGACGGCCTGAGCGACGGGGCTCGACGGGTTGTGCAGCGCCGCGGCAATCTGGGACCAGCTCAGACCCTTGAGCACGGCCGGGTCGAACAGGCTGCCCGTGATCACGTACTTGTTGCCGATGTCGATGAACGGGTAGCCGAGGCCGCTGGAGCTCGAGCCGTACTTCTGCCAGAGCGCCTGCTGCGCCGCGGTGGTGTTCTGCAGCAGCGTCCGGTTGACCGTCTCGTTCTCCACCGGCGTGAAGACCAGGTAGTTGCTGCTGTAGCTGGACTTGTAGAACGTCAGCGTCGCGGTGTGGGGGTCGATGTCGTTGCTGGTCGAGTAGATGCCGTGCAGGGGCGAGAGCGTGCCGAACCGGCTCAGCGCCACGGCCATAGACCAGCGGGTGGCGGCGCAGAGGGGGCAGAACTCGGCGCCGATATACAGCATCTCGGGCTTGCCGCCGCTGGTCAGCGGCGGCTGACCGGAGAGCTTACTGAGCGGCAGGCCGCCCGAGAGCGAGCCGGTGCCCACCGTGTCCAGGGTGGTGGGCGGGACGCTGCTGACGTTGCTGGTCACGGCGGCGGGCAGGGCCACCCCGGTGACCGGGATGATGCTCCCCGAACCCCTGCTGGAGGGCTTGTTCAGTACCTTGACCAGGACGAGCGCGAGCACGATAGCGAGCACGACGACGACGCTGCCGCCGGCGATCAGGACCCGGTTGCGGATCTCGGCTCGCCTGGCCGCGGCCCGCTGCGCCGCGATTTTCTCCCTGACGCTCTGCTGCCTGATCCTGCTTGCCTTGCCCATGCCAGCCTGCCTCACCTGTCCGGAATCCTCTGGCCCAACAGCGGCACGCCACTTACCATCTACTGCCTGCGTACGTAGATCGTAGCATCATGGCGGACGACGCGGCCCTCAGCGCGCGAATCATGCGTGAGGCGCTGGCAGGCGGCGGCGATCCCGAGGTCGTGCTGAGTCATTTCGGCGCCGAGATGGCCGGTCAAGAGTCCGAGGGGCTGCGCACGGTGGTGCAGCGGCTGGCCGTCCGTCCGCACAAATTCGATCGGTGCTCACTTCTGGAGCGGGGTGCCGACGCCGCCGGTGCAGGGAGCTCCGTACTCCGGGGTGTACTGCTGGGAGACACGGAACTTGTTGACGAACTGCTGGAGCCGGGGGTCAGTCGGGGAGGTGAGGGGAAGCTGGAATCCCCAGGACGACGCGACGATCGGGGACGGGAGCCCGGGGTACGGGGTCACGTCGATGTAGCGCGAGCCTCCGGCCACCACCGACTGGCTGCTCTCGAAGGAGCGCAGCTGGTTAACCTCGGCTCGCGGCAGGGACGGCTGGTAGGTGATCCAGATGGCGCCGTGCTCGAGATTGTGAACCGCCCGCTCCTTCGGCACCGGCTGGGCGTACACCCCGCAGTTCATCCACGTTCCGTTGTGGTCGCCGCCGACCGGAGGCGTGACCGAGTACGTCACCGGCCCGGGAACGTGGTTGTGCCGCAGCGCCCGGGCCGCGGGGCCGTTGTGGCTGGCGCTGGGCCATCCGGCGGTGTCGTAGGCGACCACCCCGCTGATGCCGGTCGTATTCGGCACGACGAGCGCGGGGGCCTGGACAGCGGGTGAGCCCGCGGCGACGGCGGGCGGAATGACCTCGGTGCTGGTGCCGCCGCCCGAGCTTCCCGGGAGGGTGAGGACGAGGATCACCGCGACGACCGCGGCGACCGCGACCCCGACACCGGACCAGATCAAGCGCTGCCGCCGCTGCTTGGCCCGCTGCTGGCGCTGCACCTCCGCCAGCCTGCGCTGGATACGGCTCTGCTCTCTGGCGCGCTTGGACACGCAAACCTCCCTTGGCCGGCGCGGAAGCACGGCCCGCACCGCGTTCTGTTCCGGCCCGCGTGACTGCCTGGGCACTAGATGAGCACATAGGGGTGCGCTGCTGCCCCCGCAGGCGCGCAGCGCGCCGCCGGAGACAATGTTATGGCGGGCCGGGCCATGGGGCCGCCGGTCCGACATAAGCCCATCTTCCTGAGCGCTGGCTGAGCGCCGCGTCTCGGCGGGCTGGATGCCGACCACGACCGCCGATCGCGCCGGGAAGCTCCCCGGGGCCGGACACGGCCCGTCCCGCCGCTCGCTCTAATGTCATGTTTTCTTGCCTGATGCAACACAGTAGCTATGGTCGGACGATGGTGGCTATCCCAGGGAAGAACCGCAGCGCGGGCGTTGCCGCGCTGATCGTCGTGACATGCATCGGGCTCGCCGCAGCAGGCTGCAGCAGCTCCTCGAGTTCCTCGAGTTCCTCGACCACGTCGAGTTCCCCGACGCCCGGTACCGCGACGCACTCGGGCACGGCGAACGTCGCGTACGCCTCCTCGATCCAGTACCTGAACGAGAGGATCGTCGGCCCGGCCTTCACCAAGGACAAGGGCTACACGTACTCGGGCCGGGGCGGCGCGGCGATCGACCAGCCCGGCCACGCGCCCGCTCCAGGACGGCCTACTGACTCGGAGCACATTCGATCATGATCGGTGGCGGCGAGGGCGCGACCCGCGGCGGCGCGGCAGGCGGGGCCGCCGGTGGGGGCGCGCGGCTCCGGCTCGCCCGGCAGGCGAGGGGCTTCTCCCAGCAGCAGCTGGCCGGGATGGCCGGGGTGTCCCGCCAGGCGGTCTCGGCAGTCGAGTCAGGCCTGTCCGATCCCTCGCTGCGCGTGGCGCTGGCCCTGGGCCGCGCGCTGGGCCTGACGGTGGAGGAACTGTTCGGGCCGGGCAGCCCGGTTTCGCCGGTCTCGGCCCGGCCGGTGGCCCCGCTCGGGAACCGCGGCGCGCGGGTCACGCTCGCGCCGATCGGCGATGAGCTCGTGGCCCTGCCGCTGTCGGGCGCCTCGGTCAGCCGGGCCGGGTTTCTGCCGGCCGGCGGGCTTGCCTTCGGCGCCGACGGTCCCGGGGCCAGCTCAGCCCTAGACCAGGCGGGAACGACCCCCCGGCAGCGACTGCCGCCCGCGGAGCAGGCCCCGCGATCAGTGTCCGTGCGGCCGATCGAGCCGCCGCGCCCGACGCTGGTGGTCGCCGGCTGCGATCCGGCGATGCCGCTCCTGGAGACCCCGCTCGGCCTGCTCGACCCGCCGGTCGCGTTCACCTGGTGGTCGTGCCCGAGCGAGGAAGCGCTCCGACTGGCCGACGCCGGGCTGGTGCACGCCGCGGGGGCGCACCTGCGCGGGCGCTCCGGCGACTACAACACCGGCCCCGCGGGGGAACTGCTCCGCCAGGGAGCTAAGGTGATCGGCTTCTGCTCCTGGCGGGAGGGGCTGGTGCTGCGGCCCGAGCTCGCCGACGGCGTTTCCGGCGTCGCTGACGTGGCGCGCCGCGGCCTGCGCCTGGTGAACCGGGAGCCGGGCTCCGAGGCGCGCAGCGTGCTCGACCGCGAGCTGGCCGGCCTGCACATCGACGCCGGCCAGCTGCCCGGTTACGGGACCCTGGCCACCGGGCACCTGCAGGTGGCTGCGGCCATCACCGCGGGGCTGGCCGACGCCGGCGTGGCCAGCGAGCCCGCGGCCATCGCCTACGGCCTGGCCTTCATCTCGCTGGCCGCCGAGCGATTCGACCTGGTGATCCCCGCGGGCCTGGCCGAGTCGCGCGAGGTCCAGGCCCTGCTCAAGGTCCTCTCGTCGCGGTGGCTGCTCGACCAGCTCGCGAGCCTGCCGGGGTACGACCCGTCGCGCTGCGGCGACCATGTCGCGACGCTGCCGCCCGCAGCCGGCGGCCACGCACCCGTAGAGTCTTAACCGTGTATGACCACGATCCCGAGGAGATCGGGCGGCTCGGGTGGGAGGAGTTCATCGCCCGGCAGTGGGAGTCGATCTTCGTCGGCTACCGCTCCGGCGCTGGCCTGCGGAAGACCTGCCGCCGCTGGAGCGACCTGCTCGAGGCCGGCCTGGGCTGCTCACAGGACGTCGCCGACCTGCTGGTGCGCGCCGAGATCATGCAGCGCGCGGACCGGGACCTGGAGGGGACCCGCGACACCGGGAAGCTGCTGGCCGGGATGGACCAGGTGCTGGCCGACGTGCGCATCGACCTGACCGAGATGGGGGAGATCCCCCCGGAGCAGCTGGACGGGCTGCTTCGCCAGCACGACAGGCTGCGCGCGCTGGCGCGGAAGCTGGCGTTCGGGCCCGATGCGGGGGACGGCCCTGGGACGGCGGACGGCCCTGGGACGGGAAACACGGTCAGGCCCGGGGGCTGAGGCGCCGCCGGGCCAGCCGCAGCCGGGTGCGGTACGGCACCGACATCTGGCCGCCGGGGAAGCGCGCTTCGGCGATGTCGGCGATCCGGGCCAGCAATGGCTCGCACGCGGCGGCCCCGAGGCCGCCGATGTAGGACTTGCTCCGCTCGTAGGTCATCCACTCGCCGACGCTCAGCGTCCTGGTCCAGCGCACCACGATCTGGACGCCGGGCTCGAACCGGCCGGTCTGGGCGATGCGCTCCTCGGCCCAGCTCGGATCGCGGAAGCCCCGGTCGTAGCCGGGACAGGCCGACTCAAGCAGCGCCTGGTAGGCGTCGAACCACTCCTCGCCGTCCGCCCACTCCTGGTTCCACCACGCCGCCCAGTACCCGCCGGGCCGCAGCACCCGAGCGACCTCGCGGGCCGCGCGATCCTGGTCGAACCAGTGCCACGACTGGGCGAAGCACGCGAGATCGGCGCAGCGGTCCCGCAGCGGCATCGCGTTGCCGTCCGCGAGCAGGAAGCACGGCCCGCGGCCGCGGGCCTGCGCGCGGCGGAGCATCTGCTCGCCGATGTCGAATGCCACCGTCCGTGCGCCGCGCCCGGCCAGCTGCCGGGTGGCGATCCCGGTTCCCGCGCCGCCGTCCAGTACCAGCTTGCCCGCGAGCGGCCCGGTGACCTCCTCCAGGGCCTCGTACAGGCCGTCCGGGTAAGACGGCCGGGCGGCGTCATAGTCCGCGGCGAGCGCGTCAAACGGCGATCCGGTCATCTGCCTCCTCACGCTGTGTTCCTGGCTCGCCTCCCGCCATCCTCCCGCCCGCCCGCACGCCCGTACAGCAGGATGTGCCCGGAATCAAGGAATTCTGCCGAGGACAGAGAAGCTACGCCGTGGACGAACATCGGTCGGCGGACGAGAGCCGCTGAGGCACCGTGTCTGGCATGAGGCTGCTGATGCTGGGCGGGACGCACCATGTCGGCCGGGCGGTCGTCGAGACGGCGCTGGCCAGAGGCGACGACGTCACCATGCTGAACCGCGGGATGACCGGGCGCCACCAACCGGGCGTGCGGGCGCTCCACGCCGACCGCACCGACCGGGCCGCGCTGAGCGCCGCCCTGGCCGACGGGACGTGGGACGCGGTGATCGATACCTGGAGCGGGCCGCCCCGAGCGGTCTCCGACGCGGCCGCGCTGCTGGCGGACCGGGCCGGGCACTACGGGTACGTGTCCAGCCGGTCGGTGTACCGCTGGCCCTTTCCCGTCGGCAGCGACGAGAGCGCGCCGGTGGTCGACGGTGACCCGGCCAGTGCCGACGCCGACGACTACGCGGCGGCCAAGCGCGGCGGCGAGCTCGCGGCGGCGGCCGGGTTCGGCGACCGCGCCCTGCTGGCCAGGGCGGGCCTGATCCTCGGCCCGTACGAGATCGTCGGGCGGATGCCGTGGTGGCTGCGGCGCCTGGAGCAGGGCGGCGAGGTGCTAGCCCCGGGTCCGCCCGCCCGGCCGCTGCAGTACATCGACTGCCGGGACCTCGCGGCGTGGATGCTCGCGGCCGCCGAGCGGGGCCTGGGCGGCGCGTTCAACGTGGTGAGCCGGCCCGGCCAGGCCACGATGGCCAGCCTGCTCGAGTCGGCCCGGGACGTCACCGGATCGCGTGCCTCGCTGGTCTGGGTCCCGCCCGAGGTCATCGAGGCGGCGGGCATCGCGCCGTGGACCGAGCTGCCGATCTGGCTGCCGCCCGACGGCGAGTACGCCGGAATGTACGACGGCGACGTCTCTGCCGCCTACGCGGCGGGCCTGACCTGCAGGCCGGTCGAGCACACGGTGGCCGACACCTGGCGCTGGCTGCAGGACGAGGGCTATCCGCCGCCCGGGCCGATAGCGCACGGCCTAAGTCCGGACAAGGAGCAAGCCGTGCTGTCCGGCCTGCCCCGCTGAGCACGGGCGGGCGCTCGCTCTGCTGGCCCTAGGGGGGACGACCCCCCCTTCAACCCCCCCGCGGAGCAATCTCCGCGTGCCTTACCGTCGGCCCAGCGACCTGGGCGTGTTCACCTTGTCCGCGGCGATCTTGAGTATCACCCGGCCCTGCGGGCCGATCGGGTTGCGGTAGTCGGTGCCGGCGTACTTGCGCGACAGCTTGTCGATGTGCTCGCGCGCCTCGGAGCCGTTCACGACGTCGACGACATGGCCGCGCACCTCGGACCAGTCCCAGGGATCGGTGTCGGAGTGGATCAGCACGGTGATCCGAGGATCCCGGCGGATGTTCCTGGCGCGCTGCCGCTGCGGCTCGGTGTTCACCAGGAGGTACTCGCCGTCGCTGTCGACCCACGTCAGCAGCGCCTGTGGCTGGCCGTCGGGCATCAGCGTCACTACCGTGGCCAGGTTCTTGCCCTGGGCCAGGCGCACGGTGTCCTCGTCGAGCGCCATCTGCTCGCCTCGCCTTCCGCCTTCAGTGGCCGTATACCGGCACGATCGAGGCCCGGGCGATGGTGTGGAACCGGAGGTTGAATCCTGCCACCGCGGGGGAGACGCCGGAGTCGACGCCGAGCTTGTCGGTGTCGAGCGCGTAGACGGTGAACACGTAACGGTGCGGCGGGTCGCCCTGCGGCGGTGCCGCGCCGCCGAAGTCCTTGGTGCCATAGTCGTTCCGCACCGAGAACGCGCCGGCCGGAAGGCCGGCCCCGTCGATCCTGCCAGCGCCCGCCGGCAGCTCGGTGACCGACGCCGGTATGTCCAGCACCAGCCAGTGCCAGAACCCGGATCCGGTCGGGGCGTCGGGGTCGAAGGCGGTCACGGCGAAGCCTCTGGTCTCGGGCGGGAACCCGTGCCAGCGCAGGTGCGGGGAGATGTTCTGGCCTGACATCCCGAACCCGTTGTAGACCTGGGCGTCGCCCATGTGCTGGTCGTGAGCGACGTCGTCGCTTTCCACCGTGAACGACGGCACCTGCGGCAGGAAATCGTGCGGCAGCGGCGGTCGGTCGGTCATCGTCTGCTCCTCTTGCTCGTGGCAAGCCAACGCTACTCAGGAGACGGTTCCCGCGGCTCGAGCTTGTGAAGATCCGCCGCAACGCGGCAGGCGGCTACCGGCCGAGGATGGCGGGGTTCACCAGGCCCTTGGTGCAGATCTTCGCGCCGGCGGTGGAGGGAACCACGCGGGTGGTGCGCTGCGGCGTGGCGCACCGGTTCGAGCTCGGGAACCCCGCCCCGACCAGAACCGCCGAGGCGACGATCGCGAGCGCGATCGGGAAGAACAGCGCCGTGCGCAGCCGGGCCCTGGCCGGCGCGCCGAACCATCGGCCGAACTTAGCGAGCCGGTAGCCGAGCCGGGCCATGATGATGGCCGCGCGGGCCCGCACCTGCTCGACGCGAGGCATCTCCTCGTCGCGGTTCAGCCGGGTGAAGATGGAAAACAGCGCGGCCAGACGGGGATCGGAGCCCCGCAGGGCATTCTCGATCCTTTCCAGGATCCTGCGCTGGCTTGCGGGAAGGCCCACCGAGACCTCCGATCTGGCCTGTCTTTCCAGCCAAACTTAGCAGTAACCGCTTGCGGTCAGGGCGCCGGCGGGCCAGGAGCGGGGGGCGCAGCGGCTTCCGCTGGCGTCCGGGGCGGAGGCCGCCAGGTTCTCCCGATCTAACCAGCGGCCGACCTGCGGGCGCGGTACGCCGCGACGTGCACCCGGTTGCCACAGGTGCGGCTGTCGCAGTACCGGCGCGACCGGTTGCGGGACAGGTCCACGAACGCGTCCCGGCAGGACGGCGACGCGCAGCTGCGCACCCGCTGGCTCTCGCCGGCCACCACCAGCTCGGCGAGCCCCATGGCGAGATGGGCGGCGATCCGGTCGGACAGCGGGGCGGCCGGGCGGGACACGTGAATATGCGGGCCGCGGCCGTCGTGCGCCACGATCTGCGGGACCGCCCCGGTCTCCGCGAGCAGCGCGTTGAGCGTCTCGATGGCCGCCGCGTCGTCGCCTGACTCGCAGGCGGCGGCGACGGCGTCCAGCCGGGCGCGATGCCCGCGCAGCCGGGCCACGTCCCCGGGCTCGGCGGGGAGCCCGTGGAACGCGTAGCGGTCGCCGAACGCCTGCACGTCCGCCACGGCGGCAAGCCCGTCGCCGGTCGCGGCGCGGCCGGTGTTGATCAGCTCGGCGCCCGCGGTCAGGGCCTCCAGCAGGTCAGCACCAAATCCGCTTTGACTCCTGTCAGACCGCTCCCATAGGGTGGTCGCCATGTCAGCACCATATGCGAGTACGGTCATGACAGGCAACGGAACCCGCTCCGATCGCCGGCCGCTCTTGCTCGCGGGCCTCGGCGCTGGCTGCATCTCGGCGTCGGCGGTCCTGGTCAAACTCGCCGGCACGGGCACCGCGACCACCGCGTTCTACCGATGCTTCCTGGCGCTGCCCCTGCTCGTCGCGCTGGCCGTGGCGGAGCAGCGGCGGCACGGGCCGCGCCCGACGGCGGCCCGCGGCGGCGCCCTCCTGGCCGGGCTCTTCCTGGCCGTCGACCTGGTGCTGTGGAACCACGCGATCGCGGAGGTCGGGGCCGGGATCGCCACCGTGCTTGGGAACCTGCAGGTGCTGTTCGTCGCCCTGACCGCCTGGCTACTGCTGCGCGAGCGCCCCGAACGCAGGTTCCTGATCGCGCTGCCGGTCGTGATGGCGGGCGTGGCGATGTTGTCCGGCCTTGCCGGGGGCGCCACCGGCGGCAGCCACCCGCTCGCCGGGATCGGCTACGGCCTCGGTACGTCGCTGGCCTACACAGCCTTCCTGCTGATCATGCGCCGGACGTCGGCGGGCGCGCCGCACGTCGCCCGCCCGCTCGCCGAGGCGACCGTCGGCGCCGCGGTCGGCTCCCTGGTGCTGGGCTCGGCCTTCGGCGGCCTGCAGCTGCACATCCCGTGGCATTCCTTCGGGTGGCTGCTGCTGCTGTCGCTGACCAGCCAGACGATCGGCTGGCTGCTGATCACCTCGTCCCTGCCGCGGCTCCCCGCGGCCATCTCCTCGCTGACGCTGCTGCTCCAGCCCGCCGCCGCGATGCTCCTGGCCGCGGGCGTGCTGGGTGAGCGGCCCGGCCTCATCCAGGTCGCGGGAGCCGTCATGGTCTGCTGCGGCATCCTGTGGGTCAGCCTCGCCACCCCGGCCCGGGCCGACGACCCGCCCGTCCCCGCGGACATCCCTGCGTCGGACGACCGGACCGCCGTCACCCCCAGCCCTCTGGCCTCGGCCTCCTAGCGAGCTGGAGGGGCAGAGCGCCCCGCAGGCGAGCCCGGGAGACACAGCGGGTCCCGGCGCCTTCCGTTACTGGTGGTAGTCCTGAAGGAACCGGGCCAGCCGGCCTATGGCGTCATCGAGCACGTTCACAGGGGCCAGGAACACCAGGCGCAGGTGGTCGGTGGTGGGCAGGTTGAACCCGGAGCCGTGGGAGAGCAGCAGGTGCTGCTGCTCCAGCAGGTCGATGACCATGCGCTCGTCGTCGGAGATCTTGTGGATGTCCGGGTCCAGGCGGGGGAACAGGTAGAGCGCGCCCGCGGGCTTGACGCAGTCCACTCCCGGGATCTCGTTCATGGCCTGCCACGCCCGGTCGCGCTGGTCGCGGAGCCGCCCGCCCGGGCGCAGCAGGTCCGCGACGCTGTGCTGGCCGCCCAGCGCGGGCGCGATCGCGTGCTGCGCCGGGACGTTCGGGCACAGGCGCATGTTCGCCAGCAGCTCCAGGCCCTCGAGGTACTCGGCGGCATCGCGGCGCGGTCCGGAGACGACCAGCCAGCCGGACCGGAACCCGGCCAGCCGGTAGGTCTTCGACAGCCCGCCGAGGGTCAGCACCAGCAGGTCGGGAGCCAGCGCGGCCGCGCACTCGTGCACCGCGTCGTCATACAGGATCTGGTCGTAGATCTCGTCGGTGAGCACCAGCAGCCCGTGCCTCCGGGCCAGGTCCAGCAGCCCGAGCAGGGTCTGTCTTGAGTACACGGCGCCGGTCGGGTTGTTCGGGTTGATGATCACCAGTGCGCGGGTCCGCGGGGTGATCTGCTCGGCGACGTGGCCGAGGTCGGGGGCCCACCCGGCTTGCTCGTCGCAACGGTAGTGCACGGCCCGGCCGCCGCAGAGCCCGACCGCCCCGGTCCACAGCGGGTAGTCGGGGCTGGGGATCAGCACCTCGTCGTCGGCGTCCACCAGTCCCTGCAGGGCCATCACGATCAGCTCGGACACGCCGTTGCCCAGGAAGACGTCGTCCGGGCCGACTCCGGCGACGCCCTTGCGCTGGAACGACGCCGCCACGGCCTCCCGGGCCGGGTAGATGCCCCGTGCGTCGCTGTAGCCCTGGGCCTCGTCGATGCTGCGCACGACGCCGTGCACCACGGCTTCGGGGGCGGTGAGCCCGAACGGCGCGGGATTGCCCAGGTTGAGCTTGAGTATCTGATGCCCATCGGCCTCGAGCTCCCGCGCCCGGCGCAGTACCGGCCCCCGGATGTCGTAGCGCACGTCTCGAAGCCTGCTGGCCTGCGACACCATCGCCCCGCACTCTCCCTCCGTCGCAGGGCGGCCGTGCCGCGTTGCCAGCTGCCCGCAAACCTGACTGCCGAAAGGATAGCCAACCAGGTCCCCGCGGCGCGCCGCGCGGGAGGCTATCGTTTCGATCCTGGCAGCAAAGGGAGGCCGCGATGACCGAGTCAGCCACCGCCACAGCCAGTGCCGCCGGCACCGCCTACCGATCAGCGCTCGAGATCATCGCCGCCTCCGAGCCCGACGTGGCCGACGCCATCGCTGGCGAGCTCGCGTCACAACGTCGCCAGCTGAAGCTCATCGCGTCGGAGAACTACGCCTCGCCCGCCGTGCTGCTGGCCATGGGCAACTGGCTGTCGGACAAGTACGCCGAGGGCACTCCCGGCCACCGCCTCTACGCGGGGTGCGAGATGGTCGACCGCGTCGAGACGCTGGCCGCCGGCCATGCGACGGCGCTGTTCGGCGCGGACCACGCGTACGTGCAGCCGCACTCGGGCATCGACGCCAACCTGGTCGCGTTCTGGGCCATCCTCGCCCGCCGGGTCGAGCTCCCGCGCCTGGAGGAGGCCGGGGTCAGGCACGTGAACGACCTGGAC
>Ga0070699_100004482_pt1 | contig 12354 bp, 12 predicted proteins | sample KBSK1503metaG_FD_65473 | JGI IMG/M metagenome (GOLD analysis project Ga0070699, IMG submission 65473) | Corn, switchgrass and miscanthus rhizosphere microbial communities from Kellogg Biological Station, Michigan, USA - KBS K1-50-3 metaG | ecosystem: Host-associated > Plants > Roots >...
GAAGAGAACCAGCACGGTCGAGAACGGGCCTATAGCCTGTAGCAATACTCCAGTCACGACTAGCCCGATGGGTTCGCCGCCGACGGCAATCAGGCGGAAGACGCTGTTGACACGACCTTGCAGGTGATCGGGGATCAGCGCGAGACGGTAGCCGAACTGCACCGAGGTGTAGATCGGCACGATGATAAAGCTAAGGGACGTCACCACACCTAGTATAAAGGGGTTTGGTGCGATAGCGAAGAGCAACCACGTCAATGCCCAGACCCACGTTGAGCCGATCATGAGCTGGGGGAAGCTAAAGCGCTTTTCGAGCGGAGTTACCAGTAAAGAGCCCAGGATGCTGCCTATGCCCCCGCAGGCGAAGATCAGGCCAATTGCGAAGGAGGATGCGTGTTGACCCTGTGCCAGTACAATCAAGATGAGCGCGTAGCCTATGACTGGCATGGTGATGCCGCCGGTGAGCAGGGCTATGAAACGTATGAGAGGTTGGTGCCAGAGCCAGGAAAGACCTTCTCTAATATCTGCCCACAAGCGGATTGGTGCCGGGTTGCGCTCTTCCTGAAACTTTGTCTTGATGAAGAAGAGCGAAAGAACCGAGGCTGCATACGAGATTGCATCCGTTAAAAATGGGATGGCGCGTCCAATGCTGTAGAGAGCACCACCCAGCGATGGGCCGAGCAAGCCTGAGGTTGAGTCAATGACCATGCTCTGTGCTACGGCGGTCGAAAGTTGCTCCTTGGAGACAACACGAGGCAGGCAGGCCGTCTCCGCCAGGTTAAAGAATGTGAAGAGCGTGCCCTCAACAAGCGAGACGATGTAGAGCTGCACGATGGTCAGGTGACCGAAGATCAGCGCGAGCGGAATACTACCCAGTGCGAGTGCACGCCCGCTATCGCAGAGGATCATGACGCGCTTGCGGTCCCAGCGATCAATCAATGCCCCGGCAGGCAGGACGAAGAGAGCATAGGGAATTCCGCGCAGGGCGGCTATCAAGCCTGCCTGCGCGGGGGAATGCGTTATCGCGAGTATGAGTAGTGGGAAAGCCAGCAGCGAGACGCGTGATCCGACGGAGGAAACCAGTTGGCCGCTCCACAGGAGCATAAAATCACGGTTGCGCCATAATGGAGTCGGACCTTTGGGTTCTGTAGCCTCTTTCCTAGCAAGTATTTTGTCTGGTACCTGTGACATTGCATTTGCTCCCTTTGAGTATCTTTATAGACGTTTATGGATTGGCATAAAGAGCTGATAGGTATGGCTGATAGGCATGCTCTCGTGGTTGAATGAGACGGTCAGGGTAGCAAAAGCAACGGCGTTGTCGATCAGCAACGTAGAGACGTGCCCGGCGACACACGCCTGGGGTATAAAGCAAGGGAGGAAAGCGACTACAGAGATGCGAAGTGCACTACTTACCCTGGTTTCTGCCATGAGTAAGCAGATAGTGTATGAGGTAGCGCCATTTCCTGCCGCGTAAGCCCGGCGTGATCGCCTACGCGGCCAGGTGGCTCATTAGAATATTCATAATGGTGACAGCCCACTCGGTCAGTTGATTGTAGCCGGAGTGGTGTGGTGATTGTATTCTCATGGATAAGATAGTAGCATTACCTCTTGCGCAGTGTCAAGGCAAGCGGTCATACCAGTTGCCCGCGCAGAACAGTAACCGCTTGACCGCTAATATATACGCGATCGCCACTCAGGCGAACATGCACTACTCCACCGCGGGCTGAGGCCTGGTAGCCGACCAGTTCGTTTTTGCCCAGGCGTTTGGTCCAGAAAGGACTCAGGCAGCAGTGGGCCGAGCCGGTGACGGGGTCTTCGTCAACGCCTACCTGGGGTGCAAAGAAGCGCGAGACAAAGTCGAAGTCTTTTGAACTGGCAAGGCTGGTGACAATAACACCTCGCGCTGGTGTCTTTGCCAACAATGTGAAATCCGGCTGCGCGTTGCGCACAATTTCTTCGGAATCGACCTCTACCAGGTAATCATAGTGGCTCTTGCCGATATACTTAGCGGGAACACCCAGAGCTTCTAACAGTCCGGGAGGGGCGCTTGCCGGTTCTTCCGGCTTGGCCGGGAAATTCATCTCGATCCAATCTCCTCTGCGATCAGCCGTTAAAAGCCCGCTGCGGGTGTGAAAGCGTGCCTGTTCACCCGGTACAAGGTGGCCTGCTTCCCATAAAATATGCGCGCTGGCGAGGGTGGCGTGACCACACAGGTCAACTTCGACTGCCGGGGTGAACCAGCGAAGATTATAGCCGTCTTCCTGCCTGTGCAGAAAAGCGGTTTCGGAGAGGTTCATTTCTCGCGCTACATTTTGCATCCAGCCTATGTCTTGTGGCTCGGGTAGAACGCAAACCCCGGCAGGGTTGCCTGAAAACGGTTTGTTAGTGAACGCGTCCACTTGAAAGATTGAGAGTCCCATAGGTTACATTCCTTTATCGCAATATATACGACTCATCCTTTTCTTGAATAAAGTTTAAGGTGAAGATGAATACCTGTAAAGAGCCAATAGTGCAAATGGGACCATGCAGTCAGTCACTCAATTTACTTGTTTGATCCTGACGGGCACCGGATTGAGTTGACCGCTTACGAGTTGTAGATGGCTCGGATCTATATTTCAAATAAGCGTTGCTGTTCTATCTCGCCACTGCTGTCTTTCTGTGCACTGCCAGGATTGTGCTTTCTGGATTCGGGTACCGGGATGATTTGGGATATTTCCTGTTCATACTCAGCTGGAGTGTAATCTTTAGGGGGAAACAGAAACTCGCTCATTGGGTCATGCGCTTTATAGCGTTCCAACGCCAGGTCACGATGCTGGACTGCGTAGCAATAGACGCAGCCATGCGGGCAGGTATCGTATTCCCCGATGTCTTTTGATGCGAAACAGCCGCATTCTTTGCGGTTACCACGTAGCTCGACTCCATCTGCGATTGTAGTGCCGGAAATCCGTTCGAGGCGTTGTGCATCGACGCAGCGTGCCTCTTCGCTAATCCCTAAAATGACGAAGGCTTTCTGCGAGCAAATCTTCAAACGCATGCCATACGACCTGGCGATTTCAGCCAGGCCGACGACCAGGTCTCGCACAGGGCTAATAGCCGTTGCTTCGTGTTCATGCCAATCAAAGCCGAACTCGCGGGCTGCCCAATCCATGTTACGCCTGGTTTTTTTGTAAATCTGAGCAAACGAGACAACTACCTCATCTGTTGTGCCTGCAAGCGACTTTGCCAGTATTTCAAAGTTGTTACGATGCCAGTTATAGGGAGTCAAGGAGGAGATGACAATCGGATCATAGCGCCAGACAGCTACATGTGGACCATATGTGCCAGCCAGTTCCTTCATATACTCGACAGTATGCGCATAGTGGATGACGCGGAATTCCAATTCGCGTGGGTAGCCGGTGATGGTATGCTGAACAATAAATGGGTAACCCATCTCCCGCACTGCTGGCAGATGCTTGAGAAATGGCCCGGTGTTCTTTGTCCAGAATACAAAGCCGTCTACATTCTCGGGGGTTAGATCAACGCTGTAGATCTGCTGACTATATGGGTTAACCATCTTACAATAGCCAGTATGCAAGCGATTCATGAACCATTCGCCATAGAAGGTAGGGATATCTGTTTTGTAGCTAGCAGAAATTATCATTGCAAGTGTTCTTCTAGTTCGTGCTTTCCAGTTACTTCGTATGCAGGAATGAGTATAGCAGAGAGACGACGAGATAGGAAGATGCTACGAGTGACCAATCCAGGAGGGGAAAAAAGGAAAAACACTCGTGAAAAAGCACAGAATCTGGTAGAGTATAGATCTAGGTATGTGCAATAATCTGAAGCATCATGAACAACACCCTTTTTTATGCACGAGCTGACACAGCGATACAACAGACACAAGTGATACAAATGATACAAATGATACAAATCTCATTGGAAATGCACTGGTGAGATACAGAGAGGATGTGGCACTTATGAAACGTATTTGTGTATTTGCTGGTTCAAACCCTGGAGTGCGCCCGGAGTATCAGGAGGCGGCACGCGCGCTTGGTCGGGAGATAGTAGCACGCGGGTTGGGGGTGGTTTATGGAGGGGCTAGTATAGGGCTAATGGGAGTGCTTGCAGATACGGTACTGGCTGGAGGAGGCGAGGTTATCGGTGTTATACCGCGTGGGTTGTTTCGCTGGGAGGTAGCGCACGGGGGGCTAACTGAGCTGCATGAAGTGGCCAGTATGCATGAGCGCAAGGCGTTGATGGCTGATCTCGCGGACGGATTCATCGCGCTGCCAGGGGGTTTTGGCACGTTTGACGAACTCTTCGAAATCGTTACCTGGGCTCAGCTTGGATTGCATAGCAAACCGGTAGGTGTGCTCGATGTTGCCGATTACTTCGCGCCCTTGCATGCCCTCGTCGTTCATGCCTCCGCAGAGGGTTTCATCCCACCGGCCCACCTGGCTATCCTGATGCAAGAGCAATCTCCTGCTCGTTTGCTAGATCGCTTTGCCGTCTATAGACCACCTGAGAGTGTTTCCAAGTGGACAGAGCTTCCACCGGAACGCTAGGTTGCACTTGGAAATCTGGTCTATTTCTCGTAACCAAATACCTCTAATGACCGTTAAACTAAGATATAGTAATTTTTAGTACTCATGTTACTGATCTTTTCTATTGAGAAAGGAGTGAATAATGTCTAGGCGAGTCATGCCGCCTGCCGCAGCCCAGACGTTACGAAGCGCTACCATTCTAATCGTTGAGGATGATACAGACCTTGGAGAGTTCCTCCAGCAGGCTATCGATGAGGAAACCCCTTATACTACTGCTGTCGTAGCAGACGGGCCTCATGCCCTGGAGAAGGCCCAACAAGTTCATCCCTGCCTACTGCTGCTCGATTATCGATTGCCAGGAATGACCGGGTTGGAGATCTATGATCGTCTTCAGGATATGGAGGGAACACGCGGTGTGCCAGCGATTATGATGCGCGCAATACCCCCAACCGAAGAACTCCAGCGACGGGGGATTTATCAACTGCGTCAGCCGAAGGATACCGGGAATGTAATACGTATGATTACTCATGCGCTGGCAAGCTTTGAGGAGCAGCGTTTGAGTGAGAGTCAACAGTATGTTTGAAATGAGAGAGAATAGCTACCACGCGGGGAACAAGCTATCTCTTCTCGGGAGTATCTGGTACAATACTAGTGTCGAGGCAATATCGACGTTGATCTAGCAGCATGTTCAGTGTTCAAAGGAGGGTTTGTACCGTGGCGAACAAAGAACAGAAAAAAGTACAGAAAGCTCCACCGAAGTCGAACAAGCAGAAAAAGGAGATGCAGAAGGAGAAAAAGGCTGCTAAGTCGGCCGGGGGCATTTCTTTGAAGAAGGAATAAAGCGATAGTATATTCAGTAAGAGGTGTGAATCATACTGGCGGGGTGACATCCCCGCCAGTATGATTCACAGGCTTGACACTCTTGATACAATGCGGATAACTAGCCATCCAATATTACATGCTGCCAGGCGGGCAATAGAGCTATAGATGTCAGCGCTTGAAAGAAAAAGACATGCAGAAATGGGGGTCGTGTGCAATCGAAATCTCACAAAGATGCAAACAAACGCGAGCCGACCTCGACGTCAGGGATGGCTCAAGCTAGACCGGAAAGATACACAAAGCAGGAAGACCAGTGGGCTGTACTCCAGCATGAGGTAGAGCAAGAGGATGTGCACCGGCGAGCAGAGAGGCCAGGTGGGGATCAGCGAGACACAGAAGACGATGCTAATACTCTCCAAGAATCCATTCAGCCAATTGAGCAAGCACCGAATCACGTAGATATTGTGGTTGTAGGGGTAGGTGGTGGTGGTATGAACGCTATTGATCGCATGATTAACACGCGTGTGCGAGGAGTGCGCTATGTAGTATTGAACACCGATGCGCAGGTCCTTTCTTTATCAAAGGCGTCTGAATGTATCTGCCTGGGACAGCATTATACAAAAGGTCTCGGGGCAGGTGGCAACGCCACAGTAGGTGCACGAGCAGCAACTGAAAGCACAGAAGAGATTCGAGCCGCCTTAGAGGGTGCCGACCTGGTATTCATTGCTGCCGGTATGGGTGGGGGAACGGGAACGGGGGGCGCTCCGGTTGTTGGCTCAATTGCTAAAAAGATGGGGGCACTTACCATCGGTATTATCACACTGCCGTTTGCATTTGAGGGATCACGACGCAGGCACATCGCCGAGGAGGGCCTGGCGGCATTAAGCGCTGAAATTGATGCGCTGATTACGGTGCCGAATGATCGACTGCTCTCTGTTAGTGGGCGGGACCGCGGCCTCACCGACGCTTTTAAACTGGCAGATGATGTCCTGCGCCAGGGCGTACAGGGTATTGCCGAGGTAATCAATGTACCGGGGCTGGTCAATGTAGACTTTGCTGATGTACGCAGTGTGCTACGTGAGGCCGGTACGGCATTGATGAGCATCGGACAAGGGAAAGGAACCAATCGGGCTCAGCGTGCGGCTGAGGAAGCTATTGCGGGCGGTTTTCTGAATGTAACTATTCGCGGTGCCCAGCGAGTGCTCTTCAATATTAGTGGTGGTGAGGACATGACCCTTTTTGAGGTCAACGAAGTAGCAGAATACATTGGAAATGCGGTTGCTGATACAGCAGATATCACATTTGGAGCAGTCATCGACCCCACACTTGATGATGTAATTCGTGTAACCCTGATTGCCGCAGGGATGCAGGATTCACCAGGCAGGCGCATACCTGCGATCCGCCTGGAGCAGTCACGCGCTCCACATGGTACGCCGGGGCATGCTGGGTCGTCAAGTACACCGGGTTCAGCAGCGCGAAATATCGGTGGTCCTGAGCAACTGCCGGTGGTAGAACCTCAGCGTCCATCTCGCCCTTTGGGGACTCCAGCGCGTCCGCAACGCAGTCTCGACGACCTGCGTGGACTGCGCAGCATGGGCCGCCGTCACGAGACACCAAGAGCAGTTCGGAGGACAGATGAGGAAGGTGAATTAGAGGTCGATGATGTGGACGTACCGCCGTTTTTGAAGAAGTATGACTGAGAACGGTTCTGAAAGAATCCCTATGGACCTGATGAGTAAGGCCTCTACGGTAGGAAAGGTGGGCTGACGCTCGAGCGTGTTCACGCCTACCCCACCTCCCCACCGTTGGGCGCGGTCAATCGATCTCTACAAATTTTTGTCAGCAGCGACGGCTCGTCCGTGTTCACCACCTTTTTTACCGATCCTCGAATAGAACTCAGAGCCTTGCTGACGCTTGGTAGACTCGCCACCTTTTTTACCAATTTCAGCGTAAAATTGGGGTCCACGTTTCTCCTTGACCGTTTCTCCCCCCTTTTTGCCAATTTTGGAGTAGAATTCAGGCCCATACTTCTCACGTACAGCCTGACCACCACGCTTAGCCTTTTGTGATCCTGGTTCTGGTCCACGCTTGTTGTTTGCCATAGTGAGTCCCGCCCTTCTGAAGCTCATACTTCCACGTTTGCCCGACATACAATGCGGTGAGATATTCTGCTACAGAACATCTCGCTGTTTCCCTACGGGGACTGATGTTTGCGCGCGCGCGCCACACGATTGGCAATCATTGCAGCCGTGATACCAGCGCCAACACCGTTATCGATGTTGACTACAGAAAGACCTGGCGCGCACGTTTGCAACATCGAAAGCAATGCGGCGACGCCTTTGCCGCCTAATCCATAGCCAATCGATGTTGGCAAACCAATTACAGGAACAGGAACCAACCCTGCCACTACCGATGGTAATGCACCGTCCATGCCCGCAGCTACAATGATTGCATCTACTTCTATGGCGAGAAGATCCCGCAATGGTTCCAACAAGCGATGCAATCCTGCCACTCCCACATCATAGATGCACGTTACATCACATCCCATTTCTTCTGCGATGAATGCAGCTTCCTCCGCCACTGGAATATCGGATGTGCCAGCGCTGATTACACCAACAAGCCCTCCGGTGCTACGACGTACATAGTCAGGCCTGTAGATAACTACTGCGTGAGCAGCTTCGCGGGTGCGAATGGTATATGTTTGAAACGACTCCCGCAGCGCCTCTACGGCTTCTGGTTGAACGCGACTGATAATCGCTCGTCCTGTTTCCTCCAGGAGATTCCGGGTCATCGCAATGATCTGCCCTGGATCTTTTGTTTCACCAAAGATGATCTCTGGTACCCCTTTGCGCTGTTCGCGTTGAGGATCAGGGCGAATCTCGACTGCCGGTGAGACGTGATTACTCTCTGAATTCTGCAATTTCTGCTGAAAACCATTCACAGGAGGGAGTTGACCATCCTGCTCAAGACCCGGTTGACTATTCCTATTTGCATGCCTGAATGCTTCCTGACCAAGCATGAAAGTGAGTTCTTCCAACTGCTCGTCAGCTTCATGGCTCACAGAAATATACATCCTTACTAGAGGTTAACACAAAAATCTCATTTGGGAGTTCTTCAACCAGTCACAGTTTAACATAGTTCTATCAAATGAGCAAGGCAGCTTCGGCAACATTTCCATTTGAGTTGATACGGGCGGCGTCTTGCCCACCTATGATACAATTGGCAGATAGTTCTACGTAATGGTCGGTTTGTTAAGATAGAGGGCTTTTCGAAAGATATCGAGGATAATCAGGAGAGTCCTTGCGTTAGGTAAGCTCTAAGGGCACTTAGATAAAGATTGATCATGAACAATACCCGTTCTTTTGCGTTGAGTTCAGGCGTTTTATGTCTGGTGTTGCTACTTATGCTAGCGGCGTGTGGTCCGGCGGTTAGCCAAGTTGCACCGCAGGCAACCGTCACCGTCAGTAGTACATTTCAATCACAAGTTTCGCCGGTACCAACTGTGCCTACTTATCGTTGTGGAGCATGGGCGTCGAACAACGCTCCAGGCACTTTCTCGACCATTACGATTTATGCAAGGCTGACCAAGAACGTCGCAGGGGTTGGTGGCGCAACAGCCACGGCTATAGTGCATTTCCAGAATGGAGACCAGACACTTGATCGACGCCCTGTGAGTGACAAGGGAGGCTACGTCTCGTTCACATTACCCTTGCAGGGTCGTCAACCGGATAAAATTCCAGCTACGGTTGATGTGATTTTCACGAACTTCCCAGGGGGTACTGTGCGCTGCTCGCCAGCTTTTTTCACGCCGATGTGAGTTTCTGGCAGCCTGGACAAAAATGAGTACTCCGTTGAGCAACGACGATGCGTTCAACAAGGGTGCCGCAGCGCACGCAGGGCTTTCCTTGCTGGTGATAAACACGGACGTGATCGTAGTTATCACCGGCTTCTCCCCACAGGTCGCGATATTCGCTGAAGGATGTGCCGCCATGCTCTATACCAAGCGTCAATACTGAGACTATGCCCTCATGTAATTGCTGTATCTCTGAGAGGGTAAGAGAGTTGGCTGGACGTAGAGGATGGATGGATGCATAGAAAAGCGCTTCATCCGCGTAAATGTTGCCAAGACCAGCAAGTACTTGCTGGTTCAGCAAGACCTGTTTGATTGCGCTCTTGCGTCCAGAAATGCCCTGGATCAGTGTTTCGACTGTAAATTCCTTGCTTAAAGGCTCGGGACCCAATCCTTCTAACGCCTCTTGCTCACACTCACGCGGCCAGAGTTCGATGCGTCCAAATTTGCGGGGATCGGTAAAGAGCAAGCGCCCTGCGCCTGCGAGATTAAAGCAGACGCGGCAATAGAGCAGATCACCTGCTTTAAAGGATGGGCTTTCATCGATTGTGGTTGCAATTGCTATAGTCTTCTCATCGATTGCATTTTTCCTGAAAGATGGACCTTTTACATTCCAGGCGACAGGGTCGGTTGTTTTTAAATTTGTGTCAATTTCCCAGCCACGAGGAAGGAGGAGCAAGTTACCAGTCATGCGCCGGTGAATGGTAAGGATGAGATCACCACTCAGATCTATTACAAGTAATTTCCCCCTGCGCCGTACACCGCGTATAGATCGATCTGCAATTTCTGCAAGGAAATCGGCGGGATCAGGATGCCCAATCGTGCGGTCCCAGAAGACAAGAGCATCACGAATCGTTGCGCCTACGATGGCGCTGCGCAGCTGGCGTGCAGTGTATTCTACTTCTGGCAATTCGGGCATATCTTCTCTCTCTACATTCGCTCAACCCTGTTCCAAAGCGGGAACAGGGCCTATCCAAAAACAACACAGCTGAGCATGACAGCAACTTTGACAGCAAAACCAATCGGGGCTCACGAGAACTCTTCCCGATTGCCCTCGCCCCGCTCAATGCTTCCATCGTCCTTTTGCAGACGACCTCCAAGCAGCTCGTTCAATTTCGCCATCGCCTCTTTCTGCATCGTAGGCATGACGTGCGAATAGATATCCATCGTCAAGCTAATGTTTTCGTGTCCCAGCAGTTCCTGCACTATTTTCGGGTGCGTCCCGATCTCAAGTAAGAGGGTCGCCACGCTGTGACGCAAGTCGTGAAAGCGGATATCCGGCAACCCTGCCTTTCTCAACAGCGCCTTGAACTCTGTACGCAGGTTCGCTGCCGCAAACGGGGTACCATGAGAGGTACAAAAGATGTAATCGTTCTCCTGCCACTTTACCGCTCCCTGGCGCAAACGCTCTTGCCGTTCCTGGTGCTTTTTCAGGGTCTGCAGTGCAAAAGGAGGGAGCAGGATGCTCCTGTATCCCCTGGTCGATTTGGGCTTCGATTCTATTGTACCACCTTTCAGTTCGACCAGCGAACGCTGGACAGAAATTACTCCCTCGGCGAGATTGACATCGCTCCATTTTAGACCGACGATCTCACCGCGCCGCATCCCGGTTACGAGAGCCAGGACAAACAACGCCTCCAACCGGTGCCCCTGCACCGTCTCAATCAATCGCAGCGCCTGCTCCACGGTAAGCGCATGAGTCTCTCGCTTTTCTATTCTGGGAAGCGAAACATTATCGCAGACATTCCTGGGAAGGAGATCAACCCGCACTGCATAATCAAAGGCCTTGTGCAGCATTGCATGAAGCAGCCGCACAGACTGCGGTGAAAGACCTTTCTGCAACGTCTGTGAGTAGAATGTCTGAATGTGCTGTACCGTCAGCTTTGCTAATTGGATACCACCCAGGGCGGGAAGTACATGCCTGCGTAGCTGCATCTCATAACGGACATAGGTACGGGCGCGAACCGCAGGTTTATGCACGTCTTCTAGCCAATGCGTCAGAAACTGCTGCACCGTTTGACGGGGTGCTGTCATAAACTTTCCCTGCTGCTGGTCATACAGTGCTGTCTTGAGTTGTGCTTGCACCTCTTTTCTGGTCTTGCCATAAAACGTTTTCCGCTTCCCGCCTTCCAGCGAGATGCTGGCTGCCCATCTTCCGTCACTACGTTGGTAGATGGAACCTTCACCATGTCCGCGTCGTGCCATAAAGCCTTCCCTTTCTGTTCTTAGATGTTGGCAAACCTGCTACGAGCATTGTGTAGTCATATTCTTTCTTATAGTCTTGGAAGAAGCAAACTATGAACATATGTCCTGGTCCTGCGGGGAATAATTTCTCATTCCCATGCCGACACCAGACGCTGCACTTCACCCGACAGATCTGGAACCTCAAGCCCCAGAGCTTTGCAAAAGGCGATGGCATGCTCTGTTGCGCTAAGCACCGCGAGGGATCCCTGGGAGGTCACGAAGGAAGACCAGGCGTCAATGCCTTGCTCAAGGGCGACAATTCCTCTTGTATATTTCGAGAGGGGCCTGTAATCCAGTGCCTCGCCAATCTTCATGAGCCGGTAGCAATCCCAGCAATCCATATGATCGCACCAGGCTTGACCGGATGGATCAAAGCGGATCCAGCGCGCATATGGGTGATGGGGACAACGCTTCTTGCCTGGGGCAAGAGGACCTGCCCGTGCTTTTCCGGAAGACGCATCGTTGGGATGAAGAGCAATGTCGCCTTGCACACCTTCACTCTGAGAGAAATGTGCTTCCGGCGCTGAGGAGGGCTGCAAAGAAGCATCTGCTTGTGGAGGAGCTTTATCCGGATGGGATATGTTTGATGGAATACTAACATCAGCGTAATCAGTGCAATCAACGTAATCAATGCAAGTTGGAGAAGACTGCTCAACGTGATCGCTAGCTTGAGTTGTTGCAGACATCGATTGATTACCCACGAGATGCGCAACGAGTTCTTCTAGCAAGCAATCAGACAAGGAAGATTGGGTAAGTGGGTGCTGAATTGACCTAACTCTGGCATACTACACGGACATTTGCTGCTGTAGGAGGTGCTCATGTCCGTCGTTGCCACTGCTTCCATTGAGATCCAAACCTGCCCCCAAGACGTTCCCTCGCTTCCCGCCTGGTTTGCGGAAGTCACCTTAGTGGCCCGGCACC
>Ga0070699_100004483_pt1 | contig 12354 bp, 16 predicted proteins | sample KBSK1503metaG_FD_65473 | JGI IMG/M metagenome (GOLD analysis project Ga0070699, IMG submission 65473) | Corn, switchgrass and miscanthus rhizosphere microbial communities from Kellogg Biological Station, Michigan, USA - KBS K1-50-3 metaG | ecosystem: Host-associated > Plants > Roots >...
TCCGCGGTTCTTCGCCGTCCACATCGGTGGTGCCCCTCTCGAATCAGGTCACCACTTTGAATCACAAACGATTCAAAGGATTCAAAATGTTTTCGGACGGACACTAAGAACCCATCCTGGCATAACTCAGCACGACGCCCTTGAATGCCAAGGCTTTGTGGGCCCAATCGACCGGCCGGCGGCCGCACGGCCGCGGCTAAAAAAGGGAAACACTAGTGACGCAATGTAGAACAAAAAGTTTGAACCGCCACGCATCTAATGCTATGGCTGCATCGTCATTTCGATAGAGGCGGTGGCCCTATGAAATGGACGGCGTTTTCGACAACTTCATTCCTAACGACCTTACTTTGCTGCGCGCCTGCTCGAGCAGACATTACGGTATATATGACCGCCTGGAGTTCACTTCCTCAGGCGCAAATCACTCAGGGGCGAGCAGAGAATTGCGCGGCCAATCAAACCGTATTTGGTCCCGGACCCATGTCTCGTGACTTTCGTCACACCTATCCCGGAACAGGTAGCCGGGGAGACGACATCTGTTGGAGACGGACCGCCGACCCTCTGTTCCCCAACTCCGGCTGGACGGACTGGAACCGTTGCTCTTCGGATGGTGACTGCGAGATACGATGAGACACTGTCCATTTATTTTGTCGGGGGCCAAGCAGGGTCTGTGCGGTTTTGATTCTTGAACGACCTGTGAAAAACCTACAAGGGAGAGCGCCATGCTCAGCAAGTTGACATTCTCGGCGGTTGTCATCGTAGTTGTGGGTGTCCTGCCCGCTAGTGCCCAGACCTACACGGTTTGCGAGACTGACGATCCCGGCGGCTGTAAGCCGCATCAGGTCGCAACTGGATGCGGCAGCATCGACAGTTGGGCGCAGAGTGCCTGCAAGGTTCGTGGTTCCGATCAGCCAGCCAAATACACGTTGGTCAAAATCGGAGATAGTCCCGGTGGTCAATGTGGTCATGCTCTTTTTCAAGTGACTTGCAAATAAAACTCACATTTAACGCCTCAACGAAAGCAGGCCCTGTTCGAGCGCACAAGGAGGAATGATCATGTTGATGATCCACCCCCTCGGAAGTGGTCCGACTTGAGGTAGGACTGCAAATGGAAGCGCTAATAGTTCACCCTGTCGTAATTGTTCTGCGGGCTATCCTAATTTCGCAAAACGAACATTAGGATGGTTGCACAACCCCAGAAGGAGATAAAGAATGAAAACCGCACTAATTTCTTTAGCCTTCGCTTTCCTGCTTCTGTGTTCGGCTGGAGCTGGTGATCTCAAAAACCTGCGTTTGAGTTTCCTAACAGAAAGTAGCCGACAATACACGCCTATCAAACCGCAATTTCGGCGTGTTGCCTGCGGTGGCCAATACGCGAAATGCAACAGCGACGCAGATTGCTGCGTCGGATGGGTTTGTTTAAGCAAGCAGTGTCAATAAGTGGAGGCCGCCAACACTTGGCGGCCTCATTTCATTCAAACAATGACCTTTTGCTCTGGCGGCGATATGCCAAACATTTTTGTTCAGCCGCTGCAACGTCGTTGATTGTAAGACCGTCGAACCATCTTCGATTCCCCGGCGACTAATCGACTTCGCCCCGTCGCGGCGGTAACCGCAACCCCGCACAACTCTACGTAAACCCATAAATATCAAGACATTTTGGCATGTCTGTAGTATGATTCGCGTCAGCGAACTTAACTTGGACGCAAGATGGCCCTTCGAAAACGCCTAGATACCGCCCCGACGACGAAGCGCCCGCGCAACACACTTGGGCCGCGACCGCCCGCGCAGCGGTCAGCGGTTACGAACGGCAAAAAGCTTTTCGTGCTCGGCGACGGCAACTCGGCGTGGAGCCGACGCTACCGCGATCTGGTCGCAGGCCACATCTCCGACATGGGCGGTCCTTCCGGCCTGTCCGAGGCTCAGATCAGCTTGATCAAAAGAGCAGCCGCGATTGAGTGCGAGTTGGAACAACAGGAAGGCAAGCTGTCGCTCGGCCAAGAGATCAACCTGGATGTATTCACGCGGAGTGCCTCGCATCTTAGACGCATCTTGGAAAGCCTTGGCTTGGAGCGCAAAGCCAAAGTCATCAACCAGATCGACCACGACCACGATGCCGAATTCAGACAAGAAATCCTCGCAGTGTTAGAGGCACGCCCGTGAGCCTGATCGACCGCATCAAGCAGAGGATGTTTGAGCTCATGATCGTATCGGACATGTCGCGTGCCGAAGCGATCAAGAAGGCTGCGACAGAGTTCGGACGCGTCGAGGCCATCAAAGACAACAGCGGCGCAGTCCCTATTAAGCCACAAGTCGCGGACGGCGACGGCGCCAACAATGCACGCGAGCAGTTGTTCTCTCGGATCATGTCAATGCGCGAGCGGATGTTCGGCGCAAAAGGGGCCGAGCCCCAGGCAGCCTCAGGTATTGAGACAGGGGCGTCCGGGCTACCTGACCCTACCCCCACCCCGAAAACGCTTCTAGGACGCCTCTAAAGGCCCGCGTTGGGGGTCTGATTCCCAGAGTTCGGTTCAAGGGCGACGACGACCCCGCCGCGCCTAAGCCCGCGCCGCGCGGCCCGTATGGTCAAAAAAATTGAAACGGGCGAAAGACATGGGACGAGGGGCAGCAGTGGATTTTTGGGCCAAATCTTAGTGCAGCGTGTCGGGCGCCCCGTGACAACGCTTAAACTTCTTGCCGGAGCCGCATGGGCAGAGGTCATTGCGGCCAGGATCAGCCGCCTTGCGCAGCTGGTGCAGTCTCTCCTGCGGAGCGCGACGGGCAAGCCAGTAGGCATGGATATTGCGAGCATCGGGGGCGATCCGGTCCACAAAGGCTTGATGGCGTGTAACGGAATCCTCGTGCGCGTCGACCAATTCCTTGAGCCGCTCCCAGCCGCTCTTGGTGCCGTAGAGGTGGATTCCCTCAAACCAGTCCGGCCGCGCGTCAATGAGCGGTTGCCAACCCGCAGGATCGAGCGCGATGCCCTTGACGTAGCCGCAGCACCACTCGTCGACGATTGGCACACTGTTTCCTTCGATCTTGTGCGAATAGAAAAGCGGCTCATAGTGCTGTGGGCCATGTGTCAGCGTGAATGCCAGGACGTTCGCGTGCCCGATCAGCAGGCTCAGAATGCGCTTCGCCTGCTTCTCGCTAGTAAACTCTGGAGATTGCTCGCCTTGCTCCTGGTCCCAGACCCACCGCAACCATTCCGAGGGCATGATGGTACTAGGCCCCGAGAGTACCGCGCAGATGAAACCGTCGAAGGTGTAGAAATCCATCGGATTGTCGAGACCGTCCTCGGCCATTAGAAATGTGTCGAGTTCCCCGATCTCCACCTCGGTCAGCGGGCCGAATTCGATTGGCCTTATTGGCAGGTCCCATTTCATAGCGAAGCCTTGTCGGCGGATTACGCCGCCTCTCGATAGTAATAGTGCAGGAGCCCTCCCAGTCGCTCGCGGCATTGCACAGACCCGGCGCGGCGGATGTCCGCGTCACGAGGGAAGAGCAGGACGTTGCCCTTTCCCTGGTGATTCCGTTCGGCATGGAAATGTTCGACATATTCTCTCAGAGCCAGCCGCAAGGAGCGCTCGCCAAAGAGGATCACCCGGGACAAGCACTCCTCCTTCACCGACCTGACCCAGCGCTCGGCATAGGCATTCAGGTTCGGGCTGCGCGCGGGCAGCACGAGCGGCTCGACCCAACCTGATGCAATGATCGCTCGGAAGGATTGCGTGTACTTGGTGTCGCGATCGTGCAGCAGATAGCGGCAGTCTCGGAGGGCGCCGCATCCCTCCATGGTCACGTTGCGGGCGATTTGCTGCATCCAACGCTCGTCCGGGTGAACGGTAATGCCGGCGATGTCCACCCGACGGCTCTCGAGATGGATGAAAAACAGCACGTAGTAGGTCACCAGCCCGCGTAGCGTCAGCACCTCCGCAGTGAAGAAATCCGTCCCCGCCAGCAGCGCCAGATGGATCCGAATGAAAGCCGCCCGCCCGTCGATGCCACGATATTCCCGCACCGCGGTCCCAACATGCACCGCGGGTGGGTACCGCCCTGTCTAATACCCCCGCCGGTAGCCAGTGGCGCCGAGCAGAGTGGCACAGGCCTGCTCGCAGAACAGCGTGCGCTACGAGGGCTCCTCACTAGGAGTAGGAAGGTAGGAAGTCTTTTTCGTCGGGGATCTTAAAGTGTCACTTCTTTTTGGAATTTTTCTTGGGGTTTGGAAGAACCCATCTCGTTCACGACCCCTCAAGTTTGGGCTCGGGACCGTTTCGCCCCTGGTCAACGCCTCAACGATTTTTCAATCTCTGGCCACATTTTGATTTTAGCCCATGGTAAGTTCTTAAGTGCAACAAGCTTCGGATGGATTCCAAATTTATGAAGTACCCTCAAAATAAGTAGGGGTGGATTGCAAGACATCATCAAAGCATCGCGTAGTGCAGTGGGAAACTCTTTTCGCAACTCAGTAATTGCAGTTACGTCGTTGGCCGGAACAAGTTTTAAGCCCCCGTTCTCAGTGCTCAAATGGTAAAGATAGTCGATCGACATGTTTGAGGGATGGCAGATAGCACAGAGTCGATGATAAAGCATGGTCGCGCCTGGCAGGACAGACTCAAGCTGCCCAACGTAGAATACATTATCTTTGGCTTTAAGAGGGTTGTCCTCGCCCTTTTTGGACCGCATCCATCGTCCGTGCAGGAAATGGTCCAGAGGCTTCTCTAGCTCTGCGAGCCGTACACGAACTGACTCATCAGCGGAAAGACATTGCGAAATGCCCCGGTGGTGAGAAGCGATGTCGGGTGCGGATATTCAGTAATCCATCGACTACATCTCCTGAGCTCTCCAACAACCCTCGACACGCGGTGGCCCAGCCGATCAAATTATGCGCCTCTTCCATTAGGCAGACTGCACTCGCCCAACGCTTAGTTCTGATGAGAGCGGTCATTGCCGCCAAATGAGCCTTGTCTATCAGTTCAAGCGAGACGATTCGGTTGAACTCCTTCCAATTGAAGTTCTCAGAGTCGCGCCACTTCGCGAAAACGTCATCACGCATGAAGTGATAGGTGTGCCTAAGAGCCACGGGCGCGATAGCGTCAATGATGCCTAAATAAAAGGCCGCGTCACCGAATAGTTTAGTCTCCAGCGATGACCGTCGGCTGCTATTTTCGCTTTGCGTTCCAGAAGTCACGATGTCCAACCCTACCCCAACCAAACTTTCACAAGCGGCTTTGCAGAGATCGTCGTGCGCGCCTCTCAAATGATCGATCTTGTCGCGCCTCAGAACCTAGCTCATGCGCCACGGCGCGTCTTGCCACATCTGCTGGTTTTTCTCGAGTTGCGCAGCCGGCCAGTCGGCCCCCGATCGTGTCCCTCCACCGCCGCCACCCCCTCAGCGCCGCCGATCCTGACCGCTTGCGACGGCGACGGCGCGCTCGGCTGCTACCGCGTTCCCGGCGACGCCGCTTAGCACGACGTGGCCGTTGCTGCTGCGGACGCGGATGCCACGGCTGCCTGTGACGGAGCGGATCTGCGCGGCGGAGAAGACCTGAGAAGTTGCGGCGGGGTCGCCCTGGGGAAGTTGGAGGAGGTGTCATTCGACGACCGCACCATCGATATCAAGAAGCGTGGCGACGCGGCTGGCGAACACCCGGAGGCTATTTTCGCACACCGGCTCATCGAAACGGACGTACAGGCCAATGCCCTCGTCAGGATTGGCGAGTGGGTTGCCGATCGCAGGATCGACCTCGACGGCGAATACCGAGCGGCGCAACCGCTGGCGTTATCCGATCGTCAAATAAAGCAGGTAATGGCCGCGCGTGTCCCAATTCCGGCTCGCGGTCGCTTCCTAGCCGCGCTCGCCAACCAGCTATGGTCACGGAACACCGATGCTGCGGTCGAGGTCGCGCTGCGAAATGTTTTTAATCGAATGGATGGGCAGATGAAACAATGGTGAGACGTGTCCGCCTCGTAGAGGATGATCCGATACAGCAAATCGCCGACCGCTTGAATGAATTTGGCTGTACACCGCAACAGGTTCAACGACATATCCGGCTGTTAATTCGGCCGAAGCCACCACGACGTTTCGAGCATTACTCGGAAGACCCGGCGCGATGGTTACACCAACTGATGAACCGAGCCCCCGAGCGGAGACCGGAATTTCATCGCGTCAGTCACAAAAACCGTTGGAAGTTGCTTATGCGGGTCTAGTCCGGCCCTTCCTTGACCCTCGATTACCTCCCAAGCCTGGGGCAATTTGGCAGCGACGAACAAGTGTTTGGCTCAGAGTAACAAGTCCCGCAGGGGCGCAAAGCGACTAAGAAGCGTGAAAAATAGCAACTTGATCCGAGGCAGGGCCGGAGTTTGCACAAAGGAGAGCAAGCCGCGCTGGGTGGGGTTTTTAGAGTCCCTAAAAAGGCCTGCTTATTGACCGTACCTTGTTGTGGCATTTGTCGGGCAGCGAATCCACAGGGCCCAACGCACGAGCCTCACTTTTGGCGCGCTCGTATATGTTGAACATGGCCGCGTCAAATCGCTTTGATAGATGTTGCATCCTTAGGTGTCCAAGAGATGTGTCCGGTTGGGAAGGCCGAATGTCGCAAGGCGAACTCAAATTGATCTAAGCCGCATCTTGGAAACGCTTGGCCTGGAGCGCCGCCCGCGCGATCTGGTAAAAGGCGGGCACGCGCGCCTGTGCCACGATTCGTGCCATAGAGGCGCGCGATGCTATCGTCCCGCGGGGTGCGGCGAAACAGCTTCAACATCATCAGGTTAGCTCGGCGGGCTAGGGCCGGATTAAGGGGGGAACCTGATAGCGCCGATGAGATCAACCCGCCAGCATCCGCCACAATGATATGGCATAGGGCGCGATATGGGGAATCATAGAATAGGCCGCATGCACAAATCGACCCGGGAGCCCCGCGTGGCTGCCGCCAGAGTCGCGGCGGTGGCGGCACTCGCCGTGCTGCTCGGCGGCTGCTTCTCCGAAACTTATCAACGCGGCTACATCGTGCCCGAGGGCGCGCTTGAGCAGATTCCGATCGGATCCACTCAAGAACAAGTTCTGATCGTGCTCGGCACGCCGTCAACAGTAGCGACGGTCAGCGGCGAGGCTTTCTATTACATCTCCCAGCGTGCCGAGCGACCGATTGGCTTCATGCCGCAACAGGTCGTCGACCAGCGGGTCATAGCGGTTTATTTCGACAAGAATCGCCGCGTGGAGCGCCTCGCCAATTACGGGCTGAAGGACGGCAAGGTGTTCGACTTCGTCAGCCGCGCCACGCCGACCGGCGGCAAGGACGTCGCCTATCTCAACGCGCTGTTCAAGATCTTCTAGATCGCAACGAATTCGGCGGCGGTTCGGCCGGGCTTGGTAGGCAAGGCTTGACGAAACCTGGAAGGTACCCACGCGCCACAACATGGGCTTTACCAGCGGAACGCAATGGTGTTCCGCTCATCACTGATAGCGATCTCCTAGGCGAGTTCATAGGCTTCCTTGAGCCTCAATCACTGTCTTGTATCGTCCTGAAAGGTCTTCAGCCACAAGCACTGCAACATGGCGAGAGTTCGGCTGCCGCAACCGCTCGCGCGCCCAATAGTCGAGAACTCGGAAGCCGTGGTCGGGGTCACACTCCCCGAGCATGATTTCTATTTCGTAATAAGTGTCGATTGCGGCATTATACGCCAAGATGTCTAGCCGACCTCCTTTCCCGATGTAATGTCTCAGTTCCTTGGCCTTTATAGTGACGTTGCCTATCCCGAGCCGCTTGGGATCTTCAGTTAGCCACTCTTGTAGCCATTTCTCGTCCTTGCCGATCTGCCTCAGTGTCGTCACGGTAGCGTTCCTGATATCCATGGCTGATCTCACCCATCTTTCCTTTCATCGATTCCCGTCGACAAAGCTACTCGACGTTTTCTTGCCGCGTAACAGCGAATGCCCATCACGGTGAAGAGAGGAGGGTTCGTAAGTTGTGGTCGGGGGCGGCGAGCAAGGGAGGTTTGCGATCAACCAGTTGCAACAATGCTGTAACGCTCCGCGCACCTGCAAGCGCAAGATAATCTGGTCGGGCAATGGGGTGGACCCCGGCCTATGCCGGCAGATCGGGCTCTTGCAGGCGGTTGAACCTCAAGCATTCAGCATAAAAATCGGAAAGCTCGGAACCAAAGCTCGAGAGCTGCTTCAGGCGCCTGACCTCGCTCGCCTGAAAGCCACCGAAACGCTTACGCCATGCGTAGATCGTCTGCTCGCTGATCCCGTGCCGCTTGGCCACCACCGATACCGCCTCGCGATCCGCCTCGCGGATGATCGCGACCATCTGCTCTTCCGTGAACCGCGCTTCGCGCATTTCTCCCTCCGAATCGGGAGCCAGTCTCTCACGTATTGCGTGGTCCGAAATCCGTGGGGCAGGTCAATCTTTCATGAGACCCACAGTGCTTTAAATGTATCGACTATCGCTACAGCGACGCCGACGCAGGCACAAACGGATCAGACAGGGCGAAACTGCACCTGTAGCGCCTCGTTGAATCGAGAGTAGCTTAGTCTGCGGGTATCGTAGCGCGGGTGCGGCGACTCCTCGAAGATTTAGTGCCCCTACATCATTAATTGCTCCGCTTGACGGATTCTGAAAGCTCAATCGCAACAGGCACGGACAGCGGCCGTGAGAGGCTCTGCGAGCTCTAAATACCGGCAGAATGCATTGGCTAGCTGAATTTGCCGGGCTGTACGGCACTGCGTCTCGAAGAGTTCGGGCGAGCTGACCAAGAGGGATATGCATTTGGCACGGGATGTTGCCACATTGAGCCGGTTTGGGCTGTAAAGGAATTCCATCCCGCGCGGTGCATCCGCAGGGCTTGACGTTGCCGTGGAATAGATTGCGATAGCCGCTTGCCGTCCCTGGAATTTGTCAACTGTGCCGACGCGCGCCCTTGGCAGCCGTTGCTGAATTTCAAAGACCTGCGCGTTGTACGGCGTGATGATCACGATATCGTCTAACGTGACCGGCTTTTCGCTTCCATCGCGGTCCACCCAGGTCGCGCCGGTTTCCAGAACCTCATTCACGAGCGTGGCGACCGCCTGGGCCTCTTCAGGCGAGCAATTCTGATTTCCTTTGTGTTCGATGGGCAAATAACGGAGACCCGAACCGCTTAACGGCCCCGCTGCCTTGATGGTTTGTTGCTCAAGACCAGCTCGCGAGGTGAGCTTGCCGTCGTAGAACAGTTCGGACGTGTAGGCGCAGATTGTAGGATGCAGCCGCCATGTCTCTTCGAGGAAGAGGCCCTTGTCAGCAGGGATGGTCTGCGCGCCGGCCAGAATGTGGTCGAGCGCTGATACACCAGTGCCGTCAGGGTGAGTACCCTGTGTCGGCTGATCGAGCTGCTGCGGATCGCCGATGAGCACTACTGTCCTTGCCGCCTGTGAGACTGCGAGTACATCGGCGAGCGACATTTGCGCGGCTTCATCCACAAACAGCACATCAATGCTCTCGTATGCGTCCGGCCGCGACCATAGCCAGGCGGTGCCAGCGCCGACGGATACACCATGTCCAAGGGTCGCAATCAAATCCTCGCTTTTCTTTGCGAACGACAGGCGGTGCTGAGGCTCTTCCCAATCATCGGCCTTTTGACAGCAATGCAGTTCGACGCCTTGTTCATCTGCCGCCTCAATAACGGCGTCGATCAGGGTGCGAATGACCTTGTGGCTATTCGCCGTTATTCCGACAGTCTTGCCCCGACGCACAAGCTCACAAATCATCCGGGCGCCGGTGAAGGTCTTTCCCGCCCCTGGCGGTCCCTGGATCGGCAGGATGCCGCCCGTCAAATATTCGCATAGCCGCACCGCCGCCGCGACGGTCGTTTCCCCCTCGCAGCGCAGCTTCTGCCCCCCGATGCGTGGCATCTCTCGTAGCAAGAGATCGCGCCCGGCCTGATAAGGTCCTTCGCCGCAAAGCCCGTGTTCGGCTACATATTCGCCGATCCGCACCAGCGCATCTTTCTTCACCTGCGCGTCAACATATTTATGCGCGAACACGGCCTCTGGGTGGATTCCAGCAGTGTCCTTCCGCTTTTTAATGTCAACCGTGTAGTCGCCGAGTGACATCGCTTCGATCGTGCCGAACTTCTCACCACCAAGATTGCGTAGCTCCTCGCCGCCGCGCAGCTCAGTCTCCTGCGGCGGAAATCGATAGCGGTGAACAGGCGCTTTGGCGGTGCCGCCAGCGTCTCCGGCAAATGTAAGACCGGATAGTCCGGCAGGTTCGTCGAGCAGGTCCTCAGCCGACAGGGCAGCGAGCCGGAATAGCTCCCACCACACCGCTTTCTCTTCCCGGCGGTGCCAGTCCAGGATGTTGGCCAATATCCAGCGAGCCTGCTGCTCTTGGTCGCGCTTTTCCGGATCAGCTGGCAGGCCGGCGGTCAGCTTTTCAATCAGCGCGTTAATCTTAATCAGCCAGCTGGTGATTTTCTCGTTCGGAGCGCCGTCGCCAGGTTCGGGACGGGGCACGTCCGTGCCGCCAGCGATAAGTTGCGCTCGCAATGTCTCCAGCCAATCGCGCAGCTGCGCCGCGGCATTGCAGTCATCCTTGTTGTACGCGAGCACCACGGCCTTGGTCTCTTCGGAAATTGAAGGAGTGTCATCAAGTTCGAGATTCGCCTGGAGATTGGCCAACGCGACATCCGCATCGGCGAGAGCCATCTGACGCTCGAAACCGTAGAAAGGCTCAAGCCGCTTGATCGAGTAACTTTCCACGCTCGCGCGAATAGCGTGACGCACCACCTGGAACACATCGACAAACAGCCCCGCGCGGAGCATGCGATCGATTTCTTCTTCCCTCGTTGCGTAACGGCCCATCAAGCGCTTCATAGCCGACGGTTCATAAGGCGCATAATGGTAAATATGCAGGCCGGGAAATGTCTCCCACCGCGCAATAACGAAATCGACGAAACCTTCGAAGGCCCGTTTTTCGTCAGCACGCGAGAAAGCCCATTCATTCTTGTATACGAGCTGTCCGCCTTCGTCTCGGAACAAGTAGCCGAACAGATATTCGAGGCCGTGCTCGCCCACGAACGGGTCACCCTCCAGGTCGAAAAAAATGTCGCCTTCGGATGGCTCGGGAAGACGGTTAAGGCCGAAGCCGCGCTTTATCGGCAGCAGTTTGTGTCTGCGTTCACCGCTCTCGCGAGCTTCGACCTGAATCCGTGCCTGCTCACAGATGCGGGTATAGGAGTCAATGGAGCCGCGATCCGGTTTCCAGGCCAGCGGTAAAGCTATGCCAGCCAGCGCTTGCATCGTTGTGATGCCGCGCTGCTTCAGCTCATTAATCTGGAGCTTCGATATTCCTGCAATCAGGCAAAGGTGATCGTCATCGCGGCGGCGTTTATCGCAGGCTTCGCGCCAGCGGCAGATATGGCAATGCTCCTTTGGATCTGGATAGGTCTCTTCCGGTTCCTCTTCCGCCAGAGCCGCGAGCAGGCCGCGCTTCACCTTCCGGAAATAGGCGGCATAATCCGCGAACCGATATCCCCGAGGCTCAAAATTGGACCATGGAGCGACAACGTGCATATGCTCGGGCACTACACCCTGCATCTGCGTCAATAAATCGGAATAGAAGCAAAGTTGGAGGACGGTTCCGGCTTTCGTTTCGCGCGCTAGTTTGGTATCGATCGGTTCGTATGACCAGTCGCCGATGGCGCTCCGGACTTCGACGCGGCGCAGAATGTCGGCACGACCGCCGCAGCCCTGATACGCAAGCGCGCCCTGTGCGATCACCTGCGCGCCCTTCTTCATGGCCGCAAGTGTTTCCGAAACGGCCTCATCTGTGGCATAAAAGCCGTCAATTTTGACGACTTCCAAGCCAGCCTGCGTCAGATGCTCTACGTAGTTCTGCTCATGGACCGCGCCCCGCTCCCATAAAATTTGCAGCAGCGGATCCCAGACCTTCGGTTTTGCCAATGCGCCTTCGGCAACAGCACGGTCCAGTTCCGACAGATGGCGGCAGTTCAAATAACCGACCAGGTCGGTTGCGCTGAGTTCAAATGATCCCTCGTTCTTCCTCATGTGAGCATCATAACCGCCTGTTCAGTTCCGGCAATCCGCAGATCCCTCAAAGCGAGGCGCAAAATTGCCTCTGCTCTACGGGGATAGCCGTCAAAAAAATCTCGGCTGCTTGTAAGAAATTTCCACTGTTTTTCGTCCCTGTAGTCGAAAAGCGGCATTTCGCGAGAAGCATGATTCGGTCACCGCATCGGAGGGAGCGATGCGGCCGAAGAAGCACGAGACGACAGGATCGGGTGATCTGTTCCGCGCGCGGCTGGACCAGATCATCAACATGAGGCACGAGCTAGTGCAGCTCGCGGGCA
>Ga0070699_100004485_pt1 | contig 12351 bp, 8 predicted proteins | sample KBSK1503metaG_FD_65473 | JGI IMG/M metagenome (GOLD analysis project Ga0070699, IMG submission 65473) | Corn, switchgrass and miscanthus rhizosphere microbial communities from Kellogg Biological Station, Michigan, USA - KBS K1-50-3 metaG | ecosystem: Host-associated > Plants > Roots >...
CGCTCACTCGCGCGTTGCGCTCGCTCGGGCTCACGGCTGCTTCCACGGCGGCCGGGGCCCCACCCCCGGCCGCGCTCACTCGCGCGTTGCGCTCGCTCGGGCCGCAGGCGCTCTCTTCCGATTGGACATTTTACGGAGGCGGCCTGCAACGTGAGCACGCGCTGCAGCGTGACTCCGAGCACGTTGGAGCGTCAGTCCCAGCACGTCGGAGCGTCAGTCCAGCACGTCGGAGCGTCAGCCCCCAGCACGTCGGAGCGTCAGCCCCCAGCACGTTGGAGCGTCAGCCCCCAGCACGTTGGAGCGTCACCCCCAAACACGTCGGAGCGTCATCCCCAGCACGTTGAGGCGTTAGTACGCGAATCTCAATTCGGCCACGATCGATCGTTTGAGAATGTCCCCGAAGATGTGTTGTTGAATGTCTTCGTTGGTCAGGTTCGTCCCCTTGACGAGCGTCGTGATCCTGCCGCTCGACCATTTCAGGCCGAACGAGCCGTTGAGCATCGTGTATGGGTCGGTGAAGCCGTGGAACGGCGACGAGAGAACGTCGCTCCAGAACGCCTTGTCCGAGTGGTTCACCGACACGGCGCCGAGCAGTCGCGCGCCGTCGGCGTTGAAGCCGATGTTGAACCGGTTCGTCGGCGGCAGCGCGAGCTCCGCCGTCGGGAAGCGATTCGGATCGTCGAGGATGATCGGCTTGCCCTGCCACGAGTAGTTCGCGAACACGTTGACCCCGCGTCTCACCCGATGATCGACCGACAGCTCCAAGCCCTTCTGGCGCGTCGGACCGAGGTTGAGATAGGTGAACGCCGTGCGCGGCAGAAAGATGCCGGCCTGCGCGAGCGCGGCGAGGATCGGTCCGCCGAGCTGCCACCCGGGCGGCGGATTGGCGGCCGTGTACGGATCGCGGTTGTTCGGCAGCTGCGTGAAGTTGATGCTGTTGTTGTTGTCGTTCACGTAGAACGCCGCGCCGAGCGTCGTCTTTCCGTTGATCGTTCCGGTGTAGGCGACCTCGTACGCCGTCACCGATTCTTCCGTCAGCTCCTTCTGCGACTGACCGTTGATCGGCAGCTTGCTGCCCACCGCATGGACGACGAGCGGAAACGGACGCGCGACGAGCGGCCGCGCGGCGGGCGGCAGGAGCGGCGCAAGCGCGCTCAGATCGGTGGGGTTGACGATCGAGATGTCGAGGTAATTGTTGATGACCGACGGCGATCGGAAGGCGCGGTTGAACGAGACGCGCAGCGAGTGGTCGGGCATCAGCTTGAACACCGCCGCGACGCGCGGCGAGAACACCGGGTCGCTGAGGTTGCCAAACTTGTCGACGCGGCCGCCGATGGTGAGGCGGACCAGATCGAGGAAGATTTCGTCCTGCCCATACGCGCCCAGCTCGGTCCGGTTCTCGGCTCCCGGCGCAATCGTGATGTCGAAGTTGTTGCGCCGGACGTTGCCTCCGAACGTGACGACCTGCTTCGAGCCGGCGCGCACCGTGTCGCCCGCCTCGACGTCGTAGGTCTGCGTCGAGAAATTCAGCTGGAGCGGCTTGCCCGTCGCCGGATCGACGAGGAGCAGGTTCGGCGCCTCGGCGCTCGTGATGTTCGTGAACGCGTTCAGCTTGATGCCGCGCTTGCGGTAGTTCACCTTCGCGTAGCCCATGTACGACCCCTTCTGGATGTCGAACGGGCCGACGCCTGTGTGAATGATGCCCGACGTGCCCGCGACGCCGCCGCCGTATGTGATGCGTCCTTCGCCGATCTCCTGATCGGCGCGCGCGTCGAACTTCGGCTGGCTCGTGCCGACGTTCTGGAACGCCGTGCCCGGCGCGCCAGCCGCGTCGGCCGGATAGAACCCGCCGCCGACCGTCGCCGACGGATCACGAGGATCGGTGATGCGCGGAATCTGTCCCGTCGGCCGCGGCATCGGATCGGAGTTGAAGTACCCGGCGCTGATCCGGTACGACCAGATCGAGTTGGGCGCCTGCGCGATCGTCGCGTTCGCGCCGAAAATCGATCCCATCCCTTTGCCGACCGTCGACCCCGCCTCGCGGCTGAAGCCACCGGCGGTGATCGAGACGCTGGTGCCCGGCGCCTCGCGCGGCGACTTGGTGATGACGTTGACGACGCCGGTCATCGCGTTGGCGCCCCACACGGCCGACGCCGGCCCGCGGATCACCTCGATCTGTTTGACGTCGGACAGATTGCTCGGCATGAAGTCCCACAGCACGAGCCCGAAGAAATCGAGGTAGAGGGAACGATCGTCGAGCAGGACCAGCTGCGAGTTGGTGAGCGTCGACGTCGCCTGCCGGTTGGTCACGTTGATGTCGCGCGCCGACAGCTGAATGACGTTGACGCCCGGCACCGCGCGCAGCAGGTCGCCGTAGTTCAGCGCCGGCGTGCTCTCCAGCACGCTGGCCGGGATGACGCTGAGCGTCGCGGGCGCGTCGATCAGCTTCGCGTCGGATTTGGTGGCGGATACGACGACGGTGTCGGTCAGGCTCGCGACGGCCAGCGTGATCGGCGGCGCCTCGACGTTCTGTCCGCTCACGACGACGTTGTCGCGCGTGCCGCTGGTGAAGCCTTCGAGCGCCACGGTGAGCTTGTACGTGCCGTTCGGCACGTTGCGAAACGTGTAGTCGCCGCGCGCGCCCGACGTGGTCGCCATGTTTGCCGGCGATCCGCTGAGCGTCACCGTCGCGCCCGGGACGGCGAGATTGGACTGATCGATGATCGTGCCGGTGACGGTGGCTGTCTGCGCGGACGCCGGAAGCGCAATCGCGCAGGCGGCAGCCAGCGCGAGAAGAATCCTTCGACTCGCTCGCGCGATCCTCGGGCGAGCTCGCTCAGGACAAATCGTTCGAGTCACTCGGTCCTCCTTGGAAGAGCCATTTCCGAGTTTACACGAACGATGAAACGGTCAATGGCGTCCCAGTATCGTGACCAGTCGCGCGGGACGACATCGTTGTGATCGCCGCCGTGAACAGTGACGAACTCTTTGGATCCCGAGATGCGTTCGAAGAGCGCTCGTCCGAGCGCAAACGGAATGACGGAATCGGCATCGCCGTGCAGGACGAGGACCGGCGATCCCGTGCGGTTCACGAACTCGGCGGTGGGAAACCGATAGGTCGAGAACAACGCGAGGAACGCCAGCGGCGGTGACGATCGCACGAGCGTGCGCGCGTCGGGGAAGCCGGATTCGAGAATCAGCGCGTCAGGTCGTGCGACCGTCGCCGCGTACGCCGCCATCGTCGTTCCGAGCGATCGTCCCCAGTACACGAGCGGCCGGTGCGTGTCGCGGTGACGCGCGACGTGCTCGAGCACCGCATCGACGTCGCGATAGAGGCCCTGCTCGGTCGGTCTGCCGCTGCTTCGTCCGTAACCGCGGTAGTCGAAGGCGAGAACGGAATATCCGCGCTGCGCGATGCCGGCGACGACCGGCGCCCACACCGACAGATTTCCGCCGTTCCCGTGGAAGTAGACGATCGTCGCTCCCGGCGCGTCGGCGGGCAGCCGCCACGCATGCAGCTGTTCACTATCGCTCGTGTGAATCGCGATCGCTTCGTAGCTGACGCCGAACTGTGCGGGCGTCGTCGTCTCACCGGCGAGCGGGAAGAACGCGAACGACGGCTCGATGGCGCGGACCAGCATCGCGAGGGCGACGACGACGGCTACAACAGAGATCACGCTCCAGATCACCCGGTCTGTCACCGATCTTTACCCCGACGTTCTGTTCTCAATACGCGGGAGCGCAGCGCCGGCGGCTCGAGCGAGTCGCGTATGCGCGAGCGTCAGCGCGTGACAGCCTTGAGCCGTTGCGAGGCGCGAACGCGCCGAGCAACGATGGCGGGGGTGGGGTCCCCGCCGCAATAAATAAAGTGGAGCCCCACGCGTTGAGAAAAAGCTGGGCTCCGCGAAAGTCTATAATGCACCGCGGCCGGAGGGGCTATGAAGAAGATCGTGGTTCTCAGTGCAGCTGCAGCGCTCGTCTCGGCGGTCACGTTTGCGCAGTCGCGCGCCGTCAACGTGAAGGACATCGTCGAGCTCGAGATGCTGACGCATACCGAGGTCTCCGAGAAGGTTCACAACGAAGGGATGACGTCGGTGTTGATCGTGACCGGCGGCACCGAAGAGCGCGGTCCGCACGACATCCTCGGCGGCCACACGATCATGGCGCGCCATCATGCCGTCGAGATCGCGAAGAAGCTTGGCAAGACGCTCGTCGCGCCGGTGCTGCCGATTGCCGTGCAGGCCACCGGGCTTCGCGACGACACCAATCAGCCGGGCGGTGTCCAGATGCCGCCCGATGTGTTCAAGGCGGTGCAGGTCGCCGAGATCGAGAGCATGGCGATGAACGGCTTCAAGGACATCTTCCTGATGGGAGACCACGGCGGCGGCCAGCAGCAGATCAAGGAAGCGGCCGAGGAGTTGGACAAGAAGCTCTCGTCCAAAGGCGTGCACGTGTACTACGTCGGCGACTTCTACACCAAGACTCACGAGGACGTGGACGTGTACTTGTACGAGCACAAGCTGCCGATCGGCGGGCACGGCGCGATGATGGAGACGTCCGAGATGCTGCTGTTCGAGCCGGCGGCCGGCGTCTACGTGCGCCCGACGTACAAAACGGTGCCGTTCGATCCGACCGGCGTGACGCCGGAGCAGTGGAAGGCGGCGCATGACGCCCGGATGCGCGGCGAACAGCCGCAGCGTGGTGGCGGAGGCGGCGGCCGCCGCGGTCAGGATCCGAACGCGCCGCCCCGCGTCAACAACGGCCTCACCGGCGATCCGCATCCGTCGACGAAAGAGATCGGTCGAGTGCTGGCCGATATCACCGTCAACAACGCCGTTGCCGAGATCAAGCGCCAGCTGGCACAGACCCGGGGGACCAGCCAGAACTGAAGTCAGGACGCAGGGCGAACTGAAGTCAGGACGCAGGGCTAAAGCCCTGCGCCACATTCAGCTTCAGCTGTGGCGCAGGGCTTCAGCCCTGCGATCATCGAAGAGGTGTGATGGCGAAAAGCTGTGGCGCAGGGCTTCAGCCCTGCGATCATCGAAGAAGTATGGCGAAGAGCTGTGGCGCAGGGCTTCAGCCCTGCGATCATCGAAGAGGTGTGGCGAAGAGCTGTGGCGCAGGGCTTTAGCCCTGCGATCATCGGGACCTGTGATGCAGGCCTCTGCCACGCGGTCCCTCCGAGGCCGCCTCCGCCAATTCATCCAGCGAATACATCTCTGAGCCTGAGTACGGATAATCGCGAAAAGATGCAGCCAAGCCGGCGCGTACTGGATTCTCGAGAATGTACTTCACGATGCTCAGCGTCCTTTCATCCGCGCGTGGAATGTGGTCGTAGTAGCCCTCCTGCCATAGTCGGCCCAACTGCCGCTCTCCGAACCAGTATCCAGTTCGCTGCTTGTACAACGAGATGAACCGCTGGAGGTCCGAAGTCGCTGATGTTCCTTCGGCGAGGACGTGCAAATGATCCGGCATGAAGCAGTAGGCAAGAATTGCAAAGGCATGCTTGCGTCCAAAGTGCAGTAATTGAAACTTGCCGTACTCGACTACGTCATGAATTTCGAACTCCGTGCGACGGTCCATCGTACACAACGTGAGGTAATACCGTTGGATACCGATATAGGACATGTTCGGAAGACGTCCCGGTCGTCGCAGGGGCATGCAGGACCTCGTGCAAATTGCTGGCCTTCGATCGAAGGCTAAAGCCCTGCGCCACGTTCGCTGTCACGCAGGGCTGAAGCCCTGCGCCACGTTCGCTGTCACGCAGGGCTGAAGCCCTGCGCCACATTCAGGAGAACGACGACCCTTAGCGGAGAGAGCGGCGATGACGGAAGACGAACTGATCGACGGCATTCTCGAGCGTGAGGGCGTGTTCGTAGAACGATCGCGTCGACCACGGCGGCGTGACCAACTTCGGCATCACGGCGGCCGCGTGGGGCCAGTACAAGCAGCTCAATCGTCCCGGCACGACGGCTGAGATGAAGGCCATCACACGCGACGATGCCATCGAGTTCTACCGCCAGAAGTACATCGTCAAAGGCGCGTTCAAGGCAGTTGCCTTCGAGCCGCTGCGCGCACAGCTCATCGATTTCGCCGTGAAGAGCGTCAAATTCCTGCACGGCTGGATCAACCGCGCCGTCTCGTTCTCGAGCTTCGCGTCGGTGAACGTCTGACTGCAGTCGAGCGCGATTGCCGAATCGCTATTCCGGCGCACGACGCGAGCGGATCGACGCGCCGAAAGAGGCGGACGGCCTCTACCGCTGTTCAATCGCCAGAGACCGGACCCTATGGCCGTCTACCGGCAGCGGCCGCCGCCAACGGTCCCACCTCCGGCCTGCCCTGCGTATTCGCCAGCGGACCGAGTTCCGCAGCGACGCCTCGCGCGATCGCGGCGGTCTCGCTGCCGGCCTGGAAGCAGGTGAAGTCCGGGCGATCGCGCCACGCGAACGGTCCGCACAGCCTCACGCCCGCCTTGATCGCGGCGTCGTGGACGATGTTGATCGCGCGCTCGTAGTCGGGTGTGCCCTGGCGATAGCCTGAGAAATTTCCGAGGTCGCCGCTCGCTGCGAAGACCGCGGTCACGCCCGGGACCTTCGCGATCTGATCGGCGTCCTTCAATCCTTCGAGCGTCTCGATCATCTCGATCAACACGACGTTGTCGTTGATCGTGTTGCGGTAGCCGCCGGGCACGTTGCCCCACATCGCCGGATCGAACGCCTGGCCGCCGCCGTTGCTGCGGCGCCCGAGCGGCGGGAAGTACGTCCAGTTGCGCGCCTCGATGGCTTCCTGCACGGTGTCGACCGTCGGCACGACGACGACGAGCGCGCCGGCGTCGAGGGCGTGCTGGATCTCGCGCTCGTCGGTGTAGGCGACGCGGACGCCGGGGACGGCTTTCGCCCACGGACACGTGCGCCACATGCGCGCCACGGCGCCCCAGTCGCGATCGTTGTGCTGCATCTCGGTCCAGATGAAGTCGTAACCCGCGTTGGCCATCGCGCAGTACGTTGCCGGATCGGTCGCGCTGAACAGCGTGCCGCCGGTGACCTTCTCGCCGCGCATCATCTTCAGCTTCACCGGATTCCAGACTTTCGAGCCCTCCGGCGGGTTGAACGCGGGGCCGTACTTCCACTTGGCGATATCGAACGGGCCTTGATTGACGGCGCCTGCCGGCGGAGTGGTCCGCGCGTTGCTGTCCTTCCCGGCGGGCGCGGCGAGCGGGAACGTGCTCGTGCCCGGTGTGGCGTTGTTGGCGTACGGATCGGCGGTTGGGGCTGGCGGCTGCTGGCTTGGCGTCTGGGCCTCGAACGTGGCGAAGCCGAGAGCCGCGCACACGGCCACGAACACGAGCACCTTCTTCATGACGGTCTCCTCTGGCGCGAACGCTGCGCGCGGCGCAGAATACACCATCTTTTAAACGCGTGGGGCCCCACCCCCACGCGCTGACGCGCTCGCGGCGTAAACCGCTCGCGCGTATTTAGAACAGAACGTCACAGCGCAGGGCCGACCCCATGCGCTGCCGCGCTCGCGGCGTAAACCGCTCGCGCGTATTTAGAACAGAGCGTCACGGCGCAGGGCCGACCCCATGCGCTGCCGCGCTCGCGGCGTAAACCGCTCGCGCGTATTTAGAACAGAACGTCACAGCGCAGGGCCGACCCCATGCGCTGCTGCGCTGGCGGCGTAAACCGCTCGCGCGTATTTAGAACAGAGCGTCACAGCGCAGGGCCGACTCCATGGGCTGCCGCGCTCGCGGCGTAAACCGCTCGCGCGTATTTAGAACAGAGCGTCACGGCGCAGGGCCGACCCCATGGGCTCCCGCGCTGGCGGCGTAAACCGCTCGCGCGTATTTAAAACAGAATGTCACACCTCGCGCGTTGCAGCGACGGATCGGAGACGGATAAGTATCTGTCCCCAATCCGTCCCGTCCAGAACCGGGCGGCGCAGGAGCCGCAGTCGACGTGGTTCGTGCTTGGAGGATTGATGTGCGAGACCTGAACAGAATTGTGGTGGTCGCTCTTGCCGTGGCGCTCGGTTCGCACGTGTCAACCCAGTCGCGTCCGGCCGTTCGCGCGGTCGTCTACGAGGGTGCACGGCTGATCGCGGGCGACGGCAGCGCCCCGCTCGAGAACAGCGCTTTCGTCGTGCAGGACGGCCGCATCACCGCCGTCGGACGTAAGGGAGACGTCAACGTCCCGGCCGGCGCCACACACGTCGATCTCTCGGGCCGAACGGTGATGCCGGCGATGATCGACGTGCACGTGCACATCGGCTACGAGGGCTATACGCGCTGGGGCGCCGACAACTACACGGCGCAGAACGTGCTCGAGCATCTCCAGCGCGAAGCGTTCTACGGCGTCGCGGCGACGCAGTCGGTCGGCAGCAGTCCGACCGATCCGTCGATCCAGTTTCAACGCGATCAGGAAGCGGGCAAGTTTCCGCCCGCATCTCGATTCCTGTTCATGCCCGGCATGGCGCCGCCGGGCGGTGGACCCGACGCGGTCCTGCTGAAAGGGACGACCGCACTGCACGCGGTCTACGAGGTGTCGACGCCGGACGCCGCCCGCGCGGCCGTGCAGGGGATGGCGGCGAAGAATCTGAAGAGCCTCAAGATCTGGGTCGACGATCGGCGCGGCACCTATCCGAAGATGACGCCGGAGGTCTACACCGCGATCATCGATGAAGCGCACAAGCATCAGATGAAGGTGCACGCGCACGCGACGACGCTCCCGGACCAGAAGGCCGTCGTGCGCGCCGGCATCGACGTGCTCGTGCACACCGTGCAGGGCGAGAAGCTCGACGTCGAGTTCCTGGCGCTCCTCCGCGAGAAGAAACCGTACTGGACGACCGTCATCGGGCTCGGCGATCGGACCGAGATCTGCGACAACGATCCGTTCGTCGATCAGACGCTGCCGGCGAGCGTCGTCCAATCGATCCGCGCGACCGCCGAGGCGCGGCCGCTCGCGCCGAGCTGCGGGCCGCGATCGCCGAACTTCGCCGCGCGTGAGGAAACGCTGGCCAACAACGTCTCGAAGATGGTTGCCAACGGCGCGCGCCTCGTGCTGGGCACCGACGCCGGCATCCATCCCGGCTACACGTTCGGATCGGCGGATCATCACGAGATCGCGCGCTGGGTGCAGTTCGGCGTGTCGCCGATGGAGGCGATTGTCGCCGCCACGTCGCGGCCGGCCGAGCTGCTGGGCCTGAACGACATGGGATCGCTCGCACCCGGCAAACGCGCCGACTTCATCGTCCTGAAGGAGAATCCGCTCGACGACATCCGCAACAGCCGGCGCATCGAGAGCGTCTATCTGCGCGGAGCGAAGCTCGATCGCGAGGCGCTCCTTGCGAAATGGAAGAAAGGTTCGAAAACCTGAGGAGAAACGCCGATGCCGACGTACGTCACGTTGCTCAACCTGACGCAGAAGGGCGTCGAGACGATCAAGCAGTCGCCACAGCGCGTTGAGGCAGCGAAGCAGATGGCCAAGTCCGCCGGCGGCGAGATCAAGGCGGTCTATTACACGATGGGGCAGTACGACATCGTCGTCATCTCCGAGGCTCCCGACGATGAAACGGCGGTCCGCACGAGTCTGGCCGCTGCGCTGCAGGGGAACGTTCGATCGCAAACGCTGCGCGCGTTCCCGGCCGACGAGTTCATGAAGATCGTCAAGCAGTTGCCGTAGGTTCAGCGATGACCGGTGCGGCGCGTCAGCGCCGCGTTCCGAGCGAGAGCAGGTTCGCCAGCAGACGGTAGGCGCCAGGTACGCCGTACGGAAGCTGCCGGTGAAAGGCGTACGCGAAATAGGTGTAGTGGCCCTTCCCGTACGTCGCCGTCAGCCATCCGCCCTTTTGCGGCGGCTGTCCCTGATCGTGCGTCTCGATCATCGCCGTGTAGGCCTTGTCCCACTCGCTGAAGAACTTCGATCCGCGCTGCTCGATCCATCCGTCGAAGTCGGCGCGCGTGATCGCGTTCGGTGACGAGAACTCGAAGCGGCCCGGGACGAGAATCTCCACCGGCGAGTCTTCTTCCGAGACTTCTTCGGCGTTCGGCGGGAGCTGCGCGGGATACGGCGCGAACTTGTTCGGATCGAATTCGGCGGGCGTGTTGTAGAGCACGATCAGGTTGCCGCCGTTCCTTACGTACTCCAGCAGCCGCTGGTTGTAGGTCTTCAAGTCGTCGCGCACCGCGTAGGCGCGCGTGCCGGTCATGATCGCGTTGAACTGGCCGAGATCGGCCGACGCCAGGTCCTGCGCGTCGAGCATCTGCACCTGGACGCCGAGCTGCGCGACGGCCGCCGGCACGTCGTCGCCGATGCCCATCACGTAGCCGACCTTGAGGCCCGGCGCGATCTTCACGTCGATGCCGCGGACACGGCTCACCGCGTCGCGATAGAGGTAGCGCGTCTCGAGATCGCGGTGCTCGACGACGTCGTAGCCTTCGTCGAACTCGCGTCCGTTCGCCTTCGCGACCGCCTCGATCGTGTAGTCTTGCTTCTCGACGGTGGGCACCGTGACCGTGAACTGATAGCGCGACTTCTCGCCCGGACGAGAGAACGAGAACGGAATCGCCGCCGGTTCGGCCGCCCACCCGACCGGCAGCTTGAGAGTCAGGTCGCCTTTGGCAGCGCCGATCGCGTTGTCCGTCAGCTCGACCTGCACGCGGACGCGTTTGTTCAGAGCGGACAGCGGCACAATGGCCTGACGCGGCGTCATCGACAACGCAATCGCCGGCACGACGGCGAGCTCGCGCATGACGTAGCCGTAGGGGAGCTGCGCTTCACGGCGCGTGACTGTCGTACGGATCGCCACCGGAACGTCGTTGACGGTGTAATTGCCTTGTGCGATGAACGCGGGCGGCGACCACGGGTAGTATCGCGCGCGTTCATCCGACACCGCGTAGTGGTTCACGGCGATGGACGGGCGCGTGAAGTACGGCCGCGTGAACGGCGTGTCGTCGCGAAGTTTGATCTGAATGGATCGTTGCACCGTTTGATCGCGGCCCAGGCCAGTTGCAGCGTCGGAATGAGAACCGGGTCCAGTGGCGTCACCGGTGCCGAAGGTTGGGCCGGACAACGAGAACGACGGGAAACCGACGGACGTCGACCCTCGATTCGTGAATCGAAGTTTCACAACGAAGGTCTGGCCAGGCACGACTGCACCCATCGTGACCGGAGGCGCGAACGCAGCGGCAGGTCCGGTTGGCTCCGCGGTCCCTGAAGCCTCGGCGACAGCGGTGAAGTCGACTCCGAGCGCGGTGTTGATGGCGTCGACGAACTGGTTCTCCTTCAGACGAAGGATGTGGACCCCGTCCGGGTCGGCCGATAAGCGTTCCGCCGCATCGCGCGTCGCAGCGAGGCCGCGCGCGAGCGCAGGCACCGACGCCGACGGATCCTGCATCGTGAACGCGTGCGTGGCCGCATCGACTTCGCGCTGAATCGCGCCGAGCAGCGCCGCTGCGTCCGGCGGCGCCTGATGCTTCAGCGCTTGGAAGATCGCCGTGATGCTCGTGTCGATTCCGTCGAAGAAGCTGGTTTCCCTGGCCGGCGCGTCTACGCGTGACGACAGCCGTTTGTAGTACGCGTACGCCGGGCCAGGTTGACGATCGTTTCGACCGCCGTTCTGCGAACGCTGAAAGCTGAGACCTGCGCGGGCGAAGTTCGCGTACGAATCGCCGAGCCACGGACTGTACACGGCGGGATCGACGCGGATCGTCCAATCCTCGTTTTCGCGCGCGCCGCCCATGTACAGCTTCAGCGGCTGCCACGCGCGCAGCCCTTCGCGAATCTGTTCGGGAAACACGTTGGGATCGCCGGCGACCCGATACGCGTCCAGCGTGATGAGCCCCGCCGTCTGGTGATTGCCATGGCCGTCGCGTTCGTTGCCCTGGAAGCGCGCAATCAAGACGAGCGGCCGCTCCATGCGGATGACGCGCACGACGTCGCGCAGCACGTTCTCGCGGCCCCACCTCACGAGCGCTTCCTCGAGCCGCTTGGAGAAGCCGTAATCGATCACGGTCGTGAAGTACTGCTGATCGACGCCGTAGTACTGATCCGCGCGCAGCAGTTCCTCGGTTCGGATGAGACCGAGCGCGTCGAACAATTCCGATCCGATCGCGTTGTCGCCGGCTTCGCCGCGATTGAGCGTCAGCAGCGCGACGCGCGCGCCCTGGCCGCGGCTCAGCATGGCGAGCAGACCGCCGTGCTCGTCGTCGGGATGCGCGGTGGTGTGCATGACGCTCGCGATCGTCCGAAGCTTCAGCAGCTTCTGCCACGTGCCGGCGGCGCCGCGATCCTCGGGAAGCGGATCGGCGCCGCGCAGCGTGGCGCCCAGTGCGGTGAGGGCGACGAGGAGCGTGAC
>Ga0070699_100004486_pt1 | contig 12351 bp, 10 predicted proteins | sample KBSK1503metaG_FD_65473 | JGI IMG/M metagenome (GOLD analysis project Ga0070699, IMG submission 65473) | Corn, switchgrass and miscanthus rhizosphere microbial communities from Kellogg Biological Station, Michigan, USA - KBS K1-50-3 metaG | ecosystem: Host-associated > Plants > Roots >...
GCAACCGTAGACCCGTTGTTTCTCGACAGCCTGCGAGACAAGCCCGATCAGACTTTCCCGGTCAAGCTCGGTGACAAGACGATCACCGTTAGCCTGAAGGACATCATTTACGATGCGACCAAGGGCGACTTCCACCACCCGAATACGATGACCGCGAAGCTTTTGGCCGGAAATGAAGTGCTGCTCGAACAGGAGTACTACTCTGTCGGCGGCGGATTCATCGAATGGAAAGGGTATACACCCCCGAAGAAAAACCCGCCGAAGTATCCGTTTAGGACGATGAAAGAGCTTCGCGCTCACGCCGACAATAACAAGATCTCGATCGCAAAGGTAATGCTTGCCAACGAGATGTCGATCGCGGGCAGGTCGGAAGCGGAGGTTTATACCTTCGTCGACAAGATCATTAACGCAATGGTCGCGACGGTAAAGTCCGGGCTTTCGATGCCGGAGGATGACGTGCTGCCCGGCCCGATCAAACTGCACAGCAAGGCAGCGACAGTTTACAAGCGCGCCATGGATGAGTCGTACCAGTCAGATCGAGGTATCGGTGTTCTATCGGCGTATGCAATAGCCGCTTCAGAGGAGAACGGCCGTGGCCATCTCGTGATCACGGCTCCAACTGGCGGCTCCGCTGGCGTTATGCCGGCGCTGGTCTATGGGCTCGTTGAGGTGCGGAAGCTCGATATGCAGAAGGTCCGTGAGGGCATGCTCGCCGCTGCGGCGGTCGGCTATCTCTGTAAGCACCACGCGACGTTGTCGGCAGCCGAGGGCGGTTGCCAGGCTGAGATCGGCGTGGCGTCCTCGATGGCTGCCGCGTTGATCGCTACCGCATACGATGCGGAATCGCGGGTGGTCGAGAATGCTGCGGAATCCGCATTAGAGCATCACCTGGGCATGACCTGCGACCCGGTCGCCGGTTACGTGCAGGTCCCGTGCATTGAGCGCTGCGCATTCGGCGCGGTAAAGGCCTGGACGGCCTACGCGATCGCCAGCAACGAGATCGCGTCCAGACACCGCGTCGATTTCGACGCGACCGTGATGGCCCTGGCCCAGACCGCCAAGGAGATGAATAGCAAGTACAAAGAAACCAGCGAAGCCGGTCTCGCTCTGTCTGTGGTCCTCTGTTAATCGAACGGAGCAGCGGGGGCAAGCCCGCCTTCCTGACCCTGAGCTGACTATAGTTGAGGTGACGATCTCATCGCCAAAGGCTTTCAACGTAGAGTCGCCGAGCAATTTGAAAGTCTCGAGGTCGTGAAGGCGGGCTTGCCCCCGCTCTTGCGTTTTAAGAATTCTTAGCGCAAAAGCCGGTGAGTAGTAGAAGGAACCCTTTCATGTTGAGGCGACTCGCATACGTCACATTCTCAATCGCATTGGCGTTTACGTCGGTGTCGTTGTTCGCGGTTTCTGCCTACGGACAGGATACGGCCCAGCCCACCAACTCGAAAAACGATAGCGCTACAACCGAAGGATCCCGGTTAACTGGTCCCGAGAAAGTAGTCGTTGCTGAAGGACGTCGTCCAGACGATCTCGAGAGTGATGTCGCGGCCATTAAGGCCGAGAACGCTCTGGTTCGAGAACAACTTCGCAAGATGGAGGAACAGCATAAGGCGCTCCTGGAACTGGTCGATTGTTTACGACGAAAGCTTGATGGCCCAGGCCCGGCGGCCGGACCGGAGAGTTCAGCTCCACCGGCGGCAGCAGCAGAGGCTTCGGTCACTGCACCGCTAAGGACGCCGGCACAGATGAACTCGAAGGACGACGAACATTACCGGGATGGAATGATTCTCTGGCAGACCGGCGACGACGCTAAGGTGCCATTCCTGCTCAAGTTCAACGTTAATACCCAGCTCCGATTTCTCAATACAACCTCATCCGACGACACTTTCACCGACCATCTGGGCGTTGTCCGGGACGTTCATAAACGCAATGACATCACGGTGAATCGCACAATGTTCATCCTGGGCGGCTACGTCTTCAATAAGAAGCTGCAATATAGCTTCACCGTCTGGACTTCCGCGGGAGCCGCCTCAATCGTGGTGGCAGGGAACATTGGCTGGCGATTCAATAAGGCTCTCACGATTACCGGCGGTTACACCGGCGTTCCCGGCAGCCGATCACTGGTTGCCACTTTCCCATTCTTTCAAACAATTGATAGGAGCATGGCGGACAACTTCTTTCGCCCCGGCTTTACCCAGGGAGTGTGGGCGAGCGGAGAACCAGCGAAGGGTCTGAATTATTTGGTGTTCGTCGGGAATGGTCTCAATACCCTGAATATCTCGGCAAATAAGATCGATCCGCATCTAGTGCTTTCCGGCAGTGTCTGGTGGGAGCCGCTGGGAGCCTACTCGGAGCCCGGCAAATCGCGCCAGATGTACGACGATTATTTCGCCTCCAGTAATGCTCGCATTCGGATTGGGACCAGTGTTACGCGATCCCGGGAGGACCGGTTTTCAGATACCGAGCAGTCAAGTCCGGACAACACATCAATCTACAACTCCGACGGCGTGCTGGCCTTTTCGACCGGGGCGTTTGCTCCGGGCATGACGCTCCAGAAAGCCACCTACAGAATGTGGGCGATCGACGGCGGCCTCAAGAAGAGCGGTTTTTCGATCAACGGGCAATACTTCCTGCGTTGGCTAAATGATTTCGAAGCTGATGGGCCGCTGCCCATAGCATCCACATTCGACCACGGCTTTGAGATGTCGACAGGCAAGTTTGTCCTCCCAAAGAAGCTGTTGCTCTATGTCCGAGGCTCCAAGGTTTTCGGACAATTTGCCAACCCTTATGAGTATGGCGGTGGTTTCAAGTGGTATTTCCTACCGACCGAACGTTTGTGGATGACCGGCGAGGTAATGCGGGTTAACAAATCTCCTTATGGCGGAGCCTTCACTCCATACACCAACGGTATGAATGGCTGGGTGCCGATGCTTCAAACGGTCCTCGCTTTTTGAGTTTCCAGTCGATGGGAAGAAGTTGATGGTATTTCGCCACGGTGCGTGGGTCGCCGGGCAGTTCGACGTGATTAGGTTAAGCAACAATGGCACAAGCCACCCTACATTTAGTAAGTAACGTCAACCGTTCTACACGCGTCAGAATGGCTACCGTTGCCTGGTTGTTGACAGCGGTCTTCTACTTTTACCAGTACGCGATGCGCTCAGCTCCGGCCGTGATGATGCCGCAGTTGACTGAAGCATTTGGTGTTAGTGCGCTGGGTGTCGCTTCAATCGTTGGACTCTTTTATTACGGCTACTCGCCTTTCAGTTTGGTTGCCGGCGCAACAATAGATCGGCTCGGCCCGCGCCGATTGGTCCCCTTCGCTGCCGTTACGGTTGGCATCGGAGCCCTGTTGTTCGCCAGCGGAAATGTGCAGGTGGCGAGCCTTGGCAGGTTCCTGCAGGGCGCCGGTGGGGTCTTTGCTCTGGTGGGAGCAATTTATATTGCCAGCCAAAACTTTCCTGCCTCGCAAGCTGCCACTCTGATCGGCGTCACTCAAATGTTTGGCATGGCTGGTGGGTCAGCCGGGCAGTTCGTAGTTGGTCCACTCATCGGTAGCGGCATTGCGTGGAACCATTTTTGGATCGGGATGGGCATGGCCGGTCTGCTGATCGGCATTTTGCTTTACTTCCTGATACCTGCGGAAGAAGCGGCCGAGCGGCCCGCCGGCGGATTGAAAACTGTGGCCCGGGCTTTCGGTACGGTTTTTCGGAATCCGCAATCAATCCTGTGCGGCCTAATCGCCGGCCTGCTCTTCATCCCCACAACCATCTTCGACATGATCTGGGGCGTCCGTTATCTCCAGGAGGCGCACGGTTTCGATTATTCCTCAGCGGTGTTGCGCTCGGCTGCAGTTCCCTTCGGATGGATTATCGGGTGCCCGCTGCTCGGCTTTATTTCAGATCGAATTGGACGGCGGAAACCGGTAATTGTAGGCGGCGCCGTCGTGTTGCTTGCCTGCATGGCCTGGGGCCTCTTCGGCAAAGTCGGTGTGTTTCCGCCGTACGTGATCGGCCTGCTCGCCGGAATCGCATCGGGCTCGGCAATGCTCACCTACTCTGTAATCAAGGAAGCCAACCCGCCACAGTTTGCCGGCACCGCGACAGGTGTCGTCAACTTCTTGAACTTCACTTTCAGCGCGCTGTTAGGGCCTTTCTTCGGATGGAGTCTGATGCGGGTATCCGGTGGCGCTGCGCGCATGGAACTCTGGCATTACCAATCCGCTTTTGCGCCGCTGCTTTATGGCGTAGGGATCGCGATCGTCCTTGCGCTGCTGTTAAAAGAAACTGGACCAGCGGCCCACACGACAGCAGAAACAACTCAAGGGGTGACGCAATGAGTCAAGCATCGGCAAGAGGAACCGGGAAATACGAAAGCCTGCTGGAACGGTGCCTGAGCCTGGAGCCCGTGCCCACAGCGGTCGCTTATCCCTGTGAAGCGACTGCTTTGTCCGGAGCAGTCGAGGCTGCGCAAAAGAAATTGATAGTACCGCTATTGGTTGGTCCAGCCAATGAAATTGCGGCCACTGCCAAATTCGCCAGCATAGATCTCGGCAACCTCGAAATTGTAGACGTTCCCAACAGCGTTGCCGCCGCTGCCCGGGCCGTGGAACTCGTCCGCGAGGGCCGCGCCGAAGTGTTGATGAAAGGCAGCCTGCACACCGACGAGTTGATGTCTGCGATCGTCTCGCGCGAGCGAGGACTGCGCACCGGGCGCCGCATCAGTCACGCTTTCGTGATGGACGTGCCGACTTATCACAAAGTGCTGATCATAACTGACGCAGCCATCAACATTGCTCCCACCCTCGAAGACAAGGTGGACATCTGCCAGAACGCCATTGACCTGGCCATTTCCCTCGGTCGCGAAAAACCAAAAGTTGCAATTCTGTGTGCGGTCGAAACTGTTAACTCAAAGATGCAGGCGACGCTTGATGCTGCCGCGCTGTGCAAGATGGCTGAAAGAGGCCAGATCAAAGGCGGCATTCTCGATGGCCCTTTGGCCTTCGACAATGCGATCAGCAAGCAAGCTGCGGTGACGAAAGGAATCACCTCAGAGGTCGCCGGCGATCCCGACATTCTGTTGGCGCCGGATCTCGAAGCCGGAAACATTCTGGCGAAGCAGCTGAGTTTTCTGGCCAACGCTGACAGTGCCGGGATGGTGTTAGGCGCCCGCGTGCCTGTCATTCTTACCAGCCGCGCCGATAGCGTGCGATCAAGAATTGCCAGTTGCGCAGTCGCTAATTTGGTGGCTCATGCGCGACGGGCGATCCCATAACGAAGAAAGGAATGAGCCGCGGATGCACGCGGATAAACGAGGATCAGAAGAAATGAATAAGCAAGTAATCAATCTCAACTTTTTTATCCGCGTCAATCCGCGTGTATCTGCGGCTAATTCTCTGCGTCTTTGCAGCGAATGGCTGAAGGAAGTCATGTGATGGATGATTATGCACTGGTACTGAACGCCGGCTCGTCAAGTCTAAAGTTCTGCGTTTTCGGGCGACCAGGTAAGGGGACCTGGCGACTGGAAGCGCGGGGCCAGATCGAGGGCATCGGCACATCTCCTCGCTTATCCGTTAAGGACGTCAATGGCGCGAGGCTCGCCGACGAAAAGTTGGACGCCTCAATTCGTAGCGGAAGTGATGCGATCGGTGTCCTCGCCGCCTGGCTAAGATCAAGATATGCAGGATCCCGCGTTCTGGGCGTGGGCCATCGCGTGGTGCACGGCGGCGCGCACTTCGGCGGCCCAACTATTCTAAACCAGGAAATACTGGCGCAGTTGCGTCAGCTGATACCGCTGGCGCCACTTCATCAGCCGCATAACCTGGCAGCGATCGAAGCGGTTTTTGATCGGCTGCCCGATGTGCCGCAAGTAGCCTGTTTTGACACCAGTTTTCATCGTGGTCATTCACCAGTAGCTGCTTTAGTTCCCTTACCCCTTGAACTCCGCAAGTCAGGTATCGAGCGTTACGGCTTTCACGGTATCTCGTACGAATACATTGCATCAGTCCTCCCGGAGTTTGCACCAGAAATTGCAAGCGGGCGCGTGATCATCGCGCATCTCGGAAGCGGCGCCAGTCTCTGCGCACTGAAAAATGGCAAGAGCGTCGATTCAACGATGGGGTTCACTGCCGTGGATGGTTTGTGCATGGGAACGCGGCCAGGCGCGCTGGATCCGGGCATAGTGCTTTATTTGTTCCAAACTCTCGGCCTTTCTGCGAAAGAGGTAGAGACGATTCTCTACCAAAAATCCGGGCTGCTGGCGATTTCCGAAATTAGTAACGATATGCGCGACCTTCTCGGCCGGAGCGAGCCGGGAGCACAACTCGCCGTGGACTACTTTGTCTATCGCGCGGCCAGGGAGATCGGCGCGCTGGCGGCGGTGCTCGGCGGGATTGATGCCCTGGTGTTTACCGCCGGCATAGGAGAGAACTCGCGTGAAATCAGACGACGTATCTGCGAGGCTTCCAGATGGTTGGGTGTGGAGATCGATGAAACGAAAAACAACCACCGGGGTCCACAAATCTCAATCACAAAAAGCGGGGTTTCAGCCTGGGTAATTCCGACGAATGAGGAACTGATGATCGCCCGGCATACAGGGACGCTGCTCGGATTGAGGTCTCAATCAACTGAAGCAGCCGCATAAGGAGAAACTAAGATGACTGGTGCCACAGCAGTGCAGGACGTTCCAACTGAGACGGCGCGCGATCCCTGGCGAGAATTTGAACCCGGATTCTGGCAAAAAGAAATCGACGTTCGCAACTTCATTCAACAGAACTACACGCCGTTCGAGGAAGACGAATCATTTCTTGCGCCCGCGACCGACCGCACCAAAAAGATCTGGGCCCGCTTGAATGAATTGTTTATCGAAGAACGTAAGAAAGGCGTGCTGGACATCTCGCAGATTCCCGGCTCCATCACCTCCCATCTTCCTGGTTACATCGATCGCGAAAACGAACTGATCGTAGGTTTGCAAACAGAAGCGCCGCTCAAACGGTCGATCATGCCTAATGGCGGCTTTCGCATGATCTTGAATGCGCTTAAGACCTACGGGTATGAACCCGATCCTAATGTGGTTGAGACTTTCACGAAATATCGCAAGACGCACAATGAAGGGGTGTTTGACGCTTACACACCTGACGTCAGGCGCTGTCGCAGTTCGCATGTGCTCACGGGGCTTCCTGACGCTTATGGACGCGGGCGAATCATTGGCGATTACCGTCGCGTGGCCCTGTATGGAGTGGCTCGACTGATTGAACAAAAGCAGCAAGAGAAGGCCGGCCTCGACGCCGCCATGTCGACCGACGAAATAATTCGCGATCGGGAAGAGCTGAGCGAACAAATTCGCTCACTCAAGGAATTGCAGGAGATGGCTGCTGGTTATGGCTTTGACATTTCGTCTCCGGCAGCCACTGCGCGCGAAGCGGTGCAGTGGCTCTACTTCGGCTACCTGGCCGCGGTGAAAGAACAGAATGGCGCAGCAATGTCGCTAGGTCGAACTTCGACGTTCCTTGACGTCTACTTCCAGCGCGATCTGGCTGACGGCACTTTAACCGAGGAGCAGGCTCAGGAAATCATCGACGACTTCGTCATCAAGCTACGAATCGTTCGCTTTTTGCGCACGCCGGAATACGACGAGTTGTTTGCCGGGGATCCAACCTGGGTCACAGAATCGATTGGCGGTATGGGCGATGACGGACGTCCACTGGTAACGAAGACGAGCTTCCGGTATCTGCAAACCCTTTACAACCTCGGACCGGCCCCGGAGCCAAATCTTACAATCTGGTATTCACCCCGGCTGCCCGATGGATTTCGCAGTTTTGCGGCGAAGGTGGCTATTGACACCAGCTCAATTCAATTCGAGAGCGACTCGATCATGCGGCGGGTGTGGGGTGACGATGGCGCAGTTGCCTGTTGTGTCTCACCCATGCTGATGGGCAAGCAGATGCAATTCTTCGGCGCGCGCGCAAACCTCGCCAAGTGTCTTCTCTATGCCATCAATGGCGGCCGCGACGAATTGACTGGCAAACAAATCGGTCCGAAGAGTGGCGCTGTCGAGGGTGAATACCTCGACTTCGACGACGTGATGGAGAAGTTCGAGAAAATGATGGAGTGGCTGGCCGAAGTTTACGTCAATGCGATGAACATCATCCACTACATGCATGACAAGTATGCCTATGAACGGATCCAGATGGCGCTACACGATTATGCTCCTCTGCGCACCATGGCTTTTGGCATGGCCGGCATGTCGGTGGTTGCCGACAGTCTTTCGGCGATGCGTTACGCCAAAGTGAAAGTGATTCGCGATGACACGGGCCTCGTCACTGACTACCAGGCGGAAGGCGAGTTTCCTGTGTTTGGCAACAACGACAACCGGGTGGACTATCTGGCGGCGTGGCTGGTCACCACTTTCATGAAGAAGCTGCGAAAGTATCCCACCTATCGCAACGCCCTTCACACCCAATCGATCCTCACCATCACCTCTAATGTGGTTTACGGCAAGGCCACTGGCAATACCCCGGATGGCCGGAGGCAAGGCGAGCCCTTCGCGCCTGGCGCCAATCCAATGCATGGTCGCGACGTGAACGGCATTCATGCGTCCGCGGCTTCGGTCGCGAAGATTCCGTATCGTGACGCTGCCGACGGAATTTCTTTGACGACCACGTTGGTGCCGGAAGGCCTGGGAAAAGTTGCCGAAGACCGGATCATCAACCTGCGCCGCATGCTCGATGCGTTCTTCAGCGTCACCGGGTATCACATGAATGTGAACGTTCTGAATCGCGAGATGCTGCTGGACGCAATGGACCATCCGGAAAAATATCCGGGTCTCACCATTCGCGTTTCCGGTTATGCAGTTCACTTTGTGCGACTGACGCGCGAGCAACAAACTGATGTCATTAACCGCACCTTCCACGGAGGACAAACAGCATGATCTCCGTCTCTCCCGTACCCGCTATGCCGCTGGAGGGCAAGAGTCCGTACGACCTCCGTTTACGGCAGGGCCGGGAGGTTTCGGACTCAGCCGTAAGAGACGCGCTGCGCAGTGGCGATATCGGATTCATTCATTCGTTCACCACCGGCTCGACCGTCGATGGGCCAGGTGTGCGCGTGGTCGGATGGACCGCGGGTTGCCAGTGGCGCTGTCTCTACTGCCACAACCCGGATACCTGGAACATGACTAACGGTATGCCCGTGCCTTTGGAGCGGGCGGTTGAGCACCTTCGCAAGTACCGTCATGGACTAAAGATCATGTCAGGCGGATTTACTCTGAGTGGCGGCGAACCGCTGATGCAGGACCGGTTTGCAGTGAGGCTCTTTACCGCCGCCAAGGCGATGGGCATTCACACCGCCGTGGAAACTAACGGCTTTCTGGGCGAACGCCTTTCCGATGAAGAGCTGGAGCAAATCGATCTGGTGTTGCTCGGTATTAAAACCTGGGGTTCAGAAAAGAACATCCGGCTAACCGGCAAAGACATTGGGCCAACACTCGATTTCGCACGGCGCCTGGCGGCTCGCAGGAAACCGGTATGGATTCGCTTCGTATTGGTGCCTGGCTTGACCGATGACGCTCAGGATCTTAAGGAGATCGCGAGGTTCGCTGCCGGTCTGGGCAATGTCGAACGCGTAGAGGTGCTGCCCTTCCATCAATTGGGTCGATATAAGTGGGAAAGGCTCAAAATCAAGTACGAACTCGAAGCGGTCGCCGCTCCAGGTAACGAGCTGTTAGATCAGACCTGCGGAATCTTTCGCAGTGAAGGACTCAAGACTTTTTGATTGGGAACTATGAGTCACGAAATCGCATTACGACCTGTTCCGCTGATCAGCGGGTTTCTGCGAAACCCCATCAATTGGCTGTTGATTTTTGTTCCCATTACTGTGGTCATGGAGAAGCTCGGAACGGTACCAGCACCAGCAATCTTCTTTTCCGCGGGAATTGCAATCATCCCAATGGCGGCTCTGATAGTTCGCGCAACCGAGCAATTGGCATCGCGCACGGGCGATGCAGTCGGCGGCTTGCTTAACGCCACGTTCGGCAATGCCCCCGAGTTAATCATTTCAATTGTTGCCCTTCGAGCGGGCTACTTTGACATGGTGAGAGCGTCGCTGGTGGGCGCTATTCTGGCAAACTTATTGCTCGCCTTAGGCGCCGCATTTCTGGTGGGCGGCGTCCGCTTTCACGATCAGCGATTCAATCCAACTGCGGCGCGAGCCTATAGTTCGATGATGTTCCTGGCTGTTATTAGCATGATGGTACCGAGTGCGTTCAGTCGATACTTCGCGCCAGGAGAAATCATCCGCCAGGAACAGATACTGAATCTCGGAATCGCCGGGTTGCTGCTGGTTGCTTATGCACTCTACGTGCTGTTCTCTCTCAGAACTCATTCAAGCGCATTCGCCAGTGCCGAGAAGGAAGCCCACTCGAGCGAGCCCGAGGAACAGTGGGGAGTCAGCCGGGCGGTTGGCAGTTTGTTGTTGGCGTCTGTGCTGGCAGCCTGGATGAGCGAAAAACTAGTTGGCGCCGCGGAGGAAACCGGCAAAGCCCTCGGCATGTCGCAGGTGTTTATCGGCATTGTCTTTGTGGCGATCGTCGGCGGCGCGGCTGAAAGTGGATCAGCCGTGGCGATGGCTCGAAAAAACAAAATGGATCTGTCAGTAGGAATTGCACTAGGGAGCTGCATCCAGATCGCGCTATTCGTCGCGCCATTACTAATCCTGGCGAGTTATTTCATCGCTCCCCACCCACTCGAGCTGTCATTTGGCCGCGCTGAGATTGGTTCGCTCTTAATGGCAGTACTGGTAGGCACAGTAGTCTGTGGCGATGGCCAGACTAATTGGTTCAAAGGCGTTCAGATGATCACTGCTTACGCAATCATCGCGCTCATGTTTTATTTGATACCCCAGACGGTTTAGGTCAACAGTGCCTGAACATTCGTTGGTCCGGCGTTTCGTGATCGGTGGACTGTCAAAACTGACAGTAACTGAGCCTCACTTCTCCTAATAGAATTTCAAAGCAATTGAGCTTAACAGCTAATCGTCAGGGGCCACTGGCGTTTCCATGAATAGGAGCATAGCGATGAAGATCAACCCGCAGGCAATGCGCTTTCGGAAATGCTGGATCAGTTGCAATGAGGATTCGCGCGCCTGGATAAATCGAAACCGGCAGGTTGAGAAGGAGAGAAATGGGCGAGTGGAAAGTTGCTCGGACTTACAATCAGAATCACATCGCCCGTAAATACAGCCCTGGCAGACGCCGCCTCAGTATTTACTGGTCGTGGAGCTATCCGTGGGAGTCACAGCGCGACACGGCGGCAACGGAGAACCGCTTCTCAACTATGACCGAAGTGCGCACCGTGCTTTGGCCAAACTACGAGACGCCGGAGTGGAGCGCAGCTCAATTTCTGCAGGGCATCGCCGGCACGCTTGAACTCTTCCACCGCTCGGCACTCAGCTTTCAGGAAATCGCCGGCGAAGTCACCGGCCACCCGGTCGCCGTATTTCAGCGGATTGACCAGGCCGGATACAAGCTGCCAATTGATGAACGCATTCTGGCGGATACCGACACGTTGCTGGTGTTTGGCCTGGATCACTTGCCGTCTGAACAGGAGGCCGCACCAGAGGAAATCGCTGCAATTAAGAGCTGGTTGCAACGCGAAGGCACCTGTTTGCTCGTCGCGCCGCACCATGACGTGGGCTTTACGGATGATTTGAAGCAGCGCCAGATGGAATACAAGCATCACGGCGACGCGCTGGTGCCGCGGCAGCAGCGGTTTAGTCAATACACGCGATCGCTGATGACGGCGCTCGAGATTCCGGTGATCAACCAGTGGGGCCTGCGACCCGCGCTAGTCAAAGGCACGAGGGAGATCGCGCCGCTAACTACTTTTCGCGATCTGGACCAGCTTGGATTGCTCAATAACGTTGCTACCCTCAACTTCCATCCACACTTGCCGCACTACGCGCTGACTGAAGGCAATGTTAAGACGGTGAAGTTGCTCGCCCGGCAGCCCATCGATCTCGATCGCCCGCATCCATTTACCGCCGCCGGCAACACGGAGTTCAATTGCCTGCTCTGGATGCCACCGGACGAAAAGCGCGCCGGCGACATCGTGTTGGTCGACTCGACAAACTTTATGACTCTCTTTGGCGGCACCGAGAGCCTGAAAAATTTCTGGAAAAATGTTGCGACAGCAAAGTGAGATGACGTTAGGTAACTTCTCATGCTCGAGCTAGGGGAGGCGAGGGACTGGCTGACTCGTACTACCAACTCGAATAGGTCTACGTTTCAGGGTCACTCAATTCAGATTTCGGGATCTATCCGTTTTTGAGCGTGGTAGAAAATTGATTCAGATAGCGGAGCTAA
>Ga0070699_100004487_pt1 | contig 12349 bp, 11 predicted proteins | sample KBSK1503metaG_FD_65473 | JGI IMG/M metagenome (GOLD analysis project Ga0070699, IMG submission 65473) | Corn, switchgrass and miscanthus rhizosphere microbial communities from Kellogg Biological Station, Michigan, USA - KBS K1-50-3 metaG | ecosystem: Host-associated > Plants > Roots >...
GCGATGCGTGGGTCCCAGCGTGCCGAGATAGTCGGGCCACGAAGGTATAGCGAGGGGGATGAACGGGCACAGCCCCGTGGACATCTCCGACGCGATCCACCCACGCTGGGTGAGCTCGGCGGCGAGGAAGGCGGCGACGGAGCCGTTGCGCCTCACCTGGGCCATGTCGAGAATACGCGGCTCGCGGTCGAGCCACGCCGCCAGCGCTTGGACGACCTCCCTCTCGCAGCCGCCGCGGACGATCAGATCGAGGTAGTCGGACCCGACGCTGCCAGTCCCGAGGAACTCGACTGACGGCGACGACATCGCCCCCAGTCTCCGTCGACGCAGGCTGAACGGGGCTATCGCCACTAGCTCGCCGCCCGCTCGCACGGTCAACACGAACAGCTCCCGCTCGGTCGACAAATGTTTCCACCACGTGGCGAGCCATTCCCAGGTCAGGAAGAGGTTGTTCGCGGCGCTTGCCTGGAGCAGCGTCTCCCACTCCCCACGCAAGCGCTCGAACGTTTGCGCATCGGCGATCCGCTCGATCACGGCGGACACCCGTCAGCGCGCCGTCCCCGCCGCGATCGGCTGACACTGGGCAAACGAGACATGGCGCCCTCTTCGAACACGGTCCAGAGAGCCCACGCAAAACGTACCGCACGCGCTCGGCACGACTTCGTGCGAGCTGGCGCTTCCGCACCTACGGTTTGGAAGTCGGATGGGAGCGCGCGGCGCCAATGTCCGGGGCCGACCCGCTGCCACCTCTTTGCTCGTCGAGACCGAACCCGTACTTCCCGCACCCCTCGCTGGACCGGATCAGGTACCGCTCCTGGCAAGCGCCTCGACCCTCTGGCCAACACGACTTCCTGGAGGTAGGATCAGCGCACCGTCATGCCGGGGCTGGCCTCGCTCTTCTCTCGCTTCGGTCGGCGCGGTCCGCGTTCCTCGTCGGATCGCGAAGCCATCGACGCCACGTCCGCTCTCCTTTCCTCCGTCGGTTCGGCGCCGCGGTACCGGTTCGCGATCAAGGCGCACGCAGAGCGGAAGCGGGCGGAGGCGGTGCGCGCGATGCTCGCCTCCATCGTCGAGTCGTCCGAGGACGCCATCATCGGCCAGACGCTCGACGGGACCATGCTGAGCTGGAACCGGGGGGCCGAGCAGATCTACGGGTACACGGCGGCCGAGTCCATCGGGCGCTCGACCCTGATGCTGGTTCCTCCCGACCGCGAGGCAGAATTCTGGGAGAACCTCGAGCGGGTCAAGCGGGGCGAGCGCGTCGAGCCGTACGAGACCGTGCGCGTCCGGAAGGACACCGCCCGCATCCATCTCTCCCTGACGGTCTCGCCCATCCTGGACGCCGAGGGGCGGGTCATCGGCGCCTCGGGGATCGGGAGGGACATCACGGAGCGCAAGCGGGCCGAGGAAGAGCGCCGGGAGCTCCTCGCGCGGGAGCAGGCGACCCGCGCCGAGGCCGAGGCAGCCACCCGCGCCAAGGATGACTTCCTGGCCGTCCTCTCCCACGAGCTCCGGACCCCGCTCACCTCGATGCTCGGCTGGGTTCGCATGCTTCGGGCCGGTCAACTGCTCCGCGTCGACGAGGTCGTGGACGCCCTCGACAGCCTCGAGCGCAACACGCGGTTGCTGGGACGCCTCATCAACGACCTGCTCGACGTGTCGCGCATCGTGGCCGGGAAGCTGCAACTCGAGCCGGGTCCGGTCGATTTCGCGGGGATCACCACCGACGCGGTCGAATCGTTCCGACGGGACGCCGAGGCCAAGGCGATTCGACTGAACACGACGCTCGATCACGCGACGGGTCTGGTGTGGGGCGACCCCCTCCGGCTGGTCCAGATCGTCATGAACCTCGTCTCCAACGCGGTCAAGTTCACCCTCACCGGCGGCCGGGTGGACGTCGGGCTCGCCCGCCACGAGGATCAGGCGCGGCTCACGGTCAGCGATTCCGGGCAAGGCATCGACCCCGCGCTGCTGCCGCACATCTTCGACCGCTTCCGCCAGGGGGAGGACACGAGCAGCCGACAGCACCGGGGCCTCGGCCTTGGTCTCGCCATCGTGAGTCACCTCGTCGCGCTGCACGGCGGCAGCGTGCGCGCGGAGAGCGCTGGCAAGGGGCGCGGCGCCAAGTTCATCGTGGATCTGCCCCTCATGGCGGGGCCAGGCCGGTCGGTCCCCCGGAGGGCGCGCCTGGAGAGCCTCCCGGACGCGGTGCCCCGGCTCGACCACCTTCACGTTCTTGTCGTCGATGACGATGCCGACTCGCGGGCGCTGGTCCGGACGGTCCTCGAACACACGGGCGCCGATGTGCGGACGGTCCGATCAGGTCAGGAGGCCCTCGATGTCCTGATGGAGTCGAAGATCGACGTCCTCGTCAGCGACGTCAGGATGCCGGGCATGAACGGGTTCGACCTCATCCGTCGCGTTCGAGAGATGGAGCGGGCGAGCGGCGAGGGCCGGGTGCCGGCCGTCGCCCTCACCGCCTACGCGAGCGGCGGTGACGGCGAGCGGGCGCTGGCCGCCGGCTTCCAGGTGCATGCCGCCAAACCGATCGACCCCGCGAAGCTGGTCGAGGTCATCGCGGACGCGGTCTGGCGATCCGGCGACGCTTAGAGCGCCCGCCCCCCATCGTCACCGACGTCCCCAGACCGCCTTGTAGTGACTCTGGTAATTGTTGTCCGGGTCGTAGATGTTGTTCGGCCCACCGTCGAACTGGATGTTGTCCTTCGTGACCAGGTGAACCGGCGCGACGTAACCGCTCGGAGGCTGTCCGGCGAGCGCCCGGTTCAGCTCGTCGACGAGCTGCCATCCCGCCTCGTGCAGCGGCTCCGCGACGGTGCCGATCTGGTACGCGCCGGAGCGCACCCGGTCGAAGGCGGCCACGCTGCCGTCTCCCGCGGAGATGAACGTGGGCGGGCCGGAGGCGGGGACGCCGGCGGCGCGAAGGGCCGGAGAGGCGAAATCGAAGTAGAGGTCGTTGATCCCGAGCCCGATGGTCCACCCGGCGCCGAATCGCTGCAGCAGCGACGTGGTGTTCTGGGGCATCCGGGCCGCCGTGTCCGCGAGCGGCGTGTTGACGTAGTCGAGGACCTTGCAGCTCGTACACGCCTTGATCACGTCCCGCATCATCTCGGCCTTCTTGATGCCGATGGCGTCGCCGGACTGCCAGAAGACCACCGCTCCCGCCTTGCACTTCGTCGTCTGCAGGGCGTAGGCCGCGGCGACCTTCGCCACGTTGACGGCCTCCGTCGTCACGTTCGTGAAGATGGGCGGATCCTGGACGGGCCCCGCCGCCGCCGCCGAGTGCCAGCCGACGATCTTGATCCCTTGCTGAGCGGCCGCGCGGATCGCCGCCGCTTCCTCCTGCGCGTCGACCGAGCCCAGGACGATCCCGTCGGGCTTCAACGCCACGGCCTGGTTGATGGCCGAGACCCTCCCCGCCACCGTCCCCACGCCGTCAATGATCTTGAGCTTCCACCCGATGGCGGCCGCGGCCGCCCGCACCCCCTGACTGACCCCCAGCACGCCGCCGTTCCGCATGTCCTGCGCCACGTAGACGACGGACTTGCCGGCGAGCGCCTTGGGGCCGGTCGTCGGCCCGTCCCAGGTCGTCGTATGCCGCTGCGCCGTCGCCAGCAACGCGAGTGACTCGGCGACGAGGCCGGCCTGGGACCCGCACTGCGCCCAGGCTTCGGAAGCGCCCCCCGCCACCACGAGCGCGGTGACGACCACCGCCCGTACCGTCCGGAACCGTCGACAGGTATTCGATAGCGCCGTCATATCGGGGTGACCTCCTCTCGTCTCTCCAGGCCGAACATGAGCCGCCGCTCAGAAGACGGCGACCGGGTTAATAGGTGAGCCGGTGCCGCCCGGGATGCGCAAGGGCACCACGACGCACAGGAACGCCCAGCGCTTCTCGCTGGCACAGGCGTCGGCGACGTCTTCGAGTTGCAGGTTGTCGAGCAGCGGCATCCCCATCGCGTTCAGGGTCAGGGCGTGGATCGGGGACAACATCCCCTCCACGGGGCTCGGCCGCGCATCGCTGTCGCCGTCCGCGCCCAAAACCGCGACGTCGCGCTCGCGCAGCCAGGCCATGGCCGCCGGATGCAACCCGGCGCTGAGGAAGTGCGGATCCCACGCCCCGAGGACGGTTCGCCGCCGGACGTGGCCGCTTCGGAGCAGCACGATATCTCCGGCGCCGACCCGCACGCCCTGCGCGGCCTCGGTCTTCTCGAGTTCGGCGGGCTCGACGGCGGTCCCCGGCTCGAGCCACTGGACGCCCCGCTGGCGCGGGACATCGAGCAGGACGCCGCGACCGATGATCCCATGGGCGGCGGTCATGATCGTGCCCTTCGTACCGCCGCGGGAGGTGACGGAGCTCTGCGGCACCCCGTTGTACAGGTGCCCGCGGAAGTCGCAGTGACAGAGCGCGTCCATGTGGGAGCACGCCTTGCCGTGATAGTCGCTGCCGATGAAGTCGGCATTGGTCTGGGGCTCTCCAGGATCCCTGTCTCCGAGCTGAGTCAGGTAGTGGAGCGCCGGCCGCGGATTGTCGGGCCCCGCCGCGGTATTCCAGTCATGGGCCATCGAGACCGTGCGTCCGCTCTTGACGAGGCGGGCGGCGGCGATGACATGGCCGGCCGTGAGCAGGTTCAAGGTGCCTCGCTCGTCTTCCGGGCCCCACCGGCCCCAGTTGCTCACCGCGCGCACCATCTTCTCGAACTCCGACAGTGATACGGTCGGATGCTCCGCCCACACTCGCGTCCCGTCCATCCCTAGTGACCTCCCCGTGGCGCCGGCGTGTGTCGACCCGGTCGCTCACCCCACGGCCGCCCGGCAGACCTCAACGGCCCGACCCGCCCACCGCTCCGCCCTCCGGCGCCTCCGTCGCCGCGGCCGCTCGCTGCCCGGCCAGGATTCCGGCCCGCGTCTGCCTCCGCGAGGCGAGACCGGCGAGGCCCACGGCGATCAAGAGCGTTGTACCGTTGAACAGCGGCTCGACGAAGAAGGAGCTCCCCAGCTGCTCGATCCCCGAGATGCCGACCGCGAGCACCATCACCGCCACGATCGTGCCCCAGACGTTCACCCGGGCCGTCCGGAAGGCCGTCGATCCGAGTAACGCGCCGACGAACGAAGGCAGCAGGTAGTCCGGACCGACGTTGCTCTGACCGACCTGGAGCTTCGCGCCGAGGACGATCCCGGCGACGGCGGTGATGAGGCCGGAGGCCGCGAAGGCCAGCACGACGTAGAGGCTCTTCGGGATGCCGATGAGATGCGCCGCCCGCGGGTTCGCTCCGATCGCATAGATGTAGCGCCCGATCGGCAGATACTCGAAGCCGAGCCACAGGGCCACCGCCAGTGCGAGGACGTAGAGGGCGGGGGCGGGGATGCCGAACACGACGGCGTCGCTGAGAGCCGTGAACCCCGTGGGCAGCCGCCCGACGATCTGCTGGCCGCCGGTGTAGGCGATCGAGATCGCGTAGAGTACCGACCCCGTCCCGAGGGTGGCGATGAACGAATCGATCTGCGCCGCCTCGACGAGGATCCCGTTGACGATCCCGATCCCGAGGCCGATGGCGCACACGACGACGACGGCCACCGGCCAGCGGAGCCCGGCTTCGACTTGCAGACCGATCGAGAGGATGTGCGCGAGACCGACGGCATAGCCGATGGACAGGTCGAACTTATTCGCCGCCAGCGGGATCATCTGGGCCAGGGATACGAACGCGACGATCGACTTGTCGCTCAGGATCGAGCGAAAGGTGAGAGCGGTCGGGAACGTGGACGGGAGCAGCAGACTGAAGAAGCCGATGAGGGCGACCGTCACCAGGAAGAGCCCGTACCGGGTCAGCAGATCGCGGACGAGGTCCAGGGCCGTCGCGATCGGCCGCGCCGTCGTCGGGCCTGCGCTCGACGGGTCCGTCATCTCGCGACTTCGGCGCTCGCGAGCTCGATCAGTCGGGCCAGCGAGATCTCGTCGCGGGAGAGCTCCGCCACCATCTCGCCGCGGTTGAACACGAACGCCCGGTGGCAGAGGTGGGCGACTTCCTCGAAGTCGCTCGAGAGAATCACGATGCCGCTGCCGGACGCGAGCGCGTCGTTCATGAGGGCGTAAATCTCCGCCTTGGCGCCGACGTCGACGCCTTGCGTCGGCTCCTCCAGCACGAACACAGGGTTGGCCGTCGCCAGGCTCCGCGCGAGGACACATTTCTGCTGGTTGCCGCCGCTCAGCGTCGCGATCACCCGCTCCGGATCTCGGGGCCGGACGTGGAACCGGTCGATCAGGTCGAGAGCCTGGCGCCGCTCGACCCGATGGAGCAGAAAGCTGAACGGATGCCGTCCTCGCACGGAGGGATTCAAGAACAGGTTTTCGCGGACGGACAGACTCGAGGCGAGACTTTCTTCCTGGCGATTGCTCGTGATGAAGGCGATTCCGGCTGCGATCGCCTCCCGGGGTGACGAGAGCCGCACGGGCCGGCCCCGGATGCTGATCTCCCCCCCGAGGAGGTCGCAGGCGCCGGCGAGGGCGCGTCCGAGAAGCTGATGGCCGGCGCCGCGCAACCCGGCCAGGCCGACGAGCTCCCCCGCCATCACCGTGAACGAGACGGGCTCGAGATGACCGACCTGGACGCCACGGAGTTCCAGGAGGGGCTCCGAGCGGGGGCGCGGCGCGCGCGTGAAGACGTCGGCGAGGGGCCGGCCGACGATCGCCTGGACGAGCTCGCCGACCGAGGTGTCGGCGATATCGCGGACGGCGACGAGGCGACCGTCCCGCATGACGGCGACCTGATCGGCGATCCGGAAGACCTCGTCTATCCGATGCGTCACATAGATCATTCCGACGCCGCGATCACGCAGGCGACGGAGGGCGGCGAAGAGCCGCTCGACATCGGCGGCGGGCAGGCTCGCCGTCGGTTCGTCGAGCACCAGGAGGTCGACCTCCATAGCCAGCGCCCTGGCGATGGCGACGAGTGACCGCTCGGTGCGCGACAGCTCGGAGACGGACACCGCCAGATCGACCATCAGACCGACCTGCGCGAGCGCCTTCTGCGCGGTGTCTCGCGTTCGCCGCCAGTCGATCAGGCCGCGTCGCCGCGCGTATCCACCAACGAGGGCGATGTTTTCGGCGATCGTCATGGAGTCGATCAGCCCGTGATCCTGGTGGATGAACGCGAGACGTCGCCGGTCGTGACGATGGTCGAGAGGCCGACCGTGGAGCAGGATGCGCCCGTGGTCGGGCTCGTAGACGCCCGCTAGCAGTTTGATGAGCGTCGACTTCCCCGCCCCGTTCTCGCCCAGAAGGGCGAGGATTCGCCCGCGCTCGACCGTGAGCGAGACGCGGTCGACCGCCTGTGTCCCCCCGAAGCTCTTGCCGAGGTCCTGCAATTCCGCGAGCGGGGCGTGGTCTGCGCGGTCTGACCGCGCGGACTGCTGGATCCGGCGATCGCCCGCCTGACGGCGCATTTCGACTGGACCCGTCACGCGGCGCACCGTATCACACGCCTCGAGAAATGTCACTGCGCGGGCGGGCCCCGACGTTTTTTCGCTCGCCGCTGCCGTTTTGCGTCAGACATCCACGTCATGCCAGAGATTCGCCGTACTCCCGCACCGGAGTGGAGTGAAAGGCAATCGGGGACTTCCCGCGCTTCACCTCACCGCATCTGGCGCTGGTACCGACCTTGCACGCTACGACGACTCTCTCGGTGAACGAGGGGCGGGATGCTCGAGTGGGTCACAGAGTTCGGCTGGCTCCATATCGTCGGGTCCGCGGTCGTCGCCATCCTGCCGATTCTCGCCGCCGCCTCCCTCAGCGCCTTTCTCACGACCTGGCTGGAAGAACGGCGCCGCGTTCGACGCGCGCACCTCGACGCGATCAAGGCGGAGATCCTTCGTCCCCTGCGCCAGGAGCTCGAGGGATTCTACCTCCCGCTGCTGAGCGGCACCCTCGGCCCGGTGACGATCGCGAACGTAGCAGAGCGGGTGCCTGGCTCAGCTGACCATCCGTCGACTCCGCTCACCAACTGGGGACAGTTCCAGCTGTGCGGAGCAAGGCCGGCGCAGACCGCAGAGCTGGATAGGATCTTATACGCCGATGCGAAATCCCGACACTATGAACGCTTCTTTCGACGGCTCGAGCTGTTCAAGTCTGAGGTCGACGTCCACACGGGGCTGTGGATCCGCTACGCGGAACAGCTGTCGCTAACGATCAGGGAACGGATCGGGCTGCGGGTGATATCGGAGGCCGATCCGCTCTCCGACGCCGAGTGGATCGACCCGGATGGGTTGGCGGTGTTTGTCGTGAACTTCCAGCTCGGCATCGTGCAACGGGTCCCCTGCCTCGGACCGGACGGGCGATCCATCGAGATAAGCGGAGTGACGATGGCGCGTGCGCAGTCGGAGGACCCGATTCAGCGCAGCGTGAAGGTGCTCGAAGAGCTCTGCTGGAGGCAGGAGACGCCGGACGAGTTGCGGCCGCAAGCCCAGCCGCTCCTCCACCTCGCCCAGTACCTGCTTCGGGAGCTAGACCGCCTTCGGTTGTCGCGGACGTATCCTGGTCAGTGTCCACTCGCCGGGGCGTAATCGCCTCATCCGACCCCGCGGGCGCGCTCGACGTATCTGGCCGGCAACGAGGGGTACCTGAGCGTGAGCCGAAACTGTCCCGCCCTCAAGGCGCCCTCACGCGAATCGTAGGCGGTCCAGTCACGGGCCCAGCAGCTCTCGACGACTTCGCCGCGAACCGTGTCCCAGATCTCCCAGCACCAGCGAGAGCCCTCGGGGATCAGTCGGACTTCGACCGTGAATCGCTCGCCCGAATGGGTGTCCATACGCCTTACCCTCTTTAGGGGTCCACCTCTGGTCCGCGCTCGCCCCTGATGCGGTCAACGTAGGCACCGCGTGATGCGACCTGTCAACGCCTTGCTCGTTCGCCTGATATGGGCTCAGGCGTGCTGGGCAGCCCGCCGGTCGCCGTCGAATCAGGAGAAATTCGCCTATCGGACCGCGGAGACTGGCCAGACCGTCATGTTTCGCGAGCATCGGCCGTGAATCCGCATCAGACCGTCGTATTCTCGACGTGTGGACAACGGTGGAAATGTGGACAGCGCGGGCGGCCCGAGGCTGCCCGGCGCTGCGGGAGGCCGGTCAGGGACGCAGGAAGGGGAGAATGAAGCTCTGGGCGTCGAAGATGTCGGTGCGATAGGCGAAGCCCGAGCCCGTGCAATTGGAATTCATGACGAAGGAGTCGACGGCGACGACGACGTTGGTGTCACCGAGAAACACGGGGCCGCCCGAGTCGCCGAAGCAGATGCCGCCGGCCCAGCGCCCGGGATCGCTGGACATCTGCAGATTGAAGCCGTCCGTGAGGGCGCTCCTCAGGTTCACGAGCTTCGTCGCACCCCGGAACCGGATGAGGTCCATGCGCAGGTCCGGCTTGACGCTCTGGAACCCGTAGCCGACGATCGTGAAGATCGGGTAGTCTGGCCCCCGCCGGGTCGCGAGGTCATCCAACGCCCCGAGCGCGGGTAGCGTCGCGAAGAGCGACCCCGGGACGGGGACGGCAGCGCCGAACACAACGACGCCAACATCACGACGGTTCGGGAACGCGCTGTCATTGAAGTCGGGATGAGTATGCGGCACTCCCGTGAAGCTCGGACTGTTGAGCCCGATCGCCGCATCAAACCAGACCTGGGCGGTCGCGGCGCCGTCGGTGCAGTGCCCCGCCGTCAGCAGTATCTTCTCCGACAGGAGCGTCCCGCTGCATCGGCCGAGGCGGGTACCCGAAGCGTCGAAGAAGACCGCCAGCCCGACGTAGGGATGATCGTTTCCGTCCGGCCCTCCGTAGAGGATCGCCAGCGCCGGCACGGCGCCGGCGAGGGCGATCGAGAACGCCATACCCAGCGTTATGGCTCGTCTTCGCATCGCTGCTTCCTCCTACTACGGGGCGACCTTGGGAAGGGTGGCGGGGTCGGCCGTGTTGAGACACCTCGGGTGCCCGAAACCGTGCTGGCTGACACCGATCGCGCCGACGGTCGCGCCGGCGGAGATGTCATAGACGATGTTGTCGGGCCGGTCGGAATCACCGCTCACGCCGTTGACGCCTTTGAGGTGATCGAGGCCGAGGTTATTGCGCACCCGCCAGGCGATCATGTGGTCGGCACAGGAAGTATCTCCACTCACGCCCAGGCCTCCAATGACCCGATCGGTGCTGCCCAGCTTGACGTAGAGGCCGAGACCCCCGCCGAACACGTTCACGCCACCGACTCGCTTGCCGACCATGGGGTCATCCGCCTGACCGTAGTTCGGGGTGTCAGCGGCGGTGCCGTAGGCCGCCGCGGCATCGACCGGATTGCTGTGCTGGAGGCCGTAAAGGCTCCCGTCGAAGGGCTGGACGGCGGCATACAGGTTTGCGGTGGACAGCGCAAGGCCGTCCAGGCTGAAGGCATTGGCCGTGTTGGCCTTCTGCGCGGAGATGACGCGGCTTCCGGGCCACTGGGCACCCCGATCGGGACCGGAAAACGCGACGGCGCAGACTACCCCGTCACGATCGACAAGCGTTGCCCACATCTGGTTTCCGAGCCCGCCGTTCACGGGGGTGCCCACGGCACTGATCAACGCGCCCCGCAGGGCATCGTGACTCGGGAGCCCGGTGCACCCGGACCCGGACTGGGCGAAGAGCGGGGCCGCGGAGAGAACGATCACACCAGCGAGCGCGCTACCGACGAGCTTCGACACCATAGACCTCTCCTCCTTTGGGTATTTTGGCCCTCTAGCCCTTGAGCCACTGGGTGAACCAGGCGGTCGCCGCCCTGGAGGAGACCGGGAATCCCTTCACGTACGCGTCGAAGTGCCCCCCGGGGACGATGACGATCTTCTTCGGTTCCAGCGCACCGTTGTACGCCCGCAGCGTCACTTCCGTGGGCACCAGCTCGTCGTTCTCCGCTACCACGATCAAGAGAGGCGTGGGCGAGACCTTCGGGACGAACAGGACCGGATGGTACAGGAAGAGCCACTCGAGGGACTCCACCGTCACCCGGTTCTCCCAGCGGGGGGCCATCTTCTTGGCCGTCTCCGTGAACCACTGGTAGGACGTCTGTGTGTTGAGCACGGCGTTGCCGTCCGCCGCCACCACGGGGAGATAGTTGACCCTGCCGCTCTTGTACCGCTCGCTCCGATCCCCCTCGAGGAACTTCACGAAGCCGTCGATGCCCGTCTTCGTATTCAGCGCATCGGCCGTCGCCCAGCCATCCAGGTACGGCACCTGCGACGCGACGCACTTGACGCGCCGGTCCACGGCACCGACCACGATGACGTGGCCGCCACTGTACGAGGAGCCGAACACGCCGATCTTCTCCGGATCGACCTCGGGCTGCGTCTGCGCAAAGGTGATGGCGTTGCGGTAGTCCTCGATCTGCTCGAAGGGCAGCACCTGGCCGCGGGGCTCGCCCCCGCTCTCTCCCAGGTACCGGTAATCGAAGAGGACGGCCACCAGCCCGGCCCTGCGAAACTCCTCCGCGTAGTTCGTGAAGTACATCTCCTTCACGGCACTGAAGCCGTGCGCCATGACGATCGCCGGCCGTCGCCCGCCGGCCCGCAGATCGTCGGGGATGTACTTCAGACCCCGGCAGCGCACCCCCTTGCTCATGAACTCGATGGGGATCACGTTGCCCTGCTCCGCAGAGGCGACCCGAGCGGCTCGCGGGACGGCCGAAGCGAGCGCGCCCGCCGCCAGCACCAGTGCCGTCCTTCCGACGAATTCGCGGCGCGTGCAGCCGATGCCCTCGTTGCCGTCCATCGCGTCCTCCCTTCCTGGACCCAGCCAGACCCGCACCGTCGCCATTCGAGCCGCCGAGAATGAGGCCGACATCTTCCGCATAGCCGGCACCTATTGTCAAGCCGGGGTCGGGTGACCGCTCAGTGCGGACCGCGTTCACCGACGAGGGCGCGGATGTCCACCAGCGCCTGGCGTTCGTCGAAGAACGAGAGGCTGTAGATCTCCCTGATGTGGCCGCCGGCGTCGATCAGGTAGATCCGAGCCGGATGGTCGATCTCGCCGTCGTCCTGCCGGCGCGTCCACTGATGATAGGCCGTGAGCACACTGTCGAGCCGCTCGGGCTCATCTCGAGGGCGACGACCAGTCGACCGAGCCACGATCTCATGACGATCCCTCCGTCTAGCCGAGGTTGTAGAGCCCGGCCACGTTCTCGCAGGTGATCTTGCGGCGCACGCGTTCCGGCAGCGCGCCCAGGTTGGCGTCGATGTGTCTGCGAGACTCGGGCCAGACGCAGTCGGGATGGGGGTAATCCGCTCCCCAGATGATGTTGTCCTCGCCCACCAGCGGGATGATCGGCTCGAG
>Ga0070699_100004488_pt1 | contig 12349 bp, 14 predicted proteins | sample KBSK1503metaG_FD_65473 | JGI IMG/M metagenome (GOLD analysis project Ga0070699, IMG submission 65473) | Corn, switchgrass and miscanthus rhizosphere microbial communities from Kellogg Biological Station, Michigan, USA - KBS K1-50-3 metaG | ecosystem: Host-associated > Plants > Roots >...
TGCCGTTCGAGCTGCCGACGCACTTCCTGTTCGTGCTCAATCTGAAAACGGCAAAGGCGATGGGGCTCAACGTACCGGACACGATGCTCGCACTTGCCGACGAGGTGATTGAATGAAGCGGCGCGCGTTCATCACGCTGCTCGGCGGCGCGGCCGTGGCTTGGCCGCTGGCAGCGCGCGCGCAGCAGCCGGGCCGGCCGATCATCGGGTTCCTGGGCAGCTCGTCGAGTGGGGCAGACAACGCATTTATCGAACACCTCCGACGCGGCCTCGGCGATGCCGGTTTCGTCGAGGGCCACAACCTGGTCGTCGAATATCGTTGGGCGGAAGGCCGCTACGATCGATTGCCGGCGTTAGCGGCCGAGTTGGTTCGCCGTCCAGTGGCAGTGCTCGTGGCGGGCGGCATCACCGCCGCCGTTGCCGCCAAAGCCGCAACCGCGACAATTCCAATCGTCTTCTATACCGGCGGCGATCCGGTCAAGCTCGGCTTAGTCGGCAGCCTCAACAAGCCCGATGGCAATGCCACGGGTGCGGTGTATTTGGGCAAGCAATTGGTAGCAAAGCAGTTCGAGTTGATGCACGACCTGATGCCGAAGGCACATGCAATCGCTTTTCTGGTGAATCCGAGGAATGCCGCGACCGACGACGAAACTAACGAAATGGGGATGGCAGCGAGTGCGCTCGGGCAGAAGCTGCTTGTCGTTAGGGCCGTCTCGGCGGACGACCTTGCCGGCGCCTTTGCGACCATTGTGCGTGAACGGGCCGGCGCGCTCATCCTGCAAGGCGACCCTTTGATCAGCAGCCGGCAAGGGCGATTGGCAGTGCTGTCGGCGCGACATGGGATTCCGGCGGTGTCCCCGTTGCGCGACTATCCCGCAGCGGGGGGACTCATGAGCTATGGGGCCAGCAGCGCCGAAGCGGTTCGCTTGGTGGGCGTCTACAGCGGGCGCATTCTCAAAGGCGAAAGGCCGGCCGATCTGCCAGTCCAGCAGGGCACCAAGGTCGAGCTTGTGATCAACCTGGGCACCGCGAAAACGCTCGGCGTCGAAATCCCGCCGACGCTGCTTGCGCGCGCCGACGAGGTGATCGAATGAGGGACCGGAGAGGGAGGGGTCAACAATGAAACTTCACCGCCGACAACTTCTGAAGTTGGCCGCGGGTGCCGCCGCGCTTCCAGTCGTACTGCGCATCGCGCAGGCACAAACCTATCCAACCCGCCCAGTGCGCTGGATCATCGGTTTTCCGCCTGGCGGCGGTGCCGACCAGGTGGCGCGCCTTATCGCGCCGTCGCTCTCGGAACGGCTGGGCCAGCAGGTCGTAATCGAAAACCGGCCGGGTGCCGGCACCTTCCTCTCCGTGCAAGCGGTGCTCAACTCAGCGCCAGACGGGTACACGCTGCTCCACTACGGCGGCTCCACGCTGATGAACGCGAAAATCTCGGCGAACCCGCCCGCGCTGGAGGACGGCATCGCGCCGGTCGCCGGTCTCGTCGCCTATCCCATGATCCTGGTTGCACATCCGTTGTTTCCCGCCAAAACGGTTCCCGAGCTGATTGACTACGCCAAGTCCAATCCCGGCAAGGTCACCATGGCTTCGTTCGGCATCGGCACCGCCTCGCATCTCGCCGGCGAGCTGCTCAAGCAGGTGGCCGGCATCGACATGGTGCATGTCCCCTATCGCGGCGGCGCGCCCATGATCACCGACCTGCTCGGCGGCCAGGTGCAGATCGGCTTTGATGTGATGGTCACCTCGCTGCCGCATGTGCGCACGGGCGCGCTGCGTGCGCTCGCGGTCGCCGGCAGCCGGCGCTTCGAGGCGCTGCCCGAGGTGCCGACGATTGCCGAGGCGTTGCCGGGATACGAGGCAAGGACCTGGGCCGGCGTCGGCGCGCCCAAGGGTACGCCCGCGGCCGTCATCGCACGCCTCGATCGCGAGATCGGCGCCGTGCTCGCGGAGCCGACGATCGAGGCGCGGCTCGCCGATCTCGGCACGGTGCCGATGCCGCTCAATGCCCAGGAGTTCGCTGCCTTCATTGCCGCTGAATCCGAGAAGTGGGGCAAGGTCGTGCGGATCGCCAACATCGCGCCGCAATAACCGAGGCACTCGTCTTGCAGCTCGGCTTGCGTCGAACTCCGTGGTCGCGGACCTGCGTGCCGGCCGCATCCTTAAGGGTGAAAAGCCGGCCGATTTTCCGAATCCTGCGGAGGACCAAGTTCGAGCTGGTCATCAACCTGCAAACCGCCAAGGCATTGGACATCGACATTCCCCCGACCCTGCTCGGCCGCGCCGACGAGGTGATCGAATAAAAAAGCGAAAGGGAGGGCAAGATGAAATTTCCCCGCCGACGGTTCCTGCGTCTGGCAGCGGGCGCCGCCGCTCTGCCGGTCGTACCGTCCGCGCCCGCACTTGGGCAGAACGCGCGGCCGGCTACGTCGACCGCATCCTCAAGGGCGAGAAGCCGGCCGACCTGCCGGTGCAGGCGCCCACCAAGTACGACCTGACGATCAATCTCAAGACGGCGAAGGCACTCGGCCTTGAAGTGCCGCCAATGCTGCTCGCCCGCGCCGATGAGGTGATCGAATAACACGCAGTGTTGCTGCATCTGCTCACGGCCGCTCCTGGCACGAAGCTGCCGTGCCGGCGGCGCCGACCAATGTCCGAAGTTGGGGGTAGAACGGACTCAACGCGGACATGCCGCCATGGCCGAGTCTGACCCTGGCTGTCGCGACCGAATCGTGATCTAAAGGAATATCCATTCTATCGGTTCTTCGAACCGCCGCGTTTTCACACGGCCAAGACCCATCTGCGACATCAGCGCGCAATTTTTACCGTGATGCACGGCGGCGTTCTTCCGCAACGGCGTGGTAATGTGCGGCCCTAAGCCTGAGGAGGGGCGCGCCCCTATGAGACGACGCGCGTTCATATCGCTGCTCGGCGGTGCGGCCGCATCGTGGCCGCTCGCGGCACGCCCGCAGCAGTCGGAGCGGATGCGGCGCATCGGGGTACTCCTGCCCGCCACCGCAGACGATCCGGATTTTCAGGCCCGTGTCGGCGCGTTCCTGCAGGGGCTGCAGCAATCCGGCTGGAGCATCGGCCGCAATGTGCGGATCGACACCCGCTGGGCCACCGCCAATGCTGCCGAAATTCGCAGACACGCGGCGGAGCTGACCGCGGACGCGCCGGACATCATCCTGGCCCATGGTGCGTCGGCCGTGGGACCGTTGTTGCAGACCACCCGCACGGTGCCGGTCGTGTTCCCAGTTATCAGCGATCCGGTCGCCGCCGGCTTTGTCGACAGCCTGGCGCGTCCCGGAGGCAATGCCACCGGCTTCATGTCGTACGAATACAGCCTGAGCGGGAAATGGCTAGAGCTGCTGAAAGAGATCGCACCGCTCGTGACGCGAGTGGCGGTTCTTCGGGATGTCTCCACGCCCACCGGACCCGCCCAGTTCGGCATCATCCAGGCCGCAGCACCATCGCTCGGGGTGGAGGTGAACCCTGTCAATGTGCGCGATGCAGGCGAGATCGAGCGCGCTGTCGCCGCCTTCGCGCGCACGTCGAATGACGGTCTGATCGTGACGGGCAGCGCGTTGACGTCGCGTCATCGGGATCTGATCGTCACGCTTGCGGCCCGGCACAAGCTGCCTGCGGTCTATGTCGAACGTTACTTCGTCGCCGCTGGCGGCCTGATTTCCTACGGGCCTGATTTCGTCGGACCAGTACCGGCAAGCGGCCGGCTACGTCGATCGCATCCTCAAGGGCGAAAAGGCGGCCGACTTGCCGGTGCAGGCACCGACCAAGTACCGACCCCGTGATCAATCTCAAGACCGCGAAGGCGCTCGGACTTGACGTGCCGCCGATGCTGCTCGCGCTCGCCGACGGGGTGATCGAATAGGATTTTGTTTGCTGGAGCGGATTGGCTTTACGCAATCACGGGTCCCCCCAACCTGACGTCGGATCGACGTTCAGCGGTTTCCATTCTTCGGACGTACTCTGCGCTCCTCGCCGGCGTCAACCGCATGGACTGGCGCCATTTCCTCGTCATGAACGCGCTGGGTGGAATCTGTTGGGCCTCGATATTTGGTATTGGTGCTTATCTGTTCGGTGAACAGGCAACGCGTGTGGCGGAACCCGTGAGTTTGGCGTTGGTTGCCGGCGCTATTGTACTGATGATCGCGGGCATGGTGTTTTTCCGATACCATGAGAATGAGTTGGTGCAGCGCGCCGAGGCAGCCTTTCCAACTGCTAGCTTTTCGGCGAAGCGAATGCGTTAATCACCACATTCTAGACCGCCCTGGCTCCGCCGTGCATACTCGCACCATGCACTTCACCACGATGGAGGATTCAAATGCCCAACGTGCCCAACGTGCCCGACATGCTCAACATTGAATGGCTTGAGACACTCCTTGCCACGCTAGCGCTTATATCAGCGGCGGTTTCAGTGCACCTATGGCATCGCGCGGCTGAGGTTCCGAATATGCCAGATCAGCCCTCTCTTACATTGTCGTGGCGGGCTAGATTGCACGCTCGGGCCGGTTCGGCGGCAGCCGCCACTTTGTTTTTCTTGAGCCTCCTGATGATCTCCATCGTGATCGAGGCCATGTCTGGAACTACTCCACCAACCGTTGCTTGGCCGCCACAATTAAACTGACCCACTACCGACCAAGGCTCCAACTTTTGAGCGGAATGATGAGGCCGCAATTGAGGGCGGCCTCTCGTTTAGTTCTGGCCGCTCCTGCGCTTGGCTCGCCATTGTTCGGGATCGTCTATTTGCTCTGCCAAGTCGCGGTACTGCGCAGCGATTCGGAGAAACAGCGTCTTGACTTCCTCGTTATAAGCGCGGGCTGCGCGTTCCTCGTTCGCGGCTGCCCAGCGCAAATAGCGCCTCGATTTGTCTGTCTCCCTTGCCATGGCTCCAGCTTGCAGTGATCCGATTGGAACTGGCTTTGCTGAAATTGCCGCGATTTGATCGGTCTTGGCACGCCTTGACGAGCCGTTGAGCGAGGCCGCCAACGGAATCGGCCTATTCGTTCTTGTTGTTCTTGGGCTGAATCTGCTGTTGCTGCTGTTGCATCGCAGGCCGCGCGTCGTGACTTTCGGGCAAGCGCGTCCAAACCTGTGCCATTTCTACCAATGCGGCCGCGAGTTTCTGACCCCTAATGCTAGGCTTACTGGGGAGGATCGATATCGCGACCAACGGCGATGTTGGGTGCGGAGAGCGATCCATCCGGCTGTTTTTGTGCGGCGGCGATGAAGATCTTGGCTCCCACCTTGAGGTCCGCGGCACTTCCCGGCGTATAGCGCGCAATCGGCGTACCAATGGGCACGATGACTTTCTTCTCACCGTCCTTGTATTTGACGAGCAGATCCTGGCCATCCTTCCCGGCAACTGTAGTCGCGACATTGGCATTGGTCATGGTGCCGCCGGGACGGCTGTCCCACGGCGTATGCCTGTCGGCCACAACGCCGCGCTGCGAATCCATGAAGATGTGAATTGCGAACGCCTTTTGAGTGCCGTCTGGCTGAGGCATGGCCGATACGCCGATGAATTCACCCTCCTTAATATCGGCCAGGGATGCTTTGACCATGGCCGCGATCCGGGCGTTATCGGCGAGCTTCACAGTCAGATTCTGGCCATCACGCGACTTTATCGATAGCGTATTGCCTTCCACTTTGGTGATTTCACCTCGAACGCGTACAGGCTGCGCCTCCTGAGCCCATACGGCCGATGTTGTCACAATGAGCGTCAGCCCCGCCGCGCCCAGCACGCGCCGTGTCATCTTCTGCATGGTCTGTTTCTCCCAAGCGCGCGGCTTTGAGCCGCTCCTATTTCCAAAGCTTTGACCCCGGCCCTAGAACCCCACCCAGGGGCACTACATTCCCCTATCTTGGTTCCCTGGATGCTCCCGACGGCGTGAACACTGGCGCTTTTCCGGCCTTCCTGCAAGACAGACGCGAGGGTGCGAGCGGCTTTGTGATGCAAGCCGGACGAGCTGGTCATCAACCTCAAGACTGCCAAAGCGCTCGGGCTCGAGGTGTCGCCGATGCAATCGCCCGCGCCGACGAGGTAATCGAATAGCGGCGCCTTTTGCTGCAATGCGTTAGGTCGCGATTGCACAAAGCGGACATATCGAGGTGCCCTCGCGCATGTCCGCTTTGGGGGACGAAGCGGACATGCATTGTCGTGTGGCCGGGACCATCCCGGTCGCTGATGACCCACTTCAGACATCGGCGGCCCTCGCCAACGGCTAATATAAGGACTCACTTAGTCTGGGTGTGGACCTTCTTTTTTGTTCTCTAACAATTTCCCGGTCATAGCATCGACGCCGACTTCTTGCGTCACTGCGCCGCTTTTTATGTCGAAGGAATATCGCAGGCCACTGCCGCCTTTTTCTTTTTCCAGTTCCTCGTCTATGATTTTGCCAGGATGGGCTTTGAGAGCTATGGCCCGCGCTTGAGCGATGCTGATTTTTGCACGCTTCGCGAGTTCCTGGCCGGTGTACGCCATCGCTGGCAAAGTCGCCGCAAGCAGCCCCAAAGATGCAGCGGTGGAAAGCCAGAACCTCATCATCTTCGACATGATTGGACCTCGGTCATGGGGATGCGCCGCTTCTATGAGCTTAACGCGCTTCTATGGCGAAGGTCCCAGCCGACTACGTTCTCATTTTGGCGCGAACGTGAAACTTTGGTAATGTAAAATTGCAGCACCGTTGTGGTCCGCTCAGCGACAGCGGAAAAATCTGAAGGCACCGCTGCAACCGCTTGCCGGCCAATAACGCCCTGTAGAATACTTGCGCGGTCGCAAAGTGCGGAGGGCCGCTTTCGGGGGCAACAGCGGACCAGATATGCTCTAGATAGAGTTCTTCGCTTCGTGACCCCGTAGCGGTCATAGGCTGGATCGAAATCCAACAGCGCGGCGGTCTCCTGCGGCATCGACACGCACTGCTTTGCTTCAGCGGCCAAAGCGGCGGTTGCGCGCCTGATAGGCACGGATGGCACGCAGGAAGTCAACCTTACGAAATGCCGGCCACAACACATCCGTAAAATAGAACTCGCTGTGCACGCTCTGCCAAAGCAGGAAGCCTGACAACCGGATTTCTCCACTCGTTCGGATGATCAAGTCGGGATCGGGCAGGTTTGACGCATAAAGATGGCAAGCTATGGCCTCCGGCGTGATACGCTCGATTGCGTCTGACAATAAGGCCCCTTCCTGAGCTTGCGTTTTGAGGAAGCTACGGACAGCGTCGGAAATCTCCTCACGCCCTCCGTATCCAACTGCAATCGTCAGTGTCATGACATTGTATTGCGCGGTGGCAGCCTCGGCCGCGCGAATCGCGGCAACGACCGAGTCCGGGAGGAGGTCGAGGCGACCGATGGCCTGTATGCGGACGCGTTTCTGGTGCATGAACGGATCGTGGGCAAGCGCCGCAACCTTGGCTTCGATCGCAGAAAGGATGCCGGAAATTTCCGCCTGAGATCGCTTGAGGTTCTCGGTCGAAAACACCCACAGTGTCACGGCCGGATACGCAGATCGGAGCACCAGTCCAGGATATCGTTCAGCTTCTCCGCGCCGCGCTGATAGATTTCACATGGATCGCTCACGCCCCGCTTGCGCGCATGGCGGCGATTTCCATCCAGGATGATGCCAACATGGCGTGGCGTCGGCCCTTGTTTGAGCTGATCAAGCAGTCGGCGCTCGTAAATCCAATAAAGAAGGCGCAGCAGCAGCGATGTGGCCGTGCTTTTACCGGGTCGCTTTCGCTCCGTATGGCTTTGCTGCCAGGTGACGACGCGGGCGGAGGCTGTTTGTTGGTCAAAGGCTGGCGCAGTTGTTCGTTCGTGGACTGGGCTCCAACCGGGATTCATCCTTCACCCCTCACCTCGCTGCCCCATGACTGAATGCCAAAAGAAGGCAAACGCCTCGTGCCCCTAGGATGCGTTTATACGCCAACTGTTGCGAAAATGCGGATGTCGCCGCCAAACCGCATGTTTTTCTGCGCTGCCTTGGCAGCTAATGGCACGAATGCGACCTAAAGGCGCGCCGACCAATGTCCGCAGTTGGGAGTCGAACGGACTCAACGCAGATGGTCGCCTTTGGGCCGTTCATGACCCCAACCCGACTTAGGGCGAATTGAAATCCCGCAGCGCAGCAGTCTCCTGCCGTACCGAGGTGTGCTATCCTTTCCGCTGGAAGCACGGGAGGGACCGAGTAGTGAACCGACGCTCGTTCATCACGCTGCTCGGCGGTGCGGCCGCCGCGTGGCCGCTCGCGGCGCGCGCGCAGCAGGCGGCGATGCCGGTGGTCGGCCTGATGTCCCCTCTGTCGGTAGCCACGGCGTCGCGCAATCTTTCAGCACTTCGGAACGGCTTGCGCGAATTGGGATACATCGAGGGTCGAAACATCAAGATCGAGTCTCGGTTTGCCGATGGAGTAGCCGAACGCTTCCCCGCGCTCGTGGCCGATCTGCTTACTCTTAAACCCGCCGCTATCCTTGTGGGGTCAACAACCGCAATTTTAGCCGCGCGCAAGGTTACACGAACGATCCCTTTGATCTGGTTCGGAAGTGTCGATGACCCGGTAGCACTCGGGCTCGTGGAAAGTTTCGCCCGTCCAGGTGGCAATGTGACGGGCTTCCTGTTGTCCAGCGATGCGAGGATGGTCAGTAAGAGACTCCAGCTACTCCTGGATGCCGCGCCTGGGTTCTCGCGTGTCGGCATCTTGCTCGCTCCCGACTACGCCACTGCTGACGGGACGCTGAAATCGATCCCGCCGGCAGCACGCGGGTTGGGCCTTGATGTTAATGTTTACGAGGTACGGTCGGAAACTGAGTTAGAAGCTGCATTTGCTGCCGCCGCACGCGATGGCGTGCAGGCTCTGTACGTGTCAGAAACTCCTCATCTCCTGACCCATCGGGTTGAGATCGCTGCCAAGGTGGCGATCACGCGGCTGCCGGCGATGTACCCGTTCAGGGAGTACGTACAATCGGGCGGGCTGATGTCTTATGGGTCAGATTTGCCTGACCTGTACCGGCGCGCCGCCGTCTATGTGGACAAGATTTTGAAGGGCACCAACCCCGGCGAGCTGCCGCTGCAGGCGGCGGAGAAATTCGAGCTGGTCGTCAACCTCAGGGCTGCAAAGGCGCTCGGCCTCTCGATCCCGGAATCGTTTCTGGTGCGCGCCGACGAGGTGATCGAATGAAGCGGCGGGAGTTCATCTCTCTTCTTGCTGGCGCGGCGGTGGCGTGGCCGCTCGCGGCGCGTGCGCAGCAGGCGGCGATGCCGACCGTCGGCTTGGTCAGCGGTCGGTGGGCCGATGCCTCCGCGCGCCATGCCGCTGCGTTCCGCAAAGGCCTCAACGAAACCGGCTACGTCGAGGGGCAGAACGTGATGGTCGAGTACCACTGGCTGGATGGGCGATACGATCGCCTGCCGTCACTCATTGCTGACTTCGTCAGCCGTCGCGTCGCCGTTATCGCTACGACCGGCCCGACCGCTGCTGCTCAGGCGGCCAAAGCGGCGACCACAACGATCCCTATCGTCTTCGGCGTCGGCGGAGACCCGGTCACGCTTGGTCTGGTCGCCAGCCTTGCCCGGCCGGGCGGCAACGCCACCGGGATCAGTTTTCTCACCCAAGAGATTGCGGCGAAGCGGCTGGGTCTCTTCCATGATCTGGTGCCCAAGGCCACTCGTATTGCCATGCTGGTCAATCCGGCCAATCGTCCGATTGCCGAACTCATGTTACGAGACATCCCGGAAGCTGCACGCGCCCTCGGACTGCAAATTCAGGTCGTCAACGCCAGCACCAGCCGGGAGATCGAGGCGGCCTTCGCCACTATTGCGCGCGACCGGGCCGACGCACTCTTCGTTGCCCCCGACGGGTTCTTCAACGCCCGACGAGTCCAATTTGCGACACTCGCGACGCACTATAGGATTCCGGCAGCCTATGGCCAGCGCGAGGTTGTCGAAGCCGGCGGGCTGATGAGCTACGGGACCGATCTTCTGGACAATTATCGTCAACTCGGGGTGTACACCGGTCAAATCCTCAAGGGCGCGAAGCCCGCCGACCTGCCGGTGTTGCAGTCGACCAAATTCGAGTTCGTCATCAACGCGCAAACGGCGAGATTGCTCGGCATCGAAGTGCCCAACGCATTGCAACTGCTCGCCGACGAGGTGATCGAATGAAAAGGCCGAGGAAGGATTGACGAGAATGAAACTTCTTCGTCGAAATTTTCTGCATCTCGCTGCGGGTGCTGCCGCACTGCCGGTCGCATCGCGCTTCGCTTTCGCGCAAGGCTATCCGTCGCGGCCGGTGCGCATCATCGTCGGATTTGCCCCCAGTGGTGCTACCGACATCATGGCGCGCTTGATAGGACAATGGCTGTCGGAGCGTCTCGGTCAACAGTTTATCGTCGAGAATAGGCCGGGCGCGGCCAGCAATATCGCCACCGAGGCGGTCGTGAACGCGCCCCCGGACGGATATACGCTGCTTGTGGCCACTTCCGTGAACGCGATCAACGCCACGCTCTACGACAAGCTCAGTTTCAATTTGATCCGCGACATCGCTCCGGTCGCTAGCATTCATCGCGAGCCGTTTCTCGTGGAGGTGAATCCCTCGGTACCGGTCAGGACGGTCCCCGAACTCATCGCCTATGCCAAAGCCAATCCCGCCAACATCAACATGGCAACGGCCGGCATCGGTTCCGGAAACCATATTGCCGGTGAATTGTTCAAGATGATGACCGGCGTCACCCTCGTGCATGTGCCGTATCGCGGCGCAGGCCCCGCGCTTGTCGATCTGCTCGGCGGACAGGTGCAGGTCATGTTCGCCACCATGTCCTCATCGATCGAATACGTCAGGGGCGGCAAGCTTCGCGCGCTGGCGGTGACCACCGCGACACGCTCGCCGGTGCTGCCGGACATCCCGACGGTTGCCGAATTCGTGCCAGGCTACGAGTCGAGCTTCTGGACCGGCATTTGCGCGCCGAAAAACACGCCCGCCGAGATTGTCGACAAGCTCAACACGGAGATCAACGCAGCTCTCGCCGATCCCAAGATGAAGGCCTGGCTTGCCGACCTGGGGGGCACACCGCTTCCGGGTTCGCCCGCCGATTTCGGAAAGTTCATTGCCGACGAAACCGAAAAGTGGGCCAAGGTGGTAAAGTTCGCGGGGCTCAGACCAGAGTGATCCGTCAATGCTGACCGGATATTCCGTAACGTTTCGTTCTCCGACGTGTGAGGGAGCCGGCCACCCCGTGTCCCTGTCGGAAACTCACGCCCGGACATATTGATGGTGCAGCCCACCCAATATCGGTACGGCCAAGGTCTGACCGACGGTCTGGACGGCGCGGGGGATCGGCGCGTCCTTCTGCAATGACAGGTGCGTGCGCGCCTCGTTGTAGTATTTTTGATACGATTTCAGCAGATGACGCAGATGCTGCTCGCCAAACACAACGACATGATCAAGGCAATCCCGCCGGATCGATCCGATCAGCCTCTCCGCACATCCATTCTGCCATGGTGAGTGTGGTGCGATTGGTTGATCTCGTATGCCCATCGCTCGAAGCCGTTGGGCAAAGACACCGCCGTAGACGCGATCCCGGTCGCGAATGATATATCGGGGCGCCTGTTGCCACCCGCATGCCTCTGTCAATTGCCGGGCAATCCATTCGGCGCTCGGATGCGCGGTTACACCCAACCACAGAAGCTTGCGACGACTGTGTTGCAGGATCAGCAATCCGTACAACAGCCGAAACGAAATCGTCGGGACCAGGAACAGATCCATCGATGCGATGCCGTCGGCGTGATTGCGAAGGAAGGTCTTCCAGCCCTGCGACGGCGGCATCCTCCTCCTCACCATATACTTTGCCACCGTGGTCTGTCCGACGTCGATGCCAATCTTGAGGAGTTCGCCGTGTATCCGTGGAGCGCCCCAAAGCGGATTTGCGACACTCATCTCGCGAATGAGACGGCGAATGTCGCCCGGCGTCGTCGGCCGGCCACCGCACGGGCGGGATTTCCAGCGCCAATAGGCTCGGAAGCCTGCACGGTGCCAGCGCATCAGCGTCTCCGGCCTTATAATCTTCAGAGCGTCCAGCACCCCGGGAGCCAGGCGGTAGAGCCCAACAAGCAACAGCCGGTCGATGCTCCCGAGGGTCACTCGCTTCGGCGATTTGCGTCGCAGAACGTTCAGCTGATGCCGAAGTACGAGGATTTCGGCTTCCAACGCAGCCCGCGACCGGAACAGCCCGATCAACCCGCACCAGATCAATCGGCAAAGATCGCTCATCGATCGCACTATCGACCGATTCGCGGATGTCAGTCAGCTGTTTTGGGTTTGCGGTAGAGACAGC
>Ga0070699_100004490_pt1 | contig 12347 bp, 2 predicted proteins | sample KBSK1503metaG_FD_65473 | JGI IMG/M metagenome (GOLD analysis project Ga0070699, IMG submission 65473) | Corn, switchgrass and miscanthus rhizosphere microbial communities from Kellogg Biological Station, Michigan, USA - KBS K1-50-3 metaG | ecosystem: Host-associated > Plants > Roots >...
GCACGAAGTAAACAACGAACCAGAGCAGCATCGTTGCCGGCAACGAAGTGAGTCGAACGGCGCCGCCGATGAGTGATAAGTTAAATTTTGTCAGCAGCACTACCGACAGAATCCAGATCACATACTGCGTCAAGCCTACCAAACCAATGCCGACTATCTTACCAATCATCATCGTAAACGGTTTGACCGACGACAGCATCACCTCGACAATGCGCGATTGCTTCTCTTCAATTACTCCATGCATTACGGAGATGCCGTAGAAATAGATTGTTCCAAACATCGAAAAATACATCAGTAACGGCAGCAGAATATTCTGCCCTCCGCCTCGCGTCTCACTGCCCCCCTCCAGCTTGATCAGTTTCAAGTCGACGGTGCGCAAGTACTCGATGGCTCTGGCAGGCTCAAGGCCGGCACGCACGAGCCGTCGTTCGATGATTGCCTTGCCGATTGCGGTTCCGAGCTGGCTCAAAGATAAGTCGCTGACGTTTCGCGCATAGTATTCCGGCTCGGCATTGTTGAGCACTTCCGGACGCAGGACGATATAGCCACTGAGAGCATTGTTTTGAATATCTGCGTTATAGGTTTGCCGCGTCTGGTCGATATTCTCACCAGGCGGAACGATCACCTGCGCCAGCTCGAAATTCGTCATGGCCAGGTTGACGGCAATCGGATCGGACTGGCCGGTGAGCTCCTGGAAAGCCTGGCGTGAATCTGCCATTTTTTGCCTGATGGTTGCGAACAGGGCCGGATCGCCGCTTTGGTCCAGTACCATGACAGTGTGAGTGCCGGCCCGCCCGGTGGGAGTGGCCAGGATCGGCAGCGCTGCGATTCCCAGTAACACGAAGGGAGTGAGAATGGTAGACAGGAGAAACCAGCGCGTGCGCACGCGCTGGATGTATTCACGCTGAATGATGAGTATTATTTGTTCCATTGCTATTCGTTACACTCTCGATAAAGATATCGTTAAGTGAAGGCTCAACTAGTTCGAAGCGCGTGATCGATACCCCTGCCGCCAGTGCAAACTGCAAAACATCCCGCGAAGTCGCGCCGTTTTCCAGCACGATTTCTACGTGATCGCCGCGTCGCGTAACTCTTCCGAATTGCTGCTGCTTAAGAAATCCGTCCGGACCATCAAAACCCAGCCGGATCGTGTCGCGTCCAAACTGGCGCTTGATCTCCCGCAAGCGCCCGCCCAGGATCTTAGTGGCATGACTGATGAGACAGATGTCGTCGCACATCTGTTCGACCTGCTCCATCTGGTGGCTCGAAAAAATAATCGTCTTACCACGTTGCTTCAATTCCACGATCACGCTCTTGAGCATGCCGACGCTGATCGGATCGAGACCTGAAAACGGTTCATCCAGGATCAGAAGATCCGGATCGGGCAATACCGTTGCGATGAACTGCACCTTCTGTTGCATGCCCTTTGAAAGCTCGTCCGCTTTCTTCTCTTTCCACTCGAAAAGCTCGAGCCGGCGCAACCAGGTGTCGATACGTCTCTTTGCTTCCTCAGCTTCGATACCCCTGATGCGTGCGAAAAAGAGCAACTGCTCGCCGATTCTCATCTTCTTGTAGAGCCCGCGCTCTTCGGGCAGGTAGCCGATACGTTTACGTGCTTCAGGCGCGATGCGGTCGCCGAAAACGACGACCTCTCCCGTGTCGGGCGCAAAGATATCGACAATCATGCGAATCGTAGTCGTCTTGCCCGCGCCGTTTGGTCCCAGCAGCCCGAAGATGGAGCCTTCAGGCACCTCGAATGACAGATTGTCTACCGCAACAAAATTATCAAAGCGCTTCGAGACGTTACGACACTCGATTACATTCATGCTGGTTCTCCGGTTACTCGATTCGCGGCGACGTGAGCTTCGAGTGCTGCCGTGGTACGCAGAGCACGCGACTTAAGTTTCTCGTACAGCGGTTGACACTCGTCCAGCAGCGGCCGCAAGTGATCCGGAAAGGGCTCGTCCGTTTCACTGTACGGCTCGAAACCTGTCGAGCGATGAACGTTCGCGTACCAGATATCGGCCCAGACGCCGTCCTCAGGCTTTGGTCCGGCGTTCCAGTGCAGCATCTCTGCTTCAAAGTTCAATCCGAGCTGAGCGCATAGCTGCGTCAGAATGTCTCTTGGATTTAGCAGTATCTCCCGCGAATCAATCACCGGAATCCCGCTCTCACCAAACCGTTCGAGTAACGCAACTTGTTGCGCCAGCCCCGTGTCGCGCAATTGCGGATGCGGTAATTGTTTGACCAGAGACTTCAGGACCTGTTGCGGATCGCGTAGCAACAGTACATTTTTTGTTTGCCCAAGAAAACTCCAGTCCAGCCCGATCAGATGATGGGCCATCTGTTTCATAAACAGCACCGGACGATCGCAGGGGCCGAGCATAACTTCGCGCACCACCCGTTCACCGTCGTTTTCCATTGCCGCGAGCACCACTTCCCTGCCGGGATGTTCAGCACCTGAAACCCGCAGGTAGTGGGCATATAAAGGTTCGTCGATAGCTCGCGTATCGCTTCGTTGAGCGAAGGAATACATGAGGGCGGTCGAAACGTTTCGAGGGCCCGACCAGAAACAGAGGCGTAAGGGATTTTGTGCAGTCATAACTACTCCAGAGAACTCTTTAAGGCTGAGGCCAACTGATCCACACCTGGTTCGGTGAGGAGTGTGTAATGCCCGCCGGAAATCGTTTGGACTTCAATCTCTCCCGTCACATACTCAGACCAACCCCATTGGGGATCGAAGTAAGCTTCGAGCGGACGATCCGTCGCACGGTAAAGCGTGACGCGACCAGCATAAGTTTGCGGTCGATACCTGGACCACGCGATCATGTTCGCGCGATAGACATTGTAGAAGCGTAGTATCTCCTCGAAATCCGTGTCTGGCGGTAAAGCATTGGTGCGCTTCGCGTGCGTCAGAATGCGCTGCAATTGTTCATGCGGCGTGAGAGACCCGGCGAGCGACACCGAATCGAGCTCCAGGCCGATATCACGCGCAAACACCAGCGCCAGCGAGCCGTCGTGCGCAGTATCGGCATTGAAACCCGTAGACGCGCGACTATCGATCAAGGCGAGCATCGCTACGCGTCTTCCCTGCTCCTGCAACTGTCGCGCGACCTCAAAAGCCACCACCCCGCCAAACGACCAGCCGCCTATGAAGTATGGTCCTTCTGGTTGTTTCTCAACGATCGCGCCGATGTAGGCAGCAGCCATCTCCTCGATGTTCAATTCGTTGGTATGATCGTTAATCAGGCCGAGCGACTGGATGCCGTAAGCAGGCTGATCGGGACCAAGCCGCTGCGCCAGTTTCAAATAACTGAAAACAGTTCCACCCGCGGCGTGAACAAAGAAGAACGGCGGTTTAGTTCCTTCAGACTGTAGCTCCACCAGCGGTGAAGTCGAAACAGAGTCAAACTCCTGCCGTAACAGACTGGCGAGGTATTCGACCGTGCCGCGTTGAAACAGCACCGATAGCGGAAGCTGTTTTCCAAACTCCTTTTGTACCTGCGCCATTAGCCGCACGGCTGCCATTGAATTGCCGCCGAGATCGAAGAAGTTATCAGTCACGGATATCGCAGGAACATGAAGCACGTTCTGCCACAACTTCGCCAGCCGCAACTCGACCGCATCACGCGGTGCGACGGAGATCGGGCTGCGATCGTCATCGCCGTCTTCCGGTGGAGACAGCGCGTGCCAGTCGATCTTGCCGTTTTGCGTGAGCGGCATTTCGTCGAGTACAACAATCGCCGCGGGAATCATGTAGGCAGCCAGTTTTTCCCGGAGCACTTCGTGCAAGTGATGAGTCAGTTTTTGCTCCTCGTGTTCGAGAGCCGCGGTCCCGCGGTTCGCTACGACATACGCGACGAGGCGCTTCTCTCCCTCGTGATCCTCGCGCAGCATCACGACCGCTTCCTGCACTTCCGGCTCACGAGTCAGCACCGACTCGATTTCTCCGAGCTCGATGCGATAACCGTGTAGCTTGATTTGCCGATCGATGCGGCCGAGGAATTCAATCTCGCCGTTGCTGCGGTATCGCACCAGATCGCCGGTTCGATACATCCGCCCACCGTGCGTGCGACTAAACGGATTCGGCACAAAGTTCGCGGCAGTTAAGGCCGGCGTCCTGAAGTAGCCACGAGCCAACCCGGCCCCTGCAATGTACAACTCACCGGCCACGCCGGTCGGAGTCAACTGCATCGCGCGGTCGAGAATGTAAAGTTGTGTATTCGCAATCGGCTTTCCAATCGGAACTGAATGTTCCGGATCGGTCTCGGCACTCATTTCGTAGACACAACAGCCAACGACGGTTTCCGTTGGCCCGTATTCGTTAATGATTCTCGTCGCCGGAGCAAGGTCGAGCCAGGCAGCGGCAGTTTGTCCCGCTAACGCCTCACCACCGACGATCAGAGTTTGAGTGCTCTCACTCAGGTCGCCGCCCGACAACAGCGCGACGAGTGCATCGAGGTGAGAAGGTGTCAGCTTGACGAAGCTAAATGCGTTTCTGGATTCAAGCGCCGATTTCAGATTGTCGAGCCCATCACTGACCAGGGTGACGCTGCTTCCGGTGAGCAGTGGTGCAAATAGGCTTGTGACCGTCAGGTCGAAAGAAAGTGAGGAGTGTAACGGCGCGCCATTCCCTTCACTGACACCATAAGCCTGTGTGGCCCAACGCAGGTAATTCGCCAGGCCGCGATGCGAAATCATCGTGCCTTTTGGGGTGCCGGTCGAGCCGGATGTGTAAATCAGGTACGCGAGATTCTCCGCACTCACTACGGAGCTCGGGTTGTCGTCTGACTGGTGCTCGATAAGGTCCCAAGCTGTATCCAGGCAAACGAGCCTGGTGGCTTCGCCAGGCAAACGCTGGGCTAATTTCTGTTCAGTCAACAAGACTTGCGAGCGTGAATCTTCGATCATGAAGGAGAGCCGATCTGAAGGATAAGCAGGATCCAGCGGCACGTAAACGCCGCCCGCCTTCAAGACTCCGAGCACGGCAATCAACTCGTTAAGTGAACGCTCGAGACAGATTGCAACCTGCACCTCCGGTCCGACACCTGAAGCGCGTAAGTGATGAGCCAGCTTATTGGCGCGAGCGTTTAGCTCTCTATAACTGAGCTTCGCGTCCGCAAACACCACCGCCACGTGCTCGGGAGTCCTGGCCGCTTGTTCCGCAAAGAGATCGTGAACACACTTCTCTGCTTCATAAGCAGTGGCCGTCTGGTTCCACTCGCTCACCAGGCGCCACTCCTCGGCCGGAGTTAACAGCGGCAAGACGGAAAGCGGCTGATCGGGGTTCTCGACAATCGCGGCCAATAACACCTGGAAGTGATCGACCAGTCTTTGAATCGTCGTCGCATCAAACAAGTCGAGACTGTAAGTGATCGCACCCTTCAACTCGTGCGTAGTGTCCGCAAACTGGCATTCGAGATCGAAGCGGGTTGAATCCCCGCCGAACGAAACGGGACTGACGGTTACTCCCGGCAGGTCCAGTTTATCGTCCGCGGCCTTGTTCACCGCGAACATCACCTGGAAGAGTGGATTGCGACTCGTGTCGCGTTGCGGATGCAATTCGTCAACCAGCTTTTCGAAAGGAATGTTCTGATGCGCGTATGCTCCGAGTGCGGTTTCGCGCACACGGCCCATCAGCGTCCTGAATGTCGGATTGCCTGAAAGGTCTCCGCGAAGCAGCAGCGTATCCACAAAGAAGCCGATCAATCCCTGAGTTTCCGGTTGATTGCGGTTAGCCATCGGCGTTCCGACGCAAATGTCTTCCTGTCGCGAATAACGAGAAAGCAGCGTCAGCCACGCGGCGAGCAAAGTCATGAACAACGTCATCCCTTCGGCTTTGCTCATGCTTTTCAGAGCTGCAAACACTTCCGGATTAACGGTGAAGGTGTGGCGCGCGCCGCGATAAGTCGGCAAGGCCGGTCGGGGACGATCAGTGCGCAGCTCGAGGGTGGGTGGGATGCCCGCAAGTTGTCTTTTCCAGTAATCGAGGTGCTGATGAAGCACGTCGCCCGTAAGCCACTCTGTTTGCCAGCGAGCAAAATCTGAGTACTGGATCGGCAGTTCCGGTAAAGGCGACGGTTCGTCTTCGTGGTAAGAGCGAAACAAAACCGACAACTCCCCGATGAAGAGACTCAACGACCAGCCATCGCTGATGATGTGATGCATGGTCGTCAACAAAACGTGTTCGCGGTCCGCAGTCTTGAAGAGAGAAAACCGCACCAATGGCGCGACGCTAAGATCAAAGGGCCGCTGTGCTTCGGCCCGCGCGATCGACGCGACTTCCTCCAACGGAGCTTCACTCGAGGCGGAGACATCAAACAGGGCCAGTGTAAAAGCCTGCGGCGCTGAGATTTTTTGGACCGGCTCGCCGTCGATATTATAAAAGCTCGTGCGGAATGCTTCGTGTCGTCTACAGATCTCATTCAGTGCCGCGGTTAAAGCCCCGACGCTCAATTCGCCGTTGAGACGAATTCCCAACTGCATGTTATAGAACGGATTGTTGGGCGTGAGCTGATCGAGGAACCACAGCCGTTGTTGCGCAAACGAAAGCGGCAGATCGTCGGTGGCGGCAACCCGCTCGATCGGCGGCGCCGAAACTCCGTGCCCTTCCCTGATGACGCGCTCAAGCTCGACCGCGAGCCCCGCGACGGTAGGCTTTTCGAAGATCAGCCTCAACGGCAGATCGATCTTGAAAGCAACCCGGATCCGCGTAACGATTTGCGTAGCGAGCAACGAGTGGCCACCTAATTCAAAGAAGTTGTCGTACACTCCAACCCGCTCAACTCGCAGAACGCTGGTCCATATTCCGGCAACCACTTCTTCCTCGGGCGTACGGGGCGCGACATACTCCGAAGCTCGTAGTTGCGCGCTGTCCGGCGCCGGCAACGAGCGGCGGTCGATCTTTCCGTTGGGCGTCAACGGTAGAGCCGCCAGAGTTACGAAGCTCGCCGGAACCATGTAGTTCGGTAATTTCTGTCGCAACTCCGCCTGCAACTCAGCAACTCCAGGCGCATCGTTCTCATCAACCACTACGTACGCGACCAACTGCTTGTCGTCAGCATGTTCCCGGATGACCACCACGGCATCACGTATCGCTCGCTGCTGTCGTAAGGCGAGCTCAATTTCGCCCAGCTCGATGCGATATCCACGCAGCTTGACCTGATGATCGAGGCGGCCGAGATACTCTATCCGGCCATCGATTCGGTACCGCGCCAGGTCTCCCGTTTTATAGAGCCGTTCGCCTTCCGCAAACGGATTGGGAATAAAGCGCTCGGCGGTTAAATCGGGACGATTGATGTAACCACTGGCCAGACCCGCGCCCGCGATGTGCAGCTCTCCGGGCACGCCCAACGGTACGCGTTGCAGTTCCCGATCAAGTAAGAAGACCTGGGTGTTTGCAACGGGGCGGCCGATCGTGACTGCTTCATCACAGTTGTTCTCGATGACTGCGTAGGTTGCATAAGTGGTGGATTCGGTTGGACCGTAGAGGTTGAGCACACGGCGCGTGAGCGTCTCGCTGTAGATCTGGTTAACGAGTTGTCCCGAGAGCGCTTCACCAGCCAGGTTTACGACCTGCACCGACGATGGCACCGCTTTCAACCGGACCAACTCTTTCATCGCGGAAGGGACGGTGTTGATTAGCGTGACCTCGGCGGTGGGGGGCAGTTCGGCACACGACAACGCGTTCTCAACCAGAATCACAGTGCCGCCACACGTCAATGGCGCAAAGATCTCGAATACCGAAAGATCGAAAGAGAGAGACGTAGACGCGAGCACGCGGCTCAGTTCATGGGCTGAAAAGTTTTGCTGGGACCAGTGCAGGAAAGCCGAAGCGTTGCGATGAGTGATACCGACGCCCTTGGGCCGGCCGGTCGAGCCGGAAGTGTAGATCAGATACGCGAGGTGTTCGGCGCGCGTAACGGTCGAAAGTCGCTGGTCACTGGCCTGATTCTCTTCGTCGAGCACTAAAGTCGTGATTCCCTGCGGGACCGTTTGCGCCAGTGAGGAATGACTCAACACCACCGGCATCCGCGTATCTTCGATCATGAACGCCAGGCGCTGCGGTGGATATGCCGGGTCGAGTGGAACATACGCGCCGCCGGCCTTAAGGATCGCCAATAACCCGACGATCATCGAAGTGGAACGTGGCAGAAACACTCCCACCGGTACGTCTGCAGTTATACCCAGCGCTTTCAACTTGTGAGCGAGAGCGTTGGCGCGTGCATCAAGCTCTGCGTAGGTCAGACGCTCGTCTCCATAGACCAGTGCTACTTGATCGCGCGAGCGTTCCACCTGGGTCTCGAACAACTCGTGCAGGCAGACGGTAGTGTCGTAGTCAGTGCGAGCCGGATTCCAACTATCGAGGAGCGACTCTTCGTCGCTAGTGAGCACCGGTAATAAAGCAATCGGCTGGTCCGGAGTTTCAACTGCTGACTCGAGCAGCATCTGGAAGTGCCCGACCATGCGCTGGATGGTCGCAAGGTCAAACAGATCAGTGTTGTATTCGAAATCGCCCAACAGCTCGCTGGCCGTTTCGACGATGCCGAGCGTCAGGTCAAACTTCGCGCTCGACGCAAAGCCTTCCATTTCGACGGGATGTAGCGTCAGTCCCTCGAGTTCGAGCACATCGGTCGTGCCGCTCTGCAACATGAACATCACCTGGAACACAGGGCTATTGCTCAAGTCGCGTTCCGGCTGCAGAAATTCCAGCAACTGTTCGAAAGGCAGATCCTGATGACTGTAAGCACCCAGGCAGACTTCACGAACACGCTTTAGCAGCTCACGAAAAGTCACTTCACGATCGACTTTCGTTCGCAATACAAGTGTGTTGACGAAGAAACCGATCAACGATTCCGTCTCGGCCCGATTGCGATTGGCTATCGGTGTGCCCACAACGATGTCGTCCTGACCGGAATAGCGTGACAGCAACATCTGAAACGCGGCGAGCAGCGTCATGAACATGGTGACGCCACTTTCGCGACTCAGTTGCTGCAGCCGGCGCAGCACTTCAGCGGGTATTACGAAACGTTCTCGCGCGCCATTGCGAGTTTGAAGTGCCAGTCGAGCGCGATCGGCCGGTAGCTCGAGCACTGCCGGAGCACCGAGCAACTGCGCTTTCCAGTAATCAACTTGCCGTGCCAGCACCTCGCCTTGCAACCAGGCTCTCTGCCATTCCGCAAAATCGGCGTACTGAACGGGCAGCTCAGGCAACGGCGAAGCTTCGCCACGATTAAAGGCGTTGTAGAGAAGTGAGAATTCCCTGATCAACAATCCCATGGACCAACCGTCGGCGGCGATGTGATGCACGTTGAAGACAAAAACATGCTCGTGCTCGCTAAGCCGGATTAGCGACGCATGAAACACGCGGTCCGACAAATCGAAGACGCGCTTGAGCTCGAGCTCGACCAATCGTCGCAACTCAATCTCACCCTCGCTTTCCGGATATTTCGTGAGATCGGTGCACGGCAGACGCACCTCACCGGCAGGAGAAATGACCTGCACCGGGCTGCCGTCAACTGATACAAAACTCGTTCTCAGAACTTCGTGTCTTCTGACGATCTCCGTGATAGTCGCTTCCAGTGCTGCAACGTTAAGCGTGCCTTTGAGCCGGATCATTGCCGGCAGTGCGTAAACGTCGCCCAACTGATCGAGGAACCACAGACGCTGCTGCGCGAATGACAACAGTAATTTTCCGGTCCTGTCGGTCCGCGTGATCGGCGTCGAGCCAAGACCATAACCGTCGCGGCGCGCCTCGGCCATGGCGCCGGCAAGTTCCGCAATGGTCGGATGCTCGAAGATCACGCGCAGGGGCAGATCCACTTCGAAGACTTTGCGCGCCCGGCTGATCACCTGCGTCGCGAGTAATGAATGTCCACCCAGCTCGAAGAAGTTGTCATAAACTCCGATTGCGTCGCGACCGAGCACCTGCGACCAGATGTTGACGAGCATTTCCTCTTCCGGCGTTCGCGGCGCGACAAAAGCATGCTCAGGCTCAATCGCCTCCGGCTCTATCGCCGCCAGGGCCTTGCGATCGACTTTGCGATTCGGCGTGAGCGGCAGTGAGTCGCGCATGACGAAGAACGACGGAACCATGTAGTCAGGCAACAGCGACTTGAGGAAAGCCCGCAGCTCACCGGCGCTCACGTTATCGCCGGCGACGTAGTAAGCAATCAGGTGTCTCTCACCACGCTTGTCAGTTCGTGCCACCACCACTGCTTCACGAACGGCCGGATGCCGCCCGAGAACTTCTTCGACTTCGCCCAGCTCAATGCGGTATCCGCGCACTTTGACCTGGTTGTCGCGCCGTCCGATAAACTCGAGATTTCCGTCTGGTAAAAAACGGACCAGGTCGCCACTCGCATACAGGCGTTGTCCCGGTTCCGAGCTGAAAGGATCCGGAATAAACTTTTCCGCCGAGAGTGCGGGTCGATTTAGATAACCTCGCGCCAGTGCCGGGCCGCCAATAAACAACTCGCCAACTACTCCCAGCGGGACAGGTTGTAATTGACGATCCAAAACGTAGAGCCCGGTGTTGTTGATCGGCCGGCCAATCGAGGGCAGAGTCGGCCAATCGGATGGTGACCCATTCAAGGGAAACGCGGTTACGACGTGACTCTCCGATGGTCCATACTGGTTGTGCAGGAAACACTCGGGCCGGCGGTTAAAGAAGTCTCTGACGGAGGGTGTGATGCGCAACTGTTCACCCGCCGCAATGACTTCACGGAGCGAGAGCGTTCGCTCTCGAGTCTCGAACTCCTCCAGCAGTCTTTGCAGGGCAACAAACGGAAGCAGTAGCTTCTCGATTGATTTGTCTTCGATGAAATCAGCGAGGCGACTGGTGTCACGTCGCAACTCCTCCGATATCAGCAACAGCGTTCCACCGGAACACAACGTGGAGAAGATCTCACGGAAGCTCGCGTCGAAACTCAACGACGCGAGTTGCACCCTGCTTTTTCCGCGAGCCAGTTCCGGTTGTGAAATCTGCCAGGAGATGAGATTGACGAGTGCGCGATGCGTCATGGCCACGCCCTTAGGCTGTCCGGTCGATCCCGACGTGTAAATTACGTAGATCAGATTATCCGGCGTCGCGCCGCTCGCTTGATTGTGGCCGCTTTGCTGTTCGACGAGCGGCCAGATGGTATCGAGGCAGACGGTTGCAGCGGGGGCAAGCCACCCTTCCTGATTGGTCAGGTGCTCGAGCAGGTGTGCTTGCGTAAGCAGCAGTTTGACGTCCGCATCCGCCAGCATGAACGAGAGCCGTTCGAGCGGATAGCCCGGATCCAGCGGCACATAGGCGCCCCCGGCTTTCAGCACCCCGAGCACCGCGACGACCATCTCGACCGAGCGGTTCATGCAAACGCCAACCCGCGTCTCTGGTCCAACACCTTCGGATCGCAGCAATCCTGCGACCTGGTTCGCGCGTCGATTTAGCTCATCGTAGGTCAACCGCTCATTTTCAAACTCGAGCGCCGGCGAGTCGGGAGTTAAGCCCACTTGCTGTTCAAACAGCTCGGAGATCGTGCGAGCCGGGACGGTTCGTGTCGCTCCGGCACCGAACTCTGACAGAAGCTGGCGACGTTCAGGTTCAGTCAGGAGAGGAAGCTTGGAAACTGGGGTTTGTGGTTTTTCGATCGCCCCTGAGAGCAGCACTTCGTAGTGCTTGAGCATGCGCTGGATCGTGCCGGCTTCAAAGAGATCGCTATTGTACTCGGCCCGAATTAGCACGCCCTGCTCGATCTCGATGAGGTTGTAAGTAATATCGAACTTCGCATCGATCCGATCCTCGTTCAAGCCTTCGAGGTGTAGCCCTTCCAACTCGAGGGCAAATTTTATCGGCGCGTTTTGCAACGAGAACATCACCTGGAACAACGGTCCGCGGCTCATGTCGCGCGCTGGCTGCAAATCTTCCACGATCATCTCGAACGGGAGATCCTGATGAGAGTAGGCTCCGAGAGTTACATCCCGAACCTGCCGCAGTAGATCGCGGAAGCGCATACTGCCGTCGACCTGGCTGCGCAGCACCAGGGTATTGACGAAGAAGCCAACCATCTCTTCCATCTCGGACAGAGTGCGATTGGCAATAGGAGACCCGACGGAAATGTCCTGCTGACCGCTGTAGCGATGGAGCAAGGTTTTGAAACCGGCGAGCAAGGTCATAAACAACGTCGTGTCCTCACTCCGGCTGAAAGCGTGCAGTGCGTCGGCAAATTCGCGCGGCAAAAGGTGAAACTCCCGGGCGCCCTTATGACTCTGGATGGCGGGGCGCAAATGATCGGTCGGCAGTTCCAACGCGGCGATAGGGCCGGCCAATTGCTGTCGCCAGTAGTTGAACTGCGTTTCCAGCA
>Ga0070699_100004493_pt1 | contig 12341 bp, 13 predicted proteins | sample KBSK1503metaG_FD_65473 | JGI IMG/M metagenome (GOLD analysis project Ga0070699, IMG submission 65473) | Corn, switchgrass and miscanthus rhizosphere microbial communities from Kellogg Biological Station, Michigan, USA - KBS K1-50-3 metaG | ecosystem: Host-associated > Plants > Roots >...
ACCATAGCCAAGAAGAAAACCTAGTGCCGGTGAGATAACCCAGCTTGCAATGATGAGGAATATGTTTCTAGAGTTCATGACACGCATTTTGCTTGCTAAGCCGGACCCTATGATTCCAGAGGAAACTGTCTCAGTGGTGGACAATGGAATCCCGAGCTGGTTGGCTAGTTCGACGGTCCCCGCGCCGAGTAGCTGGGAATAGAACGCGTTGGGGTATCTGAGGCTATAGATCCCCTCTGTTAGTCTGCGCAGAGCTCCTCGACCAAGAATAAACGCTCCGAGAACGCTTCCAGTGGCAACTGCAACGATTGCGATCTGAGGTTGGTTGGATGGTACTCCTGCGATGAGTCCTAGAGCGTTGCTACCTGTGACATAGGCAGAAAGGAAAGCCATGACTACTAATCCCGCTTTGAGAAGTGAGAGTTTCACCCAGAGATTCTTAGTGCTGTACCGGTCGTCGAGCTTAACGAGGAGCATGCCGAGAGCCGTCGCCACTATTGGCGCGCTCACCCAGAAGATCAGGATGAGAATCAGATAGTCGGTTTGCTGAAGTGTCCCGATCGCGAAGCTTACGCCTAGGATTGTCCCCGTCAACGCCTTTGAAAGTGATAGGGGGACTCTTGTGAGTTCTCCGCCGACGAAGATGAGAAGTGTGGCAAGGAGTATCGAGAAGATCTCCGTGCTGGTTTCTGTTGGGAGGAAAGCTTGTCTGACTCTGAAGAGTTTGGGACCTTCGATGATCAATCCTAGTAGATAGCCAGCAATGGCTATCATGATTCCCGATCGTCTCTTGACCATTCCACTGCCGATAATCGTCCCGCAACATGCAGAGATATTGTTCCCGCTCACAACTGCTCCCAAGAGCCCCGCTAAGACTAGGGATAGGGCGTCTAGGGAAGGGTTCATGCTCTGTTTCCTAAGCGCCCAGACCCTTCATTATCACGATTACCAGGTCCGACGCGTCCTCGCAACGGTCGAGGATATCATCAGCCTCGATGGTGGTTTCAATATAGTTATGGAAGGAAGCGTAGTCGAGGACCTCCCAGGACCCATAGATCTCGTCGAGCATATTGTCCTTGATATCGTCGCCCTGTTCTTCGAGCCGTTCAATCTGCTTAGCCAGTTCAACTAATTGTTTCATGTCCGAGCCGGCAATGTTGAAGAGTCTTCGGAGACCTTGAAGCTGGACGAGCCCGATCTCGATCAGACGAACCTGGTCCTTCCGGATGATTGCGTCGAATTCTTTGGCTTCGCGTAAGGGCCTCTTGGTCACTCGTCTGATCTGGCGTGACAAGGCGTGAGCTCTGTCAAGAACGCCGTCGACAGAGTCAGCTAATCTCTCGAACTCTCTCATAAGAAGCGCAGATATGGAGCCTTTTCCGAACATCTCCTCGAGTGATTGAACTATCGTGTCTCCCTGTTTCTCTAGGAGACTAATTCTGTTAGTGCATGTCTCAATGTCGGAGAGTCCGTTAGGTGAGTTAGTAAGTATCTTGATTAGCAGCTGAAGTGATTCCTCGCCTAGACTTGCGAGTTCGTCGATTCGGGTGAATGCGTCCTTCTCGCCCAGCTGGAAGAAACCTTTGACTCGACGAATCATCTGGTTCATAGCGCTCATTCTCTTTGGTAAAGCAAACTGTAGCTTCTAACGAATCTGGGACTTCAACTTGGAAGGCGTAGAAAAGAGTGATGTATCTCTCACTTTGGCACGATGTCCGCCGCGATCGTCTTAGAGACGGAGTAGTAGAATCAGATTCGCGATAGCCAGATCGATTATTGTCAACGGTATGGATCTCTTTGCGAAGCGGGCGAAGCTCAGTCTCTGTTTTGGTTTGTTGAGTATGTTCAGGGCGACCAGGTTCGACGCTGTTCCTAGCGGGGTGGCCATTCCCCCGATTCCAGTCCCGACTGCGAGAGCCCACGCTAGCGGGGCGATGGGTACGCCTGATGTGTTGGCCATCGCTGCGATTACTGGAATGAAGACTGTAGCCAATGGTACGTTGTCTACGATTTGTGAGATCAGCGCGGTGACCCAGAGAACCAAAGTAACGGATAACGCGACGTTGCCTCCGGAGACCTGTATCATCTCGCTCCCGAGCATCGAGAGAACCCCCGTTTTTCCCAAGGCGGCGACGAGTATGAACAGACCCCCGAAAAAGAAGAAGATCTGCCAATCTATTCTCGAGAGAACATGCTGCACCTCATTCGACCGGGATGACTCGTAGACCAATATTAGGAATGCAGGCAGTAGAGTTGCGAGGGCAGCTGATACCCCGAGAAAAGTATGGACGATGAGGAATCCTACAGCTAGAATCAAGGATACGAGGCTTACCCTTAGGAGTCCACGGTCCTTCACCGCGTCTGATGGGCTTCGAAGGTCGAGAACAGGTTTCTGTCTGTGACGTCTCATTGCATCCTTGTGGAGGAAGTTCCGATTCTTCAGGTAGAGTAGGATACCGTTTACTGCAATGGCGGACAGGGCAATGGGCGCGGTATTCTGGAGGAACTGGTTGAAGGTTAGTCCAAGAGACGAGCCGATAATCACGTTCGTCGGGTCTCCAACCATCGTTGCTATTCCACCTATGTTTGCTGCCAGAACCTCCGCGATGACGAATGGTACCGGGTCGATCTCCAGCCCTTCAAACACTTCGACGGTGAGTGGAACGATGAAAAGAGCAACTGTCACAATATCGAGCAGGGAAGCCAGTCCTGCGGTCATTAGAGGCAGAAGGACGTACATACGAATGGGATGGGCATCCACTGATCTCGCAAGATGTAGTCCCACCCATTCGAAAAATCCGGCTTCACGAAGCGATGCCGCTATGATGAACATTCCCAGCAACACTCCCAGGGCTTGCCAGTTGATTGCCGAAGCTAGATCAGATTCCGTGAGAACGCCTGTTCCCACCATCAGTGTCGCGCCGAGCACTGCTGCGGAGGGTTTATGGAATCTGTCAGAGAGAATGAGAACATACGTGCCAATGAAGACTCCGATGACAATGACGCCCAGGGGCGTGGAAAGAACCAATTCCATCGCGCGTAACAACTATTTCATAAAAAAGCCTGCCTAGAAAGAAACGTTGATTTTTCGGCTAGTTTTCTTCCGCCCTGAATTGAGGGAGGCCGACGAGGATCACTCTATTTCCGCGCAAAGACGCTTTTTCGCGGCCCTCCACTTCCGTGATAGTCTTGCTAATTCGCTTGAGCTCCGCTAGAACATGCTCGTAGGCTTTGTCTGTTAGAATCGAGTAGGAGAGCGTGATTCTTTCTTCCGTGACTGACCTGGCGATCTGTTTCAGTGTCGTATCATCTGCCTTTGCAATCTCCTCGGCCATTAGTCGAAAATCCAGTCCAAGGGACACAAGCGTGGATTGAAGAATAGTCCTAAGCTCTTCAGGTCTTGCGGCTTTAAGCCGTTTCCTCTGCTCGGAAGGGTCTATGGCTTCAAAGAACCTCTCGTCTAGGCGATAATACTTCTCGACGTAGTTCTTCTTGACTAGAGCCTCGGGTTTGGAGAGAATCCCATCCTTCACCATCTGGCCCACGAAGTGGTAGAGGTTAGCCTTACCGACCTTAGCGAGCTTTGACATCTGGGTCACAGTCATCTTGTTGTGATGGGTAAGGAGCATGAGGACCCCGAGCTTCGTAGGATTCTCAAGCGTGTTCAAGAGTATCTTGTAGATATCTCGCTTCGACATTACCAGAAGACTCAAATACGCGTCAATATAATTGTTACGTATCAAGAGAGTTTATACGTGATGACTTCGACCCAGACGGAATCGCCGAAGCCTAGTTTTCGCAGAGTCTTCTCCAACCGGTCCTTCAGTCTTCTCTGGATTGGTCAAATGGTCTCCCAGTCAGGAGACTACATCTTCGATGTCGTAGCACTCTGGCTGGTCCTGCAACTTACCGGAGACATTTTCAAAGTAGGGTTGACAACAGCGACGATTTTCCTTCCGCCAGTCTTGATCGGCCCTCTCGCAGGCGTCTACGTGGACAAGTTCAACCGTCGAGACATCATTCTCGTTAGCAACATTTTCCAAGCCATAATCGTCGCGGGCATCGCGGTTCTCTATACTCTAGGGAGTCTCAGCTTCTCGGTCCTACTCGTTCTATTGTTCCTGTTGAACGCGGGAGCCCAATTTGTCAGACCCTCAGTTACGGCGGTTGTACCTGGAATTATGGCCAAGGAAGATCTTGCAGCTGCAAACAGCCTGTTCTCCATCAGCTCTTCACTGAATCAGATCGCCGGATTTGGAATCGGAGGACTGATGGTCCTGTTATTGGGCGTGGCTGTCCCGATCTACTACGATAGCTTCACCTTCATTTTCGCCGCGGCTAGTGTGGTGTTGATTGCCAGATCCGTCCTCGACGTTCCCCCGGTCACCCGCTTGGGGTCTAACATCGACGGAGAGAATCCTTCCTCGTTCAAGGACAAGTTTCTACAAGGACTCCGTTTCATTCGAACAAGTCCTTTCCTTCTAGAACTCATAGCCCTCGCCTTGGTTCTCAACTTCTTTGCAGGCGGAGTTCAGACACTGATCGCACCCTATGCGAAGATTACTGTCCACGGCAACGCTGGAACCTACGGCTCAATGCTAGCTGCACTATCGCTCGGAACAGTGCTTGGCTCTATTGTCGTCGGTAAGATAGAGGCGAGGAAGTATGTGGGGAAGCTCCTGTTCCTCGGCGTCTTGGGAGCGGGAGGCTCCGTTGCCCTAATCGGCGTCACAACAGTAGCACTGTACGGCATAATCCTCATGCTGGTGATCGGAGTTTCTCTAGCATTTGCAAATCTGCCGCTTCAAGTGCTCATCCAAGCGAGAGTCCCCGGCCACTTGTTAGGACGCGTCTTCACCTCCCTCGGGGCTCTCGTAACCATGGCGACACCCGTTGCGGCGGTCACAACTGGGAGCGTTGCGAGTTCTCTCCAGATCGGTCCTACACTAGAACTCTACGGTGTCCTTATGGTTGTTGCAACTGCAGGGGCGTATTTTGTCTTCCAAGAGGTGAGGGAGGCCAAGTACTGAGTGCCTCTGAACCCACCAAATCAGGCTACGAGTCGAGAGTTTCAATCTAAATATCCCTTCTAACTCGAAAAACTTCCCGTTTGAGGCAGAGACAAACCACCGTGGATAGAGGATCACGGGCGGTCAAGTTCTTGGAACTCGGCTAGATCGTTCATTGCTTGTCTGTCAAGCATTCGTTCAGTCGCGTCGTCTGGAGGACGAAGGTGTTTGTCGAAGCTTCCAGATTTCAAGTTCTTGACTAGATGGCCGAACTCATGAGCCAGAGTTAGAAGGGGTTCGCGTGAGGCTTTGAAGACCGTGATCAGAAATTCTGTGTGGCCGTCCTTTTCGCGGAAAGAGAGCAGTCCCTCATAGTAGCCTGCTCTAGGGCCTTTTAGTGGCGGAGGCGGTCCAGAGCTGTACTCGACAAATAACCTGCTCTTGTCTACGTGGTACTTCTCGCAAAGGTATACCAGAAAATCGTCGAAATGTTCCGGGTACTTTGTTCCTTCCATAGGTGCTCACTTCAATGTAGGACCGTTCAAGGGCTGCAAGTTCGACCTATGTGTGAGGCAGCCGTCCTATACCTGTTTTCTGCCTGCGAATAGCTAGTCCAACTAGACCTAGGTCTGGGCTCCGCCCATTAGGCTTGGGTTTGCTAGGAGAAGAACTCGCCTATTTCAAGCCCTAAGTGCGATTCCGGGACACCCCCCTAACTCTCCCAAAACTCGTTCGGGAAAGGTGACGACCCTTAGAGTGCCTAGGAAATCGCCTAGAAAACGCCTGAGGGTCCGAGTTGATGATAAGAATCAGGGTAACGGTGAAGCGATGCTAGCGGGGTTTTTGATCGATTCCTGTTAAGATCCGGCCTGCGATACAGCATCTCGAAAAACAAGATATGCGTGCAAGTCTCGCGACGCAAGAGCGGTCTCTCTGAGTTCCAAGGCACAGCTTTGAGCATAGTTTTTTATCAACAGCGTAACAGCCGAACCCTCATGCCTCATCACAGATACAAGTTACCTGATCTTCCTTACGCGTACAACGCGCTCGTTCCGACGATAAGCGAAGAGATCATGCGTTTACATCATGACAAGCATCATCTCGCCTATGTGAACGGCGCAAACGCCGCCCTGGACAAGCTCCAGAAAGCCCGTGAGACTGGCTTCGCCGGCGTCGACGTCAAAGCAATCGAACGAGACCTCGCCTTCCACGGTTCAGGTCATACGATGCACAGCACCTTCTGGCCTAACATGAAACCGAACGCTGGAGGAAAACCGGGTGGAAAGATAGCTGACCAGATCAACACCGACTTTGGCAAGTTCGACTCGTTCAAAGAACAGTTCAGCACTGCCGCCAAGCAGGTTGAAGGAAGCGGCTGGGCCGTCCTAGCCTACGAACCGTGGACACAACAACTAATCACGCTCCAAGCGGAGAAACACAACGACCTAACAATCCAAGGCGTCACTCCTCTCCTCGTCCTAGACGTATGGGAACACGCATACTATCTGCAATACAAGAACGACCGCGCGGCCTACGTCGACGCGTGGTGGAACGTCGTCAACTGGGACGATGTAGAGAAGAGACTAGAAAAGGCCAGACGTTAACTCCTCCAAATCCTCCTCTTCTTCCTTTTTCTTCGCCACAGCGACCGGCCTCAGCTTCCCCTTTCCGATCTTCACCTTCGACGCGGGCAGAGGCTTCCCGTGCCCCGGACAGATAATCTCTGGACCCAAATCCAGCACACGCTTCACACTAGCCAGGGTCTGAGGAATACTCTCCATTAGCAACGGCTCGACAAGCCGGCCCCGACGAGACCGCAACAGATCACCCACAATTGCAACGCTAGACTGGTTAAGAAAGAGGGTAACCGATCCTTTAGTGTGTCCCGGTGTCCATACCACGGACCCGTCCAAACCCACTCCATCCAAGACCGACTCTTCGTCTGCAGCGAGATCCACGTGCGAGGTCTGGAACTTGATAATCCGGAACAACTTGAGCGACCAATACTCAAGTGTCGTCAGCTTTCTGGCTATTCTTCCGTAGAGACTCCAAGCGCTCGGGGCTGATATCACCAACGTTCCCGCCGCATATGGCTTCTCGAACGGATGAGAAGCCAGCTTCGCCCCAGTCTGCTTCTTCAAAGCAGCCGCACTTCCAATATGATCCAAATGCCTGTGAGTCAGCAGCACGAGCTTCAGGTCTGAGGGGTTTCTCCCCAGCTTGGCGATAGCCTTGAGAATCCCCTTTTCGCTGCCAGGCAATCCGCTGTCTACTAAGACAAGACCTTTGGGGGCTTCAACGAGGTATGTGTTGGCGGCTCTTGCTGGAAGTCTGTAAACTCCTTCAGCAACCTTGCGCACTTAGAGCAACATCCTTTCCCCGCATTTCGGAGCCACTGTCTCTTCTTGAGAGCCCGTTCGACAAATGTCCATCCCAGCTCTAACGTTTGAGCTATAGTAAGCCGATTTAAGAATGGTGAACCGATAGAACGAGATCCACAGTCTGCTCTAAGACACGTGTATTGACTAGCGAGCGTTGAGCCTCTCTATTTCTCCGACCTGATCAAGAATGTCTGTCAGAGAGCAAGGTTCTAGATCTGGCTTTCTCAGATATGCCGCCGCAGTAGCGTTCGCGAAGATCAACCGTTCCCTGTGGCCCAGTCCCATGCCTTGCGCAAATACGTCACCCGCATTCCACACATCTCCCGCCCCAGTTACCTTGAACGGAGTCGCGCGGGAACAGAGGACTCGTTCTCTTTGGCCATCGATGAAAGTAGCTGAGAAGCTCGGAGTGTGGAGATCGACCCTGCTTCCTAGCATACTGAAGACGCTGGCAGTCTGGAACAATGGATTCGCCTCTTCCCCTTCGAACCCGTCAGTCTTCTCGCTAACCGCAGATGCCAGTTGGGTGAGCTCGTTCTCGTTGACACTGAGAACGTCAACGAGTCCCCTGGAGAGAACCCGCTCGTTGAGCCTCGGAATCTCGCCTGCCCTCGACGTAGGATCTCCAGAGTCGAAAAAAGTCACCCCTTTTCCCTCATTCTTGACGATCTGAAACACTTCCTCAGCAAGTTCAGTTCCTTTCAGGTTCTGGTTCCAATTGAAGACACAGACAAAATCGGCCTCACGTATCAGCTGCCTATCCTTCTCGATCAGTTTCTCAGGACCGAAGCTCGAGAGAGACCCTGGGTCGCTTGCCATAATGTTGACACGTCTCCCAGTGTGCTCCGCTTCGAACGCGAGAGTCCTGGACAGCGATCCGGAGGTTGTGACGTGAGACAGATCCACGTCCCTCAGAAATTGGGTAAGAGCCACCTTCCCGAATTCGTCTGTCTCGATAACAGGAACAACATTGACACCTAGCGTTGAGAGCTGAGCCGAAAAGTTGGACGCGTTCCCACCTCTACCCACCAAGTGCTTCCAGCCAAGAAGGTTCCCACCGCCTTTCCCCGCCACTTCAACCATCGCTCCAGTCATCTCATCAAGCTTGCCTGGAAAGGCGAGAATGTAGTCCAGAAAGAAGTCCGGCATTGCAACAACTCTGAAGCTCGGTTTCTCCACGAGCCTTTCTTTCAGATCAGATGCCAACCGAGACAGCAGTCAACCACCAAGCAGAGCGGATTTTCCTACCATTAGTTGATAAGGCTGGGCCCGTCTTGGCCTGGGCCTGCCGAGGCGCTTTGTTGCAGGGACAAGAACACCCCATCACAGGACGGAAGATCCGACAACTCGCATCACGGGTCTATCGCATAGTAAGATTCGACAGGGAGACGTTCCGCGAGCTAAAGGAAGACAAGACGGCAACCGGGCAGTCAGTAGCCATTCTGCTTCTGGTCGGTTTGTCCTACGGTCTCGGATTCAGCGTCTTCAATGGGCTCAAGAAATCTGCTCTATCGCTCGACTTTGTCATCTCGCAGACCTTGGCCAATATGATCGTAACGGACTTTGCCATTTTCGTATGGTCAGCAACTGTTTTCTTGGTAGGAACAAAGTTGTTCCAAGGAAAGACGGGCTACTGGCAACTCGCTCGACCATTATTCTTCTCCACAGCACCAGGCATTCTATTCATCCTGATTGCAATACCCTTCTCGTTCATCATAGTCGGAACCGCTGTCATCGCCTCAGCATGGATAGTCTCAGGAGAGTTCGTTGCTTTGAAGAGCGCGATGGGTTTCAACACGCAACGGGCGCTCTTGACCTCAGTCGTCGGCCTCTTAATCCTTCTATTTATCCAGATGACGATCTAGCCCACCGGGTTCCGATTTTAGTACTATCGCCTCAGTTCTAAAAGAAGAACCATCAGCTACGACTAAAGATTTGCATACCCTCAGAGACAATACGGCGATACTGAGTGATTTTCCCATGAGTTGATAAGCTTCGGAAAATAAGGAGCTTCTGAAAAGGGAAATTGTCGACATTGACTTGGCCATTTGCTACCAAACAAAACTTCAACCTCAAAAAGATGGCATCAAGGATGCTGAAAGCCGCAAGGCTCGACGGAGAGACGTTCAAAGAACTTAGAGACGATCCTAGCGTCACCGCCCAAGCAATCTCTCTCATAGCAATAATCGGGCTATGTTACGGAGCCGGCCTAGGCTTATTTGGATTCTTAATCGTGGGAACATCTCCTTTTGAAATTCTCACAATCACTCTGTTAGGACTGCTGGCAGCAGTCCTCGTTGCCTTGGGCTGGTCAGCGACAACCTTCTTGATCGTAACGAAAATCTTCCGACGAAAAATGTCTTACTTGGGGCTAGCTCGCCCCTTCTTCTTCTCATGGGCCCCAGGACTTCTGTTCATCCTGATGTCTAGTCCGATCCCTACAATCTCCGAGACTGTTCGAGTCGCCGCTGCCGCTTGGATAGCAATAGCGAGTGTGTTCGCGGTAAAGTACGCCGCTGAATTCAGCACTCAGCAAAGCATGCTGACATTCATCATGTGCATACTAGTCCTAGTTCTCGTCCTGTCAATAGCCTCGATATGTTAGCGAGCGATCCTAGTCCATCCCAATCTCGGCCTCATGTTGGGTTCCAAGTGAAGACCTTGGTTTAGGTACTGGAATCCTCAGAGTAACATAAGCGGGATACGTACAAGCGATGCTATTCGATAGCAGATTTTGACGTCAACGGCTTATACTTGTTAAAAATCTCCATGGCGGGATCCTTGTTCATGTCGTGGTCCTTGTAGAGGTGTTCCTGCAGTTCGTAGTAAGTGCTGAAGGTCCTCTCGAATCCTTTCACCGCGCAAACGAAACAGAGAATCTTATCCTGAACCATGCTAGCTTCGCTCTTGCAGAAAGGAATGCCGAAGAAGTGGAATAAAAGGAGGATTCTTCCAAGCTCGTTGATGTGACTACGCTGCCAAGGCCTGTATGGTCGAGAGCATTCTACCAGGGGCAAGCACTATTAACGGGTTAGAATGCTCCGGGCCCTTGACAATGAAAGGAAAAATAGCGATACTGATGCTACTCCTCACAGCTCAAGTCGCGATATATTCCGTTGCAGTACACCCCGACCTACCTGCCTCTGTCGTGATGCTTGCATCGCCTGCAACTCAACCAAACTTTCAGATTACAGCAAATCCAGCATCTTTGACCATAAGTGCCAGCAACTCGGCGACCTCGACCATAACACTCACCAGCTTGAATGGGCTCTCTGGCGCAATCAATCTTGCAGCCACAATCTCGCCACTCGTCCCCACGGGACCACAAACATCTCTAGACCCTAGCAGCGTCACAGTGACCTCAGGTGGATCTGGTACATCGTTGCTCACCGTAACGACCACGACCGCGACAGCCAACGGCGGTTTCACCGTCACTGTAACAGGAACCAAGAACTCTGTCAGCAACTCCGTACAGATAAGAGTCACGATAGTTGGCGGGACGGTTGGAGCGGAATCCGTCCCAATCAACACATTGAGCCTACTATTGCCTTACGCTGCTGTCGTCGTGACCGTGTTGGCGGCGACCACTGTCTACATCTTCGCAACTCGACGCAGATCCTAGGCATCAAAACACTGAGAAGAGTAATCAACCCTTTTTTTTGGAGACGTTTTGTACCTAGCACAGCGGCCTTGAGACCAGAGGAACAACCAAGATGCATTTAAGTTCCCATCAATTGAGGCATTACACCTACATCGTTTCTTGCATCCTGATAGTTTCTATATCCGTCCTGTACGTGGTTGGAGGACCCTTCTGGCACCCTTCCGTAGTTAACCAGACTCGACCTCAAACCGCGGCCATTGTAGATGAGTTATCAGGCACAATTCCAAATCCTGTGTTTACCCAAGACGCAACCACCCAACTCATCAGAGCAGGATTCAAAGTGGACTACTATGGACCCGACCAAGTCACCGTGGGATTGCTGAAACAACTACCGTCGATGGGTTACGGTATTGTGATCTTTCGAAACCACTCCACAGGGTGGTCTGGAGACGTAATCGCAATATTGACCTCCGAGCCCTACTCAGCGGACAAGTACCCGTACGAGCAACTGAATGGACAACTAATCAGGGCAAGACTTGGTGTTGCCGCCCGAGACTATTTCGCTGTCACCCCCAAATTTGTCCGGGAGGTTATGCAAGGCAGCTTTCCGAGCACGATAGTAGTAATGATGGGATGTACTGGTCTCGTCAACTCAGAAATGGCTCAAGCCTTTGTCGCGAAGGGCGCCAAAGCCTACGTGAGTTGGGAACAAGTTGTCCTAGCCTGGCGAACTGATGAAGCTACAGTGGCTCTACTCCAATCGCTTATCTCCGGAAAACCCTTGGGGGTTGCCGTGGCAACCGCTACGGACAACGTACCTCCGGACCCGCTGTACAATAGCCAACTGGGATACTACCCCCTTGACCAGAGTGCGCTCCTACTCAGCAACGGCTTCTAGAGCACGATTTGTTGGTAATCAACAGATGAGGTAATGTCAACGATAACGCTCGTCACAACTGGAGGATGACTAGCACTCGACCTACCAACAACCTAACGTTTCAGAACTGAAAAAACCCACCTTGGCATTTCTGCTCACACTTGCAGGGGGTACAATCACTACAATGTTTTCTTCTAGCATATTTCAGTACACGCAATCGTTTTTCATCTCTTCAACGTTCTTCCAAGACTCTTTCGCACTTGGCATAGTTCTGGTTTTCACTGGTGCCGTCTTGCATGAGAGACCCTCACAAAGACTAACTTGGAGTATGACCATAATTGCTCTATCGCTCGTTGATATTGTTCTGTTCGGTACCCTTTCACCAACAATTCCCCAATCACAATATGGCGAAGCTGGAGCAATTATTTCCCTAATAGGGGGTCTAGTCGGACTAGCTCCTCCTGGAAGAAAAA
>Ga0070699_100004494_pt1 | contig 12340 bp, 9 predicted proteins | sample KBSK1503metaG_FD_65473 | JGI IMG/M metagenome (GOLD analysis project Ga0070699, IMG submission 65473) | Corn, switchgrass and miscanthus rhizosphere microbial communities from Kellogg Biological Station, Michigan, USA - KBS K1-50-3 metaG | ecosystem: Host-associated > Plants > Roots >...
TAATGGCGCGGTCCACTTCGGCGCGCGCAAACTTGAGCGCCTTGCCTGCCTCAGCAGCAATGGTCTTTGCGAAATCTTCCGAGCGTTCGCGCAAAAGGGCCGCAGTTTTCAAGAGGATCTCCGCGCGTTTGTAGGCAGGCATATCTGCCATCACATCTTCCGCGCGCTCGGCCGCATCAATCGCTTCATCAACTTGCTCTTTACTGGCGGTCGGCAAAGCACCGATGACCTTACCATCATATTTATTTTTCACTTCGATCATGGGGCCAGAGTTGACCCATTGACCATCGATCAAAAGTTTATATTCCACAAATACCTCCAAAAAATTTGGGCTTACATTGCCCAGGCAATATCGAGTTTCTCCAACGTCTGTGGTGTTGGAATACCATCAGGCGTCCAGCCTGCAAGACGATAATATTCATCGAGCGCATGATCTAATTCCTGTTGGGTAAGCGCAACGTTTGAGGTTGGACCGGTACCCTTCAATTCCTTGAAGAATTTCTTCGGCAATTTATCATCTTTGCGGTTTAAGCCTTCGCGTGCATTGAAAGCGCGGAAGAGATTCAAGCGGCGCTCACCGACTTCCATTAGCTCATTTACCGTAACATCCCAACCTGTGACGGCATTGATCATTTTCGCTGTATCTTCAGCATCATACAACGTCCATGTGGGGCCATAGACAAACTGACAAAGTGAAGCCGAATCCAACATGGAGTAAAACAATTGCGTCCGATACGCAAAGCGGACTTTTTCATCTGTCAGCGAATAAGCGGGTTGAGGAGAATCGAGCCCGATTTGTTTGAGGCGATTCAAGTTGAAGTCGCCAACACCTTCTTCATAATATGGATCATGCTCAGAGGATTGATGGTCCGCGCCAAAAGGATTAACCGCGTAAATGAGACCCAAACTCCGTTTGGCTTGTGGCATGTGTGCGGGTGCTTCCGAGCCTTTAACAGTGATGAGACATTCATCCGCCCCATTGCCCCATTTCTGGGCGGCGCGTTCTGACCCCATGCCAAGCGTCCTGCCCAATTCGCCTTCGCCTTTCACAATCATATAGAGAGTCTTAATCATCGCGTCGGCATCACCAAATTTCAATTCAAGTCCGCCGGTCTGCTCTTTTGTGATAATGCCTTTTTCATAACATTCCATGGCAAAGGCAATTGTCGCGCCTGCCGCAATGGTATCCACGGCATATTCGTTACAGATTTGATTCGCCATGGATACGGCGGCAAGGTCATCAATCGCACAGTAGGAACCGAACGTTCCCAGGGTCTCATATTCAGGACCACCATATTTCGGGTCAACCTTGTAGGGGCCATCTTTAATCTCCACCACACGTTTGCACCTGACCACACACGCATAACAGGTATCGCGTTCCTTCAAAATTGTCTCAGTCATGCGCTCGCCGCTGATCGGCTCACAACTCTCAAACTGGCCTTCATTGTAGTTTCGGGTCGGCAGACAACCAATCGTGTTATTGAACAAAACGACCACCGCCGTGCCATGCTTGGCAAGTCCGTCCATATCACCATTTTCCGGAATAGCTTTCGGACCAACACGGTTCAAGGCAACCAACCCCTTCGGGTCAGCCACTTCAACTTTCTTTCTGCCACGCACAACCACCGCTTTGAGATTCTTCGAAGCCATCACTACGCCCATGCCTGTCCGTCCGTTATGACGATTGGACATGGAAACCAATGAAGAAAACAATACTCCTTCTTCAGCAGCAATACCATGTTGTAAAATTTCGGCCTTGGGGTCAATTTCCTTGTGGATGATATCATCCACTTCCCCGGTGATTTTGCCCATCAAATGCGCTGCATCTCGCAACTCCGCCTTTCCATCCACAATCGCCAGATAGACAGGCGTGGGCGACTTTCCTTTAATCACAATTCCGTCAAAGCCCGCAAATTTTAATTCAGCTGGAAAGAATCCGCCACTTTGCGAGTCGCCAATTCCGCCACTCAGTGGAGATTTGGCATTCGCGTTCAAACGGCTCTGACCTGAAATGGGCGCACCGGTCGTCACGCCTGCGAATAACGTCAACATATTGTCCGGCCCGAGCGGGTCGGCGCCTTTGGGCATATCACGCAGGATGTAATGCATGCCCATGGCACTCCCACCCAGATACTTCCGATAGAAGGCCTCGTCAGGTTCCTCCACCGTCAGTGTGCCTGCTGACAAATCTACATGCAAAACCTTGCCGTTATATCCGTGTGGCATCGCGACCTCCTTTGAAAGTCAGTTTTAAGGATTATACGAGTACGATTAATCATTGACAACACATTTATTCCGAAAGGGACACGCTCCGCTGCGTTCCCAGCCGGAGGCTGACACTGTGACAAAAGCCTTTATTTTGCAGTAGCACTATCCAGAACTCCTTCGAATAGCAAGCTGTTCGACCCCAAGATCTACATCTCTTTCATCCCATACGGGAATCCATATTCGGCCATCTTCTCCATAAATGGCAGGGACTCAAAGGCTTCAGGACCCAATACACCCACACCTTTCCACACATCATGTTCAAGCAAATCCATCGCAATGACGGCGCTAAACGCCGTCTGGGCAACGACTGCCTGACAACCCCAGGTCTTCATACATTCCTGATTATCTGCCACCTGATACAAGTAGACCTCTTTCTTCTTGCCATCTTTCATACCCTTGATCCATGTTCCCGCACAGGTTTTGCCATGCATCTTTTCGCCGAGATGAGCAGGGTCGGGCAGCGAAGCAGCTACCACGTCACGCGGCGAGACATCTATACCTTTGACCTTGATCTTCTCCTTTTTATCCAACCCGAGCATGTGGAGAGTTCGCAATACTTTGATGAACTCTTCTCCTAAACCATATTTGAAGGTGACACGCTTCGCCTTCACCCAGCGCGGCACTAACAAAACCTCTTCGTGCTCCACGTTGACCACATCGATCGCACCAATGCCTTCCGGGAATTCAAAAGTTTCATGCTCAGAGAATGGTTCTGTCGTAAACCAGCCTTTGCCTTCTTCATAGATTACAGGTGGATTCAAACACTCTTCAATCGTCGTCCAAATGGAAAAGTTCGGGGCAAAGTCATAACCATCAATCGTGATGTTTGCGCCATCGCGAATTCCTATTTCTTCAATTTCGTCAAAGAGATAATCCTGGGCGTAACGCGCAAACACGTCTGCCATACCCGGTTCCACACCAAAGCCGACCAACGCAAGTAATTCTTTTGATTCCCAATCCCCGGCTTTCTCGAATTGATAATCGCCAAGCTTAACTCCAGTTTTGTGGAAGGGGTCATCCGGATTTGGCTCAGAGAGCGTCATTGCCATATCCATGTATTTCGCACCGACATTGTACGCGGCGTCAAAAATTTGTTTGTTGAAGATTGGGTCGACCGCGTTCATAATGAGGTCGACATTGTATTTCCTTGCCAGCGCTTCGATATCTGCCTGCTTGCTGGCATCAATAAATTCATACGGAAAACGCTTCTCATCCCCCAGTTTTTTTTGCACCTCTTGGGCGCGTTTAAGATTGTAATCTGCCAATACCATCAACTCCAGCCACTCGCGTGGCTTTGCAATTGCGGCTATGGCTTCCCCTACTCCCCCAACCCCCACTATTAAAACACGCATAAACTCCTTTCAGTTGGCTCCGCTTCCCATCCATTGGTGTCGGGGCGGACAAGTTTTGTTGAAACGAATCAGTTATCGACTAAGCATGAAGCGAAACAAGCTGAGACTCAGAGGATTGGATGCTCATCCAATCCTCTGAGTTGATTATTTAGCCGCCAGCGGCAGCTTTGAATTCAGTCCAGATGCGGTCATAGAGCCCGAGGGCATCGCCCACGTCTTCGATCCACTGCAGGTGTGCGGCAACATCCGCAGGTGGATAGATGCCCTGATTTGCCAAGGTTTCTGGATCGATGAACTCCTTAGCGGCGGCGTTCGGTGTGGCATATCCAACGAATGTGGCATCTTGCGCGGCAATCTCAGGATATTGGGTGTAGTTCATAAAGACCATCGCCGTATATGCATTGGGCGCATTTACTGGTACAGCCATGTTATCCTGCCAGATAGTGCAGCCTTCACTCGGAATAACGTACGTGATTCCATCTCGTCCACCGGTATCTGGTGAACCAGCGAGGATCGCATCACCAGTCCAGATATGACCAAGAACGGTCTCGCCAGAAATAATCAAATCATCATTGGTCTGGCTGTCGTAGGCTTTGACACACTTGGATTGTTCGATGAGCAGGCTCTTGGCTTCTTCCAAATGAGCAGGGTCAACGTCATTGATGGAATATCCCAGATACATGAGTGCGGCACCGATCGTTTCGCGTTCATCGTCGAGCATGCTAATCTTGCCACAATAGGGAGAGTTCGGATCAAACATCATACTCCAGGAGGTTTTGACGTCGGTCACAACGTTGGTATCCACGGCAAAACCTGAAGTTCCCCAGAACCAGGGCACCGTATATTTTTGCTCGGGGTCAAAATATTGGTTGACGTTCAACTTTTCCATGTTCTTGATATTGGAAATGACATTGTAGTCCAACTCCATTAACATCCCTTCACTGACCATGATCTGCACCATATAATCAGAAGGGACGATGATGTCATAATTTGCACCACCAGCCTGGAGCGTGGCAAGCAGCGTTTCATTTGAGTCAAAGTTTGTCTCGGTCACTTTGACGCCGCACTCGGCCTCAAATTGAGTTTTGACTTCCGGGTCAATATATTCAACCCAGGTATAGAGGAAGATCTCTTTAGCGAGTTTGGATTTATCGCCACAGCGGCCTTCTTCGCCTCCGCTCGCAGGGACAGCTGGTTCAGTCGCCGCAGGCGTGGCGGCCGATTGACACGCTGACAATACGAGCACGGTCAGAAGCAATAGGTAAGTTAGCGTTTTCTTCATTCCTTCTTTCTCCTTTTGTAAGTAAGTAATGGTTGGCTTGTCCATGTACTTTGGAACAACCAGATTGGAATTGTACGGCGTTTGGGGAAATCACCTCCTTTCACTTCAAGAGTAATAAGAATAGTGATAAGTACGTGGCGATGAATACAATGATAACAGCAACCCAGGCCAGAATTTTGCCTGATCGATTAGTATCTTTTAATTCTTCGCGATAGGCAGGGAACGCGCGCCAGGCTCCATATAAACCCGCAGCAAGAAGCAGGTTAATTAATAGCCCGGCTACTGAAAAGGCACCAGCTGTAAACAGGGCAAACAGGCTAATCAGGCCATATAAACCTAGGCCCAAAGTGGCTCCTACAGACATGGCACGGGTATACACCGCACTGCCATTTTGAGCAGTCAATGATAAGCCAACCAGACCTATCGAGCCGACTAGCATAGCGGTGGATAGCGCGTTGATCTCTGGCGTCACACCACGGCGCACAAGCGAGTAGATATAGAGTGGCATCGTCTGCTCTTGAATACCTTTGGTAAATGCCGTAATCAAGTAATCATCGAGCGATAGGGTAAACGCCATCAATGCGCCCCCGATAATTCCGGGCATGAGCAATGGCAGGGTCACGCGCTGAAACGTATTCCATTCGTCCGCGCCGAGGTCTGCTGCGGCCTCCTCCAATGTTTTATCAAAGTCCGCCAGGCGGGCACGTACGATCACATAGACAAAGGGAATATCAAAAGCAATATGCGATACCGTGATGGTATGCAGCCCCGTGGTGGCACGAATCCCGAATGCATTTTGCAAAAAGGGAAACAGCGCCTGGTTAAAGAAAAGCAATAAGGCGATACCCATCACAATTTCAGGAATCACAATGGGCAGGTAGAGATTCGCGTCAAAAGTAGTGCGCGATTTGAAGCGATAACGGTCCATGGCAAGAGCCGTTAACGTACCAATTAGCGTTGAGACTATCGTGGCAATGAGGCCCACCAACAAGCTGTTGCGGGCTGCATCCAGTAATTCATCGTTAGCGGCCAGTCTCGAATACCATTCCGTGGAAAAGCCAGTAAAGACAGCAATGGAACGCGTATTATTGAATGAAAAGATAATCAGAATGGCAACTGGGAGATATAGGAAGCCAAATAAGAGGGCCGCATTCGTTCCCAACAGCCAATTACCTATTCGCGTTCGCAGGCGCACTTGCTGGCGAGGGTAGACAGGGAATTGTGCTCTCACATCGCCCTCCTGGTTTCTTCGGTGCTGGAGCGGAAGTAATAGATGACACCGATCAACACGAGCAGCATCAAAATCAACGACATGGCTGAACCAAAAGGCCAGTTACGCGCCACACCAAACTGACGGTTGATCAGCGTACCGATCATTTCCACTTTGCCGCCGCCCATAATATCAGGTGTGATGAAGGCTCCCACTACCGGAACAAATACCAACACCAGCGCAGCCACGACACCGGGCATGGTCATCGGCAGCATTACACGCAGAAAGGCCTGTCGGGGTGAGGCACCCAAATCCGCCGCGGCTTCCATGAGGGTGTGGTCAAATTTTTCAATTGAAGCATACATTGGCAAGATGGCAAAGGGCAGGTAGCCATAAATGAGCCCGATGATCACGGCGAACTCGTTGAACAACAAATCCAGCGGCTGATTGATGAGATGCAGATTCATCAGAAAGGAGTTAAGCAAACCCTCCGTTGCCAGCACTTGTTTGAGAGCATACGTACGGACGAGGAAGTTCGTCCAGAACGGGATGATCACCAAAATCATCAACGCATCGCGCCAGAGTTGTCTTTGTTTTGAGATAAAGTAGGAAAGCGGATATCCCAGTAAGATACACCACAATGTAACAATAAAGCCGATGCGCACCGAACTCCCAAAAATTCCCAGGTAGAGCAGGGAGTCGCATTGCGGACCGGAAAATTGAGAAGAACAGGCGTTGAAGAACTGGACATAATTCTCCAGTGTATATACCGGAGGCAGTTTTATACCACCTGCACGACCGCGCTCGACAAAGCTGATAAATAAAACGATCAGGATGGGGAGATTGAAAAACACCAGCATCCAAAGCGCGCCAGGACCCAGCAAGCCAAGGAGTTGAAATCCCTTTTTACCGCGAAAAAATTTGAGCATGGAATTTTCCGCCTATTCCGTCAAAATGCGCGGTGATAAATTGGTAAAGGAAACTGTCACTTCATCACCTGTTTTGGCGATTTCTTTATGGCCCTGCGTTATATTTTGCTCGCGTACGCGCACTTTGTGGCTTCCGGCAAAACGGACACCATATTGTGTGTCTGTACCAATGTAGATCACCTCTTCAACGCGACCTTTGAGAGTATTCCCACCTTTACCTTCATGATTGAGGCTAAGTTTTTCCGGTCTCACCGCCACTGTAACCGCCTGACCATTTGTGAAGGTGCGGCTTGATTCCACCTGAACGGTTCCTGAACCAGGTAAATCGACTTCCACGATTGAGCCATTCTGGCTGCGAACAACGCCATCCAAAAAGTTTGTTTCGCCAATGAAATCGGCGACAAATTTTGTGGCAGGGCGTTCGTAGATTTCTTCAGGTTGCCCAATCTGGAGTGCAACACCTTTGCTCATGACCGCAATCCGATCACTCATCGTGAGGGCTTCCTCCTGATCGTGAGTGACGTAAATAAACGTAATCCCAACTTCGCGTTGCAGAGTTTTCAACTCCAACTGCATTTCTTTGCGAAGCTTCAAATCGAGCGCGCCAAGCGGCTCATCGAGAAGAAGAACTTCGGGTTTATTGATCAGGGCGCGGGCGAGAGCAATGCGCTGTTGTTGTCCACCAGATAGCTGCTTTGGGCGGCGCAGTTCCATCCCGGGCAGGCGCACCATTTCCAGCGCTTCTGATACCCTTTTCGATCGTTCTGCGCGGGCAACGCCCTTCATCTCCAAACCAAAACCAATATTTTGCTCCACCGTCATATGCGGAAAAAGAGCATATTGCTGAAACACAGTATTGACCGGGCGCTGAAACGCAGGCACCTGACTCATTTCCTTGCCGTGGATCAATATTTTTCCATCGGTCGGCAATTCAAACCCCGCAATCATACGCAACGACGTGGTCTTGCCACAGCCTGATGGCCCTAATAAGGAGAAGAACTCCCCATCCTTGATTTGCATCGTAACATGATTAACTGCCGCCAGAATGCCCCCTTCAGGTGTTACGAATTGCTTCAATACATCTTGCATTTCAACAGCGAATTCATTAGCCATCTATCTTCTCCTCAAGCAGGATGTGTTCATTGTATATAACAACGTTAGCATTGCGAGGAGGCGATTTGCCTCTCTTTGCCCGCAATGCCAAATTACATGGTCTTCGCCACGGAACCTACCGCGTCGTTTAAACGATTCAAACCTTCGTCGATTTCTGCTTCTGTAATAATTAACGGCGGTTCAATCCGGATCGTCTGCGCGCTGGTCAGGGTGCCAGCCACCAACACACCGCGCTTGAATAACTCCGCCGCGACCTTATAGCCCAATTCAGGTGTATGGAAATGTTGACCTATCAGCAAACCTTTACCCGTGGTCTTTTGGTATACCTGTGGAAATTCTGCGGCAAGCTCGTCTACTTTCTCTCTGAGATACGCACCTTTTGTGGCCGCACCTTCCCAAAGGCGGTCGCGAAGCGTAATGTTGATGGAAGCAATCGCCGCGGCACATGCCAGTGCGCCACCGCCGGTGGTCGTTGTGTGCATGAACGGATTCGGGTACATCATTGGCTTGAAGATTTCTTCAGTCGTCGTTACAGCACTGACAGGCATCACACCTCCGCCAAGCGATTTTGCCGTGGCAATGATGTCAGGTTCAATATCCCAATGATTCACACCCCATAGTTTTCCTGTCCGCCCTAACCCAGTCTGCACTTCATCGGCAAGCAATAAAACGCCATACTTCTTTGTAACAGCGCGCACTCGGGGCCAGAAATCATCGGGCGGGACAATCGCGCCTGCTTCCCCTTGAATGGGTTCAAATAAAACGCCTGCAACTCCAATCCCAACTTTATCGCAAATCTCAAGTTGTTTTTCCAATGCGTCCGCATCGCCAAACGGGACATGATAGACCTGTCCGCCGTATAACATGCCCATTGGCTGACGATAGTCTGCCTTGCCCACCATTGAAAGCGAGCCCATTGTTTTTCCGTGAAAGCCTTTAAGCGCAACAATGAATGCAGACTTGCCCGTATAGAGTTTCGCGATCTTGATGGATGCCTCAATGGCTTCAGTGCCACTTGCCGCGAACCAAGAATATTTCAAATCACCGGGCGTGATCTCGGCCATGAGTTTTGCCAGCACGCCGCGCAACGGGTCAATCAACTCCTGGCTCGGCATGGGACTGCGCTTCACTTGCGCGATAACAGCTTCAACGACCTCAGGATGACACCAACCCAAGTCCATCATGCCGAAGCCGCCTAGCCAGTCGATGTATTTGCGTCCCATTACATCGGTAAAGGTCGAACCTTTGCCAGACCATTCCACGGATGCCCAATCACCGGCCTCGGTGACAGATTTTCGATATTCCAACCAACCGCGATTGAAATGTTCAGCAAAGTTTTGTTTTGATTCGTCGATAATCCATTTGGCTTGTTCCTGTTCAGGAAAATTTTCCTGCTTGATGATGTCAAGCCATTGGGATGAATAAGATAATGCAGTTTCGTAATTGTTCATAAATCCTCATATTCCGTCATTGCGAGCCCGATCGGGCTCGCAATGACGGAAGGCGTAATTAAAACTTTCTCGTCCATTCCTTGGGCCAGCGTTCGACGACTACTTTTTTCTGTGTGAAGAATTCCACCGCATCCATGCCTTGACCATGCATATCGCCGAAGAACGAGTCCTTCCAGCCGCTGAATGGGAAGAATGCCATCGGCGCGGCGACACCGATGTTGATTCCTACATTGCCAACTTCGGCTTCGTAGCGGAATTTTCTTGCGGCAGAACCCGATGATGTAAACAGACTCGCTTGATTGCCATACTGTCCGCTGTTGACCAATTCGATGGCTTCATCAACAGTTTCGACGTGCATGAGACTTAACACGGGTCCGAAGATTTCTGTTTTGGCGATTTCACTTCCACGCGGGACATCTGCCAAAATGGTCGGACGGACAAAGTGACCAGCCTCATATCCTTTGACTAAAGTGCCGCGTCCATCCACGGGGAGGTTTGCCCCTTCCTTAACGCCGAGTCCAATCAACGACTCGACTCTCGCCTTCGACGCGGCGTTGATGACGGGTCCCATTTGGACGCCTGAGTCGAGTCCGTAGCCGACGACGCGGGAGGTGGCGGCATCACATATCAGCTCGGTAAATGTATTTCGGGCAGTACCAACTGTCACTGCGAAAGAGACGGCGAGACAGCGTTGTCCCGCACATCCGAAGGCAGAGTCCGCAATGATTTTGGTCGCCATGTCCATATCCGCATCCGGCAAAACGATTACAGGATTCTTCGCTCCGCCCTGCGCCTGGACACGTTTGCCATGCGCGGCGGCGGTGGCATAAATATATTTGGCGACGTTGGTGGAGCCGACGAACGTGATGGCGCGAATGGTAGGATGTTCGAGAATGCCATCCACCACATCCTTGGCACCGTTGACGAGATTGACCACGCCCTTGGGGAATCCAACCTGCTCGATGAGATGCATGATGAACTGCATCGTGGTCGGAACTTTTTCGGAAGGCTTGATGATGTAGGTGTTGCCAGCGGCGAGGGCGTAGGGCAGATACCAAAACGGAATCATGCCGGGGAAGTTGAACGGCGCAATCGTGGCGCACACACCGACAGGCTGACGAATCATCAACTCGTCGATGCCGGGAGCAATGTCTTCGACGACATCGCCTTTCATCATCATCGGCATCCCGCAGGCGACTTCGATATTCTCGAAGGCACGCACCATTTCAGCTTTGGCTTCTTCAAATGTTTTGCCCGCTTCATCCGTGATGAGTTTGGCAATCTCATCATGATTCGAGCGCATGAGGTCACGCAGTTTGAAGAGATATTGCACACGGTCGTTGACAGGTACACGCCGCCATGAAACATACGCTTCACTCGCCGCTTTTGCTGCTGAGTCGACATCTGCTTTTGTACCGAGCGGAGTCTTGGCAATGACTTGTCCCGTGGCGGGGTTGATGACGTCGAAATATTCGTTGACGTTTGGTTTTATCCATTCGCCGTTGATGTAGTTGAGGATTTCCATGTTTCACCTAGGTAGAGAATTAGAGGAGTAGAGAATTGAGATTAGAGATTAGAGACTTGTTAACTGGCAGAGATCTTATCCTTTGGTTGAGGCAACCAAAAAGCATTGTATTTTCCAATCGAGCAAAATCCTAATTGCCGTGCTAAAGCAGAAGAAGGTTCATTCGCCGCATCCCAACATGGTTCTAATCCATTCTCGATGCAATACAGAATAAGTGCGGCGGCAACGATTCTGGCAAATCCACGGCGACGAAATTGTTTGTGTGTTTGAATCTCAAACTCCAACTTTCTTCCACCAATTGGCGAAGAGGATGCGCCAGAAACAAATTTGCCTTCGTGAAATATACCTATGCCAACACCTTGTTTGATGAACTCTTTGGGAGATGCGTAACTACTGATTAGAGATGGAGATAATTCCGCAAACTGCGCGGCATCTTCCAACCGCACTCTACGCAATTCAAAATCTGTGGGTAGCTCTGAGATAAATCTATTCAATTTGTCTACATCGAACTGCTCTGCTTGAAAGGCTTCCCTTTGATAAACTTCTATTTTGCCTGAATAGGTAGTGGATACAACATGTTGCCAGTCTGGAGTTGGCACAATCAACCATTCTCCATAATGAAGCAGACTGAATAGCTGTGGGACACTACTGTGAAACGGGTCACCTGCTAAGAATTGGAAGTCAATTACGGCAAGAGCAACACTTGGATTTTGTTGTGAGTCTGCAAATACCTTTCCAGCGCCATCTTCGATGGCAGCTGCTACACAACCACGCATGTAAGGATAACTGTCAAACAGTTTATGCAAAGACATCCTGTTATCTTTATCCAATTCGATAATCATAACTTTGGACCTTAGACTACCTGCTTATCCGTCACTTCCAATGCCTTCTCCACGATGGCGAGACCTTCGTCAATTTGCTCTCGTGAACAAACTTACGTAAATTAGTTTTCACTAACCACTTATCTGACGCGACCCTGCTGCCAATTCTTCAAAACGAGATAAACGATAGGCAGGCTGGGGCCGATCCCTGAAAACTGGATGGTGCGACCACGTGTCGTGAAGATATGGACATTGTAACTTTTACCATTACGCGTCTGCATAACATTCAATCCAACTGACTTGACCTCTTCAGGTTTCAGCACGGTTTGACTGAGTAAATATCGGATGGTTACCGAAGATTCGTCGAGTCGAAGAGAAAGCACCGCCAT
>Ga0070699_100004498_pt1 | contig 12336 bp, 9 predicted proteins | sample KBSK1503metaG_FD_65473 | JGI IMG/M metagenome (GOLD analysis project Ga0070699, IMG submission 65473) | Corn, switchgrass and miscanthus rhizosphere microbial communities from Kellogg Biological Station, Michigan, USA - KBS K1-50-3 metaG | ecosystem: Host-associated > Plants > Roots >...
CCACCGCCACGTACAGGGTCGGGCTCACCGTCTTGCCGGTTTGGCCCACCTGATCGGCGTGGGGACGCCACCCCGCATCCACCACCGCCCGGGACGCACCCACGGCCGCCCGGCCGCCGAACGCCGCGGCCAACTGCTCGAGCACCGTGAAGTTGGCCGGCTCCTTGAGTCCCCGGCCGCCGGACACGATGATCGGCGCCTCGGCCACGTCGAGGGTGCCCACGGGCGCCGCCTTGATCTGCTTGACGACCACGCGACCCGCGGAGCCAGCCACCGGCACGCTTTCCTGTGCGCCAGCCTTCGGGCGCTGCACCGGAGTGAACACATTAGGCCGGAGCGAAAGCACGGCTGGGCTCCCGACCACCCTCACCTTGAGGAGCGCCTTGCCGGCATACACCGGGCGAATCGCGATCACCGCGCCGCCCGCGACGCTCACATCGGTGATGTCCTGGATGAGCGGCCGTCCGAGCCGGGCGGCGACGCGAGGCGCGAGGTCCTTTCCCGTGGCGCTCGCCGCGAACACGACGGCCCCGTGGCTGGCCGCGTTCACACGGTCGGCGATCGCCCGGGCGTATCCCTCCGGCGCGTACATGCCGAATTCCGGATGCGTCAGCGTGATCACCTTGTCCGCGCCGAACGCGCCCAGCTGGTCCGCGCCCCGCACGGTACCGGCCGCGAGGACCAGGGCCTCCACGCCGGCGCCCGCACCCAGCGCGTCCGCCAGGCGCCGGGCGCCGGTCACCACCTCGTGGGAGACTTTGCGGATAGCGCCGTCCCGCTGCTCGAGCACAGCGAGGACGTTGCTCACAGGACCTTCGCCTCCTCGCGCAGCAGCCGCACCAGCTCGGCAACTGCCGCGGAGCCCTCGCCCACGATCTTGCCCGCCTGTCGCTCGGGGGGCAGCGTGAGCGCGATGATCTCCAGCGCTCCCGGGCCGGGCGCGGTGAGTTTGACCTCGAGCGGCTTCTTTTTCGCCGCCATGATCCCTTTGAGCGCGGGATAGCGCGGCTCGTTCAAGCCCTTGTCGGCGGTGAGCACGGCCGGCAGGGGGAACTCCACGACCTCGACGCCGCCTTCGATCTCGCGCTCCGCCGTCCCCGTGCCGCCGGCGATCTCGAGGTGAGCGACGGTCGTGACGCAGGGCAGGTCGAGCAGCTCGGCCACCATCGGACCGACCTGATGGTTGTAATCGTCGATCGCCATCTTTCCGAACAGGATCAGGTCGAACCCGGCGTCCTTGAGCTCCGCCGCGAGGCCCTTCGCCGTTTCCAGCCCGTCGGGGTGGAGTCCCTGGCTCTGGAGCAGCACGCCGCGATCGGCTCCCATCGCGAGGGCGGTGCGGATGGTCTCTTGCGCGGCGGCCGGTCCGAGCGCCACGACGACCACTTCGCCGGCGCCGGCCTTCTCCTTCAATCGCAGCGCCTCTTCGACGGCGAACTCGTCGTACGGATTGAGGATGAACTTGACCCCCGCCTCGTCGATCGACTTGCCATCGGAGGCGATCTTCACGCGCGTTTCAGAGTCTGGCACGCGCTTGATACACACGGCTATTTTCATAAGAGGCGACGCTACGACGCCACGTTCTACGTTGCAAGTGGTGAAACACAATTCGGCGCAGGAAAGCAAACCTACGGAATCTCATCCGGCAACCTTCGTATAACGTAGCGTCGTGGCGTCGTGCAACGTTTAGAGGTCCGTACTTAGGCTCAGCAGCACGTGGCGCGGCACACCCGGCGTCAGGAACCGCTGGACCGGGTCGCCCGCAACGGTGGGGTTCGCGGCGAACGTCCCGAACGTCACATAGCGGCGATCGACCACGTTCGGTACGGCGATGCGCAGGCGGTAGCGGCCTAACTCGGCGTCGAGCGACGCATCGACCACAGCGTAGTCGGGAAGCCTGCGCTCCACGTTCTCCTCGTCGCCGCGTACGTACTGCGGACCCACGTAGCGCGCGTCGAGACGCACGCGCCAGCGGTCGCCGGCAACGGGCACGGACACGCCGGCGTTCGCGCGGTGCGCCGGGATCATCGGGATCCGGTCGCCGGGAGCCACGGTCTCGTTGCCGGGGGCGCGCCCGGTGGCGAGGACGGCGGACGTCTGGAAGGTCGCGGCCGTGTAGCCGTAGTTCGCGTACCACTGGAGCTTCGACGCCCCCGTCCAGCGGGCCGACGCTTCGAAGCCCGCGCGGCGCGTCGCGCCGATGTTTTGGAAGTAGCCGGTCGTGGCGGTGGGCGCCACGAAGAAGATGTCGTCGCGCACGTTCGTGAGATACGCGTCCGCCGCGAGGCCGAGCCGGGCCCCCGCGGAGCCGTGCCGCCAACCCACCTCGTAGGTCGTGGCGATCACGGGCCGCAGGGCGGGATCGGGCCCCAGGGCGAAGGGAAGCGGGCACGCGGCGGTGGGGTCGCTGCACGCGATCTCCACGAGAGCGGGCGTGCGGAAGCCGCCGCTCAACGAGCCGTACACTTCGTCGCCGGCGACGGGGGTCCACGACAAGGCGACCCGCGGGCTGACGTGCCGGAACACGTTCAGCCCGTTCTGGCTCGGATCGAGGAGGTCCTCGTACGGGAGCCGGATGTAGTCGTACCGTCCGACGACGGTCGCGTCGAGTGCCGGCGTGACCGCCCAGCTCACGCCGGCGAACGCCCCGAGGTCGAGCTCGTTCGCACGGACAGAATCGGTGAGGGAATCCGTCCCGCCTGTAGGCACGGCATAGAGTCCCACGACCGTGTGAGAATATTGCGCGTCGAGGCCCGCAAACCAGCGGAGCGGCCGTTGCAGCACGGGCTTCGTGCCCGAGAGCTGTGCCGCGCCTCCCCCGATGCGTTCGTGATTCCGTTGACGCGAGTCCGGCGGCGCCGCGTTCACGTTGAACTGGTCCGTGTCGAGCCGCCGCCCGAACAGGTTGGCGGAGAGCTGTGCGCTCCCCACGGCGCGCTGCGCGTTGAGCGTCAGCTGGTGCGCCACCGGCGCGAAATAGTCGCCGCCAGTGAAATTACTGTCGGGACGCGTGTCGACCACGTCGTCGGGCAGGCTGCCGGCCTGGTGGATCTTGTTCGTGGCGCCACTGTAGCTCAGGGTCGCGTTCCAACCGCCCGCCAGCAGGCCCAGTTTGGCGAACAGCGTTCCGATGCGACTCGTCGTCGCCTGGCGCCAGCCATCCTCGTGTTCGTAGCGCACGCCGACGTAATAATCCCAGACGCCGAGCCGGTCTCCGGCGTTGGCCTTCACCTCGTAGCGGCCGTAGCTGCCGCCCGACAGCTCGATCTCCCGAGTGGCGGGGGCGCCGCCCCGCCGCGTCACCAGATTGACGGCCGCGCCCAGCGAGTTGCGCCCCAGCAGCACGGACGGGCCGTAAGATACCTCGACGCGTTCGACGTCCTCGAGCGGCAGGAGATCGAAGTTCACCTCGTTCGCGTCGGGCTCGTTCACGCGCACGCCGTCCACGTACACCGTGATGCCCTGGGGCAGCCCGATGGTAGGGGACACCTGGAAGCCGCGCAGCGTGACGTCGAGCTGCGCGGCCGCTCCGAGCTCGTCGGACGTCGTGACGCCGGGCAGCATTTCGAGCGCGTCGGCGAGCGTGCTGACGCCGCGCGCGTCCAGATCGGTCGCGTCGAGGACCGCGCTCTGGCCGGTCAGGCCCCGGGCCGTCTCGCCGGTGGTGGGCAGCCGAACGCCGGCGACCACGACGGGGGCGAGGGTGTCGCTGGGAACAGAATCGGGATGCTGAGCGCTGGCGGGCGGGGTCGCGAGAGCCAGCACCACGACGAGCAAATGCGGAATGCAGAATGCGGAATGCGGAATTGAAACGAAAGGTCGCTCGCTACCGGAAGGTTCCGCTGACATTCCGCATTCCGCATTCCGCATTCCACATTCCGAATTCAGTTGAACGCACTCAGCCCCGTGATTTCCTGGCCCAAGATGAGCGTATGCACGTCGTGCGTGCCCTCGTACGTGTACACCGACTCGAGGTTGGCGAGGTGGCGCATCGCCTGATACTCCGCCAGGATGCCGTTGGCGCCCAGCAGGCGGCGCGTCTCGCGCGCCACGTCAGTGGCGATGTTCACGTTGTTGCGCTTGGCGAGGGACACCTGCTGCGGCGTCGCCTTCCCCTGGTCCTTGAGCCGCCCCAGCTGCAGACACAAGAGCTGCGCCTTGGTGATTTCGGTCAGCATCTCCGCGAGGCGCGCCTGCTGCAGCTGAAAGCCGCCGATGGGCCTCCCGAACATCAGGCGGTTCTTGGCGTAGCCGACCGCTTCGTCGTAGCACGCCATCGCGGCTCCCACCGCGCCCCAGGCGATGCCGTAGCGCGCCTGCGTGAGGCACATCAGCGGCGACTTGAGGCCGGACGACTTGGGAAGGAGCGCGTCCTTCGGCACGCACACGTCCTCGAGCACCAGCTCGCTCGTGTCGCTGGCGCGCAGGCTCAGCTTCCCCTTCTGGTCCTTGGCCGAAAAGCCCTTCGTGTCCGTGGGTACGATGAACCCGCGGATCGAGTTCACGTCGTCGAGCTTGCCGGTCTTGGCCCACACGATCGCCGCCTGCGCCGTCGAGCCGTTGGTGATCCACATCTTGGCGCCGTTCAGCACCCAGCCGTCCTTCGTCTCCTTCGCCACGGTGATCATGCCCCCGGGGTTCGAGCCGTAGTCGGGCTCGGTGAGTCCGAAGCAGCCGATCACCTCGCCCGACGCCATCTTGGGCAGCCAGCGCCGCTTCTGCTCGTCCGAACCGAACGCGTAGATCGGATACATCACGAGGGCGCCCTGCACCGATGCGAACGAGCGCACGCCGGAGTCGCCGCGCTCGAGCTCCTGCATGATCAGGCCGTACGCCACGTTGTTGAGCCCGGCGCACCCGTATTCCTCCGGCAGGTTGGCGCCGAACAACCCGAGCTCGGCCATCTGCGGGATCAGCTGTTTGGGGAAACGACCCTCGACGTAGTGCTCACCGATGATCGGCATGAGTCGCTCGTCCACCCAGGAGCGCACCGTGTCGCGCACGGCCCGCTCCTCTTCGGAGAGCAGGCCGTCGACGTCGTAGAAGTCGACGCCCTGAAACTTGGCTGCCATATGTGCCTCAACTCGCGTGGTGTCGTGTCGGGATGCGTCAAGACTAACTGGCCGCGGCCGCAGGCGCCGCGGAGGCCCCGGGCCGCGCGAACGCCGCGGTGTCCGACGCCCGAAACTTGCCCTCGCCGTCCCAGCGGAAGAACGTGATGTGGACCGCGGTCGGCTCGATCGTGACGAAGTTGAAGCTGGTGGGACGGCCCCCGCGAGTGCGCCGGCACAGCGTGCCGGCCGTCGAGACGACCACCCGGCCGTCCAGCAGCTCCGCGTCTTCCTGGTGGTCATGCCCGCACAGCACGACCTCGGCGCCACACGCCGCGATGCGGCGCTGCGCCCGGCGCCAGCGGGCGAGCCCCATGCGCCCCGACATCTCGCCGCGCAGCACGTTGTGGTGCAGGGCGAGCACCCGGGCCTGCTCGGGCGACGCGGCGGCGAACACGTCACGCACCCGCTCGACCTCGCGCTTGGGCAGATGGCCCTTCACGGCGAGGTCGCGCGGACGCAGCGTGAGCGAGCCCCACGCGACGCCGTGCGACGTGAGCGCACCCGCGATCACCGCGCCGGGAATCGTGAGCGTCGGCGCCAGGTCGTCGCCGAAATAACGCGCGTACTTCGCGTACAGCGGCGCCTTCCCGAATGGGATCAGCGGCCGCGTCCACCAGCAGACGTCGTGGTTTCCCGGCATCGCGTGCACCGGCGCGGTCCGGGCCGCGAGCTGCACCAGGGCCCGCGCCCGCTGGAATTCCCCGTGGCGCGCCCGCTGCGACATGTCTCCCGTGATCACCACCGCGTCGGGCCGCAGGTCGGGGATCATGGCTTCGAGCGCCTCGATCTGCTCGATGTTGGCGAGCCCACCGAAGTGGAGATCGGAGAGGTGCAACAGTTGAACGGTCACGACTCCGCCTCGACGCTGTACGTGAGAGTCGCGTCGCCGTTGGCCGGCACGCTCACGCGAAACCGGACCTCCGTGGCCGACAGCTTCTCCGCGGGGACGCTGCTGTCGGTCACCCGCCACACGCCGAAGCGTGCCTCGCGGACGTCGACCGACACGGCCTGGGGCTTGGCGTTCGCGATCGTGACCCGGTAGGCAGCGGTGATCCGCTGCCGCGGCGCCATCCCGCGCTTGGGGGGCGCGAGCTGCTCCTGGTTGTAGTCCGTCTGCACCCGCTCCGCGGTGACATCGAATGCGTCCCCCGACTGCACGCGCAGATCCCGGCCCGGCGCCGTGTGGTCGCTGCGCGCCTCTCCCACGAGCTGCAGCCGGCCGGCGGAGTCGGCCTGGAACACGTGTACCGTCCCTCCGGGCAGGGGCCGCTCGCCAAACGGCGTCCCGCGCTGGCGCTTGAGCGTGTACCACACCTGCACCGGCACGCGGTCCGGCTCCGCGGGCGACTGGCCCAGGAACCCGCGCCACGGCAGCACACCCGGGATGATGTACTCCTGAGTGTAGGCGGCGCTCGAGCGCGGGAACAGTGCCGTGGTGACCGGCGTCCCGGGCTCGAGCGAGACCCGCGCCGGGAGCTGGTAGACGTGCGTCTCCCCGACCGCTTCCTCGCTCGCGGCCACCGGCGCTGCCTCGGCGGCGACCTTCATCGCGCCGCGCAGCAGGAACGCGGGCCGCCCCACCGCCCCCGCACGGTTGATCGATCCCGCGACGAGCTGGACCTCCGCGCTGTCGACGCGTAGCGATTGCGACGCAATCGTCGCCGTCCCCGACACCTGACACCGGTCACCCAGCAGCACCACCTGGTAAAACGCCTGCCACTGCGCCGCGCCATCGCTGACATAGGCGAGCTCGGTGCGCGGCCGGGTACGGGCCGCTTCGAGCGTCACAGTCGCCTCGGGCATTGTGCGCACGACATCCGGCGGGAACAGTGGCTCTCCGGGCTCGGACAGGAGAAAACGCCCGTCCGACAGCCGATACTGCGGCGGCGCGACGCGGACCACCGTCGCGTGCACCGTGTCCGCGCCGCCGCCGGCGCGTGGCCGCACAAAGGCCAGGGTCTGCCCGATGGCACGCGCCATGGCCGTCGCTTGGTCGGTCGCGGGCCGGGCGACGGCCGACACGAGTGCGACAGCGGTGTCCGGGGAAAACAGCGTCGCAGGATCGAGCCCCTCGAGCTTCAACGTCAGGATGTTTCGGCCCTTCTCGAGCGGCTGCGGCAGCGCCCGGCGCACCACCACGCGGCCGTCGCTGTAAATGGAAAGCGACGTTTGTCCGGCGAGCGGCGCGACCGCTGCGAGGACCGCGACAACTACGGACGTCGTGATTTGAGCCATTCGAGCGCAATCCTCTGTACGATGCGAACCGTCAGCAGGTACCACGCGACCGTCGCCACCGCGCCCACCGTGCGGGCCGTGGCTTGCCACGCCGGTGCCACGGACCGGAGGGTGAGCATGAGATACCCCGCAACGAGCAGGGTAGTCACGATCGCCACGAGACGCGCGATCCGCGACGCCTTTCGCGTCACGTCTCGGGTGCACTTCGCGCACAGCTCCCCCAGCGCGATACCGGCCGTGATTTCGCCACAGCGGGCACACGGATGGCTAGACGCGGCGGGCCACAGCCCGGGCGAAGTCGGTGGTCGAAGCACTGCCCCCCAAATCCTTGGTCCGGACGTTGTCCTTCACGATCACCGTTTCCAGCGCGCGGCGCAGCCGGCCCGCTTCCTGGAGCTGGCCGATGTGGTCCAGCATCATCGCGGCCGCGAGCATTTGCGCCGCGGGGTTCGCGATGCCCTGCCCCGCGATGTCCGGCGCCGAGCCATGGACCGCTTCGAAGATCGCCGCCTGCTCGCCGATGTTCGCGCCGGGCGCCAACCCCAACCCTCCCACCAATCCCGAGGCCTCGTCCGAGAGGATGTCGCCGAACAGGTTGGTGGTGACGATCACGTCGAACTGGGCCGGGTTGATCACGAGCTGCATGGCGGCGTTGTCGACGATCTTGTCGTCCGAAGCGATCTGCCCCTGATACTCGGCGGCGATCTGCTTCGCGGTCTCGAGGAACAACCCCGACGTCGCCTTGAGGATGTTGGCCTTGTGCACGACCGTCACCTTCTTGCGCCCGTGCCGGCGCGCGTAGTCGAACGCGTAGCGCACGATACGCCGGCAGCCGTCGCGTGTCATGACCGAGGTCGCCTGGGCCAGCGCTTTGGGGTCGTTCCCGACCTTGAAGGTCCGGTCGAACCCCACGTACATCCCTTCCGTGTTCTCGCGCACGATGACCAAGTCTACGTCGACGTAGCGGCCGCCGGGCACGATCGACTTGACGGGGCGCACGTTGGCGTACAGCTCGAACTCCTGGCGCAGCGCCACGTTCACCGAGCGGTATCCCCCGCCCACCGGGGTGGTGAGCGGGCCCTTGAGCGCGAGGCCCGTGCGCCGGATCGAGTCGAGAGTGGCCTTGGGCAGCGGCGTGCCCGCCTTGTCTACGGCGCTCATCCCACCGTACTGCTCGTCCCAGTCGAACTCCACTCCCAGCGCATCGAGCACGGACAGCGTCGCCTCGGTAATCTCGGGCCCGATTCCATCGCCGGCGATGAGAGTGGCCTCACGCTTCACGGCAGCCCCGGCGTGAGGCTCTTGACGGCGCGCGTGAGCGCCGTCCAGGGATCGTCCCCCTCGCCCCGCGCCACGGTCCGGAACCCGACCCGGCCGGTGCGGACGTCGACCATCACGATAGTGAGCTCGGCCGTACCGATCGGGCGGTCCGGCGGTCGGGCGGACTGGCGGTCAGTGGAACCTTCCGACCGCCTGTCCGCCAGTCCGGCTGTCCGCCTGAACACCAGGCCCGCCGGCACCAACATGAAGCGTCCCCCGCCCGCCCCCACCAGCGCGGCCAGCGTCCGCAGCTCGTTGCGGAGGGGATCGGGCACCATCTCCTCCCGCCCGCCGCCTCGCAGCAGGAGGGCCGTGCCCATCTGATCGGGATCGGGCGCAATCCCCGGCGCGCGCCGGGCGGCCCGCCGCAGCTCGTCGGGGAGCAGCCACGTGACTTCCGGCGCCCGGGTCTTGAGCAGCGTACCGATCACGCTGTCGCCCCTGGCGAGCGCCGCCCGCCGCTCCCCCAACAGCGCCTGCCAGTGGAGCGAATCCTCCGCAACGATGAGCGTGAGGGGCGTGATCCCCACCTGCTGCGCCGCGACGCCGGCGGTGGGGAGAGGGGCGGTGGGTTCGGGGGTCGGCGTCTGGGACGTGTGTCCGCAAGCGGCCGCCACAGCGGAGGCCGTCAAACACGCACCACGCACTAAGCTTTTTATTTGCAATGGATTAGTCACGGCGCGCAATATCGTGTTCGCGCCGCGGTTTTTCAAGAACCGAGCGTGAGTCCCCCGTCCACCACGATCACCTGTCCCGTCACGTGGCGCGCCTCCTCGCTGCACAGGAACACGATCACCCGCGCCACGTCTTCTGGCTCGGCCACCCGGCCCAGCACCGACTCGTGCTCGGCCCGCTCCAGGACCTCGCGCGGCAGCTTGGAGAGGAGATCCGTCTTGACGAAGCCGGGGGCGACGGCGTTCACGTTTACGTTGGACGGGCCTAGGTCCACGGCCGCCGAGCGCGTGAGCCCGATGAGCGCGGCCTTGCTGGCGGCGTAGTTGGCGATGCCGAACCCAGGGCGAAAGGCCTGATGGCTCGCGACGTTGACGATCTTACCGTAGCGCTGGGCCCGCATCGAGCCGGCCACGGCCTGGATGCAGTTGAAGGCCCCGGTGACGTTGGTGTCGAGCACCTCCTGCCACGCTTCGGGGCTCAAGCGCCACAGCGCGCCGTCGTGCGCCACGCCGGCGTTGTTGACCAGGTAGTGCACGCCTCCCAGGCGCTCCCGCACGGTGGTGACGAACTTCTCGACTTCGGCGTGGTTGCGCACGTCGCAGCGAGCGCAATACACCGGCACGCCGAGGGCGCGAATCGCCGTCTCGGTGAGCAGCGCCTGGGCGGCGACGTCGCGATCGGGGAGGTCGACGTAGTTGATGGCCACCGCGACGCCGCGCTGGGCGAACTCGAGCGCGGTAGCGCGGCCCAAGCCGGTCGCCCCGCCGGTGACCACCACGACGCGCCCGTGGATCGTCTCAGCGAGGCGCTGCTGCTCGGGCCGCGGCTCTGTCGCTGGCGTGGCGACGCGTGTCGCCTCGCGCGCGGCCGTGAGCCATGGGGACGTTGGGGTCAAGCTTTCGAACCTATGTTCGAAATTGAACATCGGCAAGGCGCGCCGTAACTTAGGCGCCATGAAGCGGCTGCTCTCGGTGCTCGTATGGGGCGGAATTTCCGCCGGCGGCGCCGCCGCCTTCGGCGTGCTGGCGTTGTCGCGCGGGGAGAGCGTGAACGCCGCCTGGCTCCTGACCGCGGCGGTGTGCAGCTACGCCGTGGGATACCGCTTCTACAGCAGGTTCCTCGCCGACACCGTATTCGGGCTGGACGACCGCCGCGCAACGCCCGCCCAACGGCACAGCAACGGGCGCGACTTCGTCCCCACCAACAAGTGGGTGCTGTACGGGCACCATTTCGCCGCGATTGCCGGCGCGGGGCCGCTGGTGGGCCCGGTGCTGGCGGCGCAGTTCGGCTTCCTGCCCGGCACGCTGTGGCTCGTGATCGGCGTCGTGCTCGGCGGCGCCGTGCAGGACTTCACGATCCTGTTCTGCTCCCTGCGGCGCGACGGCAAGTCGCTCGGCCAGATGGCGAAGGAAGAAGTGAGCAACGTCACGGGCGCCACGGCGATGGTCGCGGTGCTCGCGATCATGATCATCCTGCTCGCCGTATTGGCGTTGATTGTCGTGAACGCCCTGCGCGCCTCGCCGTGGGGCCTCTTCACGATCGCCTGCACGGTCCCGATCGCCCTGCTCATGGGGTGGTGGATGAAGCAGTGGCGGCCGGGGAAGGTCGGCGAAGCGTCGGCAGTAGGCGCCCTGCTGCTGCTCGGCGCGCTCGTCGCCGGTGGCTGGGTCGCGAATCACCCCGGCCTCGCAGCGGCGTTCACGCACACCGGTACGTCGCTCACTTGGATGATGATCGCCTACGGCTTCATCGCGTCGGTCCTGCCCGTGTGGATGCTGCTCTGCCCCCGCGATTATCTCTCGACGTTTCTCAAGATCACGACGGTCGTGGTGCTCGGCGCCGCGATCCTGATCCTCCTGCCGCCGCTCCGCATGCCGGCCCTCACGCCGTTCGCCACGGCGGGCGAAGGCCCGGTATTCGCGGGCAAGCTGTTCCCGTTCGCGTTCATCACGATCGCGTGTGGCGCGGTCTCGGGGTTCCATTCACTCGTCGCGTCCGGCACGACGCCCAAGATGATCGCCCGTGAACCCGACGCCCGGGTCATCGGCTACGGCGGCATGCTGATGGAGTCATTTGTCGGGATCATGGCCATGATCGCCGCGTGCACGCTCGACCCCGGCGTGTACTTCGCGATGAACGCGACGCCCGCCGCGTTGGCGGGCGCCTCGGACGTCCTGAACCAGGCGGGGTTCGTCGTCACCCCGGACTACATGCAGGCGCTGGCGGCGCAGATGGGAGAAACGTCGTTGATCGCGCGCACCGGCGGCGCGCCGTCCTTGGCGGTCGGGATGGCCCACATCTTCTCAGGCCTGACGTCCGTGTTCGGGGGGAAGACCCTCACGGCGCTGTGGTACCACTTCGCGATCATGTTCGAGGCGCTGTTCATTCTCACCACGATCGACACCGGCACGCGCGTGGGCCGGTTCATGCTGCAGGAGATCGTCGGCCACGTCTGGCCACGATTCGGCCGGACATCGTGGTACCCGAGCGTCATGCTCTCCAGTGCCGTGGTGTGCGCCGCGTGGGGCTACTTCCTGTACCAGGGTGTCGTGGATCCGCTCGGGGGGATCAACGCGCTCTGGCCGCTGTTCGGGATTTCGAACCAGCTCCTCGCCGCCGTGGCGCTATGCGTGGCGACGACGATCCTGATCAAGATGGGCCGCCAACGCTACGCGTGGGTGACGCTCGCCCCGCTGGCGTGGATCGTCGTCGTCACGATGACGGCGGGCGCGCAGCTGGTGTTCTCCGCCGACCCCAAACTGGGCTTCTTCGCGCGGGCTGCCGCGGCCGCGGGCGCGGCCGACCCCGACGCGGCGCGGCGGGTCTTCAACTACCACCTCGACGCCGTCATCACACTGTTCTTCATGGCCGTCGTCGCGCTGCTCATCTTCACATCGGCGCGGGAGTGGTGGCTGGTGCTCTCGAAGCGGAAAGCGGCGGTGGTGCACGAGACGCCGTTCGTGGAGACGGCGCTCGTGGTGGGGGACTAAAG
>Ga0070699_100004499_pt1 | contig 12334 bp, 15 predicted proteins | sample KBSK1503metaG_FD_65473 | JGI IMG/M metagenome (GOLD analysis project Ga0070699, IMG submission 65473) | Corn, switchgrass and miscanthus rhizosphere microbial communities from Kellogg Biological Station, Michigan, USA - KBS K1-50-3 metaG | ecosystem: Host-associated > Plants > Roots >...
CGCAGCAAGGTCGGCAGACGCGCGAGCTCGAGCGGGCCCCACAAGAAATCGAGCGATTCGTGGTTGACGATGTGCAAGTGGTAGCGACCGAGGATCGAATAGACCAGCGGCAGGCTCACAATCAGCGCGGTCGCCAGCAACACCGCTACCGCGATCAGTCGTGCGTGCAATGACTGTCGCCCGGAACGAGCAGCGTCTCCGTCATGTGTGTCGTTGCCGGGACCTCCGATCACTGCCGCTGCGACCGCGGACAGACCGAGGATCACAGCCGGCGCGCTATGGGCCAGAAACACGATGCCCAGCGCGACGCCCGAGGCTGACCACCATCCAACGCTGCGCCTGCCCATCGCGACCCAGCACACGATCAGCGCGATGTAGAAGAACGCCGACGCAACCGTGCTGGGGAACGCCCATACCGTCACGGCCGGTGTCGCCCACGAAGGCACGTCGTGCGGCGGACCGAAGATCAACGCGGCAAGTGCAATCGCCGCGGCCCACGCGCCGACGAGCCGTGCCGCCATCGCAAAGAACGCCAGCTGCGCGAGCGCCGTCAACCACGGGCCGGCCTGGACGTAGGCCGTGGGCACGTCGAGGCCCGATACCTTCGAGATCAGCGCGACCGTCGTCGCGAGAAGAGGGTTGTACCAGAGCGTCTCGCCCGCGTAATATGGATCGACCAGTCCCTTGCCGTCGGCAAGCGCCTGCGCTGACGCGACTTCGCGGAAGTGGTCCATGTCGTACGGCATCGCCAGGCCGACGGCCGCCTGACGCGCAACGACGAACGCAACGGACAGGCAGACGGCCGCCGCGACTGCAGCGGACACACCTTTCACCATGTCAGGGGACTCGCTTGACCACCGCGGGAATGGCCACGATAAACTCACACATACCATGAAAGTTCTCGTCACCGGGGGGTGCGGCTTCCTCGGCTCGCACGTCTGCGAGCTGTTTCGTTCGCAGGGATGGCAGGTTGTCGCCTACGACAACCTCACCAAGTACGAGCTGACCCGCACCGGCTACGATGTCGAACAATCGCGTCAGTACAACGTGGACTTCCTCGAGTCGATCGGCGTCACGGTGGCCGTTCACGACATTCGCGATATCGCCGCGCTGCAGCGTCACTGCGTGGACGTCGACTTCATCGCGCACACCGCGGCGCAGCCGGCGATGACCATCTCCTGGGAAGACCCGCGGCTCGATTTCGAGAGCAACGCGCTCGGCACCTTCAACGTCCTCGAGGTCGCGCGCCAGCGAAGCATTCCGCTCGCGTCCTGTTCGACGATCCACACCTACGGCACCGGCATCAACGACGAGATCGCGGAAGAGGGGACGCACTACGTCCGTCAACCCTCGGCGATTCCCGAGTCGCATGCGGTCCTGACCGGCCGCCTGACACCCCTGCACGCCTCGAAATACACGGGCGAAGTCTACGTGCGGACCTACGCCGATACGTTCGGCGTGAAGGCGGCGACGTTCCGCTATACAGGCATCTATGGTCCGCGCCAGTTCGGCGCCGAGGATCACGGCTGGGTGGCGAATTTTACGATCCGGAATCTCACCGGCCGCCCGATTCGCATCTTCGGGAACGGATTCCAGACGCGCGACATCCTCTTCGCGAGCGACGCCGCGCGAGCGTTCTGGGATTACGCGCAGCGTCCGGTCGCCGGCGTCTACAACATCGGCGGCGGCACAGCGAATACGATATCGCTGCTGGAATCAATCACACTCATCGAGTCGGTGACGGGACAGCGGTCCGAGATCGTCTTCGAAGCGGACCGTCCCGGCGACCTGCGGTACTTCGTATCGGACACCGCGGCGGCGCGCGAGACGTTCGGGTTCGACGCCAGCGTCCGCCCCCGTGAGGGCATCACGCGCCTCGCCGAGTGGGTGCGCGCGAACCTGCACATGTTCGCGTCGACCGTATGAAAGCGCTGGTCCTGGCCGGCGGGAAAGGCAGCCGCCTTCGCGATCACGCCACGAGTCCACCCAAGCCGCTGATGCAGGTCGGCGACAAGCGCCTGATGGACTTCAGCCTCCAGAACGCGGTCGCGTCGGACGTCGACGAAATCGTCATCGTCGTCAGCGCCTTCACCGAAGGCGTAATCAATCACTACGGCTCCTCGTACCGTGGCGTGCCGATCACCTACAAGATCCAGAACGAGCCGAAGGGTGTCGTCCATGCGATCGAGTGCGCCGCCGGTGCGTTGGGCGATGCGGACTTCGTGCTGATGCTCGCCGACGAGATCGTGATCGACGCGAGCCTTGCGGCGATGATCGATCGCTTCAGGCGCGAGACGCTGTTCGCGATTCTGGGCGTCGTCACCGTTCAGGATCCCGCGCAGATCAGCAAGACCTACTCGATTCTCGAGGACAGCGTGACGGGGCAGATCCATCGGCTGATCGAGAAGCCGCGTCGGCCTCACAACGACGTGATGGGCACCGGACACTGCATCTTCAGGAGCGCGATTCTCGGCTACATCGACGTGTGTCCGATCAATCAGCAGCGTGGCGAGAAAGAACTGCCGGACCTCATTCAATGCGCGATCGATGACGGGCACCCGGTAAAAACGCATCGCGTCGGCTCGCGCTACATCAACGTCAACGCGTCAGAGGATTTTCGAGAGGCCTACGACCTGCTTGCCAGCTACGCAACCCGGTTATAACCCGCTTGGTGGCGCGGACCTTGTCAGGTCCGCGGGACGAGCGCTCGTCGTCATCCCCGCCTACAACGAGGCAGACACGATCCAGGAGGTCGTCCGCCGCTCGTTGCTCTTCGCTCCTGTTCTCGTCGTCAATGACGGGTCGCGCGATCGCACGGGCGAGCTCGCGGCCGCAATCCCCGGCTGCTCGGTCATCGATCATCCGGTCAACACACACATCCCGGGCGCACTGCTCGATGGCTTTCGCCACGCACTGGCCAACGGCTACGACTATGTGGTGACGATGGACGCGGGGCTGAGCCACGATCCGGCCTTGCTCGGCTCGCTGCTGGGGGCGCCGCCGTGCGATCTCGTGATCACCTATCGCGAAACGAGCACGAACACGCCCTGGTATCGGCGACTCCTCTCTAGAACTGCCGCGCAGCTCGTGAACACCGCCATCCGTCGTCAACGATGGAAGGTGTGGCAGCGCGGTTATCGCGACGTGACCTCCGGGTACCGGCGGTATTCACGACGGGCCATGGAAACCGTGCTCGCCGCGCGAATGGCGTGCCGCTCCTTCGACTTCCACTTCGAGGCGCTCTCCGTCGTGGCGTATGCGGGCCTCTCGATCGACGAAGTCCCGATCACCTACACGTTCTCGAACAGCTCGCTCAACGGTCGCGTCGTCCGGCAGGCGTTCCGGACGTGGTGCCGTTTGATGGGCGGGCTCCATCGATCATCGATCCTCTAGACGCGCTGTGCTCGCGGACCATAAAGGTCCGCGCCGTAGGCGAATGGCACCAGCCTCGCGCGAGCCTATTGACTTACTAGTACTAATTATTTAGTATTCACGGCCATGCGACCGCGCTCGATGCTCACGCCGCAGGAGCTCGCCATCATGAAGATCGTGTGGAAGGCGGATCGCGCGACGGTGCGCGACGTCTACGAAGCGCTGCGCGAGACGCGTGCCGTGGCCTACACGACGGTGATGACGATGATGCGGATTCTCGAGGAGAAGGGATATCTCAAGAAGACGCTGGTCGAGCGCGCGCACGTGTATCGTCCGACGAAGCCGCGGCAGCAGGTCGTTGGCGCACTGCTCCGCGAGTTCATCGAGCGCGTCTTCGACGGCGCGCCCGATCGGCTGCTGCTGCATCTGGCCAAGGACGAGGCGCTCACCGACAAACAACGGCGTCTGATCAAACAGCTGATCGAGGAGGTCGAGGAATGATCGACCCGACCAACGTTCTCCTCTACAGCACCCGCGTCGCTCTCGTCACGGCCATAGCCGCAGTCGTCTTCGCCGCTGTGCGGGTCCACGTCGCCACCGTGCGCTATGCGTACTGGCGCGCGGTGCTGGCGCTGTGTCTGCTCCTGGCATGGATACCGATGTGGCGGTCGAACACGACGACCGCCGACACGACGAGCGCCACTGCGAATTTCCTGAGCATCGCTTCAACCGCCGCAGCGCTGACGCAGGGATCACGCACCGAGTGGAACACGTTCGTCGTTCCGCTGCTGGTGCTCGGCGCCATGCTTCGACTCGCGTGGATCGCCGTCGGTCTGTTCCAGCTTCGACGTCTGCGCTGTGCGGGAAACGTCGCAGTCCTCTCCGATCAGGACGTCGCAGCGAGTGCTGCGATTGCCACCGGCGCCGACATCCGCTACGTCCCCGACATCGGTCAGCCGGTTACCTTTGGCATCCGGCGTCCGGTGGTGCTGCTGCCGGAACAGGTGGCCGATCAGCACCCGGACGTGCGACAGGCTGTTCTGACTCACGAACTGCTTCACGTCACGCGTCGCGACTGGGCGTGGGTACTCGGTGAAGAAGTCGTGCGCGCCGTGCTGTGGTTTCATCCGGCGATCTGGTGGCTCGTCTCGCGCGTGCAGACGACGCGCGAGGAGGTCGTTGATGCGCTGGCGGTTCGAGCCACCGGCAGTCGTCGCGCCTACATGGAAGCGCTCCTCGCGTTCGCCGATCGGATGCCGCCCGCCCGCGCCGCGGCCTTCGCTCATCGTCGCACGTTGTTCCGTCGCATCGTGCTCATCTCGAAGGAGGATGTGATGTCCCGCAGGCGTCTCTTCGTCTCGTGCGCCGTGATGGCGGCGGTGCTCCTCGCCACCGGCTGGTATACGGTTCGCGCGTTCCCGCTGCAGCAGGCGAACGAGAGTGGCACGCTCGAACGACAGGCGAACGCCGTGACACCCGAGAACCCGGTTCCTCGACGGCTCTCGGGTGAAATGCCCAAGTACCCAGATGCTCTTGCCGGTGTGGTTGGCACCGTGACGGTGAAGCTCACGCTCGATGCGTCCGGTCGTGTCGCGGAAGCCCGTGTGCCGCAGATGTCCTCGCAAGAGCGACGTGACGGCCGGCGCATCGCCATCAGCAGTACGCCTGGCGATCCGAACGACGTGATGGCACGTGCGGCCGTCGACGCCGTGCGGCAATGGCAGTACGAGCCGCCGGCGCGCGCCCCGCTCTCGTTCGATGTGACGATGCGATTCCAGCCGGGCGCGCAAACGGTGCTGGTCGGTTATCTCGCCGTCGCCATCACCCAGTGGAACGGGGGCGCGCCGCCTCCTCCGCCACCTGCTCCGCCTCCACCGGCGGCCCTCGGCGTTCGGGGTGGCCCGGATTCAGGTGGTCCGACGGCCGCTCCACCGCTACCACCGCCTCCTCCACCGCCGCCCCCACCCGACTGGGCCACGGGCGCGCTTCGCGTCGGCGGCGTGATCAAGGCTCCTCAGAGGGTGAAAGACGCGCAAGCGATTTATCCGCCCGACGCCATGGCGGCGAAAATACAAGGCGTGGTGCGCGTCGAGGCGCTGATCGACCCGAGCGGGAGGGTCAGTCACACTCGCGTGATCGAGTCGGTTCCGGAACTCGATCAGGCTGCTCTCGATGCCGTCCAGCAATGGGAGTTCACTCCCACGCTGCTCAACGGCGTCGCGCAACCTGTCTTCGTCACGATGACGGTCAACTTCACGCTGAGATGATCGCATCGCTCGCTCCAACGTTGGCCGTTGCAGCGCTGCTCCAGTCAGCGGTGTCGGTCGACTCAGTACGGCATCGCGCTCAGCTCGTCCCGGTGGACAACGGCGTGCAGCTGGAGGTGCTCGATTTCGGCGGCGCCGGGCGGCCGCTGGTGCTGCTTGCCGGGCTTGGCAACACCGCCCACGTATTCGACGGCTTCGCACCGAAGCTCACCGAGCTCGGGCACGTGTACGCGATTACGCGTCGCGGTTACGGTGGCTCGTCGCGACCGGAATCGGGATATGACGCCTCGCGTCTCGGCGAGGACGTGCTCAGCGTGATGGATTCGTTGCGCGCCGAGAAGGCGATCCTGATCGGCCACTCGCGCGCGGGGCAGGAAATGAGTTATCTGGCGACGCAGCACCGCACCGGATCGCCGGGCTGATCTATCTCGACGCGGCATATCGATACGCCTACGACGTGCCCGGCGAATTCGAAAAGGACTTTCCCACCCTGCCGCCGCCACCGACGCCGCCGGCCGTGTCACGACAGCCCTTCACGCTGCCCGAGGCCGAGCGTCGTCAACCTCAGGGCCTGCGATCGGCGGCGCAGGCGATCATCGCCGGCGGCAAACAGTTCACTGACATCAATGTTCCGGCACTGGCGATATTCGCCAGTCCACACGACATCGGCGCCGCATCACCAGATCCGACGTTCGACAAGTTCGATGAAGCCGTGACCGAGCGGCAGGCGCGCGCGTTCGAGCGGGGTGTGCCTGGTGCACGAGTGCTGCGATGGCCGCACGCGAGCCACTATCTTTTCCTGACGCGCGAGGCCGACGTCATCCAGGAAATCAACGCGTTCGTCGGCCCGCTGCGCTAGCAAGAAGTCGCGAAGATCTTCGTGACGTCGTCTTCGTCACCCCTGGCGTCGAAGCGAATCAGCCTGTCTTAAATCACTTGAACGGGCCTGTCTCCGCCGCGCGTGACGCGCGCAGCATGTTCGCAGCGCTGTAATTCCCTTCGTGGCACGCGTATTCGTAGAGGCGATACCCCGGGTCGCGGTTCCGGGGAAATGCCATGGTCCAGGGTCGCGTCCACGTCCCAGGATCATCCAGGGTCGCCTCGTACCACAACGCATCGCGGTTGACGAGCGTATATCGCTCCGTGACCTTGGTCTGTACCGTCGGCCGCTCCCCACCGTTGCCGGTCAGATTTGTCAGCCCGTTCAGATTGGTGGTCTCGACGATCAGAGTATTCCCTTCCCATCGTCCGCGCGAGTCTCCCGCATGGCTGGTGATCGCACCGCCCACATGCGGTCGCCCGTCGAGGGGAATCACGCGCGCGTCATGAATGACTTCCGTGCGAATCCCCACATACCCGGGAGCCTGCACGATTTCGATGCCGTTTACGGGCTGTGCAGCCGGAACGGTGCCGACTGCGATGCACCGGTCATAGATGCCCAGATCGAGAACGCTGGCAAACGGACCCGGTGAGAAGCTGCTTCGCACTGGCTGTCGCGCCTCCGCCGCTGCCGTGCGCGGCGGACGACGTCCGTCGGCGGGATCGACGACGAGCGACGCCTGGTGCGACGTCATCCTGGTGACGTCGGGTTCGATGCCGAAGTTCGTCGCCTCGATGTTGTCAGGTGAGGCGCCCTCGACAAATCGCGCCAGGCGCGCGCGGAACTCCTCTTCGGTGAGCAGATTCCTCGTGCCCAGTTCGGCAGGCCTGTCCAGCGGAACTCCAATCGATTCAGCAGCAGACCATACCCCCTGCAGATCTGGATCGCCCCAGGCAGTGCGCGGTATGGATTGGCGAACTCTCTGCGTTGGGCAGCTCGCGCCCGACGCCGAAATCGTCGCTGTAGTGAACAGCGTGATCACGGTGCCAACTCCGACCACCGCAGCGATCCGCGTCATCGCAGGAACTCGATGGCCGCGAACTCCCCCACGTCGACTTTCTGCGTCCGGTCGGAATCGTCGGATAGGTAGAGAACACGATTGTCAACCGGGATGACGACCTGCCGCGACGTGCCATCGGTCAAGACCACCGTCGCACGACCAGCCTCGCGTGGCTTGATCGCGGTGATCGTTTCGAAATCCACGAGGACGTCAGCATGTTCGCCTTCGTCGTCGCGCAGCGTGCGAATAGCGACACGAGAGCAGATGGCTTCAGTGCAACCGACACCTTCGAGAGTGGCCACACGCGATGGGCCGGAAAGCGGGGTAAGCCGCACGATCCGGTGAGTTGCGCGCGGCTGCGCCGCCGCCGACGTTGGGCGAGACGCGACCGCAACGTCCGACGCCAGCGGTGCTCCCGCGAGCATAATCAGAATCATCAGCGACACCTTCAGCATGAGCTCCCCTTTCGCTCCACAGTACTGCGTTGATTCCTTTCGAACTCTCGTTTGCCGCAAGAGCCGACATGCCGCACGGCGCAGGCGAACCCTTGTCCGCATGGACCGCGTCTGACTTCAATCGACAACGAACGAGGATTGATGTCCAGCAGGACGAGCGGCCTCCTATCCGGTAAGAACACCGCTCGAGAAAGATTTGTGACGACGGAGGCGCCCTGTCACAAAACATCGCCGGCCGGTGTTCTCACAGGTGTGGCACGAGACCTCGCGGTCGGGATGACCGCGGACGCAGTCCCGGAGACCGCCGTCGATCTCGACTCCTTGTTTCGTGCGCACTTTGCGCGGATTGCCCGTGTGATTGCGCGTGTGACTCGAGATCCGTCTCGCGCCGAGGAACTTGCGGTGGAAGTGTTTCTCAAGTGGTCCCGAACACCCAGCGCGCATGGTTCGCATGCCATCGGCTGGCTGTGCCGAACGGCGATGCGCATTGGCTTGAACGAGTTGCGAAGTGAGACACGACGACGGTGGTACGAGCGGCTGTATACCGTGATGCCAGGCAGACGTTCAGCGGTCGCGACGCCTGAGGACGAACGTCAGGCGAACGAATCGCGCGAACACGTACGGGCCGTCCTTGGAAGGCTGCGTCGTCGTCAAGCGGCGCTTCTGGTTCTTCGGAGCGATGGATTGAGTTATGCGGACATTGCCGCAGCACTGAAGGTCAACCCGGCGTCGATCGGCACGCTGCTGGCGCGAGCCGAAGTGACCTTCCAGAAGGAATACATCAAGCGCTATGGCACGGATTGACGATGTCGACCGTCAGCGGTGGGTCGACGACCGACTCGCGAGGTTGACTCCGGACCCTGGATGGCGTCCGAACCTGCCGCTCGGTCTCACGCGACTGCGACGCGCGGATCTCTCGCCTCCGCGATGGCGCCTGTGGCTCGCAGCTGCCGTCACCGCGACAGTCCTGCTCGCTATCCCCAATGCGACCGTACGAACCTTTGCCCACACCTGCGGTGTGTTCATTGGCCGTTTCACTGGCATCACACAGTCACGGCCGTCAATCACCGATCTCACGCTGAACGGCGGAGACGGACAGCCCGTGAAGCTTTCCGCGCTTCGCGGCAGCGTCGTGCTGCTGACGATCTGGCCTCCGACGTGCGACCGCTGTGAGACTGAGCGATCCTGGTTCGATGAGTTTCAGCGCGAATACGGCGAGCGAGGACTGGCGCGCCTCGGAACGTCGCTCGAAAAACACGGCTCCGCCGCTGGCGTATCAGTTCCGGCGACGCTGATCCTCGACCGGGAGGGCCGCATTGCTGTACGACACGTCGGCTTCTGCAGCAAAGCGGAATATCGGCACGACATCGAGAAGTTGCTAGCTGAATGATCGTGGTACCGCGAATTCTCGCCATCGTCGCCATTGTCGTCACCCTCGGCGCGCCCCTCTTCGACGAAGGTCGCTGACTGACCCATTAGAGGAGACAGCCTATGGCGATGGCGACGGCGCCCGGTGTGGCCACACCGCTATAGCCTCGCGCACGAAGCATTTGTGGCAGACGCGGCGGTTGGACAGGTGGGTGCCTGTCGCAAGTAGACATCGATCGTCCACATGAACGTGAACCGCCGACGGGCCAGCACAAAGCCTGCCTCGCGGATGATCTCCTGCATGTGTGCGACGGGATGAACGAAGGTGCTAAACCCGCTTTTGCGTGCGCGCTTCGCGTTCTCGAACCACATTGCAGCCCGCACATACCATCGATCGTGGGGATACGAGAGTGCAAAGCCGCGCGCGGCATGTCCGAGGGCTTGGTCCAGCAGCGGCTCGTAACGCGGATAACAGCACACAACTCGATCGAGCGAGACGAGATCGACTGAAGGCAGCGTTTCCGACACCTGCACGAAGTCGCCCAGCACGATGTCAACCGGCTTCGCGCGCCGTGTGGCCTCTTCGGTAGCGGCAGCCACGTAGGCTGCCGAGGCTTCGACGACGATGGCGGTGGACATCCCGCGGTCGAGGAGCTCGAACGCGAGCGCTCCAACGCCGCCGCCGATGTCGAGCATCGATCCGTGATTGAGTCCGGCTTGAAGCACCGCGTCACGAAGCAGCCGTGTCGTCCTCACGAGGCGTCCCGCGCGATAGTCCTCGAGCTGTTTCCGAGCTTTGGCTGCGGTGAACTGGCGGTCCGCCGCAGACTCAAAACCGCAGCATGAACAGACCACGCGATGTCTCCAGATGCGGTTCGACCATGCGCACGGCGACGATGACGCCCGCGGCGAATGTCAGTACGGCAACGAGGCACATCGCCGCCTCCATGCTCAACGCGTCGGCCACGACGCCGGTGAGCAGGGCGCCGATCGCGTATCCGAGATCGCGCCACAGGCGATAATGGCCGCGGTTCAGTTCCCCGCCAGTGCCTTGGCGATTGCGGCGCGCAGCTTCGGATCCTCCGGCGTGACCTCGCTCGGGAAGAACGCGACGACCTTGCCCTGCTTGTCGATCACGTACTTCGCGAAGTTCCACGCCGGCAGGTGACCCGACTGGCCGAGGAACGCATACACGGGCGACTGCGCCTGTCCCTTCGTCACGACCTTCTCGAACATCGGAAACGTCACGTCGTACGTGCGCTTGCAGAAGGTCGCGATCTCCTCGGCGCTGCCGGGCTCCTGCTCTCCGAAGTCGTTGCTCGGGAAGCCGAGCACGTTGAAGCCCTTGCCCTTCATCTCACGCTGCAGCTTTTCGAGCCCGGCGTACTGCGGTGTGTAGCCGCAATAGCTGGCGACGTTCACCACCAGGCTGACCGTGCCGCGATACGTGCCCAGATCCGCCGGCTTGCCGTCGAGCGACTTCGTTTTGATCTCGTAGAAGGACGTCACAGCTCCTCCGGCCGCCCCGACCGCCGCGCTCGAGATGGCCAGCAACAGTGACAGCAGAAATGTCTTTCTCATGCGCGCTCCTCGCGTGGGCCACTCATATTAGTACAATCGTGGGTTTGAGCCCATGCCTCCTTTCTTTACACGGCTGACGTTTGCCTTCAAGACCTTTTTCGCGGTGCTCTTTCACGGCCGCATCCCCGATGACGTCGCAATCACGCTCGGTGGTGCGACACCTCGGGAATCCGTCGCAGCGCCGGTGACGGTGCCTGCGCCGGCGAAAGCCGACGCGCCGAAGGCGGAGCCAACCGCGGCGCAGATGCTCGCGGTCCTGCAGCGCGACGGCCGGCTGATCGACTTCCTGATGGAAGACATCGCTCCCTATTCCGACGCGCAGATCGGCGCGGCCGTGCGGAACGTGCACGCGGGCTGTCGCGATGCGCTGGGGCGCTATCTCACCCTGGAACCGGTGCTCGGCAGTGAGGAAGGCGCGCGCATCACCATTGAGGCTGGAACCAACGCGGCGCGCGTGAAAGTACTCGGCAACGTCGCCGGACAACCGCCCTTTTCCGGCGTGGTTCGCCACCGCGGCTGGATGCTGAATCGCACCGAGTTGCCCACACTATCGTCGACCGCTCCGTCCGTCATCGCTCCCGCGGAAATCGAAGTTGGCTAAATCGCGAAAACTCTCAACGCCAGACCGCTTTGTGGTCGGCATCGATCTCGGTACCACGAACTGTGCGCTGGCGTCCCTCGACGCCTCACTCGCCGACGAGGCCGCTCGCATCGAGATCCGGAACATCGCGCAGGTCGTCAACCCGGGTGAAGTCGCAGACCGCCCCCTCCTCCCGTCGTTCCTCTATCTTCCTGGCGACGTGGACTTTCCTGCCGGCAGCACCGCGCTGCCGTGGGATCCGCAACCGACACAGATCATCGGTGAGCTCGCCCGCAAGCGTGGCGCGGAAAACCCGGTGCGACTGGTCGCATCGGCGAAGTCGTGGCTGTCGTTCGCGGGCGCGCAGCGAACGGCGCCGATTCTTCCGTGGGGCGCCCCGGCGGAGGTGCCGCACATCTCACCGGTTGACGCGTCGGCGGCCTATCTTCGCCACCTGGCCGCGGCGTTCGATGCGTCGGTGCCCGACGCGCCGCTGGCGCAACAGGACGTGCTGCTGACGGTGCCGGCGTCGTTCGACGAAGAGGCGCGCGAGCTGACGCTTCGCGCGGCGCAGAGCGCCGGGTTCGCGCACGTGACGCTGCTCGAGGAGCCGCAGGCGGCGCTCTACGCCTGGCTCGACACACAGGGCGACCAATGGCGACGCCGCATTCGTGTCGGCGATCTGATCCTGGTGTGCGACGTCGGTGGCGGCACGACGGACTTCTCGCTGATCGCGGTATCCGAGCACGAGGGAGATCTCGTCCTTGAACGCGTGGCCGTGGGCGATCACATCCTGCTCGGCGGCGACAACATGGATCTCGCGCTCGCGCA
>Ga0070699_100004501_pt1 | contig 12331 bp, 7 predicted proteins | sample KBSK1503metaG_FD_65473 | JGI IMG/M metagenome (GOLD analysis project Ga0070699, IMG submission 65473) | Corn, switchgrass and miscanthus rhizosphere microbial communities from Kellogg Biological Station, Michigan, USA - KBS K1-50-3 metaG | ecosystem: Host-associated > Plants > Roots >...
TCGCCTGGTTGTTGGCGTAGCTGAATTCCTCTTCGAAGCGCAATGGGCCCCATTCGTAGCCGGCGCGGGCACCGACATTGAAGCCGCTATCGAACTTCCGCGTGAGGCTAACGTTGCCCAACGTGGTGAACCTGTCCCTAGTTGTATCAGCCAGGTCGGTCCAGCCACCCTCGATGCCGAAATAGAGGGCACCGGGACCACTGGGCATCACGAACAGTTGGGCCTGTGCGCTCGCCCAGCTGAACGCCATGGCGATCGCAACGCCGGCGCCTAGCAAAAAGCGTTTTCTCATCACCCTTACCTCCGGCCGCAAATACGCGTACGACGATGGTTACGCCACCACCGTTGCGCCATGTTTACCATCGACCTCTGCGTTGGCAATCGGTTTTTAGCTCGCCAACCCCGTCAATCGGAGCGGATCGAGAAGAACGCCGCCGGTAGCGACATTCGTGCAACAGTTTGACAGCGAAACTAGCGAAAATCCGCCGGATCAGCCGCGGCATTTGCGCAACACTCACGCCGGACTGAGCAGCCGGTGGGGCGGAGCGGTCCCCTCTCGAATGCAGGCATCCCGCCGATTCTCAGCCGGCCGGCCGGATTGCCCGGTTGTGGGACATTCTAGCCGCTGTTCAACGTTCGGTGAAGCGTCGCGTTCCCGCGAGCGGGCGTGCGACGGGAAAAATCAGTCAGCTCTCCTCTCCGAGCGATAGCAGACTGGCGTTGCCCCCGGCGGCGGTCGTGTCGATCGACACGGTCCGCTCCGTCGCGAAGCGGTGGAGATAGCGGGGTCCGCCGGCCTTTGGCCCGGTGCCGCTGAGCCGTTCGCCGCCGAAGGGCTGGACGCCGACGACGGCGCCGATCGTCGTGCGGTTGACATAGCTGTTGCCGACCCCGAGCCGCCTGAGGATATGGCCCGCGGTGTCGTCGATCCGGCTGTGGATGCCGAGAGTCAAAGCGTAGCCGGTCGCGGCGATCTCGTCGCAGACCGAATCGAGGCGGTCGGCGCGCCACCGGATGACGTGCAGGATCGGCCCGAACACCTCGCGCTCGAGCCGGCCCGCCGTGTCGATCTCGAAGGCGCGCGGCGCGAAGAACGTGCCGTTCTCGGTGCCGGCCGGCAGCTTGCATTGGTAGAGAAGCCGCCCCTCTTGCCCCATCCGGGCCGCATGCCGCTCCAGCGCCTGCCGCGCCGGCTCGTCGATGACCGGGCCGACATCGGTGCCAATCAGCGCGGGGTCGCCAATCGCGAGCTCGGCCATCGCTCCAGCGAGCATCGGCAGCAGCCGGTCGGCGATATCGTCCTGGACATAGAGCAGACGGACGGCCGAGCAGCGCTGCCCGGCACTGTCGAAGGCGGAGACCAGCGCATCGGCCACGACCTGCTCGGGTAGCGCCGAGGAGTCGACGATCATCGCATTCTGCCCGCCGGTCTCGGCGATCAACGGCACAATCGGGCCGGCACGCGCCGCCAGCACCGCGTTGATCGCGCGGGCCGTTTCGGTCGAGCCGGTGAACGCGACGCCGGCGATCCGCGAATCGGCGACCAGCGCGGCGCCCACAGTCGCGCCGTCGCCCGGCAGCAGGTGGAGCACATCGCTCGGTATCCCGGCTGCGAGCAGATGGCGCACCGCCGCCGCGGCAACGAGCGGCGTCTGCTCGGCCGGCTTGGCGATGACGGCGTTGCCGGCGGCGAGCGCGGCGGCGATCTGCCCGGTGAAGATCGACAGCGGAAAATTCCATGGCGAGATGCAGGCGAAGACGCCGCGGCCGTAAAGCCCGATCTCGTTGTGCTCGCCGGTCGGGCCGGGCAGGCGTTGCGGCATGGTGAACTCGGCGCGGGCGCGCGCCGCGTAATAGCGCAGGAAATCGATGGCCTCGCGCACCTCTGACAAGGCCGCCGGGATCGTGCGCCCGCCCTCGCGAATGATCAGCGCCATCAGCCCGGCGCGGTCGCGCTCGTAGAGATCGGCCGCCCGTTCCAGAATCGCGGCGCGCTGCTCCGCCGGGGTGTCGTTCCAGGAAGGTGCGGCGCGCGCCGTCTGGGCGAGGGCCTGCTCGATTGCGTCCGGCCCGGCGGAGACAACCGTGCCGATTTGGCGCCGGCGGTCGCTGGGGTCGAAGACCGGCTCCCCGGTTCCAGCGGCGTCCAGGCCGCCGACGATCGGCCCGGCTCGAGCGGGCCGCCGCAAGGCTTTGGCCAGGCCGGCCCGCAGATCCGCAAGCGCGCGGCGGTCGGCGAGATCGAGCCCCTGCGAATTGCGCCGCTCGGGCTGAAACAAATCGCGCGGCAGGGGGATCTTCGGATGCGGCTTTTGCGGCAGCCGCGCCAGCCGCGCCCTCGGGTCGGCTACGATCTCGTCGATCGGGGCGCGCTCGTCGACGATGCGGTTGACAAACGAGGTGTTGGCGCCGTTTTCGAGCAGCCGCCGCACCAGATAGGCCAACAGATCCTCATGGCCGCCGACCGGCGCATACACCCGGCACGGCCGGTTCATCTTGTCCGGCCCGACCACCTCGTCGTAGAGCGCCTCGCCCATGCCGTGCAGGCGCTGGAATTCCCAATCGGTGCGGCCGCCCGCCAGTTCGAGCACGGCGGCGAGGGTGTGCGCATTATGCGTCGCAAATTGCGGGTATAGCGCCGTACCCGCGTCGAACACCCGCCTGGCGCAGGCGAGATACGAGACGTCGGTCGCGACCTTGCGGGTGAATACCGGGTAGAAGTCGAGGCCGCGCTCCTGGGCACGCTTGATCTCGGTGTCCCAATAGGCACCCTTGACCAGCCGCACCATCAGCCGGCGGTTCGCCCGCCGCCCGAGATCCGCCAGCCAGTCGATCAATGGCAAGGCCCGCTTCTGATATGCCTGAACGGCGAGGCCGAGCCCGTTCCAACCGGCCAGGTCGGGGGCCACGGCCAACGCCTCGACGAGGTCGAGCATCGGTTCGAGCCGGTCGGCTTCCTCGGCATCGATCGTAAAGCCGATCCCGGCCTCGCGAGCCTGCCGCGCCAGGCCGAGTAGGGACGGCAGCAACTCCCGTATGATGCGGTCGTGCTGCGCGATCTCGTAGCGCGGGTGCAGCGCCGACAGCTTGACGGAAATGCCGGGCGCCGCCTTGATTGCGCGGCCGGCTGCCGCGTGGCCGATCGCGGCGATCGCGTGTTCGTAGGCGGCGTGGTAGCGCTCGGCATCGGGCGTCGTGCGCGCCGCTTCGCCGAGCATGTCATAGGAATGGCGATAGCCGTGGCGCTCCGGCTCGCGCGCGCGGTCGATCGCTTCCTCGATCGTGCGCCCCATGACGAACTGCCCGGCGAGGATGCGCATCGCCGCGGTCACCGCCTGCCGCCATACCGGCTCGCTCGAGCGTGCGACGAGGCGGCGCAGCACGTCGCCGAGATCGCCGGCATTGTCGGGGCGCAGCAGTCGCCCCGTCAGCATCAGGGCCCAGGTCGAGGCGTTGACGAACAGCGAGCCGGAGTGCCCGAGATGACTGTGCCAATCGGCGCCGGCGATCTTGTCGCGGATCAGCTTGTCGACGGTCTCGGCATCGGGGATGCGCAGCAAAGCCTCGGCGAGGCACATCAGCGCGACCCCCTCGGGCGAGGACAGCGCGTATTCGTGCAGGAACGCGTCGAGCCCGCCCTTGCCGAGCCGCTCGCGGCGCACCGTCTCGACCAGCCGGCGGGCGGTCGCGGCGATGCGGTCGCGCGCTGCGGCCGGGAGTTCGGCGGCGGCGAGGATGACCGTGACGGCGGCCGTCTCGTCCTGCCGATGGGCGTCGCGGATCGCGGCGCGCAGCGACGTTTCAGGCGGCGGTGCGACGAAGACGAGATCCATGCCTGTAGAACTGGGCCGGGCCGACTCGGTTGCCAAGCCAGTGACTTCAGGGTTCTTGACCCTTGTTCGGCGGCTTTGATTTTCGCCGTGGCGCTGCCCGTTCTCTCTTCGCAGCCACCCGACCCGCGGCCGCCAGCGCTATTCGCGCCCAGGTGACAAGCTCATCGGGTTCGTCGAACAGCCGTTCCGGCGCGCGCCAGAAGGAGAGATCTATGGTACTGCCCTTCTTTTTGTAGTTGAGGGGCGGAAAGGACGCAGCTTCCTGGAAGGCCGCGCGATTGCAGTCATCGACCCGGAAGTAGAGCGTGTTGTCTGTGACCATCCCCAACATCAAACCGTCGCAGAACACGCCGGTCTTACCGAACATGCGGCGCATTGTGACGCGGCCGAGCGGAGCAAGCTGCTCCTTCAGGAACTCGGCAAAGCTGTCGCTGGCAACCATGCCCAACCCTCCTTCCTGCTAGCGGAAATCGCGGCTCGGGATGACGATCTCGCGCGGGTCGTAGCCGGGGATGCGTTCGGGCAGGGCGAAGGGCGATTTGCGAACGGCCGGTGGCGGCTCGTTGCCGGTGCGGTCGCGCAACGTGCCGAGGCGCCGGGTCCAGTCGCGCAAGTCCTCGGCGACGATATGGATGACGCTTTCCTCGCGCTGCAGCTGGCCGCGGCAATAGAGGAGCGTGGCGCCGAGCGCGGCGCGGCGGAAGCGTTCGAGCGTGGCGGGCCAGACGATCAGATTGGCGATGCCGGTCTCGTCCTCGATGGTCATGAAGATGACCCCGTTGGCGCTGCCCGGGCGCTGCCGGATCAGCACGAGCCCGGCAATCGAAACGCGGCGATCGCCAGTTTGATGCTGATTTGGCAGGGTGGCGAGGTCGGCGGCCCTGACGAGGCCTTCCTGCGCCAGTTCGGTGCGCAGAAAGGCCAGCGGGTGGCGCTTTATCGTCAGGCCGAGGGTCGCGTAATCCTCGACGACATGCTCGCCGAGCGGCATTTCGGGAAGGAGCCCCGCCGCGAAAATCTCGCTTTCCTTATCACCGGAAGGCCCCTCACCCTGTCCCTCTCCCCGCTCGCGGGGAGAGGGAACGCACGGCGAAGCTCGCGCAAAATGCCCTCTTTGCCATCGCTGATTCGGGGCGAGAATCACGGCCAAGGCACTGAAGCGGCTCTCCCTCTCCCCGCTTGCGGGGAGAAGGCCGGGGTGAGGGGCATGTGCGCGTTCTGAAGCAGCAACGGCGTTGCAAGAATTCGCCCCCTCACCCCAACCCTCTCCCCCGGTGGGGGAGAGGGGGTGCTTTGTTGCGGCGGCGAAGAGGGGGAGAGGCGCTTCTCCGAGCGCTTTCAGTGCCCACAGCCCGCGCCGGCGGTCAAGGCCCAGCGAGCGCAGCGCATCGGCCGCGGCCAGGCGTTCGAGGGCGGCGCGGCCGAGCCCGCTGCGGCGCCACAGATCGGCCGCGTTCACGTATCCGGCGCCGCGCGCCTCGACGAGGCGCTTGGCATCGGCTTCGGCCAATCCCTTGATCTGACGCAAACCCAAGCGGAGCGCGCGGCGGCGATCCAATGTTGGACAAGCGCCGGGCGTCCTTCGAGACGCGCTCGCTTGTCCTGAGGAGCCGCCGCAAGCGGCGTCTCGAAGGGAGCGCTCCTCAGGATGAGGGAGGTTGTGTGTGCCACAAACAAACACATCCTCATCCTGAGGAGGCTGCGCAGCAGCCGTCTCGAAGGATGCACGACTCGCTATGCAGCCTGTCGCCGGTTCCAGGGTGCAGTCCCATTGGCTGGAATTGACGTCGGCCGGGCGCACCTCGACGCCGTGGTCCGTCGCGTCGCGCACGATCTGCGCCGGCGCGTAGAACCCCATAGGCTGCGAATTCAACAGCGCGCAGGCGAAGACATCGGGGTGGAAGCATTTGATCCAGGCCGAGACATAGACGAGCAACGCAAAGCTGGCGGCGTGGCTTTCCGGAAAACCGTAGGTACCGAACCCCTCGATCTGGTCGAAGCAGCGGGTCGCGAAATCCCGCGTGTAGCCGTTGGCCGCCATGCCGGCGATGAATTTGTCGCGGAACAGATGGATCTCGCCGTTGCGCTTGAAGGTCGCCATCGCGCGGCGCAGCCGGTCGGCCTCGTCGGGCGGAAAGCCGGCGCCGACGATCGCGATCTTCATCGCCTGTTCCTGGAACAAGGGCACGCCGAGCGTCTTGCCGAGCACCCGGCGCAACGCGTCCGAGGGGAACTCCACCGGCTCCTTCCCCGAGCGGCGGCGCAGATAGGGGTGCACCATGTCGCCCTGGATCGGCCCCGGCCGCACGATCGCGACCTCGATGACGAGATCGTAGAATTCGCGCGGTTTCAGCCGCGGCAGCATCGACATCTGGGCGCGGCTTTCGACCTGGAACACGCCGATCGAATCGGCGCGGCTCAGCATCTCGTAGACCTGCGGGTGCTCGGCCGGGATCGTCGCGAGGGTGTAGGAGCGGCGGTAGTGCTGCTCGATCAGCGCAAAGCTCTTGCGGATGCAGGTCAGCATGCCGAGCGCCAGGATGTCGATTTTCAGGATGCCGAGCGCGTCGAGATCGTCCTTGTCCCATTCGATGAAGGTGCGGTCCTGCATCGCGGCGTTCTCGATCGGCACCAGCTCCGACAACGGCCCGCGGGTGATCACAAAGCCGCCGACATGCTGCGACAGGTGGCGCGGAAAGCCGATCAATTCGCTCGCGAGGTCGAGCGCCAGGCGCAGATTGCGGTCGCGCGGGTCGAGCCCGGCCTCGCGCACCCGCGCGTCGGCGATCCCCTCGTTGGACCAGCCCCAGACGATGCCGGCGAGCGCGGCGACGACATCGCCCGACAGGCCCATGACCTTGCCGACCTCGCGGATCGCGCCGCGGGCGCGGTAGCAGATCACGGTCGCGGCGATGCCGGCGCGGTCGCGGCCGTATTTCTTGTAGATGTACTGGATCACCTCCTCGCGCCGCTCATGCTCGAAATCGACATCGATGTCGGGCGGCTCGCCGCGCGCGGCGCTGATGAAGCGCTCGAACAGCACGTCGATCTTCGCCGGATCGACCGAGGTGATGCCGAGGCAATAGCAGACGACCGAATTGGCCGCCGAGCCGCGGCCCTGGCACAGGATGTCCTGGCTGCGCGCGAACTGGACGATGTCGTGCACGGTCAGGAAATAGCGCGCGAAATCGAGCTGCTCGATCAGCGCCAGCTCGTGCGCGATGCGCTCGCGGATGTCGTCAGGGACGTCATTAGCCGGCAACAGCCCCTCTCCCGCAATGCGGGAGAGGGTGGCCGAGGCGATAACCGAGGCCGGGTGAGGGCATTTGGGGGCGGGCCGACCCTCACCCTCCCAGCGCTGCGCGCTGGGCCCCTCCCTCTCCCGCATTGCGGGAGAGGGGCTTTTCGAAAAGCGCTCTCTGGCGCCGGCCCAAACCAGTTCGGTGAGCCATTGCTGCGGGGTCATGCCGGGGGGGACCGGCTCCTCGGGGTATTCGTATTGCAATTCCTTGAGGCTGAAACGGCAGCGCGCGACGATCTCCAGGCTGCGCGCCAGCGCGTCTTCACAGCCGCGGAACAGCCGCGCCATCTCGGAAGCCGGCTTCAAATGGCGCTCGGCATGGGCGGCGAGGCGAAACCCGGCCTCGGCGATTGTGCAATGCTCGCGGATGCAGGTGACGACATCCTGCAGCGGCCGCCGCTCCGGGACGTGATACAGCACGTCGTTGGTCGCGAGGAGCGGCAGACCCGTCTCGTCGGCGATCGCGGCGAGGCGTGCGAGACGGCTGAGATCGTCGCCGCGATAGAGGTGCTGCGCCGCGAGATAGGCCCGGCCGCGGAAATCCGCCGCAACTTGCGCGGCAAACTCGGCGACATCGCCTTCTTCCAGTGGCAGCACGACAAGGATCTGCCCCTCGCCATGCGCAACGACATCGGCATAGTCGAGGTGGCATTCGCCTTTCGGCGCGCGTCGCTTTCCGAGGGTCAAGAGGCGGGTCAGCCTGCCATAGGCGGCGCGGTCCTCGGGGAAGGCGAGGAGGCTGGCGCCGTCGCGCAGATCGAGGCGGCAGCCCACGACAAGGCGGATGCCGATGGTCTCCGCCGCGTGATGCGCGCGCACGATGCCGGCGAGGCTGTTGCGGTCGGTGATCGCGATCGCGGCGTGGCCAAGCGCCGCCGCGGTCACCACCAGCTCGTCGGGATGCGAGGCGCCGCGCAGGAACGAGAAATTGCTGGTGACCTGCAACTCCGCGTAGCCGGGCATCGGATCGGGGCCGCCGCCGCGGCCGCCGCGGATCACCCGCGCCTGCTTGTCGCCGTGCGGCCGCAGGCTGCCGTCGCCGATCGTGCGCGACAGCCGATCGAATGCGGATATTTTGGGCGACAGCTCGGGCATCGGCGACTCGGGGTCAGGCGAAGAGTCCGTGCACGAACCAGCGCGGCGGCGGCTCGCTTTGCGCCAGCCCGGCGCGGAACAGCCAGAAGCGGCGGCCCTCCGAATCCTCGACCCGGTAATAGTCGCGGATCGCATCGGCTTCGCGGGAGCCCTCCTCGGTCCACCATTCCTCGGCGATGCGCTCGGGGCCGTCGGCCCGGACGACCCGGTGCAGGCGCCGCCGCCAGGTGAACTGGACCGGCGGATTGTCGGGAACCAGCCACGACGCCTCGACCGGCTCCGGCGGCCGGAACAGCCGGACGGGACGAGGCGGTTTGCTGACGCTGCCGCGGGAAAATCCCTCTCCGCCCCTCAGGGAGGAGAGGGAGGGGCCCATCGCGCCAGCGATGGGAGGGTGAGGTGGGCTTGTCGGCGAGCACTCTGGAATCCCCCACCTCACCCCAACCCTCTCCGCCCCCGGGGGCGGAGAGGGAGTCGAGGTGGTGCCTGTCTGTCTCTCTACGGAAACATTGACCGAAGCGCGTTCCGGGATATGGCTTTGGCGCGGCTCGATGCGGCTGATCGCGTCGAGGCCGAAGCGGTTGCCGAGGCGGTCGAGGAGGGAAGCCATGTCGTGTGCGGCCGTCTTCGGATTGCTGCCGGCGAGTTCGGCCTGCTCCGGCGGCAATCTCTCGACCGCGAAAACGGCGAGGATCATGTCTTCGATGCCGAGGCCGGGATCGACCGTGTCGAGCTTTGCGGTGAACAACCCGGCGAGATGGCGCGGGTCGCGGCTCGGCCGGGCGGTGCCGATCCGGATGTGCTCGACCCTGCCGTCGATGCGGTGAAAGCCGAGATCGAGCCGGCGTGCTCCCATCCCCTCGCGCGCCAGCCGCGCCGTCAGATCCTCGACCAGCCGCGCGATGGCGCGGGTAAGATCGGCCGGGTCGGCGATCGGCTCGGCGAAGCTGAGGCGCACCCGCCGGCTCGGCGTCTCGCCCAGCGGCGACAGCGGCTCCGGCAGATCGCCAAAGGCCTGATCGAGCCGATGCGCGACCCCGTTTAGTCCATTGACGCCGAAACGGCGGGCCAAGGCGTCGCGCGGCATCGGATAGAGCTCGCCGATCCGCCGCAGCCCGACCCGGCGCAAGCCCTGCACGGTTTCGGGATCGAGCCGCAACGCCTCGACCGGCAAGGGCGCCAAGGCGGCCCGCTCGTCCTGCGGCGCGGGCAAGGCCGGCTGATTGTCTACTGCGGCGTAGCGCGCCAGGGCCCAGGCGGCGCCCAAGGTGCTCGCGATCGCGATGCGATGCGCGATGTTTTGGCGAGCGAGGCGGCGGGCGAGATCGGCGGCCAATGCCGCTTCGCCGCCCCACAGATGCGCCGAACCGGTGATCTCGATCTTGACACCGTCGGTTTCGTCGGGCGCGGTCCACGGGCTGTAGCGGCCGCACCATTCGGCGAGCCGGGTCAGGGCCATGCTGTCGGCGGCCGGGTCGGCCGGCACGGTCGCCAGGCCCGGCAGGAACGACAGCGCGTCGGCCAATGGCATGCCCGGTGCGAGCCCCGCCGCCGCGGCGGCCGGGTTGATTGCGGCGAGCACACGGCGGCCGCCCTCCGCGACCACCGTTGCGAACGGCGCTTCGTCAGCCGGCGCGCCGGCGCCAAGGCTCGGCGTCGAGCCCTCCCGCCTCTCGCCGGCCCGGCTTTTGGTTTGGCGCCGCAGCCGGTCGATCGGCCAGCGCGGCAGAAAGACATACATGACCCGTCGCATCGGCCACCTCCACATCCCCCGATTCGACAACCCACTGGGCGGGCACACCGCCGCGGCAGCGCAACAGCTCGACCCGCCAGCGCGGCCGCCCGATCGAGTGCCGGAGCCGAGGGTCATCCCGGAGTTTGAGTTCATCGCGCGAGGGCAGCGACGCGACCCGCCAGCGGGTCAGCGCGGCGCTCGGCCGCTCGCGTTCCGCCATCGCTTCCTCACCGTTGCGCCAGCGCCGCAGCACGAGGGCGGTGACGCCGGAGCGCTCGGCGGCAAGCTGCAGCCGGCGGCTGGCCACCATCGGCAACCGCCCGACCTCTCCGACCACCGCGGCAAGGCCGGGGAGCCGCAGCCCTTCCTCCATCGCCCACAGGATCTCCTCGTCGCGCGGCGCGCTGACCAGCACGAGCCGCGCCGGGTCGAACCCATGCGCCATCAGCCCGGGTCCATACAAATCCGGCCGTTTCAGGCACCACAGCACGAGGCCCTCACCCGCCCTCGGACTTCGTCCTCGGGCACCCTCTCCCGCAGTGCGGGAGAAGGTTATGGGGGCACCGTCTGTTTTTACCCTCTCCCGCACTGCGGGAGAGGGGGGACCGGCCGCGCCGGCGGCCGGTGGGTGAGGGCAGAGGCGGGCGAGGATGCCGGCGGCAAATCCGGCCGCGGCGGCGCCGTCTTCCTCGTCGCCGCCGGTTCCCAGGATCTCGTGCACCGCGCCCAGCGCGAGGCCGCCGCCCGGCAAGACGCTATCGATTGCCGCAACGGCGAATGGCAGGACGCCGTGGCGCGCCGGCTGCTCGATCTGCCGGATCCGATCGCGGAGCGCTGCAAGGCGGGCCGTCTGCGACATGCTGGGGGAACATGGGTCCTCAAAGAGTTCTTATTTTGTTCTCATAACTTCGATTGTCAACCCCACCGTCTTTGCCGTTAAGATCGGCCCATGAAAGCTCCTTCGAAAATGCAGCCCAAAGCTCACTCCGACCACCGCTCCGCCAGCGAGACCGATGCCGCGGAGATCACCGCCCGCATCCTGCTCGAAACCGATTCGGTGCTGTTCCGGCCGGACGACCCGTTCACCTTCACCTCGGGCCGCAAATCGCCGGTCTATATCGATTGCCGCCGTCTGATCTCGTTCCCGCGCGCCCGCACCAAGCTGATGGAGCTCGGCGCCGAGCTGATCGAGCGCAATGCCGGCTATGAGGGGCTCGACGCGATCGCCGGCGGCGAGACCGCCGGCATCCCGTTCGCCGCCTGGATCGCCGACCGGCTGTCACTGCCGATGCTGTATGTCAGGAAGCAGCCCAAGGGTTTCGGGCGCAACGCCCAGATCGAGGGCGAGCTGAAGGACGGCTCCCGCATCCTGCTGGTCGAGGATCTCGCCAGCGAAGGCACCTCAAAGCTCAATTTCGTGCGCGCGATCCGCCAGGCGGGCGGCACGATCGACCACGCCTTTGTGATCTTCAACTACGGCATCTTCCCGCAGATCGAAACGAGCCTCGCCGCCGAGGGGATTACTTTGCTCGCGCTCGCCACCTGGTGGGATGTGGCGCAAACCGCCGAGCGCCTCGGCCAGTTCAAGCCGGGGCAGTACGAGGCGGTGCGCAGTTTTCTCGAAGACCCCGAAGCCTGGTCCAAGGCCCGCGCCGCCGCGAGACGCTAGGCAAAATTAGGTAACGCAAAGGACGCGAAGAACACGCAAAGGAGGCAAAGTGATGGGTTCCGGCACGGGGCGCGACCTATTTCTGCAACGGTCTCGATAGCTGACAAATGGATCCCGGCCTTCGCCTTCGCCGGTATTTAATTTCCCTGCGCCGCGCCGCAGCGCTGATCAGAAGAACACGCTTTACCGCGGAGGACGCGGGGGTTTCGCAGAGGTAGTTTCACTCAATCGTACCAACTTGCCCGGATATCCGGCCGCCTGGCCCGCAGGCGGCAAATCGTCGAGGCACAGGCGCACGAAAATTTCTTCCGCGATGATCTTCTTTGCGCGATCGAATTCGCTCTTAGGAATGAGAGTCGCCCTCAGCAACTCATCGACCCCGAGGCTGGCGACTCTAAGACACCACGCCATGTGGGGATTATCGGCGATCTTCTGCCACCAAGCCTCTTTGTCCATTGTCCGCAATTCCCTGAGAATGGGTCCCGGCTTTCGCCGGGACGCGGTGATTTCAGTCGGGCATTTTTGGCTGCGGGTAGATGTTGAATTTGCCGTCAGCGTTGGTGACGTTGACAATACTGTCTGCCGCGATCCCAAGCTTCGTCGCGAGCCATGATGGGATCGTCACCTTCAGAAATTCGCCTTCAATCACCGCGATGCCGCGAGCTGCGCCGGCCAGAATATCGCCGCCCGCGCGCAGC
>Ga0070699_100004502_pt1 | contig 12331 bp, 11 predicted proteins | sample KBSK1503metaG_FD_65473 | JGI IMG/M metagenome (GOLD analysis project Ga0070699, IMG submission 65473) | Corn, switchgrass and miscanthus rhizosphere microbial communities from Kellogg Biological Station, Michigan, USA - KBS K1-50-3 metaG | ecosystem: Host-associated > Plants > Roots >...
TTCCGGTGGACCACCCCATCCGGGCGGACCTATACCACCGAACCAACCCGGTATCCCATCTAGGGCGCGGGAAGCCCCGAGAAGACCATCGCACATCAACCTGCGCTGCCGCAGAGGGAAGCGGCCAGGTGCTAACCAAGCCGATCGAGTTGTGATCGGCGTCACATAATGCGCGGCGGGGATTGTGCTCCCCATCAGATGCCTGAATCTGCTTCTTTCCCATTCACGCCGCCGTGAGTACGCAAGGAGGTGAGAGACGAGCCGCTTATTTCAGGAAAGGGATACTTCGATGAAGATCTTCACCCCGTTGCGTGTCGTCACGTTCGTAGCCGCCCTGTTCGCGGCGCTCAGCCTGGGCCTCGGCGTCGCCGTCGCGGCCAGTAACCACCACGCGAACGACGACGGCGTCCTCGGCGTCTTCAATGGCGACCAGGGCACCAAGGCATGCGTGCACAGCAGGCCGCTTCTCGAACGCAACGAGCGGAACGTGATCAACTACTACAGAATCGCGTTCAATGACAAGAACCCGCAGCTAGCCGTCAAGCTCTACGGCGGCGCCGAGTACATCCAGCACAACCCGCTCGCGGCCAACGGCTTCGACGCCTTCATCCAGTTCGTCACGAGCTTCACGACCGCGTTCCCCGACACGCACGTCGACATCAGGCGCGTCTTCGCCGACTGCGACTTCGTGATCACGCACTCGAAGTTCACCGGCGCCGTGCCGGCGTACGGGCCGCTGGGCAGCAAGGGCGTTGACATCTTCCGCCTCGACGCCAACGGCAAGATCGTCGAGCACTGGGATGTCCTCGCGCAGCTGTCCGCGACCTCAGCGAACGGCAACCCCGAGGTCTGACTTCCCGGGAAATCAAGGAAGTTGAACGCGTTCAAATAACCGGGAAGCGTGGCTGCCCGGGCGATGCCGGGCTGGGTTCCTGCGGTCCCGTAGGCTGGCGCGCATGGACATGGCGACCGCCCTCGCCGGGCTGGGGCCCCGAGGATGTATAGGAGCACAGTGAACGACTATCCCGCCTCGATCGTCCCGGTGAACCACGTTGCGCCGGTGCCACGCCGCATCCGGGCCTACCTCGGCGCCGAGAAGGTGCTCGACACCACCCGGGCGCTGTATGTCTGGGAGTGGCCGCACTACCCGCAGTACTACATTCCGCTGGACGACGTTCGCCGTGACCTGCTCGTTTCCGAGGGACACACCCAGCAGACCGGGCGCGGGCCGGCGGAGCTGCACGGGCTGAAGGCAGGCGGGGCGCACCGGCCGCGGGCGGCCCGTGTGATCACCGATTCGGCGATCGAGGGCCTGAAGGGCACCGTCCGCTTCGAGTGGGCCGCGCTCGACGCCTGGTTCGAGGAAGACGAGCAGGTGTTCGTGCACCCGCGCGACCCGTACACGCGGGTCGACGCGCTGCGCTCGAACCGCCGGGTGCGCGTCGAGCTCGACGGGGTGGTGCTGGCCGACTCGGCCTCCCCGGTGATGGTGTTCGAGACCGGCCTGCCGGTGCGGTACTACGTCAACCGGACGGATATCCGCTTCGAGCACCTGGTCCCGAGCGACACCGTAACCTCCTGTCCCTACAAGGGAATGACCAGCGGCTACTGGTCGGTCCGGGTCGGCGGCACGGTGCACAAGGACCTGGCCTGGGCATACGACTTCCCGACCCGCCAGCTGCTGCCCATTGCCGGCCTGGTCGCCTTCTACAACGAGATGGTCGACACCTACCTCGACGGCGAGCTACTGGACCGTCCGCAGACACATTTCTCCCGAACGGCCCGGGATGGGAGGTGAGGCTCTGCTGCACGCCGCCGTCATCAACAACGCCCGCTGGTGCGATGCGGTCTGCCGCTCACACGGCTATCCCGGCGAGTTCACGGATCGCATCTGGATCAGCATCGGCCACTCCCTGCCGTTCTACCCGAACGCGATCACCCTGAGCCCGGACGTCACCGCGGCGGAGGTGACGGCCCGCCAGAACCCATCCAGGCCCTTCGCGATCAAGGACAGCTTCGCCCGGCTCGACCTGGCTCCGCAGGGGCTGACGCGGCTCTTCGGCGCCGAGTGGATCGCCCTCCTTCCGGCGCCGGGCGAGCCACGGGCCGGGGAGGACCTGAGCTGGGATACCGTCACCGACCCCGGCGAGCTGGCGCGATGGGAGACCGCCTGGGCCGGCGGCGGAGACGTGACCGGGCTCTTCCAGCCAGCACTGCTGGCCGACCCGGACTGCGCCATCCTGGTCTGCCGCCGGGACCACGCTCTTATAGGCGGGGCCACCGTCTACACCACCGACGGGGTAAGCGGAATTTTGAACGTGTTCAAATCCGGTTCTGACGCTGGAGTGCTGTGGGTAAGTGCCACACGGGCCGTGGCCGCCCTCCGGCCCGGGCTGCCGATCGTCGGCTATGAGCGCGGTGAGGATCTGGCCGCGGCCCGGCAAGCCGGATTCCGGGTCCTCGGGCCGCTCCAGACCTGGGCGCGCGGATCAGCCGTTCCGTAGCTGGGCCACCGCGGCGTCGCCCTGCTCCAGGTGAGCCCGCGGCGGAGGCTGGATATCGGCAGCACGCGGCGGCCGCCGGTCAGGAAGTTAGCCGCTGACCGCCCGCGCCAAGTCTGCCAGCCAGTCCGCGAATACGTCTGTGCCCGCATAAGTCTGATCGGCAAGCTCGAGCAGTTGCGGATCTGTCTCAAGGCCATGGTCAACCACCAAGGCATAACCGCCTGCTTCGCGAACCGCGCGGAGCGCAGGAATATCTCCGACATCGTCGCCAGCGTAAGCGGCCGTGGTCAGGTTTTTGGAGGCTAGAAGCGACATGAGAGCCGACCCCTTGTCCACGGCGACTGGGGGAAGTAGTTCCTCGGTTAGCTTGCCCGACTCCAGCCGCAGCCCGGTTTCGGCCGCTACCTGTGCGGCGGCCTGGTGCACCTCCTCCGCCGCAACCGCCTTGTCCGAAGCCTGTCGCCAGTGCACCGCGACCGACACAGCCTTTTCCTCGATGAGGACACCAGGTGACCCGTGCAGTTTGCTGCGCAAAGCGAGGCTCGCCTTACTGACCTGGCCAAGCCATTTCTCAGCATCGGGATCTACCCGGCGCACCCCGTCATGGACCCGCTCGATTCCGTAAGAGCCGAGAAGTTGGATTCCAGGTACTGGAATACGGTCTGCAAGGAATTCGACTGGTCGCCCCGATATGATGGCGAGAAGTCCCAGTGCCCTTGCCAGCTGAACGAGGGACCTTGCCACTCGGCCTGGCAACTCGCTTGCGGCTGGATCATCGATGATAGGCGACAAGACACCGTCGAAGTCTAGGACAAGCCCAGCGGTAGCCGGGTTATCCGCTATCGCCTGTATGGGGGTCGGCCGGGAAAGCATAAATTCCTCGACATAATCCTGTCAGCCATGCCGCTGACCTCTTCCTGCAGATATAGACAGATTTCTTATGGCAAATTTCTTTGCACCATCTTCTTGGCGCCCTCTTTACCCGTACCACGCACAGCCTTCACGCGCCACCCGCGACGACCAGGGTCTCCAAAGCTCGTCTACGGCGGAAGTAGCGGAAGCGGAGCGTGAGCACGCTTATCGCACCAAGAACGACGGCAGAAAGAACGTCTGCTAATGTGTTATCGAATAGTGTGTTAGCCACCAGGCCATCCTTCTCAACCTGAAGGTCTTCCAATAGATGCACCGGGCCTCGCGCGGCAGTGCCCCCGTAAGTGCGATTTATGTCATGGCGGAATACGTTAGTCACCCGAATCCGAGAATCCACCTGCCGTACGCGTCGGCCATATGGGTCGCTCAGTTACTTGGCAGGGTACCCACCTTAGCACAAGGTGGAATCGCAGGATGCCAAGCGAGCAGTTCGGCGGGGCTATTCTCCGCGTAGAGAGCGACTATTCCGCCTCGATCGTCCGGTGAACCATGCACGTCGCGCCGGTACCGCGCTGAATCCGGGCGTACCTCGGAGCCGAGAAGATCCTCGATACTATCCGGCTGCGCTGATGAGGGCCCGGAATCCCTAACGTGTTAAGAGCTAGATCAGCCGTTCCGTAGCTGGGCTACCGCGGCGTCGGCCTGCTCCAGGGTGAGCCCACGGCTGAGGCTGGACATGGGCAGCACGCGGTTGCCGCCGGCCAGGAAGATCACGTTGTCGGTCAGGCAGGCGCGCAGGTCTGGGTGCCGTTCGGCGATAGCGATCTGCTCGCGCAGCATGGCCTCCTGCTTGGCGGCCACGGTGGGCACCACCCGCTCCTCGTAGGCGCGCTTCACGCGGCGGCCAATCGCCCCGCCAATGAACTTCGTGGCCGCGTCCATGACCAGGCCCGCCACGGCGTCCTCGATCGAGTCGTCGCCGCTATTGCTGCTCCTGCTGCTCGATGAGCTGCTCGTCGAACTGCCCCTGGACCACCGGCTGGGACGCTTCTGGCCGCTGTAGCCCGGCGGCGGCGCCGAGTCCGAATAGTCCGGCGGCGGCGGAGGCGGGGGCGGGGGCGGCGGCGCCGGGAAGTCGGACGACAGCGGGGCCGAGGGGAACCCCGACGACGACGGCGAGGGAAAGCCGGACGACGGGGGTGGCGGCGGCCCAGAACCCGGCGGGGGCGGATATCCCGGCGGGGGCTGCTGGTACCCCGGCGGTTGCTGGTATCCCTGCGGCGGGCCCTGGTACCCCAGCCCGAACTGTCCGAGCCGGGCGCGGGCCATAGCCGCGAGCTCGTCCACTGAGTGCACGGCGGCGGTGCTGCCGCACTGCGGGCACACCGCCCCTACCTGGCCATAAGTCACCGCATCATTGTGCTCTCCCGGCCCGCCCGAGGGAAAGATCTCTGGCATGGAACATGACATCGACACCAGCGTGGCGCACAGCGCGCGGGGCGGGGTGGCCCGCAAACCTCCCGGCTAGGAACCCAGCCCGGCCCGCAGCCGGCCGGCCGCCTCGGTTATCGCGGTCAGCTTGCCGAACGCGACGTCGCGCGGCAGGTACTTCATGCCGCAGTCCGGGGCGAGTACCACCCGCTCGGCCGGCACGTAGGGTAGCGCCCGCTCGACCCGGGCCAGCACCGTCTCGGGGGATTCGACGGTCATGTCGTTCAGGTCGAGCACGCCCAGGATGACGGTCTTGCCGTCCAGCGCGGCCAGAACCGAGCAGTCCAAGCCGGACTGCGCGGTCTCGATGGAGATCTGATCGGCCCGGCAGGAGGCCAGCTCGGGCAGGAACGAGTAGCCCGCAGGCCGCTCGTGGATGATGGCGGCGTAGCCGAAGCACAGGTGGACCGCGGTGGTCCCGGTCGCCTCCTCCAGCGCCCGGTTGATGACCTTCACCCCGAACTGCCTGGCCGGCTCGGGGCGGGCCTGCAGGTAAGGCTCGTCCAGCTGGACGATGTCGGCGCCCGCCGCGAACAGGTCCCTGACCTCCTCGCCGACCGCCTCGGCGTACCCCAGGGCCAGGGACTCGGGGTTGCCGTAGTAGTCGTCCTGGGCTTGTTGCGACATCGTGAACGGTCCCGGCACGGTGATCTTCACGGTCCGGCTGGTGTGCGCGCGCAGGAAGTTCAGGTCCTCCACCTCGACCGGGTGCCGCCGCCGGATCGGCCCGGTCACCCGCGGCACCGGGTTCGGGTGACCGCTGCGGTCGAGGGCGGTGCCGGGGTTGTCGATGTCCACGCCGTCCAGCGCGGTCGCGAACCGGTTGGAGTAGCTCTCCCTGCGCTCCTCGCCGTCGGTGAGGATGTCCAGGCCGGCCTGCTCCTGGGCGCGGATGGCCAGCAGCGTGGCGTCGTCCTGTGCCTGCTCCAGATAGGCCGGATCGACCCGCCACAGCTCCCGGGCCCGGACCCGCGGCGGGAACCGGCCGGCCAGCCGGGCCCGGTCGATCAGCCAGTCCGGTTGCGGGTAGCTCCCGACCAGGGAGGTTGGAAACAGCATGGCAGCACCTTACGCCGCGCGGCCGCCCCGCCGTCAGGCGATCTTGCGGGCGCCGGGACCGGGCACCGGGGTGACCTCGCGCGCGGACTCGAGCACGTGCCCCGCCGCGCACGCTAGCTGCAACTCCACCGGCTCGCCGCAGTCGCGGTGCCGCAGCAGGACCTGCGGCCCGGCCGAACCCACCTCGTGCTTGTCGCCCCACTCCATCATGGCGACCAGCACCGGGTACAGGTCGAGGCCCTTCTCGGTGAGCCGGTACTCCGAGCGAGGGCGCTGGCCGCTCTCCTGATAGGGGACCTTGCGCAGCAGTCCCTCGTCCACCAGCCGGGACAGGCGCTGGCTGAGCACCTGGCGGGGGATGCCGGTGCGCCGCTGCATGTCGTCGAAGCGACGCACGCCGTTGAAGGCCTCGCGCAGCACGAGGAAGGTCGGCCGCTCGCCGAGGATGTCCACGGCCGCGCCGATCGCGCAGTTGGCCGAGTCGTAATCAAGTATCCAGGACCGTGCCATGATCGTATGCTAAGTCTAGTTGACAGACTCAGCAATCCCGGGGCATGCTGGGTTCATGAACGGAACCCAGGTTACCCCCGGGGGCGGCGGAGCCAGGGCTGATATTTCTGACCGCGCCACCGCCGCAATACGCCCGGTCGACCCGGCCGAACAGGCCGCGCTCAGTGACTTCTTCGTCGCGCTGTCCGTGGAGAGCCGCTATCGCAGGTTCTTCGCCCCGGTCCGGCCCTCCCACGGCCTGCTCGACCTGCTGTCCGGCAGCCCGGCCAACGTCGATGCCATCGTCGCCGTCGCCGACGGCGTCATCGTCGGGCACGCAATGGCCGCCGACCTGCCCGAACGGATTTGCCCGGACGCCAGCCGGGTCACCGACGTCGGGGTCGTGGTGGCCGACGCCTGGCAGCGCCGGGGCGTCGGCGCGGCGCTGATGCGCGCGCTGATCGCCCGGGCCCAGGCGCGGGGTGTGACGGCGCTGGCCATGGACGTACTGCCGGGTAACCGGCGGGTGCTCGCCATGATCCTCGGCCACTGGCCCGACGCCGCCGTCGGTCACTCCCCGGACGGCATCGACATCCACATCACGCTGCCGCCGACCCGGCCACGGGAAACGGCGCAGCCGCTGGATGCCGTCGGCGAGCAGGTCCCGCTGCTGGTCCCGGTGGGCGGATAGCATCCGGGAGCATGACCACAGTACGGTCGGCTTCCGCCACGGCCATCGCCGTGGCACCACGTGACCTGGCCGCGGCGCTGCGCGGCGCCGGCCTGACCGGGGTCGACGACTCGGCCCGGCGCCGGGCCGAGTACTCAAGTGACGCGTCGAACTACCGCGTCGTGCCGAGCGTGGTGGTCTTTCCCAGGCACGTCGACGAGGCGGCCGCCGCGCTGGACGTCGCCCGGCGGGCCGGCGTGCCGGTCACCAGCCGGGGAGCCGGCACCTCCATCGCGGGAAACGCGGTCGGATCCGGCGTCGTGCTCGATTTCTCGCGGCACCTGAACCGGGTCCTGTCGGTCGATCCCGGGACACGCACCGCGGTAGTCGAGCCCGGCGCGATCCTGGACGACATCACCGCGGCCGCGGCCAGGCACGGACTGCGCTTCGGCCCGGATCCCTCCACGCATTCGCGGGCGAGCATCGGCGGTTCGATCGGCAACAACGCCTGCGGCTCGCGGGCGCTGAGGTACGGCCGTACCGCGGACAACGTGGTGAGCCTGGACGTGCTGACCGCCTCGGGAGAGCGGCTGGCGGCGCGCCGCATGGGCCGCGACGGCCTGGCCGCCGCCGGACGCCTCGGCGTCGAACTGGACGCCCTGGCCGGGGCGCACCTCGGCATGCTCCGCACCGAGTTCGGCCGGTTCACCCGGCAGGTGTCCGGCTACTCCCTGGAGCACCTGCTGCCGGAGAACGGCTCCGACCTGGCGAAGTTCCTGGCCGGTACCGAGGGCACCCTCGGCATGATCACCGGCGCGACCGTGGCGCTGGTGCCGTCGCCGAAGGCGGTGGCACTCGCGGTGCTCGGCTACCCCGGCATGCCGGAGGCCGCGGACGCGGTGCCCGGGCTGCTGCCGCACCAGCCGGTCGCGATGGAGGGCATGGACGCGCGGCTGGTGGAGGTGTTCCGCGCCCGCCGGGGCGCCGCGGCCGTCCCGGCGCTGCCGCGCGGCGAGTCCTGGCTGTTCGTCGAGACCGCGGGGGACACCGAAGCCGAGGCGCGCGCCGCGGCCGGGCGGCTCATCGCCGACGCCGGGTGCCTGGACTCGCTGGTGGTCACCGGCGCCCCGGCGCGGGGGCTCTGGCGCGTCCGCGAGGACGGCGCGGGCCTGGGCAGCCGCACCCCGGCGGACGCTCCGGCCTGGCCCGGCTGGGAAGACGCCGCCGTCCCGCCCCGGCAGCTGGGCGCGTATCTGCGCGACTTCGCCGCGCTCATGGCCGAGCACGGCCTGGACGGGCTGAGCTACGGGCACTTCGGCGACGGCTGCGTGCACATCCGCATCGACTTCCCGTTCTCGTCCGCGCCGGGCCGCTACCGCCGGTTCGTCGTGGCCGCGGCGCAGCTGGTCGGCAAGTACGGCGGCTCCATGTCCGGCGAGCACGGCGACGGCCGGGCCCGCAGCGAGCTGCTCCCCGCCATGTACTCAGCCGAAGCCATCGAGGTCATGGCGGCGGTCAAGGCGATCTTCGACCCGGGCAACGTGCTCAACCCCGGCGTGCTGGTCGACCCGGCGCCGGTGGACGCGGACCTGCGTGTGCCGCTGGCCCGGCCGCTGCGCCGCGGGCTCGGCTTCGCCTATTCCCACGACGGCGGCGACCTGTCTGCCGCGGTGCACCGCTGCGTCGGGGTGGGCAAGTGCCGGGCCGACACCACAATGAAGGGGGATGGGGAGGTGGGTGGGGGAGGGGTGATGTGCCCGTCCTGGCTGGCCACCAGGGACGAGAAGGACTCCACCCGGGGTCGCGCGCGGGTGCTCCAGGAGCTCGCGAACGGCACGCTGGTCCGTGGCTTCGGCTCGGCGGAGCTGGCCGAGTCGCTGGACCTGTGCTTGTCCTGCAAGGGCTGCGCATCGGATTGCCCGGCCGGGGTGGACATGGCCACCTACAAGGCCGAGGTGCTGCACCAGCGGTACCGCCGCCGGCTGCGCCCGCCGGCCCACTACTCGCTGGGCTGGCTGCCCCGCTGGGCCCGGCTGGCTGCCCGCGCGCCCGGGCTGGCGAACGCCGCCCTGCGTGCGCCGGGGCTGGCGGGCCTGGCCAAGCGTCTGGGCGGGATCGACGCCCGCCGGCCGCTGCCGCGGTTCGCCGCGCAGACCTTCCGTGCCTGGTTCGCCGCGCGGGCCGGGTCGAGGGCCGGGTCGCTGGCCGGCACGCCGGTGCTGCTGTGGGTGGACACGTTCACCGACTACTTCACGCCCGAGGTCGGCCACGCCGCCGTGCGGGTGCTCGAGGCCGCCGGGTACGCGGTGCAGGTCACGGCCGGGCCCGTGTGCTGCGGGCTGACCTGGATCTCCACCGGCCAGCTGGACGGCGCCCGCCGGCAGCTGCGGCGGAGCCTGGACGCCCTGGACCCCGCGATGGCCGCCGGCGTCCCGGTCGTCGGCCTCGAGCCCTCGTGCACCGCCGTGCTGCGCGGCGAGATCACCGAGCTGCTGCCGGAGGACCCGCGCGCCCGGCAGGTCAAGGCCGCCACCCGCACGCTGGCTGAGCTGCTGGACGGCACCGGCGAGTGGGAGCCGCCCGATCTCGGCGGCGTGCGCGCGGTGGCCCAGCCGCACTGCCACCACCACGCCGTGATGGGCTGGCACGCCGACCCCGCGCTGCTCGCCCGGGCCGGCGCCGAGGTCACCGCGGTGGGCGGCTGCTGCGGCCTGGCCGGCAACTTCGGCGTCGAGCGCGGCCACTACGACGTCTCGCGGGCGGTGGCCGAGACCGCCCTGCTGCCCGCGGTCCGCGCGGCCGGCGACGCGGTGGTCCTGGCCGACGGGTTCTCCTGCCGCACCCAGCTCGACCAGCTGGCCGGCGTCAGCGGCATTCATCTGGCCCAGCTGCTGGCCGGCCGCCTGGAGGAGCCCGCTACCTGACCGCCTGGACCTGGGTGGTCTGGGCCACCAGCCGCTCGGTGTCGTCGTATACGCTGGTCTGGGCGGTCACCGTCGTCCGGCCCCGGTGCACCGGCACGGCCACCGCGCGCACCACCCCGCCGGTAACCGGCCGGAACATGTGACTGGTCGAGGTGATCGTGGCCGTGGTCTTGCCCTCGGGCAGGCCGAGGAACGTGACCAGCGCACCCGCACTGTCCGCCAGGGACATCAGGACCCCGCCGTGCAGCACCCCGGCGGTCGTGCACAGGTGCGGCGCCCAGTCCAGCCGGGCCACCACCCGGTCGGCGCCGGCCTCGTCGAGGACCAGGCCGAGCTGCCCGGCGAACGGCATCAGCGCCACGAGGGCGTCTAGGTCAGCGGACATGCCAGGAGACTACAGGCGCATGCGCCGTTTATCAGGCTCCGTGTATCAGGCGCACGGCCGGACCCTCTGAACCGATGGCACGCTCCCATATCGGGGCAAAGCCAGGTGAAGAAACAGGGGGAATCACCATGACCGCACTTGCTATCCGCGCGCGTCGCGTCCGCCGCATGGCGGCGTCTCGCGGGCCGCGCGTCGCCGCGGCGCTGGCTGGCGCCGCGCTGCTGGCCTCGCTGACCGGGGCCGCCCGCCAGCCCGCCCCGGCCTACCCGGTCCAGGCCGCCTTCAAGTCGCCCGGACCCTACGCCACGACCACGGGAACGGTCACCGACTCCGCCGGCACGGTGATCTACGACGTCTTCTACCCCAGTAACTACGCCGCGCTCGGCTTCGAGAGCCCGATCGTGACCTGGGGCAACGGGACAGGCGCGAGCCCGGCCAAGGTGTCGGACTTCCTGAGCCACCTCGCCTCGTACGGCTTCACCGTCATCGCCTCGACCCTGCCCAACACGGGCAGCGGCAACGAGATCGATGCCGCCGCGCACTACCTGGTCGCCCAGAACGGCGTCGCGGCCAGCGTCTTCCACGGCCACCTGAACGTCAACGAGGTCGCCGCGGTCGGCACCTCGCAGGGCGCCGGCGGCGCGGTGCGGGCCGCCACCAACGACCCGGCCCTGATCAAGACCGTCATGACGTTCTCGCTGCCGAACGCAATCTGGGCCGGCCCGAACCCGGACTGCCCGACCGCCGCCGACTGCACGGCGAACCCGGCCGCGCTGACCCAGCCCGTCTTCTTCATCTCCACCTACGGCTTCTGGGACTCGATCATCGCCAGCCCGGCCACCGAGAAGGCATATTTCCTCAGCACCTCGGTGCACGCCGCGCTCGGCATCATCCTCACCTCCGACGGCAAGCTGGCCGACCACACCTCGATCCAGAACGCCGCGGACGGCGGGAACCCCGGCGGCTTCCTCGGCTACGCCACCGCCTGGCTCGAGTACCAGCTGCGCGGCAACGCCACCGCGGCCGGCGCGTTCACCGGCGCGCATCCCGAGCTGCTGTCGAACATCAACTGGCCAGGCAGCGCCGTCAAGTGAGTACGGCCCCGGCCGCCGAGACACGGAATTGCCCTGAATGAGCGGCTTTCGTCCGCTAGCATGTAGCGGCTAGGAGCCGCCATGACCAGCAGCGACACCCTGCCTCTCAGCGAGGGCCAGCAGGCACTGCAGGACACCCTGCGGGGGTTCCTGGCTGACCAACTGCCGTCCGCTGCGCTGCGGGCCGCGCTGGAGACCCGGGCCGGCTACAGCCCCGAGCTGCACGCCCGCCTGGCCGGCGAGTTCGGCCTGACCGGGCTTACCATCCCGCGGGAGTTCGGCGGCCCGGGCATGTCGCAGGCCGAGGCGAGCGTGGTGCACGCCGAGCTCGGCCGCGCCCTGTACCCGGGCCCGCTCCTGCCCACCACGCTGGCCGGTGGCGTGCTGCTCGCGACCGGTAACCACGCGGCGCAGGAGCGCTGGCTGCCACAGCTGGCCGACGGGTCGGTGACCGCGACGGTCGCGGCCGCCGACGAGGGCGGCCACTGGGTGTTCGGCCCGGATAGCGTCCGGGCCGAACGAGCACCCGGGGGCTGGCGGCTCTATGGCCACCGGTGGTACGTCCTGGCCGCCCACGCGGTCGACGTCGTGGTGGTGCCGGCTGTCGCCGAATCCAGCCCCGCGATGTTCCTGGCGGATCCCAGGTCCCTGGGTTGCACCGTCTCCGGGCAGCTGGGCCTCGACCTGACCCGGCGGGTCTGCGTCACCGCCTTCGACGAGGCCCCGGCCCTGCTCATCGGGGAAGGGGAGGCCGCGGTCGCCGCGCTATACCAGGCCGAACGGGACTTCCTGCTCGCCACATCGGCCGAAGCCGCCGGCGGCATCGGCTGGTGCCTGGACGCGGC
>Ga0070699_100004504_pt1 | contig 12331 bp, 13 predicted proteins | sample KBSK1503metaG_FD_65473 | JGI IMG/M metagenome (GOLD analysis project Ga0070699, IMG submission 65473) | Corn, switchgrass and miscanthus rhizosphere microbial communities from Kellogg Biological Station, Michigan, USA - KBS K1-50-3 metaG | ecosystem: Host-associated > Plants > Roots >...
GGAGCGAATTCGAGAGCGTCGGGGGGTGAAGTGCTCAGCGCGGAGTGCGCAGTGCCAGGTGCTGCGCGCTCGGGGCCCGGTGCCGCGCGCTCGGAGCTCGGTACGCCCGCCAGACGCGCTTCGAGCGCCGGCCAGGTCTTCAGCAAGCGGACGCGCACGAAATCGTCGTTGGTGGCAGCGTCGGTGCGCACGCCGAGATCGGCGATCCGGCCGAGCATCACCAGCGAGTCGTCCAGCCGGCCGCTGAGCGACTGGGCGCGGGCCAGCAGATACATCAGATCCGGGTCGTTCGGGCGGCCCTTCTGGACCGCGCGCCAGGCGAAATCGTGAAAGCGCTCGTAGTCGCCCGCCGATGCGGCGGCGAGCGCCTGAGCCCGGCAGTCGGGCACATCGGCGCAGACGGCCTGGGGAGGCAGCAGGAGGGAGAGGGCCAGAAGGAACGCCACACGCAGCCGTAAACCCTTAGTCTACGCCGGTTTTGCGCGGCCAAGGGATCGATGCTAGGATTCTTCCTTCGCCCTTCGGGAGCCCTTGTGAGAACGGTACGCTCGCTCGCGTTCGCCTCGCTCAGCATCCTGGCCGCCTGGGCCATCGTGGTGCCCGCCGTCCGGGCGCAGCGCGACACGAGCGCGGACTGGCACGCGAAGGACGCGCGGACCGTCGCGCAGCAGAAAATCAACGGCCGGATCCTGGCGGCGATCTATCACCGCCGCGGAGACAAGAAAGCGAAGACGCTGCCGCCTGCCGGCAGCGCCATTCAGATCGATCGCCACGGCCGCGCCCTCGTCGACGTTCGAGCGCAGGTGAAGCCCGAGCTCGAGAAAAAGATGAAGGCCCTCGGCGGCGTCGTGATTGCGACGTCGCGGACCTACGACTCGATCATCGTGTGGATGCCGCTGCAGACGCTCGAGCGTCTGGCCGCGGATCCGACCGTCCGCGCAATCGAACCCGCGCAGTAACAGGCTTTAGGCTTTAGGCTTTAGACCTTAGGCTTTTGGGGGATCGTCACCAGCCCCCACACGTCGAGCGGCTTCGGCGGCTGGAAGCCGCGCTGACCGCCGCCGCCGCGCATGCCGCCGCCGCGGCCGCCCCTGCCGCCACCGCCGCGGCCGCCCATGCCCCCGCCGCCAAAGCCGCCGCCGTTCGGTCCTCCGAACGCGCGCTGTTCCATCTTCGGCGTCTCGAGTCCCACACCCACGGGCTTCCCCGGCGTCGCGTCGATCGCATACGGGCGATCGGACGTCTTCACGAGCGGCACCTTCAGCTCGTAGTTGATCATCCCCTGCTCGGTCCGGATGGCCACGTCGAGGCCGGGCAGATGATCGCGCGTGAGGCTCCGCGCATCGTCTTTGCCGGGACCGAGGATGTCGACGCGATCGGCGGGCGCGGTCTCGTCGGCTCCGCCGCCCGGACGTTCGTCTCCGCCGCTGCGGCGCCGGCCGCCGCCGAATCCGCCGAACCCGCCGCCGCGGCCGCCGCGCTCGTCATCGCCGCCCCTGCCGCGCTCGACCACGGGATAGCGGATGCCGAGCCGCTTTTTCGTTCCGCCGGCGGGATCGAACCAGACGGTGAATCCCTGCCGCACGATCTGCATGCGCGTCGGGCCGTCGGTCGCGGTCATGCGCATGTACAGGAACTCGCCGTCGTTGAGGAACTGAACCGACACCGGCGCGTTCCCGAACGGCTCGAGGTTGCCGTACCAGTCGTCGAATCGGCCGTCGACCGTTATCGCGGCGTCGCGCGGCTTGCTCTCGAACCGTGGCTTCTCAGACGCGGATACGGTCGTCATAAGGAGTGCGCACACAAACAGAATCCAACGCTTCTTCATGGGCCTACTTTCTTTCAGGCGGGCGTCTGGCAATAAAGGTATTAAAACGTTCGATCTGATCGGAATGCAGCACGGCGCGGATCGCCGTTTGGAGCTCTGCCTGCTCCTTCTCGAATCGGTCCCGCGCGTCGTGGTGTAGCTGCTCGAGATGATCGCGGTGCTCGTCCAGAATCTTCTTCACCTGGTCCTGCTGCGCGGCGTCGAGCTGCAGCTCGGACGTTAGCCGCGCGACAAGTTCGGGATGCAGCGCGGGCAGCCCGCCGCGGCCGCGGCCGAACGGAGGCGGCCCGCCGCGATGGCCCATTCCCTCACCGAACCCGGGACCGCCCGCGTCGAGGCCCGGCGGAAACGGTCCGCCCGGCCCGCCCGGCGGAGGCACGTGCCGGCCGAGGAAGAATCCGATGGCGCCGCCCATACAAAAGATCACGAGCACGAACAGCGCGAACCAGACGCGCGCGCGGTTATCGGGCATGGCCGTTCGTCTTTGCGGAGCGCAGCGCCGCATCGAGCAGCGCATCGCCGGTCACGTCGCGCTGCCAGTCGCTCTGCGACGACGGGGCGAAGGAGGTTTGTCTGGACGTGGGGGTCGCGGACGCTGTGGACGACGTGGCAGTCCGCGATGCCGATGCCGGCCAAAGAACGGCGACCAAGGCAAGCGCGGCGGCCGCCGGCGCAAGGCCCAGCGTCCACGCACGGAAGTCGGCGAGCACCAGCCACCCGCCGCGCGCCTCGGCGTCGATCCGCGCGTTTATCCGCGCGAGAAAGTCGGCGGACACCTCGGGAGCGGGCAGGGAGGCCAGAAGTTCGGCCACCAGCTTTTGATCGTCGTGATCGCGGGAGTCGGGTGCCGGCTGTCGGGGAGCGGGTGTCGAGTGTCCGGTGTCGGTCATCGGTTCTCAATCAACGGCTGCAGCAGCGGCTTGAGCCGCTGCCGCGCCCGGAAGATCCTCGATTCCACGGTGCCGATCGGCACGCCAAGCGCCGCGGCGATCTCGGCGTACTCGAGCCCCTGCAGATCGCGCAATGTCACCGCCACGCGCAGATCCTCGGGCAGCGCGGCAAGTGCGCGATCGATCGCCTGCCGGCGCGCCAGGACCGCGTCCATCGCTTCCTCGCCGGTGCCGCGTTCGTGATCCGCGCCGCCTGATTCGCGCCCCGCCGGCGCGAACAGCCGAAACAGCTTCACGCGACGCGCCTGGCTGGTGCGCACGACGTTGATCGCGATCCGGTGCAGCCAGGTGCGAAACGTGCTGTCGCCGCGAAAGCGCCGCAGGCTTTTCCACGCGCGCACGAAGACCTCCTGCGCGACGTCTTCCGCGTCTTCGCGCCCGCCCGTCAACACCCGCGCCAGTGTGATCATCGCCGCTTGATGGCGGCGGACCAGCTCGTCGAAGGCGTCGCGGTTTCCGGCCGCGGCGGCCTCGACCAGCGCGCGGTCGGGATCCACTGTTGGTTAGACCTTCCCTGGGGTGAGTTTATTCCGCGTTCGAGTCGGGCAGGCCCCGGAAGAAAGCCCGTGCGCCCCGAGTCTAAGCGAATGTCAGGAGGACCACATGAATCGTCGTTTTCTCGTCGTTTTTGCCGGGGCCGCGCTCGCCGTCGGGCTCGCCGCGCTGCCGCTCGCGGCGCAGGGCCCCGGGCACCCCGGCGGGCCCGGACACGAAGGACCGGGCTGGGGCGGACCGGGCGCACCGCCATTCCTGCCGCTGCTGCATCACCTGGAGCTGAGCGACGCGCAACGCGAGCAGCTTCACGCATTGATGGATGAGGCACACCATACCGGCGACCCCGGCCAGGCCGTGCGGGACGCGGAGATGAAGCTCCACGCCGCGCTCCTGGCCGACACGCCCGATGCGCAGGCTATCGAATCGCTGAAGGCAACGCTGAACGCCGCGCACGCCGCCGAGCTCGATCGCCGCGTGGCCCTGCTGGGGAGGGTGGCGCAGATTCTCACGGCTGCCCAGCGTCAGGAACTGCTCAGGCTGCAGGCGCAAGGGCCGCCCGCAGGCCGCGGGCACGGGCGCCAGTAGAGCGCCTGAGGTCGGCGCGGGGGAGAAACTGATCGGCAGTCTGGGGCGTCTTACAATTTGGGTACCTGGATTATGCCGAAACTCGACTACGACGTCTGTGCACGCTGTGGTGTGCTGTTCGACGATCAGGGCGAGAACGGCTGGTGGTGGCAGGACGGCCTCTGGTGGCACGAGTGTGACGCCAAGCGGCCGGCCCGAATCGTCGTCCGTAAGCTCGAGCTGAAGCGAACGTCGACTGCGGCTTAGATCAATCCCAAAGCCCGGCGGGCGCGAATCTGCGCCCGCCGGCGTTTCATGTCCAGCAATCTGTATTTTTCCGGGCCGCGCAGGCCAGAGGCGGCCAGCCGCAGCCCCCGCCTGGGACCAAGTCCCGCGGCCGAGGTCGGTTTCCCGAAGTCCAGCCGTCCCGCCAGTTCGTGTGCCGCCGCTCGACGCATAACGCGCCTCCTGGGCGCAGCGTAAGCAAGGGGCGTGACAGGCCAGGTCAAGCGCAAATCCCGTATCATGCGCCGGTGAGCCTGGGGCGGAAACACGAGATCACCCGGCTGGAGGCGTTCAGCGACGCGGTGTTTGCGTTCGCGCTCACGCTGCTGATCGTGTCGCTCGAGGCGCCGCACAGCTACCACGAGCTGATGGCGCTCGTTCGGGGGTTCCTGCCGTTTGCGTTCTCCTTCACGCTGCTGACCTGGATCTGGTACGAGCACAGCGCGTTCTTCAGCCGGTATCCCCTGCGCGATCCTCTCACGGTCACGATCAACGCGTGCCTGTTGTTCGTCGTGCTCTTCTATGTCTATCCGTTGAAGTACGTGGCGAACGCGATGTTCCACGGGCTCCTGCCGGAGCTGAAGCTCGAGCCGCCCGCGAACATGACCGAGCTCGCGCGCCTGTTCATGGTCTACGGCGCAGGCTACGTCGCGGTCTTTGTGATCCTCGCCACGCTCTATTACCGCGCCTGGCGGGAACGCGACGAGCTGAAGCTGACGCCGCTCGAGGCGTATGACGCCCGGGCCGCGATCGGGAGGCACCTGGTCAGCGCCTCGGTCGGCGTGCTCTCCGTGCTGTGGGCGGCCTTCAACCGCGGCTCGCTGACGCCGATCGCCGGATTCATCTACTTCCTGATGACGCCGTTCCACATCGCCTACGGGATGTGGAGCGGCGCGCGGCGGCGGCCGTACGAAGACCGGCACCACGCCGCGCGGGCGGGCTAGAGAACGTGAGAGCGAACGAGCGACAGCGAGTGAAGTCCCTCGGATAAAAATGCCGCGCAACGCCGAAGTCATCCGGCAGTGGTCGATCCTGCGCGACCTCGAGTCGTCGCGCCGCGTCACGATCGATCAGCTGGCGCGCAGGACAGGAGTCACGACCCGCACCATCCGCCGCGATCTCGAGGCGCTTCAGACGTCCGGGTTCCCGCTCTACGACGAGGTCATCGACGGCAAGCGGTACTGGACGCTCGAAGCGAAGGCGTTCAGGCGGCTCGACGACACGGGCTTCACGCTTGGCGAGCTCAGCGCGCTCTATTTCAGCCGAACGCTGGTCGAGTGTCTGGCCGCGACGCCGTTTCAGCACGACGTCGCGTCGGCGTTCGACAAGCTCGCCGGCGCGCTCACGCCAGGCATGCGCCGGTTTCTCGATCAATTGCCGCTCGTGATCCAGGCCAAGGGGGTCGCGGCCGCGGAACACGCGGAGTACGCGGACACGAAATGGCAGCGCGAGCGCATGGCGCGGCTGCTCGACGCGACGCTCCACCAACGCCGAGCGACGATGAAGTACTTCTCGATGTCCAGCGCGCGGGAGAAGGAGTACCTGATCGAGCCGTACCGGCTGATCTACTCCGCGGGCGCGATGTACCTGCTGGCGTTCGTTCCGGAGTACAAGGAGCTGCGGACGTTTTCACTCGATCGGATTCGGAGCGTGTCGCTGCTCGAGGAGCGGTTCACGCCGACGGAGGTGCCCGACGCCGTGTTCGCGCACTCGCTGGGCGTCAACGAGGGTCCGCCCGAGCGCATCGAGATCGCGTTCGAGCCGCGCATCGCGCCGTACATTCGCGAGCGTCAGTGGCATCCGTCGCAGACGCAGACGGATCGAAAGGACGGCGGGCTGCTCCTCACGCTCGATGTCTGCAACGACTGGGCGCTGCGCAGCTGGATCCTGTCGTTCGGCCCGCTCGCACGCGTGTTGAAGCCCGCGACGCTCGCCGGACAGATCAAGGACGAGATCGATCGCGCGAGCGCGCGATACGCGGTCGAGTAGTTCGATGTCCACCGGCAGCCACGGACGATCTCACGCGGAGATCGCAGAGGTGCCGAGAACGCTGAGGTAGAAGGCCGCCGTGACGGCATGTTCGCGCCGCCGGCCTACGGCCGGGCGGAGACGGCGAGTGAGAACCGGAAGAACGAGCAGTTGAATTCCGCACGGGCTCGTTCTTCCGGCTCTCGCTCGCCGTCTCGCCGCGCGAAGCGCGGCGCGCGAACATGCCCTGTGCGGCCGCTTATTCAGTGGTCCGTGGCTGCCGTTGCAAGCAGCAACGTACGCTCTTCTCGGCGCCCTCTGCGTCTCGGCGGCCTCTGCGCGAGATCGTGCGTGACCGGCGCCGCGATTAGACAGAGTAGGGGCGCCTCGCGAAGCGCTCCTACGGATTGATCCAGTAGGACATCTTCACGAGGAACACGTTCCGCGACGGCACGCCGAACATGCCGCTGAAGTCGCGGCCGAAGCGGAACAGGCCCGTGCTCAGGACATCTTCGCGCCCCTGCTGCCAGACGACGAACAGGGCGGAGCCTGGCTTGTATTCCCAGCGCAGCACGTTGGTCGTGCGGAAGGATCGATAGTTGAAGTCGGGATTCGAGCCGTACTCGATCGGCGCGTAGCGATCCTCGTACCGGGGGGCGCGGCCGTTCACGAGCTGCTTGAAGCCGCTGTAATCGCCTGCCGACACGAACGGCTGCGCGTAGATCTGCACGGTCAGGTCCGGCGTGATCGTGTAGTTGACGCGCGCGGTCAGCGACATCGTCTTTTGATCGAGGCGGCCGAACACGTACCGGCCGTCGCCCGTGTTCTCGATCCATTGCGAGTCGGCGACCGTGCGGTTCCAGCTGATGCCGCCGCTCGTCGAGAGAAAGGACGTCGGCCGGTAGGTGATGTACGGGTTGACGCCCGTCCAGCGGCTCCCTTGACTGTTCCTCCCGACGTTGACAAACGTGTTCACCGAGACGGCCTTCCGCTCATCGGACTCCACGTACTGCCAATAAGTCCAGTTCGCGTTGTTCAGCGCGCCCGGTCCGCCGCCGCGCGTCGCGCGATCGTCGAACGTGCGCCCGTTGCGCGTGAAGCCCAGGCCGGTGCCCCAGTTGTTCGTGAACGTCCAGTGCGCGTTGATGTTGCCGCCCAGATCGAGCCGGTCGCCGCCGTAATTCCACGTGCCCCACTGATTGAGGTTGAAGCGGAAGGTGCGCACGTGCTTCGACGGCGTGTCGTTGCGCCACTGCATCCAGTTGCTCATCGACCGCAGATCGGCGCGCCGCATGAACCCGAGATCGTTGATGTCGAGCCCCGGGCTCTTGAAGCCGGTGTTGGTATTGAAACGGACGTGCGGGCCGGCGATCTTGCCGAACGACACGAACCCGGCGGCCCCGGCCAGCGCCGTCCGCGAGAGATCCTCCTCGACGTAGTCCGCGTCCGGCCGCTGAAAGCTGTGCACCGTGCTTTCCTGCAGGCGCTGGATGGCGGCGGTGGTGCCGCGCACGTCGCTCCCCACCAGGTACCCCTTGATCGCGTAGTCCTTCCTCAGACGCCAGTCCCAGTCGACGCCGCCGGTGACCGCGGTCCGGGGCAGGAACGACGTGAGGGCATCGGTGCGCCGCGCCGCGCTGGTCGCCATGAAGCCGATGTTCGACTGGTTGGCGAATTCGCGCCGGGCGCGGACGACGGTGTAGTTCGTGAGCGGCTCGACCGACTCGCGCGTGCGCACCGATCCCTGCGCGATCACGGCGTCTTCATCCGCCGTGACGGCGTTGAGCGCCCCGAACGAGAAGTTGCCCGCATGCCCCGTCAGCTTCGCCGCGCCGAGAATCGTCGTCTGCCCCGGGATGCGCGCGTATTGGCCGTCGGTCAGCGTCGGCGAGCCGCGCGGCGCGCGGCCGATCCGCCGCGGATAGAAAAGCCCGCTGCAGTTGCCGTCGTTGCAGTCGAGGTCGAACGTGAACATCCCGCTGCCTTCGAGGAAGAACGGACGGCGCTCCTGGAAGTAGGTCTCGAAGCCGCTCAGATTGACGACCGCCGGGTCCGCCTCCACCTGGCCGAAATCGGGATTCACGGTCGCAGTCAGCATGATGCCCGGCCGCACGGCGTACTTCAGATCGGCGCCGACCGTCGCTTTCTGATTGTGGCTGGCGATCAGCGGATTGCCCGCCTCGGTCGGCTGGGTGTTGACCTGTCCAACGACGTACGGGACGACCTCGAGGCGCTTGGGCGTCTTCGTGAGCTTCAGGCCCGTCAGATCGCCGAAGCTCGACACGATGCCGCTCGCGCTCTTGGAGATGAGCGGCCACGTGTCGGTCTCGTTCAGCCGTCCGATCTGCCGCACGACCGCGAAGCCGAACGTCGTCGACTCGGACGGCCGGAAGCGAAGCTGCGAAAACGGAATGCGGAACTCGGCGCGCCACCCGTCGGCGTCGCGCGCGACGGCGACGTCCCAGACCGCGTCCCAGCCCTGGTCCTCGTTGCCGTCGTTGTACCAGTAGGTGTCCTCTTTCACGCCCGCCGGATTGACGCCGAACTCGAACGCGGTCCGTCGATCGTGGAATGAATCGATCATGACCTTGATCCAGTCCGAGGGGGACGAAGTATCGCGCCGCGTGCGTAGCCCGACCAGCCGCGCCGGTTCGGGATCGTGCGCGCGCACCGCGACGTAGAGGTTGGCCGCGTCGTACGCGACCTTCACGTCGGTCGCGAACGAGGGCGCGGCGCCGTCCTTCGGTTCGCGCTGGCGGAAATCGCTGACCGCCGGAACGCGCTCCCAGAATGCTTCGTTGAAGTCGCCGTCGATCTTGATCGCCGTCGCTTCGGGCACCGCCGTCGCGGCGATCGTGGCGGTGCCGCGAGACGCGTCCGACAGCAGCAGCAGGGCAAATGAGATTTCCAGCATCACAACTGACCGTTAGACGGGACCTTGCGCGGCGGGGTTTGCAAACGAGCGCGGGCGCTGACAAAAACGTGTCGCGGTTGTGCCGGAACAGGACAAAGCGGTCGAATCCGGACGCTTTCATGCGGCCCCCGTTCGACAGGCCGGCCGGCTGATCAGGACTGATTCTTGCGTCGTCCGAAAGGGTGATCTGGTTCTACGAGCGGCAAGGCGAGCATCTGCGCTGCGAAATCCGGCAGCAGATCGAAGGGGACAAGTTCGCGCTCGTGGTCACGCTGCCCGATGGCGCCGAACGCGTCGAGATTTTCAACGACTCGTACGCGCTCAATCGCCGATCGGTCGAGCTCGAGAAGATGCTGCGCGAGAAGGGCTGGAACGGGCCGTTCGCCCGCGATATCTAGCCTTACCCGAGGGGCTTCGCCCCTCGGACTCCGCTACACGACGGTCAACAGCGAGAGCGCGAATCGCGCGTCCGCATCGATCCACTGTTCCCCGACCGAGAATCCTGCGCGTTCGCCCGCGTTTCTGATTTGCCACGGCTCGTACTTGTACGAGCTCTCGGTCCAGATGCGTTCGCCGCGCGCGAAGCGCACCGTCAAGCCTGCCGCGGCGATCGAGACGTCCTGCGCCCGCCGGCTCTCGAGATGCATCTCGACACGCTGCTCGTCGCGATTCCACACCGCCACGTGCGAGAAGGCGTCGAGATCGAACGTGCCGCCGAGCTCGCGATTGATCCGTACGAGCAGGTTGCGGTTGAACGCGGCGGTCACACCGAGCGGATCGTCATACGCGAGGCGCAGCTCGCGCTCCCCCTTCACCAGATCCGCCCCGAGCAGCAGCGCGTCGCCGCGGCCGAGCGCGCCGCGAATCGCGCACATGAACTCGTGCGCCGCCGGCGCGTCGAAGTTGCCGATGTTCGATCCGAGCAGCAGCACCAGCATCGGATTGCGGGGATCCCGCTCCGCCGCCGCCTGACGCAGACCGACCTCGTACGTCTCGCGGTGCCCGACAACCGAGATGTGGCGCAGGCGTCCGAGCGTGCGCTGCGACTGTTCGAGCGCCTGCGACGAAATGTCGATCAGATGGACGAGCCCGCGGCCGCCGGCCGCCTGCAGCGCCTCGGCGAGGATGACGAGCTTTTCGCCGCTGCCGCAGCCCAGCTCGATGATGACCGGCTCGGCGCCGCCCGCGAGGCCGAGCCGCGCGAGGATCGACGGGGCGTGCCGCTCGAGCAGCCGCCGTTCGGCGCGCGTGATGCGATACCACGGCAGCCGGCAGATCGCCTCGAACAGACTGGACCCGAGCGGGTCGTAGAGATATTTCGACTGCAGCTGTTTCGGCGTCAGCGTCAGATCGCGCGCAACATCCGCGGCGAAATCACTGGCCAGCCGTTCTAAACTTTGCGTAAACATACGGATAGGTGCCGCGGAACCAGTTGCGGAAGCTGGGACGGATCAGTTCCTTCGCCGTCGCCGGCGACGCGCCTTTCAGCACGTAATGGCGGCCGTCGAAGAAGTCGGCCGAGTACTCCGGATATGAGCGCATCGGCGTGAATCCCTGGAACGGCGCGAAGACGGTCGACGTCCACTCCCAGCCGTTGCCGATCAGATCGTGCACACCGTAGACGCTCGCGGTCTCCGGGTGCGCGCCGACAGGAATTGGCTCGAACCCGGCAAAGTCGGCGTGTCCGGGCGTTGCCCCTTCGGCCGCGCGATGGAACTCCGCCTCGGTCATCAGGCGGCGCCCTTTCCATCGCGCGTACGCCGATGCTTCCGCGTGGCTGACGTAGACGGGCCAGTCGGGCGGCAGCGGCAATGGCGCGAACATGCCTCGCCATTGCCACTGTGGGTCTCGAGTGTCGGGTGTCGGGTGTCGGGAAATCCAGAACGCCGGATGCGTCACGCGCTCACGCGTGATCCACTCCCAACCCTCGTCGTCCCACAGCACACGATTGGCGTACCCACCAGTCGTGATGAATTCCAGAAACTGCGCGTTCGTGACGGGCAACACGTCGACGTCGAAGGCCGGAACGTGCACATCGTGGGCGTCGAACTCGTTATCCCAGCCGAAGACGGTTTCGCTTCGAGAGGCGCCCAGCTTTGCAGTACCTGCCGCAATTTCCTTACAGGAGCTCAGGAGTTCAGGAGAAACACTGTTTTCCTTTGAATCGATTCCTCCTGATCTCCTGATCTCCTGTGAGGAAGCGGGCAGCTTCTGAGAGTAAGGAATCCGATGCCACATATACAGCAGCGTCTCCTGGTGCATCGCCTCGTGCTCGAGCGCGGTGTAGAGCCCCTCGATCGCTTCCGGCGCGCCGGCGAGATCCATCATCCCCTCGACGACCGCGTCGTCGCAGGCGCGCGCGAACGACAGGACCTCGTCCCGCGACGGCCATACCGTGGCCGCGCCGCTGCGCGGGACGGCCGACGTCTCGCTGTCGGGATCGATCCCGCGCTCGAACAGCTTCTCCAGCCTCGCGTCTACACCAGGACGACCGAGCCCGCGGCGCACGAACGCGAGCACGCTGAATGCCGGCAGATGCCCCTCGTAGAAGACGATCGGATTGCGGAGAGAAATCGGCCGCGAGTAGTACGCGGCCGGCTCGATGAGATCGAAGATGGCCGCCGATCGGACGCGGTTGCGGCGATACCAGTCGATGGCGGCGGCGGTGTCGATCGCAGTAGGGATCACGTCGGTAGATGGGCTCCCGCTTTCACGCGGGAGAGGCAAAGAAAAGCAGTCTATGCCACGCGCCGCTTGCCGCGAGTGGTTTTTCCTGTCTTCTTGGACGCCGCGGCCCTACCGGCGGATCCAGCCTTCTTTCCTTCCAGCGACGCTCGCAGACGCGCCATCAAATCAACTACTTCCGCGCCCTTCGGCCGGTGACCCTCGGCCGCGAGCCTCGGTTTCCTGCCCTTGAGCTTCGCGTTGATGACGCGCATCAGGTTCTCCCGGTATTCGTCGGTGTACTTGGCCGGATCCCACTTCGACGTCAGGTTCTCGACCAGCTGCCCGGCCATCTTCACTTCCGCGGGCCGGATGCCGGCGCTGCCCGGGAAGCGGAACTCGCCCAGGTCGGCCAGCTCGTCGGCGAACCGCATCATCGTCAGCACGAGCGCGTCGCCGATCGCTTCGAGCGCCGTGAGGTGCTGCTCCTCGCGCAGGATGATCTTGCCGATGCCGACCTTGCCCGACTCGCGAATCGCGTCGCGTAGCACGGCGTACGCGCGGTCGGCCCCTTTTCCGGCCTGCAGGTAGTACGGCGTCTCGAAGTAGCGCTCGTCGATCTCCGCGGGATCGACGAAGTCGAGAATGTCGATCGTCTTCGTC